>Ga0265306_10001561_pt1 | contig 11193 bp, 11 predicted proteins | sample Helome_3_FD_192493 | JGI IMG/M metagenome (GOLD analysis project Ga0265306, IMG submission 192493) | Marine sediment microbial communities from subtidal zone of North Sea - Hel_20160420 (Illumina Assembly) | ecosystem: Environmental > Aquatic > Marine > Subtidal zone > Sediment ...
ACCATGGATGCCGTGACCCGAGCCACTGCGGTCATGGAATTTGCCGAATCGCGACGGGACTTCGCCGTCGAACTGCTGCGCCGGATGGTCGAGAGCGAATCCCCGTCCACCGAGCCCAGCGCGCAGATCGAGATACGGGAACTGATCTGCGCCGAGTTCGAGCGTCTGGATATGCGCTGCCGTCGTCTGCGTGGGCAGAGCAGCGGCGGCATGTTGTTCGTGTCCCCAAACACACGTCGTCGCGGATCCCCGACTCAGCTGATGCTGGGCCACTACGACACCGTGTGGCCGCTCGGCACGCTCGAGACCATGCCGTTCAAGATCGAGGGGGAGCGGATCAGCGGTCCCGGCGTCTATGACATGAAGGGCGGTATCGTCCAGGCGATCCTGGCGCTGGAGGCGCTGGCGCGGTTCGAGCCGGAACCGGCGGTCACGCCGCTGCTGTTCGTCAATTCAGATGAAGAGATCGGCAGTCGCGACAGCCGGCGCACGATCGAGCGGCTGGCCCGACGGGTCGATCGCGCCTTCGTACTCGAACCCTCGCTGGGCGCGGCTGGCCGGCTCAAGACCGCGCGCAAGGGGATCGCGCGTTTCACCGTCACCGTCAAGGGCAAGGCGGCACATGCCGGGCTCGATCCGGAGGGTGGCGCCAGCGCCATCCTCGAACTGTCCCATGTGATCCAGAGTCTGTTCGCGCTCAACGATCCCGAGCGTGGCGTGACGGTGAACGTGGGCACTATCGACGGCGGTCTGCGCCCGAATGTGGTGGCGCCGGAGAGCCGTGCGGTGGCCGATGTGCGTGTCGCCACTCACGCCGACGCGACGCGCGTCGAGCAGGCGATCATGGATATCGAGTCGGTTACGCCCGGCACGGTACTCTCGATCGAGGGCGGATTCGGCCGCCCGCCACTGGAACCGACGCCGGCCAACCAGTCGCTCTGGGTCCGCGCCCGAGAACTCGGTGTCGATCTGGGTATGCGTCTCGACGAAGCGCTGGCCGGTGGCGGGTCGGATGGCAACACCACGAGTCTCTACACGGCCACGCTCGATGGTCTCGGTCCGGTCGGCGATGGCGCGCACGCGACCCACGAGCATCTGCATCTTGGCCTGACGCTGCAGCGCGCCGCACTGCTGGCGCTGTTATTGATGGAACCGCCGCTGGCGATCACCAGGGACAACAACAAGGGGGGAGAATAATGGCGGCCTACTACTTTTTTTCCTCGGTCACCCGTAATTCCGATCTGTGGAAGCAGCCATTCGAGGTAGTCCATTGGCCGCGGGACCAATGGGCCACCGGCGATTTCGTGGTCGGCCGCGCTATCGGTGAACGCAACCGCCTTTACCGATGTGAGACCAAGACCGGGCGCATGGCGGAGATGGTCCGGGGTGATCTGCTGGTGGGCGCTTTTGGTCTGCGCGCCGCTACGCTCGAGGGCGTCGGTGACTGGCACGAGATCGGCGACGACATGGAAATGGACGCCTTGACCGGGGCGGGGCTGATGGGCAAGGCGACATCTACCTCGCCGATGCTGCCGAACCTGATGCATCTGAAATATCAAGGCCATGTGGTGCGCGATGGACGCAAGCTGAACATGGGCGATTTTGTCCAGCGTATCGAACCCGTCCCGCTGGAGATGCCGGTGGTGCTCGTTATCGGCACATCGATGTCCTCCGGTAAGACCAGTGCGGCCCGGGTCATCATCCGTGCCCTGACCTATATCGGCCAGGAGGTGGCCGCGGCCAAGCTGACCGGGGCGGCGCGGTATGCGGACGTGCTGAGTTTCCGCGACTCCGGCGCGCAGGCGGTGTTCGACTTTGTCGACGCGGGTCTGCCATCGACCGTGTGCGAGCCCGATCTGTACCGCGATGCGCTCGGCCAGTTGCTGGCTCGCGTCCAGATGACAGGTGCCGACGTGCTGGTGGCCGAGGCCGGCGCTTCACCGCTGGAGCCCTACAACGGCAGCGTCGCGGTCGAGGCGATCGGCGGCTTGACCCGGTTTACCGTGCTGTGCGCGTCGGATCCTTATGCGGTGTTGGGCGTACAGACCGCATTCGGACAGCGGCCGGACCTGGTCGCCGGACCTGCGGCGAATACGGATGCGGCGATAGCGCTGGTCGACAAACTCGCCGGCGTGCGCGCGATGAATCTGCTTGATCGCAAGTGTTATCCGATATTGAAAGACCTGCTCGCCGGGAACCTTGGCGTGGATAACGCGACCGCGCAACACCGGATCGTGCGCTAGGCGACGGAGCTTCCCGCGCGTACGGAGCAAACAGGCTGTGGTCGTCCGTTGCACGGCTGGATCGCGCTCGGGTCCCGCTACGGGCGCCGGTCGCGCCGTTGATCACGTAGCGATAATAAGCTTTAAATAAACTAGGTAAATATCTGATTTAACCATGCTTTAAGATGCGTTCTTTTTGCCGCTTCCAGTCACGATCCTTGTCCGCCGCGCGTTTGTCATGCTGCTTCTTGCCCTGAGCCAGTCCCACTTCCAGTTTTGCGCGGCCGGTCTTCCAGTAAAGCCTGAGCGGCACCAGGGTATAACCCTTGCGCTCCACCAGTCCGATCAGGTTGTCGAGTTCGCGACGATGCATCAGCAGCTTGCGGGTACGCGTGGGATCCGCTCGCACGTGGGTCGATGCGGCGTTTAGCGGCGCGATGTGGGAACCCAGCAGCCATGCTTCGCCGTTGCGTATCGATACATAGGCCTCCTTGAGCTGGGCACGGCCGGCGCGCATGGCTTTCACCTCCCAACCCTGGAGCGCGATACCAGCCTCATAGGCATCTTCGATAAAGAAGTCGTGGCGGGCCTTCTTGTTTTGCGCGATCAGGCTGCCACCGGACCTGGCCCTCTGGCCGCTTTTGTTCTTCTTCATAGATGTTCTCGGCCGGCCGCAGTTATCGGAATCGGCCATGGCGGGTGGCGTAACGGCTCTACATGAGTATCTGGATCAAGTTGTATGGGGCAGGGATTTAATCCAAAATCCCGGACTTTTGAAAGCTCCACGGCGGATCCGCCATGGTCAAGCGTACCTCCCTCCACGGTTTCTGGTCTTCCAGACTCGCCTTTGTGCTCGCCGTCAGCGGCTCGGCCGTGGGGCTCGGCAACATCTGGCGTTTCCCGTTTATGGTCGGCGAGAACGGCGGCGGCGCCTTCGTGTTGTTCTACATCCTTTGCGTGTTCGCGATCGGTCTGCCGATCATGATCTCGGAAGTGATGGTCGGCAGACGCGGACGGCGCAACCCCATTGCCACCATGCGCATCGTCGGCGAGGAAGAGGGCAGTCACGCGGCCTGGAGTCTGGTCGGCGTCATGGGCATTATCGCCGGTTTCCTGATCCTGTCTTTCTACAGCGTGATCGGCGCCTGGACCATCGCCTATCTCGGACATAGCCTGGCGGGCCATTTCAGTCATCTGCCCAAAGAAGAGATCCACGGCCTGTTCGAGGCGCTGCAGGCAAACCCGCTCAAGGTTGTCGTGTTGCACACGATCTTTATGACGCTGACCGTGATTATCGTCGGCCGCGGGGTGGAGCGGGGCCTGGAGAAGCTGGTGCGCTTCCTGATGCCGGCCCTGGCGTTCCTGCTCGGCATGCTGCTGGTCTATTCCATTATCGCCGCCGATTTTGCCCGCAGCGTGGAGTTCCTGTTCCGCGCAGACTTCGATGCGCTCACCCCCGCCGGCATGCTGATGGCCCTGGGCCAGGCGTTCTTCACGCTGAGCATTGGCATGGGCGCGATCATGGCCTATGGCGCATATCTGCCAGAAGGCACATCGATCAGCCGCACGTCCTTTGCCGTGGTTGTGGTGGACACGATGATCGCGCTCGTCTCCGGTCTGGTGATTTTCTCCATCGTTTTTGCGTATGGTCTCGATCCGGCTCAGGGTCCCGGGCTGGTATTCGAGACCCTGCCGTTGGCATTCGGCATCATGCCCTGGGGCTGGTTGCTGGGCCCGTTGTTTTTTTTGTTGCTCCTGTTTGCCGCGTGGACCTCGGCGATCGGCTTGCTCGAGCCAGCTGTGGCATGGAGCGTCGAGAGTCACGGCCGCAGCCGCCGCAGCGTGGCCATCGTCATCGGCGTCCTGATCTGGGCCCTGGGTCTGCTGACCGTGTTCTCCTTCAATCTGCTGGCGGATGTGCGCATCTTTGGCGGCACCTTGTTCGACAACATCGATCATCTGGCCAGCAACGTACTGCTGCCCCTGGGCGGATTTTTGATCACGGTCTTCGCCGGCTGGACTATGTGCAAGAATTCGTCGGCGGACGAATTGGGTATCGGCACCGGCCCGGCCTATCGCACCTGGCGCTTCCTCGCTCGCTGGGTCGCACCGATTTCCGTGCTGCTGGTGTTTTTGCATGCGGCGGGCATCTTCGGCGCCCTCGGTCTGGTCTGAGTCATGCGTGAGCTGCGCCGCTCGACCCTGGTGCCCTACGGGGCTGACGCTATGTATGCGCTGGTCAACGACGTACGCGCCTATCCCGAATTCCTGCCCTGGTGCCGCTCGGCGGTGGTCCACAGCGAGACCGAACGCTTTATGGAAGCCAGCCTCGAGCTGACCAGAGGCAAGATGTCCCGTGTCTTTACCACCCGCAATCAGCTGGTGGCGGGGGAGCGCATCGAGATCGGACTGGTGGACGGTCCGTTCCGTCATCTCGAAGGTCACTGGCACTTCGACCGCCTCGACGAAGCCGCCAGCGAGGTGCGGCTGGAGATGCGCTTCGAATTCGACAGCTTTATGGGCGGCATGTTGTTCGCACCGGTGTTTGAGGATGTGGCCCGGTCATTGGTCGACGCGTTTTCGAAACGGGCACGGGATGTCTATGGCCGACGCTGAATTCATCCGGGTCGAGGTGGCCTACGCCACGCGCGAGGCCCAGTCGATCCTGTCGCTGGAGGTGCCGCCTGGCACCACCGCAGAAGAAGCGGTGCGGCTGTCCGGTATCGAGGAGGCGTTTCCGGAGATCGACCTGGGCAGTAACCGGATGGGCATCTTCGGCAAGCTGGTCAAACGCGGCCACACGCTGCAGCCCGGTGACCGGGTGGAGGTATACCGCCCGCTCACAGCGGATCCAAAAGTGGTGCGCCGGGAACTGGCGGCGCTCGGCAAGACGATGGGCCGCAACAAGGGCAAGGAGGAGTCTGATCCGGCTGGCTGAGCGGCTCAGCCCTCGCGCGACTCGATAATCTCGCCTTCGTCATTTTCCTCGGTATTGCCCAGGTTCTTCTCCACACGCACCGTCTGATCGCCCTCGAAAAAAACGATGAAGTGGCGGGTGTAGACCTCCTGGGATCGACCGATCTTCAGGTAGTAGATGTAGTCCCAGCGGTCGCTGTTAAACACGTCTTCCACCATCGGCGTGCCAAGCAGAAACCGCACCTGGCTGCGGGTCATCCCGGTCTGCACCTGATCGACGTCCTCCTCCTCCAGAAAATTGCCCTGCTGGATATTGATCCGGTACGGCTTGAGCGAGAAGTTGCGCAACATGCAGCCGGTGGAGGCGGCCAGGCTTGCGGCCAGGAGCACCATCAGCAGCGCGCGTGCGAGGGCGCGGGTCAGGCTGTGCATGGGCATAACGCTGATAAAAGGTGGGCGAAGCATATTTCTTTGGCGACCGGGGGGAAGTCGGTAATAATAACAGGAACCATTCTCCTTTCCATGTGGCGCGCAACGCAGTCGGGGGTATCTTAGGTGGAGAGCAACGATCTCAGGAAAGCAGGGCTCAAGGTCACGCTGCCACGGGTCAAGATCCTCGAAATCCTGGAGCAAAAACATGAGTTCCATCTGACTGCCGAGGGTGTCTACAAGGCGCTGCTGGATTCTGGTGAGGATATCGGACTGGCTACGGTCTATCGGGTGCTGACCCAATTCGAGACCGCGGGTCTGGTGCAGCGGCACAACTTCGAGGGCGGCAGCGCGGTATTCGAACTCGATGACGGCGCCCATCACGACCATATCGTGTGTCAGGATTGCGGCCGGGTGGAGGAGTTTGTCGACCCGATGATCGAGGACCGTCAGAAGGCCATAGCCGGCGAGCATGGCTTCGACATCACCAATCACTCACTGATCATCTATGGCGCCTGCAAACGCGCCGATTGCCCGTACCGCGAGGAAGGCGCCGGCTAGGCCCGGTTGCGCGCCTGCTCGATCATCTCGCGCGCGTGCCGCCGGGTGGTGGCGGTGATCTTTACGCCGCCGAGCATGCGCGCCAGCTCTTCGACTTTTTCATCCTCGTTCAACGCGGCCAGCGTGGTGCGGGTGGTCTTGGCGCTGGCCAGCTTGCTGACCCGGAGATGGTGATGGCTCTGGCTGGCGACCTGGGGCAGGTGTGTGACACAGAGCACCTGACGGCCGTCACCGAGTTCGCGCAGCCGCCGACCCACGATCTCCGCTACGCCCCCGCCGACGCCCGAGTCGACTTCGTCGAATACCAGACAGGGCAGGGCTGAGTCCGCGGTGGCGACGACCTGGATCGCCAGACTGATGCGGGACAGTTCGCCGCCGGAAGCGACTTTTGCCAGCGGCGCTGCCGGCTGGCCGGGGTTTGCGGTGACCAGGAATTCGATCCGGTCCACGCCCACCGCCGATACCCGGGGCGGCTCCTCAGCCTCGAGTCTTACCTCGAACCGGCCGCCCGGCATACCGAGCTGACGCATTGTCGTGGTCACGCCTTCACTCAGCCGATTGGCCGCCGCCTGGCGGTGCCCGGTCAACACCGCTGCGGCTTTGCGATAATCATCGCCGGCGGCCGCCAGCGACTGCTCGCGATCGCGCAGCGTCACCTCGTCATCCTGCAGTTCCGCCAGCTCGGTGCGCAGGACCTCCAGCCTTTGCGGGAGCACCGCGGCGTCGACCTGGTGTTTGCGCGCGAGCTGGCTGATCTCGGCCAGCCGGTTGCCGACGAATTCGAGTCGGGCCGGGTCCATATCCAGATCGGCCAGGTAGCGGCGCAGACCGTCCGCTGCCTCACTGGCCTGAATCTCTGCCTCTTGTAGCAGTTTGCCCAGAGGGGCCAGGGCCGGGTCGACCTCGGCGAGCTGGATCAGGGTATCGCTGGAGCGGGCCAGCCGCTGCTGAGCGGCGCCGGATTCATCTTCGTAGATCTGGGTCAGCGCCAGGTCCGCGCCCTCGGCCAGGCGGCCGGTATTGGCCAGACGCGTGTGCTCGAGCTCCAGCGCTTCGGCCTCACCATCAGCGAGACCCAGACCCTCCAGCTCCGTGACCTGATAACGCAGCAGGTCCAGACGGCTGTCGCGGTCCGCGCGGGCGGCGCGCAGGCTCTCCAATGCGTCCTCCAGGCGTTTGACCTCGGCCGCGGCGTCGCGCACGGCCGCGATTTCCCCGGCATAGCCACCGAAGCCGTCAAGCAGCGATCGTTGTGTGGCCCGGCGAGTCAGATGCTGGTGCTCATGCTGGCCGTGGATCTCGACCATCATCTCGCCCAGGGTGCGCAGGGTCTGCATCGGCACCGGGCAGCCATTGATAAATCCCCGGGAGCGGCCTTCGCGGCTGATCACCCGGCGCAGCACGCATTCACCGTCGGCATCCATCTCCTGATCTTCGAGCCAGCGCTGTACGTCGTCGCGGTCGCCGAGATCGAAAAACGCGGTGATCTCGGCGCGGCTGGCCTCCTGGCGCACCGCGCTGGCGTCGGCGCGGTCGCCGAGGACCAGACCCAGCGCATCGATCAGGATCGACTTGCCAGCGCCGGTCTCGCCGGTCAGCACGGTCAGGCCGCCGCCCAGCTCGAGCTCGGCTTCATCGATGATCGCGTAATTGCTGACCCGGATCTGCTGCAACATGCCGCTCAGCGCTCCCGGTTGCCGCCCTGGCCGCTGGCGCTATCGCCCTGGCGGCGATTGCCGCGGCCCCAATGCAGCTTGGAGCGCAGGATGCGGAAATAGTCATGGTCGCGTGGATGGATCAGGATAGCGTCACAGGGCGCGCGTGTGATCGTGAGCCGATGACCGGGCAACAGCTCGCCCAGCACGCGGCCGTCGCAGATCACCTCGGAGCGGGTATCGGCGCGCTCGACCAACCGCAGCTCGATCGCCGCATCCGCGCTGACGACCAGCGGCCGGTCGCTGAGTGTATGGGGACAGATCGGCACCAGCGCGATGGCGCCGACGCCGGGATGGAGGATCGGTCCACCGCCGGACAGGGCATAGGCGGTCGAGCCGGTGGGTGTGGCGACCACCAGACCGTCACCGCCATGGGTGTTGACATAGACACCGTCGATCCAGGTTTCAAAATCCAGCATGCGGCCGGTCTCGCGCCGTTGCAGGACGACGTCGTTGAGCGCCATCGCCTGCACCGTCTGCTCACCGTCGTCGAGCTCGGCGGTCAGCATCAAGCGGTGTTCCTCGGCGTAGCGACCGTCAAGCACCTCCGCGACCCGGGCGAGCATTTCATCGGTACCGATGTCGGCGAGGAAACCCAGACGCCCACGGTTGATCCCCAATAACGGCAGTCCGGCACCGGCGGCCAGGCGGTTGGCGTAGAGCATGGTGCCATCGCCACCGATCGCGACCAGCAGGTCGGCGTCATCGACCAGCGATTGATGGTCGAGGCGAGTGACCGGCAAGTCGTCGAACTCGATCGAGATCGCCTCGTCCAGGACCACGCGGCGACCGGCGTCGAGCAAATGCGGGACCAGCAGCCGCATCGATTCCTCGACCCGGGCATCGGTCTGTTTGCCGGTCAGGGCGATGGTCCGGAACTCGCGTTTCATAGGTACCTCGGCCGCGACATTAGCAGGATTGTGCCCGATCGGTCTGCATCCGCCCACAGCACCCGCCAAACAGACGCGCGGGCGACAGGCTCGCTTGACCGCCCAGGTGGGGGTTGCTAGCGTCGGGAATCGGCCGTTTGCGGTCGCGCGGATCACATGATCGATGGCGAGCAACCAGGCGTACGAAGGACTTTCGGAACGCGCACAGCACCTGCTCAAGGCGCTGGTCTCCAGATATATCCGCGAAGGCCAGCCCGTGGGATCGCGTACCCTGTCGCGGGACTCGGGTCTGGAGCTCTCTCCGGCCACCATCCGTAACGTGATGTCGGATCTCGAGGAGATGGGATTTGTCGGCTCCCCGCATACCTCGGCGGGCCGTGTGCCGACGCCCAAGGGCTATCGATTTTTTGTCGATACCCTGGTCAACTTCGAACCCCTGTCACGGGCCGAGACGGCGCGTCTGCAGCAAGGGCTGGTGGAGCGGGTATCCTCCGATCAGGACCTGGTGCAGGCGGCTTCAGGTCTGCTCTCGGGTCTGACCCACATGGCCGGTGTGGTCACGCTGCCCCGGCAGGTGGTCGGTTCGCTGCGCCAGATCGAGTTTCTGCCGCTGTCCGACCGGCGGGTGCTGGCTATCCTGGTGATCAATGAGAAAGAGGTGCAGAACCGGATCCTCGACGTGGACCGGGACTACGGCGAGGACGAGTTACGCCAGGCTGCCAACTACCTGAACGACCACTTTGCCGGCAAGACCCTGGTCAGCGTGCGTGAGGAGTTGCTCAACGGCCTGCAGGAAACCCGTGAGTCGATGAACCGACGCATGATTGACGCGATCCAGATCGCGCACCGCGTGTTCGAGGTCGGTGGCGATGGTCAGTCTGGCTATTGTCTGGCCGGTGAGACCAATCTGATGGACTTCGCCGAGCTGTCCGATGTCGACAAGCTGCGCGAGCTGTTCGATGCCTTCAGCCGTCAGCGTGACCTGATCCATCTGCTCGATCGCTGCATGGTGGGTTCAAATCTGCAGATCTTTATCGGCGAGGAATCCGGCTATCAGATCCTCGGTGATTGCAGCGTGGTCGCGGCACCCTATACGGTCGAAGAGGAAGTCGTCGGCGTGCTCGGTGTCATCGGCCCCACCCGCATGGCCTACGAGCGAGTGATCCCGATTGTCGACATCACCGCGAAAATTCTTGGCAGCGCCTTGAATTCACGCGATTAGTCCCCAAGTCCCGTCAGAGTTCCGAGTTACTGTTTCAGTCCCGGCTGCCAGAGCCTGGTAGCCACGTATTGTTTTATCCGGGGAATTTTTATGATTGAGAATCCTGGTCCGTCGGATGCCACCGGCGAGCTGCCTCCTGACACCGCTGCGGCGGACCAGCCGGAGGCTGTGGAGGCCACGGCGGATTCTGCCAATGAAGCTCAGCCGCTATCGCGCGAGGAGCTCGAGCAAGAGCGGGTCGAGCTGAATGACCAGCGTCTGCGGGCGGTGGCCGAACTGGAGAACGTGCGCCGTCGCGCCGCACGCGATATCGAGAACGCCCACCGCTACGGTACCGAGCGCTTTGCCAGGGAGCTATTGACTGTCGCAGACAGCATGGAGATGGGCTTGGCGTCCCTGCCGCCCGAACAGGCCGACACGCCGCTGGCCGACGGCATGCAGGCGACCCACAAGCAGCTCGAACAGTGTCTGAGTAAGTTCGGCATCTCGGCGATCGAGCCGCTGGGCGACGCCTTTGATCCCGAGCAGCATGAGGCCATGGCCACTCAGCCGACAGCGGAGCAGCCGCCCGGGACCGTGATCATGGTGGTGCAGAAGGGCTATCGCATCCATGACCGGCTGCTGCGGCCGGCGCGGGTGATCGTATCCCGGGAGCTGGACGGCTAAGCCGCCCTTGATATGCGCGTACCCGGCCCCATCTAGGCTTACAAGCGATTTTTCACACCTTTTTTATCCATTTGAGAACAGATCTGGAGAGCTAAGTCATGGGCAGAGTCATCGGAATTGACCTCGGCACCACCAATTCCTGTGTGGCGGTGATGGAGGGCAGCACTCCCAAAGTTATCGAGAACAGCGAAGGCGACCGCACGACGCCTTCGGTGGTCGCGTTTACAAAAGACAGCGAGGTCCTGGTGGGTCAGCCGGCCAAGCGCCAGGCGGTCACCAACCCGGCCAACACGCTGTTTGCGGTCAAGCGGTTGATCGGTCGCCGCTATGCCGACGAGGTCGTGGCCCGGGACAAGGATATGGTTCCGTACACCATCGTCGAGGCCGAAAACGGTGATGCGTGGGTCGAGGCGGCCGGCAAGAAGATGGCACCGCCGGAAGTCTCCGCGCGGGTGTTGATGAAGATGAAGAAGACCGCCGAGGATTATCTCGGCGAGCCGGTCACCGAGGCGGTGATCACCGTGCCCGCCTACTTCAACGACTCACAGCGCCAGGCGACCAAGGATGCCGGC
>Ga0265306_10001562_pt1 | contig 11185 bp, 13 predicted proteins | sample Helome_3_FD_192493 | JGI IMG/M metagenome (GOLD analysis project Ga0265306, IMG submission 192493) | Marine sediment microbial communities from subtidal zone of North Sea - Hel_20160420 (Illumina Assembly) | ecosystem: Environmental > Aquatic > Marine > Subtidal zone > Sediment ...
CGTGAATCGAGCGCTCCGTACGTCAGCTCCTGGCGCTCTCCCTTCTTGCCGAGCCAGATGATCGCGATTTGATCGCCGTGCCCGTTTGCGACGTGCCGTCCAATCGCCTCGTACGCGATGTTGAGCCCGCGCCCGCCGGGCAGACCGTCGAGCTCCCGACGCGCGGCCTCCCAGGAGAAGGACGCTTGCTCCTGATCGTAGTCGCGCAGGTTTGGCAGCGCCTGGTCGTCCCGAAGTTGCTTCTCGATCTGCACGCTACTCAGGCTCCCGTCAGGAGTTGACGATAGAGACGATTGGCAGCAGCGTCCTGGAACGGCAAGAGCGCCTCGCCGTAGACCCAGTCCCGGTTCAGCGATCGGAGCCACGCTTCGTCGACGTTCCCTGGCTCGAGGCCTGCCGCACGGATCGCGGCGACGAGCTCAAAGGCACCTCGAATTGGTTTTCCGTCGGCGTACACGCGCGCGAACGATGCGTAGAGCGCTTCGAGTTCATTGGCTTCGGTCATGATTGTTCTCCCTCGCGCACGATGCTCAGGCCACCGAAATGGCGCACGACCTCGGAGGCCTTGGCCACCTCGCTCGACCCTACATGCATTGGGCGCGCCAAGTTGGCCCCACCGAGGAGCCCCCCGATTGGAGCGGAAACCCCCGACCAATACCTCTGGCGGCCGCGCCAATCGTGCGCCTTTCGGGGCCAAAGACGAAGATTGTGCGCCTCGTGGGCGCCGAGACCCTGAAAACCAAGGGCTCGCGTTTGGCACGTTGGCTGCACTGCTGGTATCAACCCGATCCCCTCAAAGGAGTCGACCATGAGCGCCGAAGAAGCAGACAAGACACTGAAGCAAGACCTTGAAGACACCCGCAACGACCTCAGGCGTGCCGCAGACGAGATCAAAGTGAAGCTGCACCTCGCCGGCATGGACGCGAAGGACGCCTGGGACGAGATCCAGCCACGCATTGCAGATTTCGAGCAGCGCTTCGATGCCAAGGCCGACGAGGTCGGCGAAGAGCTCAAAGCGCTCGGGCACGACATCAAACAGCGCTTGGCCAACATCAAGTCCAAGCTGGGCTAGAAATCAGTACGGCTCCGGCGCGCTACCCACTTGCTAGCCACCGGGTTCGGCCTGTTCGCGAACGACGAAGACGCTGCAGGGCGCATGACGAACGGTGGCTTCGGCCACGCTGCCGAGCAGGCGGCGCAAGACACCGGTGCGTCCATGCGAGCCGACGACGATCAGGCTGGCCTTCGTCTCTTTCGCGATCCTGCAAATCTCGATCGAAGGATGCGAGCTCGGGACCGCGTCGTATTGGACATCGGTATCCGCCAAGTGTCCGAAGTAGCGGTGACGGGCTTCTCTGAGCCGGTGCATCGAGCTCTCGTCCCAGGCCTCACGATCGCCCGACGCAGCGGGTCGGCTCCCGAGCCCCGTCGCTCTCTTGGGGTCATAGGTGTGAATGAGAAACACGCGCGCTCCGTCGCGCCCGGCGATCTCGGCGGCCCGCGCGAGGGCAACCTCTGAGCAGGAGGAAAAATCGGTGCAAACGATGATGAGTGGCTTCATTTCCCGGGAACGCAAAGTGCACGGCTCGCCCCGGTCTTGCAAGTGGCGGATGAGGCCATTGACCACCTCTTCTTCGACGGGACTAACTCGCTGCAATTACTTCACTTCAGGCTGCTGGCCACCTCCACAAACTTGACACTTGTGACTGTCAGAGTTATAAATGACTCAATAGGAGGTGCAGCATGGAACTGGTTTTGTTCACGCTCGCCGCGTGGGGAGCTTTCGCCGCAGCGGCCATTCTACCGGGCTTTTTGTACGACCAAGTGGCTCGCGGATGCGAAAAAGCGCACGCATAATCCTCATCCACAGGTTCGAATGACCCGTCTGGCGCCATGACAGAGCAAGACGAAGCCAGCTACACGATCGACCAGCTTGCCGCACACACGGGCGTGCCAAGCCGGACGATTCGTTTCTATCAAAGCAAGGGCGCGTTGCCCGCGCCGACGCGTCATGGGCGAAAGGCCTACTACGGCCCAACGCACGTCGAGCGGCTCGAGCTGATCGCGCGCCTCCAGGATCGAGGCCTCCAGATTCGCGCAATCCGCAATCTCTTGGATCAACTCGACTGCGGGCAGGCTTCGCTAGAGGGCTGGCTTGGCTTCGCGGCCGAGATCCGCACGCCTTGGAGCGAGGACGTACCGCAGCTGCTGACCGAAGAGGAAATCCAGAAACGGCTCGCTGGCCGTCCAGCCGGATTGTTGGCTGCGCTCATCAAGACCGGTTTGCTGGAACGCGAGGCCAACCAGTACCTGGTGAGGAGCCCTGCTCTGTTGAAAATGGTGCTCACGCTCGAGGCCAACGGAATCGACGTGAAGACCGCTCACGAAGCGACCGGCATCTTGGCGCACCACCTGTCCAAGGCGGCGACCGAGCTGAGCCTTCACTTTCATGAGCACATGAGCGAGCGCATCCGCGACGGAGGAATCGACGACTCCGGGCAGCTCTTGAACGCGCTCAAGCCGATCGCCCTCGAGGCAGCGGCAGTGATCTTCGCGCAAGAGATTCAGAACGCGCTCGAGCAAATGCTGCACGAAGGCCGCTTGGCGCCGGGCAAGTCGGGGCGCGCCAAAGAAGGCCGTAAACCCAACTAGCGCTGGGGCCTAGGTGAGGTCGAGCAGGATCTTCCCCGCCCGCCCGGACCTTCGCGCGTGTTCGAGCGCCGCGTGCAACTCATCGAGCCGATAGGTTTGCTCGACGGGGGTGCCGAGCGCACCGCTTTCGATGAGCTTCGCGGTGTTGCGAACCAGGCCGAGGCGCTGAAAGAGCGTCCGCTTGGTCAGATACGCAGCTAAGTAGAACCCTTCGACGCTCGTCATGGGCATCATGATGTCGCGCGGTGGCAGGGAGATCGGCTCGCGGCTCAGCGTTCCATAGCAAATCATCCGCCCGCCCGGCGCGAGCGCTCGCAGCACCTCTGAACCGGTTGGGCCGCCCACGCAATCAAGAACATAGTCGACCCCTTCGGGCGCGATGCGATGCACTGCGTCGAGCAGGTCCTCGTCTTGCGTTGCCACGACGTACTTGGCGTTTCCCTGCTTCAAGCGCTCGGCGCCAGCGCGACTTCGCACCACATCGATCACCCGAAAGCCATCTGCGCGAGCAAGGTTGCGAACCATCTGACAAAGCGCGGAGCCCGCCGCCGTTTGCAACAGCACGGACCCTCTCGGAACCTGAAGCACATGTCTCACCAGCACGAGCGCGGTGAGCGGGTTCACGAAAAACGAGCAAGCCTGGGCATCGCTGAGGGAGCGCGGCACCGGAAACGCGCGGCGCGCATCGATTAGAGTCTGCTCCTGCCATGTCCCATGGGGTGGCCCGCTGACCACCGCAACGCGTTTGCCGACCAGGCGCTTACCGAGAAAACCGCCACCAGACTCCTCGACCACGCCGACTCCTTCGACACCAAGCGCATACGGTGGCCGTGCAAACAGGTCCGAAGAACCTGGACTGTCGGTCGGCCGCTCTGCCCCCCGGTTCCAAATCATCCGAGCAAACGAGCGCTCGTAGATTCCATCCATGTAGTTGAAGTCCGAAGGATTGACCGGCGCCATCCGCATCCGAACGCGTACTTGACCGGCTCCCGGCCGAGGCACCGGGGCCTCGCGGACCTCGACGGCGCCCGGGTCGTCCGAAAAGGCGTCGATGCACGCAGACTTCATGGATCACTCCCCTTTCGGGCCACTCAGCCCACTCGGCATGGAAAACGGCCAGTTGGAATCGACCGTGCCGCCATCGACCTCGAGAACCTTACCGGTCACCCAGCTTCCGGCCTCGGAAAGGAGGTAGAGCGCCGCCGCGCCGATGTCCTCGACGGTGCCGAGCCGACGCAACGGTGTGAGCTCTTCCATTTGCTTAGCCAGCGCTTGGTCGGCCGTCACCATCGCCAGCGCATCGGTTTGAGTCGCACCGACCGCAATTGCATTGACTCGGACGTGAGGCGCCCACTCATGCGCGAGCAAGCGTGTCATGTGCGACATGGCTGCTTTCGCGGTTCCGTATGCGACGAAGCCGTTGTCGACCAGATGAGAAAGACCGGAAGTGATGTTCACGATCGCCCCGTGCCCGCGCCTCGCCATCGAAGGCGCCAAGGCGCGAGACATGTGAAGCGCAGTCGTCACATTGAAGTGAAACGCCTTGTCGAGCTCTTCGTCGGTGCATTGCAGCGCCGGCCCCGGAAGCGTGCCTCCAGCGTTGTTCACCAAGAAATCCACGCCGCCAAACTCGGCGACTGCGCACTCTACGAGCCGATCGAGCTGCTCGGGAACCAACACGTCCGTCGGCACCACCAGCGCGCGCCCCCCGTTTTGCTCGACGATCCCTGCGACTTCCTGAAGCGTATGCTCACGCCGCGCTGCGAGCACGACGTTGGCCCCGGCCTCTGCCAAGGCAATTGAAACTCCGCGGCCGATGCCACGCCCTGCGCCAGTCACGACCGCGACGCGGCCCTCTACTTTGAAGCGATCCAAAATCATTCGCGATTCATCTCCGGCCCGTACTTTCGGGCATTCGAGCTCCCCCCGCAACCGCGGCTCGTCTTCCATTCCGGAGGCAATATTGAATCCGCCCCTGGCCCCAGGCGGCCCACGGGTGATATAAGCGACGCCTCCCATGCATCCCTGGCACGACGTCTACATCGACGAAGACCAACTCGAATCGACTTTCCCCGTCGTCATCGAAGTACCGATGGGGAGCAAGAACAAATACGAGCTCGACAAGGAGAGCGGCTTGCTGCGGCTCGATCGAGTCCTTTTCAGCGCCGTGCACTACCCCGCCAACTACGGTTTCGTCCCGCGGAGCTTCTGTGACGACGGCGACCCTCTCGATGCCCTGGTCCTCGGACAAGAAGCCGTCGTTCCACTCACCATCATGAACGCCCGCGCCATCGGCGTGATGCGCATGCGCGACGACAAGGGGATCGACGACAAGATCATCGCCATCAGCGTCAACGACCCCGTCTACCAAGACCGGAGGACGCTCGAGGACCTCCCCGACCACAAGCTGCGCGAGATTCAGCGCTTCTTCGAAGACTACAAAGCCCTCGAGCACAAAGAGGTCGTCGTCGAGGGCATGCAGGAGCGCGAAGAGGCGCTCGGGATCCTTCGCGAAGGGCTGGTGATGTATCGGCAGCTGCGGCGAGGCGAGCTCGCGAAGGGCTGAGTACCGCGTCCTTGGCGGTTCGCCTTAGCGGCCGGTGAGCTCCGCAATGAGGGCCGCTTCCTCCGCGTCGTAGGGCGTACCGTCAGGCCGCAGGACGTCGTGGAACCAGGGATCCGCATTGGAGGGGTCCATCGTGAACCAAGAGCCCCAGCTGTAGATCGTCTGTGACCGTCCGCTGACCAGGCCCCAGTTGTAGGCCCCGACGTCATCCCTGGCGAAAATCGGCAAGACGCCTTGAAAGGTGCTCCCGACCGATCTGGCCATGTACTCGGTGCAGAGCAGCGGCCGTCCATATTGCCGCAGGTCCGCTACTTGCTCGCCGACAGCCGCCGGCGAGTCGTAGCTGTGGAAGCTGAGGACGTCCGATTCGTTGAGCATGAGCTCGTTCATCGGAGACAAGGCGGCGGGATCCCCCCACACCCCCTTCCCCTGCCAAACCCCCGCCGTAATGGGCTGCATCGGATCGACCGACCTCGCCCAATCAAAGGCTTGTCGAAGCAGTGCCACCGCGGCCGGCCCCTTCACCGCGGCGGGCAGCTCGACGTCGGCGTAGGAAAGGATGTTGGGATTGTCGGGCTCGTTGAATAGATCCCAGGCCAGCACCCGCGAGTCGCTCCGAAACCGTCGCACCACCCCTTTGACGTAGGGCTCGAGCTCGTCGTGACGCTCCAAGTCGCCCAGGATTTCAGCGCCAGGGCTTTGAACCCATTGAGAATTGTGAACATGCGGAGTCGGCTCGGGCTGCGGGCCGGCAACGGGAAACGGATTCCAAACTCCGTCGAACAAGACCAGCATCACGGAGATTCCATGTCGTTCGGCGACCGCTAGGAACCGATCGATCCGGTCGAGGAAAGCCTCCGGGTCTTCCTTCCAAAGCAGGTCGTGAAGGAATACCCGCATCGTGTTGAAGCCCAGCTCAGCCGCCCAGCCGAGCTCTCGATCGATCGTCGCCTCGTCGTAGGTATCCGCCTGCCACATCTCGAGCTGGTTGATCGCGGTGCTCGGCACGAAGTTGGCACCGACGGGCCAGGGCTGAGCGGCGTACCAGGCCTCGGCCTCCGCCTCGGTCCAGCGCTCTCGCGGCCCGGGCTCGATGTTCGATTCCCCACAGGAAGCCAGCAAAACAGCCGCCAGCAGCAGGGAACCGCCCGGCGCTCGAATCGTCATGGAGATCGCATACCATCAACTACTTGCCATGTCCTGGCTGCTTGATAAGGTGCCCGACCCGTTAGAAAACATTCCTTTTGGAGGGGCACATGCAGAAAGCAAGCTGGGTATTTTTGTTGGCTGTCAGCCTAATGCTGACCGCAGGTTGTAAGAAAGACGAGCTCAGGGCCAAAGACGCCCGAATCGCAGAGCTGATGGAGTCGGGGCAGGCGACAGGCACCTCGCTCGAGCAATGCAAGAAGGACAAAGCCAATCTCGACAAGCTCGTGAAGGGTTACACCGGCGAGATCAACGCCATGGAGGCCGCACTGGCCGAGGCCGCCGCACGTGAAGCGCGTGCCGCCAAGCGCCTTGCCGAATACAACTCGATGCTCAAGCAGCTCAAGTCGATGATCGACTCGGGCAAGCTCAAGGTCCGCATCGTCCGCAACAAGATGGTCATCGAGCTGCCCGAGGCGGTTCTGTTCGCCAGCGGCAGCGCCAAGCTCAAGACGGAGGGCGTTCGCGTTCTCGCCGAGCTCGGCCCGGTCCTCGCGAGCATCAAGGGTCGCGAATTCCAGGTCGGTGGTCACACCGACAACAAGCCGATCCGCACCAAGCGCTTCCCCTCCAACTGGGAGCTCTCCGGCGCGCGCGCGATCGACGTGACGCAGCTCCTCATCGAGTACGGCGTTCCTACCACCCGCGTCTCCGCCGCCGCCTACGCCGACTCGCAACCGGTTGCCGACAACGACACCAAGGAAGGCCGTGCGCTCAACCGCCGCATCGAGATCGCGCTTCAGCCGAACCTCGACGAGCTTCCCGACCTGTCCAGCTTCAAATAAGCGACACGCATCCCTTTTGTGGGGGTACCAACCTGCCGACGTGCCGGTGTGCATCACGCACCCGGCGCGTTTGCAATTGGGGCGCCCGCAGAGCGGAAATTTCAGTCGCACTAGCCCGTGGGCCCCAAATTTGGTACTTCGCAGACCGCGGAGGATGGGAATGACGAAATCGGGTTCGAAGTGGCTCTCGTTTGTGCTTCTCGGCAGCGCGCTGGCCCTGGCAGGCTGCAGCGATGACTCCAGCAGCGGGACGATGGGCGGAGGTGGCATGGGCGGAGGTGGCACAGGCGGAATGCCGGGCGCAACCGTGTCCGTCGGCGGCATTGCCTGGGGATTCACCCTGCCCGGGCAAGGAGGCTACGACCTCATCGCAGGGGCGGCGATTTCCGTCCTCGAAATGCCCGAGTTGAGCACCACGAGCAACGACGAGGGCGAATTCACCCTCGAAGGGGTCCCGGTCGGCTCGCAAGCCACCTTCGTCATGGAGCACGATCGCTATCCGCTCACCTACACCAAGACCCACACGATCCCTGACACCGACATCGATAACCTCACCTTCCAAGTGCCGAACGATGGCCTCTTTTCGGTGATCGAAATTCAGCTCGGCATCGTCAGCGACCCCGACAAGTGCCAAATGGTCAGCACCTTTACGAGAGACGGCCGGACGATCGGCGACCCGGGACACCACGGCCAAGCTGGCGCCATCCTCGCCATTGAAGCCCCGGACCAGACCACGATCCAAGAAGGGCCGATCTACTTTGGCGACAATGTCGTCCCAGATCGCGCCCGAACCTACGCATCACTCGACGGCGGCGTCCTCATCATCAACGCAGACCCAGGCGACTACACGCTGAGCGCGTCCTGTGTCAGCGACCCCGATCAAATGGCCGCTTTCGTCGCGGAGTACCCGCCCGAGACCTACCCCGACGAAGACCTCCGCTGCCAAACCGAGGATGTGCAGTTCGAATCGGTCCTGATGAAGTGCCGGGCGGGCGTGTTCTTGAACGCTTCGCCCTCATACGGGCTTCAGGCCCAGCCGCCGGAGTGAGCTAGAGGCCCGTTCCCGCGGCGGCTGCTCGCACCTCGGCCAGCAAGCTCTTGCTGAAAATGCGCCCGGTCAATCGGTCGATCGTTTGCTCTGCGGCTCGATCCCACTCGGCGCGGTACGGGCTGGTGTCGACGAGCTCGATTCCCCGCTCGAGCAAGATGTCGTAGGCCTTGGCGTCATCGCGCCGCACGACTTTGTCGAGTGCCGCCGCTGCGCGCCGAGCGGTGTCCCTGAGCACCTTCTGATCCTCGGGCGAGAGCTGGTCGAACTTTTCTTTCTTGATCAGCGATGCGCCGAGGATGATCCCGAAGCTCTCGTTCGACATGTACTTGAGCTTGGTGAACCACTGCAGTGCCAGGGCTGCGATCGGCGACGCGGGGACGACGTCCACCATCTTCGTCTGCAAGCCCGCGTATACCTCCGTCACGCCGAGCCGCACCGCATTGGCACCGACGACCTTCAAGAACTCCGAAAATATCGGATCGTCCTTCCATGCCCAGGGACGAGCGGCTTTCAAGTCCGCCGGCTTGGTGATCGGAATGGTCGACATGATCCGCCCCTTACCCGCGTCGGACCAGTTCAGCAGAATGAACCCCGCATCCTCGAACATCTTTTCGAAACGTGCGTTCATCTTGGCGCGAACGCGGCCGAGCTCCTCGTAGGTCTCGATCACGCCGGGCGCGGAAAGCACCAACGCGGGACGCACGACGATGCCAAGCCCAATCGTGGTCACCCCCGCCGCATCCATCTGCCCGGCCCGCATCTTGCGAATGAAATCCCGCTCATCACCCTGACTTCCGCCCGAGTAGTAACGAAGCTCGACGCGCCCTTCCGTCTCCTTGCTGAGACTCCGTCCCCAGGCCTTGAGGATCTTACCGAAGGTGGAGCCTCCCGGAGCAATGGTGGCGAATCGAATGACGGTTTTCCCGTCGGCCTCCGCGCGCGGCGTCGGTGAACCCCCGACGAGCAGGCACGCGGCCAAGGCGAAAACGATCCAAGACTTCTTTGCTGCTTCGTACACGTTCTACTCCAATAATTCGTCGCGCAAGCGCTGGAGGCCCGCATCGGAGCAACCCAAACCTTCGCTCAGAAAAGCAGCGATGCTGCCGTACCGTTCCATGATTTCGGCCTGCGCGGCCTGAAGGCTCTGCTCTTTGACATACAACAGGCCTTCGACGCGGGAAAAAGCGATTTGTTCACCCTCGGGGCCGGCCTGACTCGCGGCAAACTTGCGGATCATACCGAGCATTTTGTCGTTCTCTTCCTTCCGGAAATGGTTCGAAAGAAGGTAGTCCTCGACGACCGTCTCCCAGGGAACACCGAGCGCAGACAGAACCATCGCCGCCCCGAAACCGGCCCGGTCCTTGCCTTGCGTGCAATGGAACACGAGTGGCCGGTTCGCCCGGTCGCTCACGACTCGAAGCAGGCCTGCGTATTGTTCCGTGAAGTCGCGCACCAGCATCCGGTTCACCATGTCGAGCATGTCGGGCGGCACCTGTGAAAAATCGCCCTTCAAGAACATGGGAATCAGCTTCGCGAACATGTCGCTCGACGCGATGGGCATGGGGTAGGACTTCGCCTCAGGCGGGAGGCGCCCGGCACCGCGCGCCGACACTTCTTCGGGCGACCGGAGATCGAGGACTGACTTGATGCCAAGCCCTCCGAGTTTGCGCACGTCATCATTGCTGAGCTGACTCAGCTCACCCGAACGGTACACCAGCCCCCACTTGACCTTCCGCCCGTCGCCGGCCGCGTAGCCTCCTAGGTCTCGAAAGTTCGGCTGACCGCTGAGTGGAACGTGCCTTTTCATCATCGGCCGCGATGCTGTCACGATCGCCGGGCCGAAGCCACCGCCGGCTAGGCGACTTGGTTCGCCTCTGGCGGTGGCATCGAGTCGCGGACCCAAAGCTCGCGTGCATCACGCTGATCACCCACGAACGAATCCCAAAGATGCATGGCGGCGTACGCTCGCCACGGCCGCCAGTTGTCGGCGCGGCTCTCGAGCTCTGGAATCGAAACCGGCGCACCGTTGCTGGAAACACCCTTGCGCAACCAGGCATTGTTCGAGGGAAACGCATCCGGCTCGCGATACACGCGCATGGCGATGTAGTGCGCCGTGGTCGCGCTCAAATCGGTGATCGAGTGGAGGCATTCGAGTGCCGCATCGAGCGACGGCGAGCCGTCCAAGCGAAGCCCGCCTTCGTGGACCGCTTTGGCGAGCGCCTGAATCGAGCGGGCGCGGCGCTTCGGCACGCCGACCGCTTCCAGCTTTGCCGTGCTTAGGACATAGGGCGTCGGAAAGACGTGCGTCAGAGACGGCTGCGAAGTCTCGATTCGTTTGCCGTACTTCTCGACAATGCGATCCATGAGGTCCGACGCTTCTTCGGGCGCAATGTGCTGATTGAGCAACATCATCACTGCGGTCTCGAAGTGGTCGAACGCGCCAGGCACGCGCAGCCCCGGGGTCGCGCGAATGCATTCGCCGAGCAGGGGATCGCTCCGGAGGTGCTCGGCAATGGCTTCGGTCCGCGCATCGACGTCGAAGAGCCGCTTCACGCCAGAAACCACATCGAGCAGATGCGCACCGAGCGAGCTGCTCACCCGAACGCGCAGCTCGCAGCGCTCGGGCTCGTGCGCCACGCAAATCTCGCCGGCCACTTTTCCAAACGACGCGGTCCGGTAGTACCGATCGCCAACGACCTGCTCGACGCCGGACGCGGTCCACGGTTCGAGGAACTGCAGCATGCGGGGCCAGGGAAACGGCCCTTGGATTGGAATTTGGAGCTCGAGCTCACCGGCCGTGCGATTGGGGCCCGTGCGGAGCGCGGTTGGCGGGCAACCATAGACTTCATTGATTACGGCATTGAACCGGCGGACGCTTCCAAAGCCCGCCGCCTGCGCAATGTGCGCCATCGACAAGCTCGTCGT
>Ga0265306_10001563_pt1 | contig 11183 bp, 9 predicted proteins | sample Helome_3_FD_192493 | JGI IMG/M metagenome (GOLD analysis project Ga0265306, IMG submission 192493) | Marine sediment microbial communities from subtidal zone of North Sea - Hel_20160420 (Illumina Assembly) | ecosystem: Environmental > Aquatic > Marine > Subtidal zone > Sediment ...
GTTGAGCCACCATGCACGCCTGAATCGTGGCGACGGGAAGCTACTCGGAATTTCCTTCGTGAGCCCACTCGATGGCTATCCGAGGATTGCGACCAGCGGTCTGGGCGAACCGCGAGACAATGGCCGGCGTCCCCATCGCGGCATCGACCTCGCGTCTGAGGAGGGCGAGCCCGTTCGTTCGATCGCTCCCGGCACAGTGACCTTCGCAGGCGTCGATTGGGAACGTCGGGCGAACATTCCCCTCGAACCCTGGGGCGCCGTGATTGTTCACGGAAGGCACATGGGGCCCCGCGGATTGTTCGTGGAGGTCGACCATGGCAACGGCGTCGTCTCGCTCTACGCACACCTCGGCAGCTACGGCGTACAGGTCGGCGACCGAATCGATGCGGGCCAGCGTCTCGGGGAAGTCGGGCGCACCGGAATCAAGGACTCCGGCCCCCACCTACACTTCGGCTTGTTCCAAGACGGCAAAGTCTTGGACCCCTTGGAGTACCTGGCGGCTTACGTGTTCCCGCCAACGCTCACGAAGCGCGGTCAAGCCGAGCTCACCAAGGGGAACCGGCGCAGCCGCAAGCGGCGACACCGCTGAGCTTCACGCTAGGGGCAGCTTCGCGGGTCCGGCCACTGCGCGAAGATCTGTTGAACCGCCTGGCGAGCTTTGGTTTCGGGGTCTCCGCCTGAGCCTACGACCGACTGCGCAAGGCCGGCAAAAATTAAATCCGGCGGCGGATCGCCGACGATTGGGAGACCAACCGGAATCAATAAACTGCCCACGTCATACTCGACGTAGGTCGGAACCCAATAGGCGCAGGAGTTCCAGTACCAGCCCCAGTAGCCCCACCACCAGTCGCCCACGCACTGGTACTGGTAGCCACCGTTCGTGTCGCGTGCGACTCCGTTTGCTGCCCAGAGGTCGGGCTGGTTCTGGTCGGTCACTTCGTCGGGGTCGATGAACGTCAGGCAGACGGGTTCGGCTTGCATGGCCTCGACGATCAGCTGGTTGACCGTGTCGGTAAAGGCCCTTTGGTTCTCGCCGAGACCCGGGAGGCTTTCAGGGGGGACGATATCGGACGTTACGACGCTGAAGGTCTGAGCGTTTTGGAAATCGGCGATATTGTCGAGGTTGTACTGAACCTCGACGGTGCCCGTCTGGACGATGTCGTTGGCGCAGCTCGACGCGAGTAGGGACGAGGCGCCGAGAAACACAAGAGCATGACAAAAACGCATAAGAGCCTTCAAGCGTAACGCACTTAGCACGGTCCGCCGCCGGATCAATTCTGCGGAGGCTCCGTGGCGCTCCCGTTGCCGTCGTGTTGTTCGGAGCGGGACACCAAGCCACCGGGTGTACGGGGCGGCGGCGGCACGACGCTCTCTGGAGGAATCGTCGTTCGAAGCATTCGCGTACCCCAGGGTGCGCGCGCGACCACGAAGAGCGAGAGCAGGATCAACGCGAGCACGATGCCCGCAAGCCAGCGGTTGGCTTGGCGCTTCTGGAAGATGTCGCCGGCGCCGACCTCCGGCGTGACGCGAGGTGCGATCTCCAAGCCGTACCGCTCCGCAAGCTCGATCATCTGCGTGAGGTGGATCCCAGGGATGCCAAGCTCTAGGAACGCGCCCAGCACCGAGGGCGGCATGTCTTCGATGCCTTTTGGCGGCCGAGTGTTGACACCGGGCACGAACTTGCGCTTGCCCACCTTGGTGCCGACCGAGACGGTGCCGCCGCCGACGTTGACGTAGGCCTTGATCGGACGATCGCCAGCGACTTCGTGGTAGAGTCGAATGCGTTCACGGACTCGATCCTGATCGACGAGGGTGAGGTTCAATCCGCCCGGTTCGGCGTCCTCGTCGGTCTCGCGCTCGCGGGGCAGATCTTTCCGGTCGATGTCTGCCAGAGGAGGAATCTTGTTTCGTTCGATCGCGCGCTCGAGCATGACACGCCCGCGTTTCGTGAGACCAATCGCATCGTCGCCGACGCCACCGAGCGATGCGGCAACCGACTTGTAAGGAAACACCTGGTTCCTACGAAGCGCGGCTTCCATGTCGAGCCAGGTGAAATTGGGATCGTTCGCGCCGTACTGAGAGGCTGCCGTGCTCGAGATGATGATCGGCTCGATGCCGAGCTCGTGAATCGCCGAGTAGACCGCGACATTCACCGCCGGGAACGAGCCCGACACCCCGACCGCGACCACGTCGCCGCTCTTGATTTTCAGATCCTTCAGCCATTCGACGACGACCGCTGCGAAATTTGGGTTCACCGTAGTTTGCTTGGAAACGAGGCTGCCGCTGCCGCTGGTGATCGGGGAGAGCGGATCACCGATCAGCCTGGAGCCCGCCGGGTCGAACTTGGGCTCGACGCGAAGCCCCTTTCGCTCCGAGGCGTCGGCGATGACGGCGAATGCCTCTTGCGCCTGGATTGCGGCGAGCTTCTTCTCCCCATAGTGAGGCTGCTGCTCTTCGGTTGGGAACACCTCGACGGCAACGAGCCCCACGACGGCCAGAGCCGCGACCAATGCGCGCTGAACCTGAGAGGCGCCTTCCGGCTTCCAATACATCCCTCTCATATCGTCACGTCTCCAATGAATACGACGAGGACCATCCGTACCAGGATCGCGGCGGTGACCAAGCTCAGCGTCGTCTCGAGGACGCCCTGCCGCTGATACCAAATCGCGATGAGCCCGGGAATGATGAAGCCGATGATCGCTCCCTCCGAAAACGGCGTGATCGTGCTATCCAACCACATCCGAAAGCTCAAGCCGACCAAGTATCCGATCAAGATGGTGAGCGCGGTCCGGCGACGGCCGTATACGATCGCGACTTGGGAGACTCCTTTGAGAAAGCCGAAGGTGATGATGGCGGCGAGCAAGGTCAGCCCGATGTCGACCGGCTTGTTCATATAGAGGGCGACGTAGCCCGGAACCACCATGCCCCCTGCTGCAAGCCCGAAGAGCTCGCCATAGAGAAGGCTGGCGGCGAGGCCGAGCCCGATCGACAGGGTCAACAACTCAATCTCTGGCATGATCCATTCCTCGGTTGGCGAAGTACTCGGCGAGCGCCAATCCCGGCCCCGCAATGTTCCCGAGCCCCATCACCAGGGCAGAGCTCTCGGCAAGTCCAAGCAGAATCTCGAAGACATCGGCGGGGTGCGTTTGGTTGACGAAAACCAAACGCGTCGGGTCGAGCCCGCTCCTCACCGCAGCGCGGGCGAAGATGTATTGCCCGCTGCCGAGCAGGACGACCTCGTCGGCCTGCGTCCATTGCGCGTACGACTCGGCGAGCTGTTCGGAGCGGTCGGAGCGATCGGAGCGGCAATTGAACACCGCGATGCGCTTCGAGAGCCCGCGGTGCCGGCGGAGGGACTGCTCCCAAATGTAGCGTGTCGACGTTGGGTCGTTTGCGGCGAATCCGTTCACGAAGACGATGTGTCGCCCGAAGAACTCGACCTGGGATTCGATCATGGCGCCAGGGTCTGGCTTGGCTCTCCACATGCCGCGAAGGGCGGTGTCGATGTCGACTCCGACCTCTTCACAAACCGCTAGCGCGAGCTCGATGTTGTCCCGATGTTCCAGATACGGGAACGCGGCAACATCTTCCGCCGTGAGCGCGCGGCTGATTTCACTAGAAGCGTGGAAGCGCGAGCCGCGCGCCGCGGCGACCTCTTCGAAGAAGGGTCGATGGTGCTGCTCGGCGGTCAGAAACACGCCATTGATGGGGACCGTTGCGGCCAGCGCGCGAGCAACATCGTCCTCGGTGGGTCCCATCACATCGAGGTGGTCGGGCCGCGCATTGGTGATGACTCCATGCGTGGCGCGCACGAGCATGGACTCCGAAAGCCATTGAAGCTGTGGTTGAAGCGCCATGCACTCCACGACGAGCGCTTCGGCCCGCTGGGCGGCCGCCATGGTGACCGCCTGCTTCTGCTCGATGATGTTGGCGCCGCCAGGACGGTAGACCGGCACCTCCCGGCCGTTCGGCAGCACGAACCGGGGCACGGTGCCGGTGGTTTTGACCACGCAACGGACCCCAGCTTCGCGAAGACCGGCACCGATCAGCCGAGTCACGCTGGTCTTCCCACGCGTACCGTTCACGTGAATGCGAATCGGAATCCGCTTGAGCCGCATCCTGTGAAGAATCAGCTCGAGCACGCCGAGGACGATGAGCAGCCCGCAGGCCGAAAGTAGGATGACAATCTCGATAGACACTCGACTCGCCCCCGACTGGATCGAAAGCCCCCTGACGCCTGCCTCTTTATCAGCTGGCGCACCCTCAGCAAGCCCGCCGATAGCTCGCATCTCAGGGCAGTGCACAGGCTTGTGATTGCTCCGCTACACGCTCAATTAGCGATTCTGCATACACCCAAAGGATGAATAAGAATGTAAAGAACTGTCGAAGCTCCTCGCGCTTACCGCCTTAGGGGTACATAACAACCCTAAGGGGTGAAAAAGTGACCAATAGGGTTTGCACAGACCATCGACAGTTCACGTCGCGCGCATGCATCGGGGTCATTGGGGAAACCCGCTGCGCGCCAGGACGAGGGACGATGCCGAAGCTGTGCGGTCACTTCCCCGGTGGAGGTGCCGGCGCCGCGCTCGACGAGGTCGGGCCGGCGTGCGGCGTCCTCGACCACTAGCCCCGCGAGATCCAGATCCGCGGACGCTCGAGCTAGACCATGCCCGTGGCTTCGAGATGTTGGCATGTCAGCTCGATGCCTTCTTCGACCGAAACCGCAGGATCGTAGCCGAGCTCCCTGCGCGCCTTCTCTATGCTGAAATAGTGGTGAGTGCAGATATACCGGATCGCGAAACGCGTGAGGCCGTCCTCGGCGTTGAGCGTACCGCCCTTGAGGGTGTCGATTCCTTCTTTGATCGCCGCAATTGCATAGACGAGAGACTTCGGGGCCGTGTATTTCACCGGCGGGAAGCCTAGGCGCGCCGCGACCTTGCGGATGAAATCCCAGAACGGCATCGGCTCGCCGTTCGTGATGAAGTAGGCCTGGCCGGCGGCAACGCTGTTCAAGCCATCCTTGGCGAGCGCTCCGTCGGCGAGCAAGACGGCATCGGTCATGTTGGTCACGTAGGTGTAGTCCGAAAGCCAAACGCCTCGTCCGATCTGGATGCGCAATTGCCCGTTGCGGGCTTTTGCCAACAGCGTCGGCATGAAACGATTGTCGCCAGGGCCGAAGACCACGTGGGGCCGCAAGGCACAGGTCGCCATGCCGCCCTTCCCGTTCTCGCCCAGCACGAGCTTCTCAGCCGCGATCTTGCTGTCGGCATAGGGTGCTTGGGAAACCGACGAGTACGGGAGGCTCTCATCCCCGTTCTCGATGTCCTTCCCCTCGTACACCACGCTCCCGGAGCTGATGTAGATGAAGCGTGGAACCCCATTTTGCCGGGCCGCCTCGAGCATGTTCTGGGTGCCTCCGAGGTTCACCGCCCAGACGATGTCTTGCTTGTTCTGCTTTGTGTGAACGATGGAGGCGTTGTGGATGACCGTATCGACGCCGCGGCAAGCATCGATGACCGCCGCCTGGTCACAGATGTCAACGCGACGGTAGTCGACGCCGTCGACGGGACATCCAGGCGCCAAATCGAGAACAATGACCCGGTCGCCGCGAGCCTTTAGCGCGCGCGCGATCGCGGCCCCCACGAAGCCGGAGCCCCCGGTTACCAAGCTGACGGTCATGGTCTACTCCACCGTGCCGAAGATGATGTCAGGCAAGGGCGTGATCGATGCGTAGTTGCCGGAGCGCATGCTGTGGTGATGCCGGTCGTGCTTTGCCGCGAGAACACCCAAGGTCTTGAAAGGGAACTGCGGCACGTCGATGCCGGCGTGGTTCAAAATGTTGAGGGCGGTGTATGCCGTGAAGAGCGCGCCCAAGGTATAGATGTGCACGCCGCCAACCAAGGCCACCGAGCCAAAGAAAAGCCCTAGCCCGAGGACGGTCTCCACCGGGTGTAGCAAGAGACTGTCGATCTGACGTGGATTCCTCGCCGCATGATGGACCGAATGAACACCCCGGAGAAGCTTCCACTCGTGGAACGGGTAGCGATGCATGAAATAGTACCCGAAGTCGTAGATGAGGACGACGGTCACGGCCTCGAGGGCGTAGCGCCAAGCAGGAGCCGCATGGTCGTAGTAGAGGTAGTCGCCGAGGCCGAACATCACGGAGAAAATCAGCGTGACCGACACGGTGATGTTGAGGGCAACGCGCCAGTATAGCTCCCGGTCGGTTTTCGAGCGGTGGGCGTCGTCGCTGATCATGTACTTCTGCGCCGCCTTCGATCGGTAGGCGTACATGAGCGCCGCCTGCGCGAGGCCGGCCGACGCGTAACTCACGAGAATGACGTACAAGACCTTCATGTCGATTCCTGGGGATTCATTTTACCACCTCCTAGTCCACCAATCGGAGAATGAGCGTTCCGGCGAGCATGAACGCGAATACCCCGAACGCCGCGAGCCTCGATGCGCGCTTGCTGTAGGACGATTTCACGGCCGATGCCGCGCGAAACGAGGTTGAATCGCTATCGAGCTCGAGCGGCTCGCTGCTCGCAGGCAAGCTTTGGCAGAGGAGCGCCACGCCACGCGCGATGTCGCGATCGGACAGCGCCTCGTGCGTTCGCATGTAGACCTTGCCGGTGTTGACGTGCGCCATGCATGAGCCGCAGTAGCCAGACTCGCAGGAGTGAGCCGGTTGAAGCCCCGCATCTTGGGCGCACTCGAGAAGAGTCTTGCCTTTGACGTACGCAACGGTGCGAGAGCGACCATCGAGCCAGAGGCTGAAGCTGTCTGGCGATTCCAGCGAAGCTTCGTACGCCGAATCCGTGTGGACGCGGTCAGGATCGGCAGGTGAGACGAAGCGCTCGATGTATACGAGCTCTTCATGGACACCTGCGTCTTCGAGTACGTTCTCGACGAGCTCCATGAACGGCTGGGGGCCGCAAATGTAGAACTCCGCAATGTCGCTGTGATGAAGAAGTCGGCGCACGTCGCTTTGCTCGAGGTAACCGTTCGTCGAGTCGAAGTGGAAATGTACGGCTAGCCGGCCAGGCTGCTCTGCGGCGAGCCGGGAGACCTCGGGCCCATAGATGACCGAGCCCGCATCCTGATTGGCATAGAGCAGCGTGATCGAGCGCTTGGTCGTGGCTAGCGCGCTCTTGAGCAAAGCGATGATCGGCGTGATTCCGCTCCCAGCCGCAAAGAGGAAGAGCGGGGCTCCGGGCCGGGTCTCTGGATCGAGAACGAATCGACCTTCGGGGACGCTCGCCATGATCGTGTCTCCCGCTTTTAGATTGTCGTTCAGCCAGTTGGAGACTCGTCCGCCCCGGACTCTCTTCACCCCGATTTTTAGGGTTTCGCCTGTGTCGGGACAGCTCGACAAGGAGTAGCAACGGGTCAGTTTGAAGCGCTCCCAAGGGAGCTCGAGCGTCAGGTGTTGACCCGCACGATACCGGAAGGCCTCTTGCAGGGCGGCTGGCACCTCGAGCTCGAACGAGCTGCACTCTGGCGTTTCGCGAATGACGGCCCTGACCTCGAGCTCGTGAAACAGGACGCTCATGGCTCGGCTCCCAAACCTGCCGCCTCGAGCGCCGAAGCCAATTGCCCGGCCTTGCAGTAGCTTCGCAGCAGATGTCGGAGCGCTGCGTCGGCTACGCGGTCCGGATCTTCTTTGCAGCCTCGATCCATCCACATCGCCAGTCGTACTTGCTGCGTCGCAATCATCATCCTCGCCATGAGCTCTGGGTCGTCGTCGATCAGGTATCCATCGTCGATGCAGTTACGCAGCAAGCTCGCAACGAGGTCCAGGCCGACGCCGAGGGCCTCGACCTGCTCGGGGCTTCGCAAGAGCTCGATGGTCGACCAGGCCGTGACCTCCTTGAGCTGCATCTTGGTGAAGTCGCGGCGCCGCATGAAGAACGCGAGCTGCGTTCGAGTTCCTGCGATCAGAATTTCGAGCGAGGACATGTCCGCTTCGAGGACGCCCTGCGTGAGACGCATCACCTCGCTCAACCGGCGGCGGTGGACCGCGCGGTAGATCTCCCACTTGGACTCGAGCACGCCGTAGAGCGTGGTGAGCGAGACGCCTGCCTCCGCCGCGATTCGCTGAACCTTGGTCGCCTCGTAGCCCTCCTCGCCGAACACCCGCTCGGCTGCGTCGAGGATGGCCTCGCGGTAGAGCTCGCGCTTCCTATCCCTGAGGGATTCCTGCGCTTTTGCGGCTGCGGAGGGCGTTGACACGATTGGTTCGGAATGATAAAGGCGAAAATCAGAATGTCAATTCCGATTTCGCCAGAGGGCCCCTTCTCGCCCCCTGAGCAGGCGTCGCAGATTGCCTGCGTCGACCCTGCGACGCGAGAGTTTTTGGGAGAGGTCCGCGTCGACTCCGCACGGGACGTGGATGCCGCCGTCGCACGGGCGAGGGTCGCCCAGAAAGCCTGGCGGTCGACGTCGCTCGGCGAGAGGCGCGAGGTGTTGCGAAGTCTGCTCGCGTACACCGTCAACAAGAAGGATGAGATCTGCCTCACGGTGCAACGCGACTCCGGCAAGACACGAGAGAACGCACTGCTGGGAGAGATCTGGCCGACCTGCGAGAAGCTTCGCTGGATGATCAAGAACGGAGAGAAATACCTCCGCCCCGAACCCGTCTCCTCGGGCTTGCTGCTCCATAAGAAGGCGCGCTTGGAGTATCACCCCCTTGGCGTGATCGCCGCGATCATTCCGTGGAATTATCCTTTTCAGAACATCGTCAATCCGGTGATCCCGGCGCTCATGTCGGGGAACGCGATCGTGCTCAAGCCTTCGGAGTGGGTTGCATGGTCGAGCGCGAAGTTCATCGCTTCGCTTCGTGAAGTCATCGAAGAGGCCGGACACGATCCGAACCTGATCCAAGCGGTGCAAGGATACGGTCCGACCGGTGCGGCGCTCGCCCGGTCGGCCGTCGATTCGATTCTTTTCATCGGTTCGGTTCGCAACGGCCGACGCGTGGTCGAAGCCAGTGCGGAGCGCGTCATCCCGATGGTGATGGAGCTCGGCGGCAAAGATGCCTTCATCGTCTGCGAGGACGCCAACCTGGAACAAGCCGTGCACGCTTCCTTGGCCGGTTGCTACATCAATTGCGGTCAAAACTGTGTCGCCTCAGAGCGAATTCTGGTCTACGAGGCCATCTACGACGCCTTCGAAGCGCGCGCCGCGGAGCTGGTTCGAGCGTTTCGCCAGGGCAACAGCCGCGACGGTCTCGTCGACGTCGGCGCCATCGTCACGCCGCTTCAGCTCGAGCTCATCGAGAAGGCGGTTGACGGCGCGGTCGCAGAGGGCGCCCGTGTCGTGACCGGGGGCAAGCGAGCGCTGAGCGACAAAGGCGACTATTTCGAGCCCACCATCCTGGCGGACGTCACGCCGGAGATGGAGATCGCTCAGGAAGAGGTTTTCGGCCCGGTGATGCTTCTGATGCGGGTGCGCGATGATGCGCACGCCGTCGAGGTCGCAAACGGAGTATCGTATGGCTTGTCGTCGTCCGTCTTCTCGAAAGACCGCACGCGCGCCCGAGAGATCGCCTCGAAGCTCGAAGCGGGGATGAGTGCGATCAACGAGTTTGGTGGCATCACGTACATGGCGCAGGGGCTCACCTTCGGCGGCGTCAAGGCGTCGGGCTACGGGCGCATGAACGGCCGCGAAGGCCTGCGGTCGATGTGCAATATCAAAGCCGTGGTCGATGACCGATTCCCAATCCAGCAAGCCAATCGTGTCTTTCCTGTCGCCGAAAAAGACTACGGCGTCTTCAGTGGGGTGATCGAGCTGATTTACGGCAAGAGCCTCTCACAGCGCTGGCGCGGCTTTCTCAAGCTGCTCGGTCGCAACCGTCGATGAAGCAGTACGATTACATCGTGGTCGGCGGCGGCTCGGCTGGCTGCATCGTGGCCGCCGAGCTCGCGAAGGATCCTGCCCATCAGGTGCTCTTGATGGAGAGCGGGCCGAGGGCGGAGGACCACCCGGAGACCTTGGTCGCCGCCGGCTACAAAGAGGCGTTCATCAATGATGCAATCATGGGTGAGCGCTTTTCGGTCCCCCAAACGCACGCGGCCAGGCATCGGATCTTCGCGGGCACCGGCACGGTGCTGGGTGGGAGCGGATCGGTGAACGGGATGGTGTATACGCGCGGTTCTCGGGAGGACTATGCGGAATGGCCCGAAGGCTGGCACTGGGACGACAATCAAGACGACTTCGAGGCGATCGAACGGGTCCTGCGTCCACATCGGCGGCCCGCAACGAACTGGACCGAAGCCTGCATCGCGTCGGCAGAAGAACAGGGCTTTCGACGCAAAGAGGACCTGAACGACGGCAACCTGAGCAACGTCATCGGCTACGAGTGGATGTCCTATGAAGACGAAGAGCGGCGAAGCTCGTACGTGGCGTTCATCAAGGAGGCCGGCGAGCGTGCAAATCTCACCGTCCTCACCGGCGCGCACGCGCACCGAATCGTTTTCACCTCGGAAAAGCGCGCACGCGCGATCGAGTTTGAGCATGGGGGAGCGCTGCAGCGCGCGGAGGCACGCAAGGAGATCATCTTGTGTGCCGGCGCCCTCGAAACCCCGAAGCTGCTGATGCTCTCGGGCGTAGGTCCGAGCGAGCACCTTCGCTCGTTCGACATCCCGGTGGTCGCCGACCGGCCCGCCATTGGCGAAGGGCTCCACGACCACCCCAACGTGCCGGTGTTCTTCAAAACGACGGGGGACATCGACTGCTACTACCCGCAACTCTACAGCTTTTTCCGCACCAACGAGGAGAGTGACCTTCCCGCCTCTCAAAGCGACACCTGCTACGTGTACTGGCCCGCTCCATCCGCGATGCGGCAGATGATGCAGCGGATGCTCCCACCGATGGTCGTGCCCCATGCTCTCTACGGCCCGAAGTCGAGACAGCTCGTCCGCGGCCTGGTCGGGGCAGCGTTCAAGCTTGGGGCGATCCAGCGCTTCACCGACCAGATCTTCGGCATCATTTTGATTCTCGGGAAACCGAAGAGCCGCGGCACGCTGCGTCTTCAATCGACCGACGTACGCCAACAAGCCGCGATCGATCCTGCCTACTACTCGGATCCGGAAGATCTGGAAACGATGCTCCGCGGCGTTCGAATCGCGAGAGCCATCGGCGCTTCGCGCGGCCTCGCGCGATGGGGCGCACGTGAGCTCATG
>Ga0265306_10001566_pt1 | contig 11182 bp, 7 predicted proteins | sample Helome_3_FD_192493 | JGI IMG/M metagenome (GOLD analysis project Ga0265306, IMG submission 192493) | Marine sediment microbial communities from subtidal zone of North Sea - Hel_20160420 (Illumina Assembly) | ecosystem: Environmental > Aquatic > Marine > Subtidal zone > Sediment ...
TCGATCCGGATCGATGCATGGCTACGAGGGGATCGGATCGATATATTGGCAGATGGTTGCGAAGCTGCTGGTTGCGCTCCAGGAATCGGTGCTCGAGGCTGCAGATGCAGGTGACTATCCCTCGGAGCTGGATCGCCTCGTGGACTCCTACTGGCGAGTCCGCTCTGGTCTCGGATACAACAAGACCGCCATTGAGCACGGTGCGATCCCCACCGATCCGTACTCGCACACGCCGGCACACGCCGGTGCGCAGCAGCCAGGAATGAGTGGCTTGGTGAAGGAGGAGCTGCTGGTGCGACCCCTCGAGCTCGGCGTCAGGGTCGAGGCGGGAGAGATCCTCATCGATCCGGTGATCCTCCGGCGATCTGAGCTGCTCGACGGAAGCACGACGTGGGACATCCTCGATCTCAGCCTCGAGCGCTCAGCCATTGCACTCGCGCCGAACTCTCTCGGCCTGACTTTCTGCCAGGTACCGATCGTCGTATCGGTGGTGGCGCAGGAACCATCCATTGAGGTCGTCTTCTCAGACGGCACCGTCAACCGCCAATCGGGTCTGCGCCTGGACCGCCGGATCAGCTCAATGATCTTCGCGCGGTCTGGCGACGTCACGCAGGTGCGGGCGTTCCTGCCTCTCTCGGCACTTTGACGACCGTTTGAGGAGCGCATCGCGACCGGACGGCACCGGACTCGCATCAAGGGCCGGAGAGCGGAACCCCTGCCCGGCTGCCCACGGGACCCGTGCGCGCCAAGGAAGAGATTCGGCGCATTGCGGTGGCTCACTCCCACCGAGGGCACGAACCTGCGTCTTGACAGCGCTACCGTTTGAACCCTCGGCTGGAACGAGAACCGGGTCCTTCGACACTGGAAAAGGAGCGCCACCTTCGGGCAATCGACCCGGATCTGGAGCCACGCCACGACTTCACCCCAAATCAGGCGTACGACATTGACATCGACGGAGACACCATGACACCGATTACAGCCACACCGCAGTGGGAAGCACTCGAAGGCCTCTCGCCACAAGGACGCGACCTCGATCTCCGTCACCTGTTCGATGCGGATCCTGCGCGGGCTGAACGATTGACGTTCTCAGCAGGTGATCTGGACGTCGACCTCTCCAAGCACCTCGTCACATCGGACATCATCAAGGCCCTCGTCGCCGTCGCAGATCGTTCAGGGCTGCTCGAACGGATCAAAGCGATGTACAGCGGAGACCACATCAACACAACTGAGGATCGGGCGGTCCTGCACACGGCGTTGCGGTCGCCAACAGACGCTCCGTTCACCGTTGACGGACAGGACATCACGGGAGATGTGGCGGTTGTGCTCGGGCGCATGGGTGACTTCGCCGAGCGCATACGCAGTGGCGAATGGCTCGGCCACACCGGACTCCGCATCTCACACGTGGTCAATATCGGCATCGGCGGGTCAGACCTCGGGCCTGCAATGGCCTATCGCGCACTCCGCGCCTATGTGCCAAACAACATCGACGTCCACTTCGTATCGAACGTCGACCCCGCAGACATCGTGGCCGTGCTTGACGTGGTCGACCCAGAGACCACACTTTTCGTCATTGCCTCAAAGACGTTCACAACGCTCGAGACACTCTCGAATGCGCGTATGGCGCGCGATTGGCTCGTGGACGCGCTTGGCGACGATTCCTCCGTAGCCAGCCACTTCGTCGCAGTTTCGACAAACGCCGAGGCCGTCAGCGCCTTCGGCATCGACACAGCGAACATGTTCGGGTTCTGGGACTGGGTTGGAGGTCGCTACTCGATGGACTCCGCCATCGGTCTCAGCCTCATGATCGCCATCGGCCCCACTGCCTTCGATGAGATGCTTGCCGGTTTCGCCACCATCGACCGTCACTTCGCAGACACCCCATTGGAACGAAATGTCCCCGCCCTCATGGGCCTGATCGGTGTGTGGTACCGAAACATCCTCGACCTCCCCACCTATGCAGTTCTGCCCTATGCCCAGGACCTCGACCGCTTCCCCGCATACCTCCAACAACTGGACATGGAGTCCAACGGCAAACGCGTACGACTCGACGGTTCCCCCGTCGATATGGACACAGGCCCCATCGTGTGGGGCGAACCTGGAACAAACGGCCAGCATGCCTTCTATCAGCTGCTCCACCAGGGCACGACCGTCGTGCCCGCGGACCTGATCGGATTCACCGAACCTGCTGAGGACCTCGGAGGACTTCACGACATCCTGATCGGGAACATGTTCGCCCAAGCCGAGGCTCTTGCGTTCGGCAAGACCGCTGAGGAAGTGGCTGGAGGGGGTGTGGACGCGGAACTTGTGCCCCACCGGACGTTTCCCGGCAACCGGCCGACGTCCGTGATCATGGCGCCGAAGCTCACACCATCTGTGCTCGGCCAGCTCATTGCGCTGTACGAACACAAGGTGTTCACGCAGGGGACGATCTGGGGCATCAATTCATTCGACCAATGGGGAGTGGAACTCGGTAAGGCGCTCGCAACAACGATCGTCGATGAACTGACAACACCCGACACGCCCGCTCTGGGGCACGACCCGTCCACCAATGCCCTCATTCGTCGCTACCGGGCAGACCGCGGCCGACCCGCCTGAGGATCCCCACATGCCGCGACTCCACCGGCGAGCACAACACGTCGTGCTCTTCCGGGTCGACCGGGGTTCGGACGAAAGCTCGAACAGTCACACTCACGACACGATCTGTGACTGCCGTGGTCGTGGCGCTCGTCGATCTGATCATGCTCGGCATCGATGCCGCGAGATGCGGACCAGGGCAATCGCCGGAGTACCGAGCTAGCCGGTAACGCTCTCTGAGGCTGGCGGCTCTTGAGGCGACGCAGCTTCGTCGATCAACCTGTTGGCCTCGATGATGAGGGCCGAGGCCTGCTCGACGAGATCCTGGTACCTGCCCAGATCGCCCGCACGCAGCGCTTCGTCAGCCTCGCCGAGGGCGAGCTCGGCCTGGTTCAGCAATCGAGCGACCTGCTCCTCGACGGTGCCGGTCGGCGGTTCGGTCGTCCCGTCACCGCCATCGGTGTCGCCACCGTCCCCGTCGCCATCTTGTCCGCCACCAGGGAGGCCGAACAACGCGACGAGTACCTCGTCGAGGCTCTCACCGATCTCGATGCGACTGTTGAAGGATGCGACCACCCGCTTGAACTGTGGAATCCCCGTACCTCCCGTATCGGCCTGGAGGTAGATCGGCTGGACATAGAGCAATGACTCCTCGATGGGGACCACGAGCATGTTGCCCTTGATGACGTTTGACCCCTCTTGGCCGAGCAGGGTGAACTCTGCCGACGCCGTCGGGTCCTGATCGATGAAGTCGCCGACCTGACCCGGTCCAGGAACGCCCTGATCCTCTGGCATCGTGTAGGAGATGAGTGTCCCGTACTCCTCAAGCGGACCGCTCTTGGCGACAACAAAAGCGGACATGTTCGGCCTCGCCGCCGGGGTGAAGGGCTGCATGAGCAGGAAGGACAAGGTGTCCTCCTCAGGCAGCTCCATGAGCAAGTAATACGGGAGCATCGGCTCGGTCTCAAAGCTGGCCCGGAGTCTCGGCTTCGGCGAGTTCGACGGATCCCTTGCGATCTGCCAGGGGTCGTTCACCTGGAAGAGGTCGATCGGGTTGGTCATGTGGTAGAGCTGGTAGCGATCGGTCTGCATGCGGAAGAGGTCCTCTGGGTACCGGATGTGCGCGACCAGCTCTTCAGGGAACTCTGAGATCGGCTTGAAGACGCCTGGGAAGATCTTCTCGTTGACCTGAATGAGGGGATCTTCGGTATCGATGACATACATGTCGATCGTTCCATCAAATGAATCGACCACTGCCTTGACCGAATTCCTGATGTAGTTGAAGGACCGTGGGAGAGTGGACGTTGCATTGAGCCTGCGCGTGTCTGCAGGTTCCGAGTACGGGTAGCGGGTGGTCACGGTGTAGAGGTCCATCATCCATACCTGGCGTCCATTGACGACGACCATGTACGGGTCCGAATCTGCGTAGAGGAACGGGGCGACCCGTTCGATCCTGTCATGGATGTTTCTGGCGATCATCACCTTGCTCGTCGGCAGGAGCTGACCAGAGATCAGCGTATTGAGGTCACCGAAACGCATCGCCCACGCCAACCGATTCAGGGTGTTCCCAAGTTCGACACCGCCCTGGCCGTCGTAGCTGTTCTCCTCAACATCGGCGGAGGCGGTACCTGATGTGGGAAGGTCGACTTCGCCCTCCTTCGTTCCTGCGATGAGGAAGTCGGATTGGGCGTCGTCGGAGAAGTAGATGCGGGGCTGATCGATATCGAGAGCCGCATCGGCGGTGAGGTTGATCGGAGGGATGTCCTTCACCAGGAAATCGGGAAGTCCGTCCGACGTCACGCCCCTGGCTGGGCTCAACACCGCACCAAGGCCGTGGGTGTACACGAGTCGTTCGTTGACCCAGCCCTGACCCGGAATCCTGGTCTCGTCGAGGCTTCGGGCTGACGTCATCACCTGGGTCAGCTCACCATCGATCACGTATCGATCAACGTCGACGTCAGAAAACGTGTAGTACGTCTTGATGTTCTGGAGCTCGGGATACGTCAGCGCAAGCACCCCTGGATCCCAGAGGCGAATGTTTCCAATCGTTGGGCTGTTCTGCTCGATGTCGTCCGCCGTGAGCACCGGTGACGCAGCGAAGTCCTGCACCTCGACGTCCTCGAGATCGAAGGCATATCTGGTGAAGTCGAGGTTGTTCTGGACGTAGGGGGTCTCCCTGGTCAGCTCATTTGGCTCAACGGAGAACCGCTGGACGAGTGCCGGGTAGATGCCGCCGACGCCGATGGATGTCACGAGCCAGATGCCCACGGCAACAGCGGGGAGAATCCACCCACGGAACCGCAGGTTCACCAGCAGGATGACAGCACACACGATCGAGATGAAGATCAACAGGTTGAGCGCGGGAAGTTGGGCGTTCACATCGGTGTAGCTGGCCCCAAAGACCTGGCCACGGGTGCTGTACAGCAGCTCCCACTTGTCGAACTGGTAGCCAAGCGCCTTCATCAACGCAACAAGGGCAAGAAGAATTGAGATGTGTGCCTTCACAGCATCAGAGGTTCGCTTGCCTGGCGTCCCGATCTTGATGCCGCCGTTCAAGTAGTGCGCCGCAACCACGATCAGCGTCGTGACGAGCAGGAGTTGGAACGCCCACCCGTAGACGTCGCGGTAGAAGGGCAGATCGAAGACGTACAGGGAAACGTCGTTGTTGAAGATGGGATCGGTGATGCCGAAGTCGACAGCATTCCTCCAGGCAAGGAAGTCCTTCCACCACGCCGCAGCACCGAGCCCGATCAACAGGCCGAAGAACAGGGCAAACAGTGTTCGAATGAGGGTTGCTCGTGGCTCGATCCACTCCTGATACCGCTCAAGGAGCTCTTCGTCCGGTGCCCCAGTCGTAGCACCAACCCTGGGAGATACCCGATCGGCGAGCCAGAGGTTCAACCAGAAGAAGGCGAAGGCGATAACGGTCGCACCGAGAACGAGCCAGACCCTGGTGAAGGTGAGGGTCGACCAGATCCCTGCCCAGCCGAGGGTGTCGTACCAAAGGAAGTCGGTGTAGAGGGTTGCGAACCAGCGGCCGAAGATCAGGAGGAGGAATATCGCCACGACAACGATCGTGATGATCCTACGAACACCAGATCCCTGGCGGTAATTGATTGGCTCGCGGTTGATCACCGACGGGATTCTATGGCGCCCACGGCGTTGCGCGCCGATGGAGGGCTAGCGGGCTGTGAAACCGGCGGCGGTGACGTCGGCAACGCGACGTTCTGCCTCGTCCGATCGCCAGGTACGGAACACCTTGCTGGTCGCTGCGGCGAGTTCCCGCTCGCCCGCTCCCGCGTCGCGGCTCCGCTCCATGGCGGAACTGACAGCGTCGTACAAATCGGTGCCGAACGCACTGGATGAGGACGTATCGACTTCGCCAGACACTGCGAATGTCAGCTCAGCGAAGGATTCCTCGAATCGATCCGTGAATGCCTCATCGGGCATCCAATCACTGTTCGTGCGAAGGTGCTCAAGCGCCTCGTTCTGGAGATCCACGAGCGTCCGCTTGATAGAACGCAGCGCGGCGTTCTGAAGCGGAATGAGGGTCGCCAACGCATCAGCCCCTGGCGACGGAAGAACGACGCCCTCAGTGGTCGCGACAAGATCATCCTTCGGTCGGGGCGGCACGTTCAACGTCTTTGCTGCCGCCGGCTGAGGAGCAACCGTGGAGGGCACCACGCTCGTGCGGTCCGGAGCCGATTGCCCTGTGGGCGTGTCCCTCAACTGAGCGAACAACGAGCCGAGGTCGTCACGCCCGGGCTCACCTGATCCCGTTGCTGCCGGCAGCGCAGAGTCGTCGATCGGTACCGTTACCTGCTCAATCAACTCAACCGGTGTGCCGTCCTCGTCCTCGTCCTCGTCCGGGACCGGCTCTGGCGGGTCGGCCTCGGCAAGGACCTCCGGCTGCGCGTGTCCAGCAGGCTCATCGACCTCGATGTCCGCTACGACGACTGGCTCGATTTCGGTGGGCTCGTCATCCGAAGGCTCGACCTCTGGTGTCACCACTGCCAGCGGTGATTCCTCGGTCGAGTCTGAAAACGGTAGCTCTACGGCGGTCGGCTCTGGCGTCGGAGGAGCGAGCGTGCTTGGCTCCAGCGGCGTAAATGCAATATCGGCTTCGGCCTGGGCCGCTGCTTCACCTGCGCGCAGCGCGGTCACTTCTGCCACGAGTTCCTCTGCATCCACCGGGCGCATCGGAGCAACCCTCGTCGGTGCGACGATCTTCACCGAGCCGCTATCCGTTGAGTGATGTGTACGGCCCGATTCAGGATCGTCGACCACTACCTCTGGCTCCTCAGGAACTTCCAGTTCGAGCCTGCGCGACTCGATCTCAGATTCGAGCTCACCAATCGAAGCGCGCGTCGCCTCGAGTTCGGCAAGAAGCTCAGAACGTCGATCCTCGAGTGCCCTGGCACGCTCTTGGGCGAGTTCGGCCTGCTGGCCGGCGGCCGCCAGTACACCTTCGCTCTCGCCGCGAGCGGCGTCGATGATCTGTTCCGCCTCGGCACGTGCAGCCCGCACGATCTCCTCACGATCGCGCTTGGCGTCTCCCGTGAGCCTGATCGCCTCTCGCTCAGCCTCGGCGCGTACGAACAGCGCCTCCTCCTTGGCAGCAGCAACGATCGACTGCGCTTCGGCAGATGCCGACGACAGCAACGAACTGCCCTCATTCCAGGCCGAAGCACGCATGGACTGCGTCTGTTCTGTTGCCTCGACGACCATGCCAGCGCTTGTGGTTTCCGCGGTGGTGCGCCACTCGTCAGCGTCCTGACTCGCCCTGGAACGGATGCCTTCTGCTGCAGAGCGCGCTGCCTCAAGTATCTCCGCCACGTCGCCACCGATGCTGTGGAGCTCGAGGGCCAGGGCCTCCTGCTCGTCAATACCTATAGCGATGCCAGCCATGGAAGACGCCTCCAACTCGCCTTGGAGCCGTTCGACGTGGCCACCGAGCTCGGCGAGGAATTGCTCGACCTGGCCGCGCTCGTAGCCCTTGCGAACCACATCAAACTGGCGAGTGCGAACCTGGCCCGGGGTGAGTTCATCGGCCATGGACGGCAGCGTACCGGCCGACCTGCCCGAGTCCGCGGATTGTCAGGGGGATTGTCTAGAGGGTCTGGAGGAATGCCAAGGCGTCGTCGATGGTCTCGATGCGCACAACCTCGATGTCATCGCCTCCGGCATCGAGCGCATCTTCGTAGTTGGCCGCTGGGACCAATACAGCCCTCGCCCCGGCATCAATCGCTCCATAGACCTTCTGGCGGATGCCCCCGATTGCCCCAACGGTTCCATCCTGAGCGATCGTCCCGGTTCCAGCGATCCGCTCGCCCTTGGTGATTTCACCGCCGGTGAGCTGGTCCATGATCTGGAGCGTGAACATCATTCCTGCGGAGGGACCGCCGATGTTCTGGGAGTCGATTTCCACGAGGACGGGGAACTCGACGATTGGTTCGCTGTTGTCCAGGAGGACACCGATCAACGGCCGTGTCGGATCGTCAGGATTGGGACCGAGGGTCAGCTCGATCGGGGTCTCATCGAATTCGTCAACGGCATCTTCTGTAACTGGGCGCTCGACCAGCATGTCGATGACCTCGCCGACCGACAGATCGGTCAACTGGGCGATGATGTCGCTGCGGAACGCAATCGTCTGCCCATTCATCTCGACGATCACGTCATTTGGGAAGAGCACGCCGTTTGCCGCAGAGTCCGGGACGGTTTCGATCACGAGCGCTCCCGTCCCGAGGAGGGTCACCTCGTAGCCGAGCTCGGTCAACGCCACGAAGGTGGCGTCGTTCTTGGACTCCTCCATCGCTGCGAGGCCCTCTCGGCGCAACTGCTCCGGAGAGACGCCCACGGGCCTGATGTTCTCGCGGGGCCGGAGGTCAACCGCCTCGTCAACCTGGGCAGCTGCCCATTCGAAGACATTCGCCTCTTTCAGCGACACCGTGAGGAAGAAGAGTTCGCCGTCCTCGGACACCGTCCCACCCTCGACCGTGACGAAGTCGGATGTGTCGTAGACCGGGCCGGGGCTGAGCGTGTAGTACGGAACGGTCATCGGCCATGCGATTGCGATTGCGATACCGATCACCATGAGTACACCGGCGACTATCCATGGCCACTTCGGGTATGGGGCGGTTGGGCGCACAGATTCCGGAACATCGGCAAATTCGTCAGCCGGGTCAGATACTGCTGTGTCGTATTCCACGGTGCGAGGTTACCTGCGGCGCCGCCTAGCGGCTGCGTCAGGCGATCTGCCTACCGGCAAGGAGATCAGCAGAGACCACGATCCGGTATCGCGCCGAACCCTTGGGATGGCAGGCAAACATCGTGAGCGTCGGCTTGTCGGTTTCGTACGTGATCCACAACGCCGAGGGGTCGACAACGAACGACTCGGACACGCGATAGATCACATCAAACCCGGATCCGTCCTCCATGTAGATGAGATCACCAACATCCAGGTCACCGAGGGCCCAGAACGGACGCGAGTGGGTTGTGCGATGCCCGGCGAGAACAACGTTTCCAACTTCTCCGGGCGACGACGTGCCGGACCAGTGCGCAACGCCCTGGTCGATGACGTCCATCGCTACCCCGGACCTGATGACTTGGTCGAGTCCGATCGCAGGGATTCGTATCGATCCAAGCTCCGCAGCTGACGCCTGTGCAGGGTGGAACATTGATTGGCGAGCCGGGTTCGGAGCAACCTCCTGCTCAGGGGCAGTCACCAGCGGCTGTGATGCGGCGAGTGCGGGAGTGCTTGAGAGCGCGAGGAAGAGGCCCAGGGCGGGCAACATGAAACGGATGGGGGTATGGCGTAGTCTCACTGTCAGACCATCGGCAGGTTCGGTACTGGACTGGACCTGGATCTCGCATCCCCAGCGCAATGCGGAAGGCAGGACCTTGACAACGCAAACGTACCCTCCAATCGCGAATGTCGTCATCCCTCGATCACGTGTCACCACCATGGTCCTCATGGTCGGCTTTGCCCTGCTCACAGCAGCAGCTGCCCAGATCACGATCCCCCTTCCAGGGACGCCGGTGCCAATAACCGGCCAGACCTTTGCCGTACTCCTGGCGGGCGCGGCACTCGGGCCATGGGCTGGTGCCGGGAGTCAAGCGATCTACTGGACACTCGGAGCGATGGGCCTGCCCTTCTACAGCGATGCGAGCGGTGGCTGGGAGGCTGCCACCGGTGCTACCGCCGGATACCTCGTTGGCTTCATGGTTGCAGCGTGGGTGGTTGGTGCGCTGGCTGAAAAGGGCCAGGACCGCAATGTTTGGTCGGCGATCCCGGCTTTCCTCGCAGGAACAGCCGTGATCTACCTGTTCGGGATTCCGTGGCTCGCGTACAGCGTGGAGTCGTTCTCAACCGTTGGTGACGCTCTCGGCGCTGGCTTCACGCCGTTCGTGATTGGCGACGTGTTCAAGATCGTTCTCGCAGGCCTCCTCCTGCCTCTTGCGTGGAAACTCGTCGACCGCGCTCGCAGCTGAATGTTCGTGTTTGGCGACAGATAGCCAACAACCAGAGAGGTCCTTAACGGACCTCTCACGCAATTCTTAGGAATCTTTCAGGTTGCTCTCACAGGGTGCTCGCTTCGTCATTGGACGCTGTCTTCATGACGAAAGGAGCACACATGCACCGACTCTGGGCGGCAGGCGTCGTTGGATTCACACTGTTGGTTGCGGCATGCACCGCCGCGCCAACGACGACCAGTACAAACGCCCCTGTGCCGGATGCACACATGTCAGCGTCGAACGCTGGTTCGGATGACGTTGCCACAAGCGCTGACGATGACACGGCCGCGGTCGGGGGCGAAGCCCAGCTTCCCATCGACAGCCTCGTAGAAGGCGATCAGGACAACGCCAGCGGACCGGCTGGCGGGCAGGCCGAGGCCGCGTCGGAGACCGAGGACACGACTTCCCAACAGGAATCGACGACTGCGACGCAGGCCGACCCTGGCACAACAACAACGACAACAACGGGCGTGGAGAACACCGTCGAGTTGGACGGACTTGTCGACGAGGTGACCGAATTGCTCGCCGACCTCGACACGATTCTCGCTGATCTGGACGCCGACCTCGCAGGCGTGAAGGACGGACTGAACCAAGACGAAGGAGACATTTGATGAAACGACTGACGCGACTGATCGTTGCGACCGGAGCCTTGACCATGGCGCTTGCGGTCCCCCTGACCGCCACCGCGCAGGAAACGGAGACACAACCAACGGACCGACACTCGATTGACCAGATCAAGGAAAGGGCACAAGCTGCGATCGAACGCAGGCTTGACACACTCGACCGCCTCACCGATCGGGTCAACGGTGCGCAACACGTCTCGGAAACCCACAAAGACACATTGACCGGGAACTACCGATCAGCAGCCAACGGACTCTCCGGACTGGGGGCAGAGATCGCCTCGGCGACGACTGCTGAGGAGCTGAGGGTTCTGGTTCCGCTGATCGCGACCGACTATCGCGTGTATCTCGTGATCGTTCCCAAGTCCCACGAGGTTGCCGCATCGGACCGCGTCGGCGTGGTGGTGGAACGCATGACCAACGCGGCGAATCGGCTGTCGGATGCGATCGATCGAGCCGAGGCGGCCGGCATC
>Ga0265306_10001571_pt1 | contig 11153 bp, 14 predicted proteins | sample Helome_3_FD_192493 | JGI IMG/M metagenome (GOLD analysis project Ga0265306, IMG submission 192493) | Marine sediment microbial communities from subtidal zone of North Sea - Hel_20160420 (Illumina Assembly) | ecosystem: Environmental > Aquatic > Marine > Subtidal zone > Sediment ...
CTTTGTGATCAGGTCCTCAAGTGCGTCCTGTGATGCGGCATGGGCAATTGCAGTGGAATTTGTCATGGCCATGTCCAGGTTGGCACTGGCTGCCCATATCAAGGATCCTGAGTTGACCTGGACCAGTCGGGCGCTGAAGCCGACCGCGCCACCCCAATTAAATTTTCCACGCCAGTCACCATACTCCATCACCACGCCGACGATCAACCCATCGACGTTCGAGACCTGTTGCATTTTGTTGATTTTATCCGCGGCAAAAAGTTCGCTCGTATCAATCTCAAAATCCTGCATCAGCCGGACCACCTTCCTTCTTTCGACCACCTCATATAAGCCGGATCCCAGCAAATGCTCTGCGAAAATGTCCGCCATAATCGATCCGGCATTCATGGGTCTGGTGATGCGCCCCCGATCGGTTCTGCCGATTTCGGGTCTGGCAAAATCAAAGTCAATTACGGCAACCCGCTTAATCTCGGGATTGGGATCGGTGATCGATGCATTATGATCGCTGATGTCAAAACTTGTGCAGGCCGATATCAGGATCACCAAAAAAGATGACAGAATAAATTTTTTCATGCATTCCTCCTATGGCAGTCAACCGAAGCGTTTATACCGTTTTCCATAATAATCTTCGGGAATACGGAAGTGCAGCATAAGGGGTTGTAGAAAAAAACGTTTGTACCGTTTTCCATAATAATGTTCCGAAATACAGAAGTGCGGCATAAGTGGTTGTAGAAAAAAACGTTTGAATATCGCAACGTTTTTTGACAACCACTATAAATACCGGAACGTTTTTTTGACAACCCCTATAAATAAAAAAGAGATTCTCATCTATTTTCATACAATAAAAAAAACTGGGGCGATCCCAAAGGACCACCCCAGATTCCGAAGTTAGTAAAAGAAGGTGACTTAGCGTGTCTCCCGAAACACGCATATCATCAATATCGGTATTTTTAAAAAAAACTTTAGCACTTTTTTATGCTGAAGCCCGGTTTTAGATCGATTTCAAGGCCTGTTTCAGATCAGCGATTAAATCAGCAGGATCTTCGATTCCCACCGAATACCTCACCAGATTTTCAGGAATGCCCATTGCCGCTCTTTCGCGGGAACTTAATTCCACATGACTGGTGGTTGCCGGTGGTCCGACGATGGTCTCTACCGCCCCCAGGTTAGCGGCCCGATGGGCGTATCGCAGGCGCGGCAAAAATTGCTTGACGGCTTCATATCCGCCCTTTACCGAAAAGGCGAACATACCGCCGAAGCCCTTCATCTGCTGCCGGGCGATGGCATGTTGCGGGTGAGAATCCAGACCGGGGTAAAAAACCTGTTCCACGGCCGAATGGGATTGCAGATAGCGGGCAATTTGGATTGCGCTTTGATTCTGGCGCTCGATGCGAAGCGGCAGGGTTTTCATGCCGCGCAGCAGCAGATAGGCGGCCATCGGATCCAGGGCGGCGCCGTTGATTTCCCGGAAATGGAAGATGCGCCGGATATGATCCCGCGGCCCGCAGACCGCTCCGCCCAGGGCATCGGCATGGCCCCCCAGATATTTGGTGGCACTGTGAAGGACCAGATCGGCGCCCAGCTCCAGGGGCTTCTGATTTACCGGCGTGGCAAAGGTATTGTCGACCACGACCAGCGCGCCGGCCCGGTGGGCCGCAGCAGCCAGGCGGGCAATATCGACAATTTTCATGGTCGGATTTGTGGGGCTCTCCAGGTAAAGAACCCGGCAGCCTTGCGAAACAGCAGCTTCAATTGCCCCTTGATCAGTCGTGTCGCACAGGGTCACTGTGATGTTGAATCGGGGCAAAAATTCCTGAAAAATTTTATTGGTTCCCCCGTAACCGTCTTTGATCGAAACGATGCGATCGCCGGGAGCCAGCAGGGTAAACAGGGTGTTGGAAATTGCGGCCATGCCGCTGGCAAAGGCTGTGGCAGCCTGGGCCCGCTCCAGTCGGCATATTTTTTCTTCAAAAACCCGCACTGTCGGATTGCTGTTGCGGCTGTAAATGTGGCCGCTGATCTCTCCGCGGCCGATCTGTGCCCAGTGTTCCAGATCGTCATAGCCAAACGAGACGCTATGGACCACCGGCACCTGGGTTGCATTTTCCCACAGCGGGCCCTCCTCGCCGGCCCAGACGGCCAGGGTGGCATCTTTTGGATTGCCATGATCATTCATTTCGCTTTTCCTCCTCAGAGGGTATGAGGGTTGACGGTTTACTGACCCATATCAAATAAAACTTTGAGCACCCCGGGTGCGGCCGCGTGTTCAAAAGCCGCCAAGGCGTCATTTAGAATATAGCGTTTAACGATCAGCGGGTAGGGGTCCACCCGCCGTTTTTCGAGTTGATCGAGCGCCGCGGCCATCGGTCCGCAGCGCGACCCCACTAGAGTGATTTCATCGACCACCAGAGATGAAAAATGTACCGGCCATTTTTCCCCGTCCGAATGCCGGTAAGTGCTTTTGAGGACAATGGTCCCCCCGGGCCGGACCGCCTGGCGGGCCAATGCAAAACCGGCGGCTGAGCCGGTTGCTTCGATGACGATATCATATGCGCGTTCGCTAATATTGTCTTCTTGAATCCAGACAATGTCGCGCTCGGTCAAAAGCGCCTGCTGGCTGGGGTAGCGGGCCGCCACCGTCAATTGACCGGTTTTTGTTGCCAGGGTCTGAGCGATCAACTGCCCGAGTCGGCCGGCGCCGGTGACCAGCACGCGGTCCGCCCGCCCGATCTGAATCTGCTGCTGGATTTGCAGCGCGGCTGCCAGCGGTTCTGTAAAAACGGCCGCATCATCAGCTACTGACGCCGGAACCGGCATCAGATTTTTGAGAGGCAGGCACAGGTAATCGGCGAAGGCCCCGTTGCGGTTTTTGATACCCAGGACGCTGCGAGCTTGACAATGAGCGTGACGGGCTGCCAGACAATCAGCACACTTCCCGCAGGCGATGTTGATATCCCCCACAACCCGCTGCCCGATGCGCTGCGGCGCTGCGGGGGCCTGAACAATTTCGCCGACAAACTCATGCCCCGGTATGCCGCTAAACGGATAATAACCGTTTATCAGCTCCAGGTCGGTGCCGCAGATGCCTGCCAATCGAACTCTGACCAGGGCCTCGTCTTTCAACAGTTCCGGTTTCGGCAGATCTTCGCGAAAACTCAGAACCTGATTGTCCAACCAAACTGCACGCATGTTCGGGGTCCTTAATTTAGCGGTGTTTCAGGTTTCTGGTTTCGGGTCGGGAATTATAAATGCCTTAGTATTCATAGATGAATCCGCATATTTTGACAATCAATTCCGATTTTTATATGTTTTCCTGATATTTTCCGCTTTCAGGGGGTCTGATTTTCTTGATTATAGCTGATCTGGCCGATAAAATGGACGACAAATATGCTGATTTTTGATTTTGACGGGGTCCTGATCGATTCACTCGATGAAGTTATCTTAACCGTATACAACACGGCCACCGGCCAGCAGGTGACTCGCCTGACTGATCTGGCACAACCGCTGGTCGAATTGTTTCGGCGCAACCGGTTTCATGTTCAGCCCATCGGTGATGGTATCCTGCTGATGAACTGGTGCTTGCGCAAATACCCCGATGAATCTGAAAGAATTCTACAGCCCCAGGAATACCGGGCGATCATCGACACAGCTGCTGAACCCGTCGCCCGGCGCAGCCTGCAGGTATACGAAACGCGTCAGCGGTTTGTCGAACGGGATGCCACCGGCTGGACCGCCCTGCATCGGCCCTTTCAGCCCCTCTGGAATGAACTAGTTCGGCGCCAAAACCAACGCCGATTTGCTATTTTGACCAACAAAAACCGCACTGCCACCGAGCGGCTTTGCCGCCATTTTGGACTTAACATATCTTCTAAAGACATTTACAGCGGTGATAATGGGGTCTCCAAAATCGAGAATATGCAGCACATTCAGCAACGCTTCGGGGCAAATACATATTATTTTTTAGACGATTCCCTTAAAAACCTCCAGGAGCTTGACCGGGCCTTTAGCCGGCGCAAAAAAATACTCGTACCGCTGCTTGCCGCCTGGGGGTACACAGGCCCTGAAGATCAGAAATTAGCGCGAAATTCCGGTTATGACGTCCTGCGGCAGGCAGATGCGATCGCATTGCTGGCAACAATGATGCCGCTTTAAAAAAGAAGCGATGACGGCTGTTGAAGACGACAAAACAAATTAAAATTCAGCAGCGGTTTTAAACACCAATTTAAACTGTTCAAAGGGACACTGAAATTCAAGGCCCGTGGCGATGAGCTGCAGGCCGGTTGAATTTTTGTTGTCCTGCCCGTAACGGGGATCTCCCATCACCGGGTGGCCGATCATGTCAAAATGGCGGCGAATCTGGTGTTTCCTTCCGGTGGCGATTACAATGCGCACGGTGCTGGTATCGGTTGCCGGTTCGTAGACGTCAACCCTAAATTCAGTCACGGCAGGTCTGCCGTCCAATTCAATTTCGATGCTGCCCGCGGGACTGGATTCGGCCGGATTTCCCCGTACCCGAGCGGTGTAGCGTTTGATAATCTTCTGCTTCTGAAACAGTTCGGAAATTTTAGCGGCGGCAGTTCTGTCGTGGGCCAGCAGCACCAGACCGGATACCTCACGGTCAAGGCGCTGAACGAGATAGACCCGGCGCTTGGATTGATAGATCTGCTCGACCTGTCTGAGTAGGGCGCAATGATCTCCGTATTTTGTGCCTTGGGACAACAAACCGGCCGGTTTCAGCCAGACACTAAAGCGTTTTTGATCGCTGATCAGTTGTGGCCCTTGCGGGCTAAGGGAAAGCAGGGCACCATCATAGTAAATCCAAACCCGATCGCCCGGCTTGAGAGCTGTGCTGGCGCGCCGAACACGGTACTGGCCGCGGTTCGATTTTTTCAACCAGACGGCGCCCTTGGCCATGGCATCTTTGATGCGCCTTTTGGAAAGGGGGGTGAAGGTTGCCAGAAATTCACAGGCGGTTGCCGGGTCGCCGGCCGCGACGGTTTGGCTTAAAGCAAATCTTTGCACCAATCTGGTCCTATTTTACCTTCAAGTGCCTAAATCGACAATAGATCTTTCTATCTGATTCATGGTTCAGAACAATTGCCTTTTATTCGCACGCAAAGCCGCAAAGAAAGATCACCGGTTAAATCTTAGGCCGCTCACCGAACCGGGGCTCTGTCTCCCGGGTGCGTTTGAGCTCGTAAAAACCGGGCGTTCTGCCGGCGACGATAATTGCCTCCCACAGGGCAACGGCTGCTTTGTCCGTCGGCGCCGGGCTGCAGACCGGACCGAAAAAACCCGGCCCTTCGCCGCCGTCAAGGACAATCAGCGGTACGCCCACATCTTTACCGACTTTGGCAAGCGCCTGATCCATATCAGCGCGAATCGTTTTATCCCAATCAGGGTCAGCAGCCGCTTTTGCCAGCCGGGTCGGATAGCCGCCGGCCGTCAGGATCTCTACAAAATCTTCGGGGGCATCAATATCCGCATCGTCATGGTGGTAGCGGGTACCCATCAGCGTATAGATCCTTGCCAGACCGTCATTGCCATGCGCTTTGCGCACCGCAGCAGCAACCCGCAGGGCCTTCAGGCCCATTTTGTGAAGCGTTTTATACGGTTCGGGTATATCGCGCTCGGCGTTGATTATCTTGAGACTAAACAGCTTCCAGTTGACTCGAATCTGTTTTTGACGACCCACATCAATCATCCAGCGCGAGGTAATCCAGCACCACGGGCAGATCGGGTCCCAGTAAAAGTCGACGATATTTTTTTTGGCAACCATCTTTTCCTCCGGCACAAATCCTATTCATTTTCCTCTTTAGGGGCGCCGGCATCCTAATTCCGGGGTTGAAACTGCGCCCTTTCATACATACTGTTCTTTGCATTGTTCATCGTCAATACTGAAAGTTGATCTTAATAAAATCACAACCCAGGAGGACAAACCGCATATGAAAGCGCAAAGCGTTCTGATACAAACAACTATATTTGTTTTCATCACAATGCTGCCGTCGTTTGCCGTTGATGCTATGGCAATTGAAAAAGCAAAATACCAGGTTCTGGAAAATGCCGAAAACTTTGAGCTCAGACAGTATGCACCCCGAACCGTTGCCGAGACATTTGTGGCAGGAGATTTCGAAGCGGTCGGCAATGTGGGCTTTCGCCGCCTTTATGATTACATCAACGGCAAGAACGTCAAAAAACAAAGCCTTGCCATGACAGCCCCGGTGACCCAGGAAGCGGAGTATGAAAAAATTGCCATGACCGCTCCGGTAACTCAGGAAAAGTCGCAAGACCAATGGCGGATTACCTTTTTAATGCCAACCCAATACACTATGGAAACGCTTCCCGAGCCGCTAGACCAGCGCGTTAATTTAATAGAAGAGCCCGGCTACCTGATGGCCGCCATCCGGTATTCGGGCACCTGGAGTCAGAAACGCTTTGAACAAAACAAGGCTCTGCTGGAGGCATCAATTGCAAAGCGCGGGCTTAAGCCGGTCGGCAAACCGGTTTGGGCCCGCTATGATCCGCCCTTTATGCCATGGTTTTTGCGCCGCAACGAAGTTTTAATCCGCGTGCAGTATTAGAGGACGTACCCGGCCAACGGCAAGGCATCTGACAGAATTACACTAAAGGGCATTAGCAGTAGATCCATGCATCAGGACCCTTTTATCCCGGCAATCAACTTTTCTTTAATATTCTGAAACCAGCCTTTTTCCGATTCACGGATAATACAGGCATCCTTGAGTAATTTTATAAACTCCGGTTGGGTTTCTTTATAGGAAAGGATGCGTTCCATCGAAAGGATATTGTCGAGGTTTGGCGGCGCCAATCCGAATTCGTCGTTTCTGTTGATGGATTCCATCGTAATCGAGAGGGCATAAATCACCATCTTCTCCGCCATCTCCTTGGGCGTCAGATCAGATTTGTCTGCATACTGATAACGCAAAATTTCATATACACAGGCGGCGAGAACCGGATCACCGATCTCCCGCGCATCGGTGCACGCGTGCAGGTTGAAATTGCTGTCCAAAAAATCATCGGCCATTTTCTGCAACCGCTGAAGCCATTTGCTGTTCAGATTCTGCGGCAGAACCGCAACCGGCCCAAACGTCAAAATCTCGTTATAGAATTCTGATAGCATCTTAACGCTCCTTTCCGGTTTTTTGCGTTCAGTGCTTTTCTTCTCTTCTATCCTTTATGTATCAAGCCGCATTTATTTTCAAGTCTCTTCTTGACATCTTTTGGGGTCGTCAGCATAGTAGAACAGCATCCTTTTCATCAACTAAAAAGGAGATGTCATGAGTGATCTGAAAGCCAAAATCCTTGAAAAGATGAAAGCACACACCCTGGCTTCGTTTGCCACAGTCACCGATGAGCGCAAACCGTGGACACGCTATGTGGTTATTACGGCAGATGACCAGATGAACATCTGGTTTGCGACCTTCAAAGGCTCCCGTAAAGTGAACCAGATTGCCGATAATCCGGAGGTCCACCTGACTTTGGGTGTCGGTGATATGCAAAACGCGGTGTCCTGGGTGCAGGTCCAAGGGCGGGCTGAGATCCTCGAAGACATTGAGACCAAAAGGACAATCTGGTACGATATGCTGGAGCCGATTTTTAAAGGGCCGGACGATCCAAATTATGTGGTCTGCAAAATCGCGCCTTACCGGATTGAATATTACACAATGAATAAGCAAAATCCAGACATTTGGGAAGCCTGACCGGTATTCTGAAAAATCGGATCCTTTTTCGTATTTTCTATGTTTTGCCATCTGCAAAGCCTTTTTCTTTGTTGCCGTGATTCTCTGACTGAGAATCTGACGCTGATCATATTCCCACGTTTTTCTTCCACATGACACCGCCCCCGGGGTCACTGAAAAAAATCGAAAAGTTCTCTTCGTTTGATATCGCCGCCTGTATTTGATAATAGAATTTGGGGTTATCAAAAGAGCTTTTTCTTATCTGCGATTGTCGATTGAAGGGGGGCGCAATGAAAGACGAAAAGCACATTCTGACGATGCTGGTTGAAAATGAACCCGGCGTCACGGCACGGGTGGCAGGACTTTTTGCCAGCCGGGGTTACAATATCGAAACCATCTGCGGCGCGCCGACGGCCAACCCGAAAATGTCCCGCATCACCATAGCGACCCAGACAAACCCGGAGATGCTCGAATAAATCATGAAGCAGGTCCGCAGGCTCGTCAACGTGATCAAACTCAGGGATATGACGGGCGAGGATGCTGTCAAGCGTGAAATGGCCTTGATCTGTGTGAAGGCCAGGACAAAAGACCGCAGCGAAATATTAAGAATCATTGAAACCTTCAGAGGCCGGATTGTTGATACCGGTGCAACCCACTTCATTATCGAAGTAACCGGCAGGCGGCAAAAGATAGATGCACTCATCCAGCTGCTGGAACCGATGGGGGTCAAAAAATTGGCGCGCTCCGGGGTCCTGGCACTTTACCGCGAACCGCAATAAGGCCCGCTGCCCTGTGGGTTCTTTTCTTTGAACAAATTTCAACGCCTTGGAGAAACCACCCATGGTGAAGGGACTTCAGACAAAAAAAAATGAAAATCAAACTGATGCATTGAGCGACGATGCTTGATTTAGCGCGACTTGGCATTATTATGATACATGGTACTGTTTTCCCCTGTGCGGGCTAAAACTAAGATATATTGCGACTAAATGTGGTGGCGAAAATGATTAAAAACAGCTTTCTCATTTGTGCCTTGTTGACGATTCTGACCGGTTTTACGCAGATTGCGAACGCACTTGACTACTGGTCGTTGGCCGATCAGTCATCTTACAGATGCCCCGGCGGGATAGTGGCCCTTGGAGACTCTGATCGATCTGTCCGGGATACATGTGGCGACCCGCTGGAGGTCACCAGCAGAGAGGACAAGGGAACCATCTGGGTCTATCATTTCGGTCAGGAGCGGTTCATGTATTACCTTGATGTTGTTTTTGGTAAGGTGGTGCGAATTCAAAGTGCCCCCTGCGATCGAAACAATTACGAGTGTTTTGACTTAAACTGACCCACTATCCTACCGGCAGCAATGCTTTCACCCCTCCCTCCATACCGTCTTTAGCATCCCTTTTCTCACCCTCGATTTACCGGATAACTACCATATATAGACAAAAAAAATTCGGTTTTATACCATATAATGTGTTTTGGTGTTGACAGACGGTAGCCAGCAGTGTAAGGGAATCCGGTAGTTCGCACCTTGACGTCAGATGGAGTCATCTATCGAAATTTAGCCAGGGGGGTTAGACACGTATTCAGGTGAAGACCAAACAAGTGTATCGAGAATTCGCATTCTTTTAATTCCAAGAGAGGAGGGAGATGATGATTATTAGTTTTGTTAACCAGAAGGGGGGGGTCGGCAAAACCACCTCTGCAATCAACTTTGCTGCCAGTTTGAAAAGAAAAAATTACAAGCTGCTGTTTATTGACGCGGACCCGCAGGGCAGTGCCACCCAATGGCACGCGGTTGAAAACAACACAGCATTTGAAGTCCTGCATCATCCGGAGCCGATTACGAGAAGCGAAATCGAAACGCTATCACAAGAATACGATTACCTGGTGATTGATGCGCCTCCGGCTATTGGCGACATCACCAAATCCATATTGGCGGTAGCAGAACTTTCCATTGTGCCATTAAGCCCCAGTTCGCTCGACATCTGGTCCTGCAAGGGGACGCTGGAAATGATCGATACTGCCCGGGAAGAAAATCCAGATTTGGACGTCAAGCTTCTGATCAATCGAAAAATACCGGGAACCCGGGTGGGGCGCGAAGCGCGGCAGTCACTGGGAATTTTTGATATGGACATCCTGGATACTGAACTGTGCCAGCGAGTTGCCTATATCGACGCCATGACCTCCGGTGTATCGGTTATGCAATATGCCCCCGGCAGTAAAGCGGCGAATGAAATTGAAAACCTCTGTGATGAAGTTACGCTTCTGGAAGCAAACCAACAGCCTCAAGTAGAACCGGAGCCACTTGCGGCACCGCATAATGCTTATGGTGACAAGTCTGTTTGGAGTGATGGCTATAACTGATAAAGTTACAGTTCTGTGAACAAACAGGCAAATCATTTATTTTGCTCCGGTCTGTCAACTAAAAATTGTGTGTTTGGCGTTTGTTTTCTTTAATTCACCGTCGAGCGCGTTATCAGAAAAATAGATTATCTTACTAACTGGCAAACCGGACGGGGCGATAGTCCCGTTTCACGAAGACCTTCGGCGAGCAGCGGGCTTAACTGAAGGGTGCGTGCACGCCTCTGGAGGGCCTGTCCGCAGGTTTGTTCGCCGGAGGTGAACTGAGATCGCTTTTCAACGATAAGGAGCGCCAGCATGGCCAAAATAAAAAAAAGAAGACTCAGGTGGACAGCATCTGATTCCGCTCAGGTTGTTGGATACAAACTTTACTGGTCTGAAAACGGTGAAGTCAATTACGATTCCAAGAGCGTGACCCTGGGAAATATTACTGAAATTGTTTTGCCCGATGATGTGGATTCTTTCATACCCGTTGGCGAACCGATTGTTTTTGCTATCACAGCCTTGGATGAAATAGGGAACGAGTCGGACATGACAACGCTGGTGGTGCCCTATCAGTTTAATGTGCCCAAAGCCCCGGAGGATCTGTATTTGCAAAAGTTAGATGATTTCGGCATCACCTCATGCCGGGATGATAACGTGGATTATTATCTGACGAGCCTTCAGGATGATGAATCGGATGAAGTTGAACCGATCAGGCTGGTCGAAGCGGTGGAATCCATCCGTCGCGGCAACTATGGGCGATCTGAGGTCGATTTTGAATCAGCTTATAAGAAGCAGCGGGCAGGCGGAAAGGTTTAAAATTTACTTTTCTTTCAGCGGTGCCTTGGGGATCTGATACGTGCCGTCTAAGCGCCGCAGCATCTCATCATAGCGGCGATCAAGCGCTGAGAGGGCATTTTTATATTTCTGTGCACCAATCTCCCCGGCCTTGAGGCGGGCATCAAGTATACTGCGCTCATCATCGTACATCCTGTCCGGATCAAAATTATACGTCATCTGCTAATCTTTGGATACTGTCACATCTCGTGTTTATATCCAGATTGACCATCCCGGACCGGCCTTCCAATGTGGCCCGGATTTCTGTGATCATACCGC
>Ga0265306_10001574_pt1 | contig 11148 bp, 10 predicted proteins | sample Helome_3_FD_192493 | JGI IMG/M metagenome (GOLD analysis project Ga0265306, IMG submission 192493) | Marine sediment microbial communities from subtidal zone of North Sea - Hel_20160420 (Illumina Assembly) | ecosystem: Environmental > Aquatic > Marine > Subtidal zone > Sediment ...
CGACGAGACCCTGACCGCGGCGGCGGCGCATGCGGAGGGAGTCGACTCGGCGATGGTCTCCTGTCGCTCCGGGAAGATGTTCGTCGATGCGTCGATGACCAGCGGCAAAGAGGTCCAGTTCAGCCTCGCGCCGCACGCGGTGCGTTTTGCCCCACGAGGCGCCAAAGAGATTTCCTTCGATGTCGAGCCCCCGGACGCCCACGACACTTCGGTGGTCGGCGCTCTGGCCGCCTGCATTGCCAAAGCCACCTGGCCGATGATCGCGTCGCCGGATTCGATCGACGTCGGTGGCGCTATCGTCGAGCGCGAAACCGCCGGCCGCCTGCGCGTGGACCTCCGCAGCGTGCCCGCCGTCCGTCGTTTCGCGTCGAACCAGACGGCGGCGATGGTCTTCGACATGCTCGAGCTCGAGTCGATCCGCGTCGAGCCCGGCGCACTCGCGTTGAAGCTCAAGCTCCCGCAACTGACGCCTTGAGCCCCGCGTTCGACGCGCGGCGCCGATTTTACGGGGAGAGCTCTTCTCGCCATCGCCGCGAGAGCGCGACGTCGGCTCTATAAGCGGCGACCGACTTCTGCCGCTCCTGTTCGGACCAGCCGATCAGCTGCCCCATTCGCGCCGCGACCTTTTCGACCGAGCCGAGGCCTTGCTCGAAGTCCCTGAAGAAGATCTGCGTGCGCCGAATCATCACGTCGCTCACGCTCGCGGCCAGCTCTTCGCGAACACCGAAATCGACCTGCGCCATGATCTCCACGCGCCCGGGCACGATCGGATCCGCCAAGGAAGGATCGGCCTCGCAGAGCTTGGCAAGCTCGAGCGCCCGCATGCCATAGGTATCGACCAAGTGGCGACCGACTTCTTCCGATAGTCCACAGTTGCACTGTTCGGCGAGCTCCGCGGCAACCCGTGCGTGATCGTCGTCTGCGGGCCAGCCCACCGCGCCGGGCAGCGGAAACTTGAAGGTTTGGCCGGACTGAATGTTCTCTGGGAGCTTGTCGGAGAGCTTGAGCAGGTTGACCGCGACGTCCACGCACTCCTTGGCCATTTTCCGGTACGTCGTCAGCTTACCGCCGGCAATCGTGATGAGGCCGTCCTCGCCAATCAAGATTTGATGCTCCCGGCTGACCTGGGACTCCGACATTTCGCCGACTTCGGGCTCCGGGGCGATGAGTGGACGCAGCCCTGCCCAGGTGGAGATCACGTCGTCCCGACTGATCTGCTTGCTGGGGAAGTAGTAGTTCGACGCCCCGATCAGGTAGTCGACATCTTCGAGCGTTGCCGCCTCGTCGCCCGGCGCTCCATCGTAATCGGTGTCGGTCGTACCCACATACGTGCGCTCGCCCCAAGGTAGCGCGAACAGAACGCGCTTGTCGGTGGGGTGGAAAAGAACGACCGCGTGCTCGACCGGCAGCTTCTCGCGCTCGACGACGATGTGGATGCCCTTGGTCGGCCGAAGGACCTTGCCCTTTCGCGGACCGCTCATCGCGAGGACCTCATCGGTCCACGGGCCCGTGGCGTTGATGACGGTGTGCGCCTTCACTTCCCGAAGGTCTCTGTCCCGTTGGTTCTTCACGATAACGCCCGAGATCCGGCCTTGGTCGTCTTTGGTGAGCGCGTCGACGCGGGCCCAGTTAACGACGATACCGCCGTTTCGGGTTGCGTCGATGATCGTTTCGAGCGTGAGCCGGGCGTCGTCGGTGGAGCAGTCGTAATACACTGGAGCGCCCTGCAGGTCCTCCTGCTTGAGCAGCGGCTCCTCTGCGGCAACTTCGCTGGGTTTGAGCGTTTTGTGTCGCTTTGGAGATCGAAATAGGGCGAGGCCGTCGTAGAGCCACATCCCCGCGCTGATCATGCGCAGGCTCTTGCGCGCGCCCTGGTAGACGGGAAACAGAAAGGCGAGTGGGTTCACGAGGTGGGGCGCGAGGTCCATGACGACACGACGCTCGCTGACCGACTCGAAGACGAGACTGAACTCGTAACTCTCGAGGTAGCGCAGGCCGCCGTGAATGAGCTTACTGGACCGGGAGCTGGTCCCATAAGCGATGTCGTTTTGCTCGAACAACACGACGCGCAGACCGCGGCGCGCTGCATCTCGTACGATTCCAGCACCAGTAATACCGCCGCCAATGACGACGAGGTCGACTTCTTCGGGGACTTGCTCCCACATCTCTTCGCGAGAAGGCATCAGGGTTCTCCTAGAATGTTCTGTTCTTCGAGATAGCGAATCACGAGACCGGCGGCTTCGTCCACGCTGAGATTCTCCGTTTCGAGGTGGACCTCGGGGTTCTTCGGCGCTTCGTACGGTGCATCGAGCCCCGTAAAATTGGAAATCTCACCCGCTCGGGCTTTTTTATAGAGGCCCTTGGGATCGCGCGCCTCGCAGATCTCGAGTGGCGTGTCGACGAACACTTCGATGAACTCGCCGGGGCCCATCAGCCCGCGCACGCGGTCGCGATCGTTGCGGTAGGGCGAAATGAACGCCGAGAGGACGAGACCGCCGGCATCTGCAAAAAGCCGCGCGACCTCTCCAATGCGGCGAATGTTCTCCACGCGGTCTTCGGGAGCGAAGCCGAGGTCACTGTTGAGCCCATGGCGGATGTTGTCGCCGTCGAGAACATACGCGAAGGCGCCGCGCTCGATTAGCAGTCGCTCGACCCGGTGCCCAATGGTGCTTTTACCGGAACCCGAAAGACCGGTGAACCAAAGAACGGCGCCACGATGACCGTGCGCCGCAGCGCGGGCCTCCTTGCCAACCTCGCCGATGTGCCAGGTCAGGTTTTCTGCCTTGGGCGCGCTCATGGCGAGGAACATAGCCTCGCTCCCCAGGGGAGCAAGCTAGTCGACGAGCAGCTCGGCCAGGGCCCTCACCGTCAATGGGGAGGAGCCTTCCGCTTTGTTGTTCACGATCACATAGCACTCGAGGTCGCGTTCGAGCGCGGAGCGGACCAGCCTGACGACATCCTGCCGCATCTCGGGCTGTGGCGCGACCAAGCGGTCGAACGGGGCGTAAGCCTCTTTGAGGTCGGCGTAGCGCTGCCCGGGAGGAAGGAGCAAGCGAACGACGAGCGGGGTAGCTTCCACGAGCCCGTCCACGCGCATTTGATCCGCGATGCGCGGCATCCGGGACCAGTAGTTGAAGACGTGACTGGCACCGTGCTTCTGAAGCGTCTTCACGTATTGTTGCGTCAGAAGCTTGCGATCGCGGAGCTCGACGGCGAATGGAAAGTCCTTGGGCGCCGCGGCGAGAAAGGCGTCGAGCCTCTCGCAAAACCAACTCGGGGCGAGGGGAGAGGGAGACGGCGCAATCTCGACGATCCACGGGCCCATGTGCCGGCTAAACCCTGCACGAGCCGGCTCGTGAACGGCCTGGGAGAAGAGCTCGGGGTCGAGAAAGCTCGGGTTCTCTTTGCCGGCGTCCGCGCCGTAGCGTGGGTGCCTCGGGTACCCGGGCATCGTCACACGCTGCCACACTTTCATCGCCGCACGGAAGTCATCGGGCAGCTGCTTTGAGTAGGCGGCCAGCTCGTCCTGAGGCACCGGCGCGTAGTAACCGCGATCGACGCCGACGGTTCGCATGAGTGGATGCTGCGCGTACTCCCCGAGCGAATCGCGAAGGAACGCACGTTGATTGGCATAGCGCTGCCGGTACACGAGCCCTGCCCATCCGGGAAAGGTCCAGCTCGACGTGCCGAAGCGAAGCTTCGTGGGAAGCCGGTCACGAATCGCTTCGAGCTCGCCCTGCGTGCCCTCGGTGAAATCCGTAGGCTCTTCGTGTGTGTGCTCGAAGAGGCCGAGCTGCGGATCCTCTTCGGCAAACAGAGGACTTTTCGGACGCCGGCGGCGCGTCATCGCTGACCGTTGCGCCGAACTGCGATGTTGTGCTGGCGGAGCGTCTTGCTGAAGTGATGCTCCCCGCCGCCGCGCGCCACGAAGTAGAAGTAGTCGTGCTCCTCGGGGTCGATCACCGCCGCCAGGGAGGCCGCGCCCGGATTGCTGATCGGGCCAGGCGGCAGCCCGGAATGCCTGTAGGTATTGTACGGGTTGTCCGCGTCATCCAGCATCGCCCGGGTAATTCGGCCGTCGAAGCCCGCGCAGGAGGGCGCCGCCTCGGGGACTGCCATGCAGCCGTACTGAACGGTCGGGTCGGCTTGCAATCTGCGACGCGGGAGGAAGCGCTTGGAGTTGAGTCGGTTCCAGAATACGCCCGCGATCCTCGGGCGTTCCGCCGGCACGGCTGCTTCCTTCTCGACGATCGAGGCCAGGGTCACGATGTCGTGCGTGGTCCAGCCCTTCAGCCTGGCGAGCTCGTCTGCATACTTCTCTTCGAGCTCCTCGTTCCTTCGCGACCAGTTCGCCAACATCCGCTCGACGACTCGCCTGGGTTTGGTCTGGTCGTCGAACTCGTATGTATCGGGAAAGAGGTACCCCTCCGCGTCGTTGGCTTCGACGCCATAGCTCGCGAGGATCGCAGCGTCTTCGGTTGCATCGAGAAAGTCTTCGGCATCGCAGACTCCGTATTCGTCGAGCCGCGCAGCGATTTCGAATCTCGAAAAGCCTTCCGGGATCAAGAGCCGAATTTGGATACGACCGAGACGCGTCGTCGCGTAGCGCGCAACCTCTTCAGGGCTCATCGGTACCCGAAATCGAACTTTGCCTTGCCGAAGGTGCCGGTCGAGGCCGCGCATGCGCATGTAGAGCGACCAAACTCTGGGGTTCTCGATGACGCCGTCGCTCTTTAGCTGATTGGCGAGCTTGCGGAGGGTCATACCTTCGGAAACTTCAATCACGACTTCCTCGACGTACCCCGACGGACCCTTGCTGTCCGGATAGACGATGAACAGCCAACCCAACACAGCGAGCAGGCCCAGGACCGCGATCAGCGTCACGATGCTCAGCGCTCGCGCGATGCTGGCTCCAACGTCGCTCTCGACCTTGATGGGCTGTTGCGGTTCCGGTCCTTCCACGCTCCGTCCTCAGTTGGCGTCTAGATACCCTTGCAGCAAGATGGTGGCGGCCGATTGATCGACCACGTCGCGGCCCTTGGCGCCCCGCCGGCCCATGTCTCGAAGCGAACGCTCCGCCGCCACGGTCGTCAAGCGCTCGTCCCAGAATACCACCTCCACGCCAAGCGCCGGGCCGAGCACTTCGCCGAAGGCCCTCGCCCTCCTGGCCGCCTCCCCTTCGCTGCCGTCGAGCCGCAGCGGGAGACCGACGACGGCCAGGTCAACCTCGTCGGCTGAAAGCGCCTCCCGCACCCGTCGTGCGGCGTCCTGGTAGCCGCCTCGTGCTTGCACGGTTTCGCGAGGAAAAGCGATCGAGCGATCCTCGTCCGAGATGGCGATGCCAATTCTCGCCGAGCCTGGGTCGATCCCGACGATTCGGCTCATCTCAGCCACCTGCCACCGGCCGAGACCCGCCCTCGGCAGCTGAGGCCGGACGCGTGGACGCGATGCGCTGGCTGAGCAGAGGCACCACGTAGGGGAAGCCGACCTTGAACTGATCGAGGTCGGGCGCGATTTGGCCCGCCAGCCAGAACATCATGACTGCGGCACGCTCCACGTAAAACCAACCGTCCGGGTAGTGGAAGGAGCGCATCAGGGTCCGAAGCTCGCGGCGCTCGACTTCGGGGTCGGCGAGCGCTTCGAGCTCCCGCGACTTCGCATTCATGAGCGCTCCCGGAGTGCGCGCTTCGAGCTTGAGAAGCTTCTGAAAGTAAATCTTGACCGTCTGTTCGAGGAGCGCGCGATCACCGCCCTCTGCCACGAACCCGATCTCCTCGATGCCCTCCAAAACCAAGGCGTCGTTCTGCTCGAAGAACCCGCGAAGGATGTCGATCATGCCGAAAACGGTCTCGCTATCGACCTCGCTGATGGCGCCAAAATCGAGCACGACGAGCTTGGCATCGTCGGAACCTTCGACGGGCTGCACCAGAAAGTTCCCGGGATGCGGGTCGGCATGGAAGAAACGGTCGACGAAGAGCTGCTTGTAGAAGCTTTTCACCAAGCGCTCTGCGACCTTGTGCAAATCGACGCCGCGTTCTCGAATCGCGTCGAGACGCGTGATCTTGATCCCCTCCATGAACGTCATCGTCAGCACATCGCGCGTGGTAACCCCGTCGATGACCTCCGGGAACAGAATATGATCATCTTCTGCGAAATTCGCAGACATGCGGCGCATGCAATCGGCCTCGTGCAGGTAGTCGGTCTCGCGACGCAGCAGATCGACCAGCGACAAATGAACCGCCTCGATGTTCTGCACTGGCACAAACCATTTGTAGACGCGGACCATCAACTTGATGACCCGCATGTCGATGCGGACGACGTCGCGAATCCCGGGGTACAAGACCTTGACCGCCACTTTGTGACCGTCCTCCAGGTACGCGACGTGAACCTGGCCGAGCGACGCAGCCGCGACCGGCTCACGTTCGATGCTTCGAAAAAATGCCTCGGGAGGCGCGCCGAGGCTTTGGATGAACGCCTGCTCGATTTCGGCGAACGAGTGTGGCGGTACGGCGTCTTGCAGGGTCTCGAGCCGCTTGATGTACACCGAGGGCAGAAAGCCACCCATGATGGACAGGACCTGCCCCAGTTTGATGTAGACCCCCCGGAGCTTGAGCATGCCGGCCAACATCCGCTTGGAGTTCTTTTCATCGACCCGGGTCTGGCGTCGGGCCAGCCAGGCAGGCAGCACAGGGTCTTCATGGCCCGTCTCAGAATCGACACGCCATCGCCGAAAGACCTTCACCAGCGCCAATTGCACCAGGTAACTGGCGAGAATGACGCCAAAGGTGAACTGAGCACGGACGAGGCGGATGAATAGACTCATGCGGATAGGCGTCGGGGCAAGCGTAGCAGTGATTGGGGGGTGTCCCACCGCTTTGGCTAGGGGACTCAATCGGTATAAGGTTCGAAGGTCGTGTCGGGTAGTCGAAGCCGCCAACTCCGGGAGAAGCTCCAAAACGCCCTCCGAAGGGAGCGGCTGGCTGACGCCTTGCGGCACTACGAGGCCCTCCAAGAGGTGGAGCCCCAAGAAGCGCGCTGGCCTCATCGCAAAGGTGACCTGCTCAAGCGTCTAGGACGCCCGAACGAAGCGGTCGAGGCCTACGAGCAGGCGATCGACCTCTACGCGCAACAAGGCTTCGTCGCTCGGGCCGCTGCGATGGCAAAAGTCGTCATGGCGATTGCGCCCGATCGCGTAGACGTGCTTTCTCGGGTCACTCCCGACGCTGCCCGAAAGCTCCATCGGTCATCGAGGTCGTCCACCGTTACGGCCGACCTCGAACCATATCCTGGCGGCGAGGAGATCACCCATACGAAAAAGAGGATCTCGACCGAGGCGCTCCCCCTGGTCGCCAACCCATCGGCAGTCGATGACGCGCTCCGATTCTCGAGACCACCGGGCGCGCGGCGTCCGACGCTCGATCTCGACATCTCCGACTTGGAGTTGCAGGACCGCCCTCCGCTCGATGATGACGGCCTCGACCAACGGCCAACGCCGGAACATTTGGCCCAACTTCCCTCGATGCCTCTGTTCGCCGAGATTCCGCAAGCGATGCTCGCGAGGATCGTCCAAGAATCCCGTCTCGTCGTTCTCGAGCCAGGCGAGAACCTCATCGAACGTGGTACCACGGCCGATGCGCTCTACGTGCTCGTCGAGGGAAGCGTGCAGCTCATCCGGGCGATGGACGGCGACGTCCTGGTCTTGTCGGAAGGCGACGTCGTCGGCATTTCCTGCTTGCTCGAGCGCGTCAACTACGAAGGAGATGTGACGGCGCGGACGGACGTGAGCGCGCTTCGAATCAGCAAGATATTGTTGGACCGGCTCGTTGCGGAGCATCCGCCCCTTGGCGACGTCCTGCTGGAGATGCTGGGGCGGCGCCTGGTTTCTACCCTGGTTCGCACCGCCCCCATGTTCGCGGCCTTCGACAACGGGACTCGTGTGGAGGTGGCCTCGATGTTCGAGGTTCGCCGCGCCGATCGCGGGACGAAAATCCTAGAGGCCGGCAGGCGCACCGACGGCCTCTACATTCCGATGATCGGCGCGCTGAGCGCGATCGGCGCAGACGGCGAGGAGCTCGGGCGCTTGAAGCTCGGGCGCGCGCTTGGGCAGCATTCGATCTTGACACGAACCCCTTCGCCCGTGACGGTCATGACGGACTCCGAGGTGCTCGTCCTGCGGATGTCGGCCCGGCGCTTCCACGAGATGGCGTCCGCGCACCCGGCCATGGTCAGCCACCTCGAAGAGCTCGCCCTCCAGCCCGACACGCCCATCTTTTCGCTGGTGCCGCCTGCACAGCAAAAACGCGGCGCCTGAGGACCGGTCCGGGCGAGGTGCGCCCCTTGACGAAGCGCCTATACTGCGGCCCTCATGAGTTACAGCGCATCCTTTCGTTGCGTCGCCGGTTGCGGCGGATCTTATCCGCTCACGCAGGTGATCTACTCCTGCCCAGAGTGCGGAGAGCTCCTCGAAGTTCAACACGACATCGAGGCCCTGAAAAGCCGCAGCGGCTCCTCTTGGAGCAAGCTTTTCGATCAACGTTGGATGACCCGGGATTGGCCCTTTGGCAGCGGTGTCTGGGGCAAGAAGGAATGGGTGCAACCAGGGTTGCGCGAAGAGAACATCGTCTCGACCGCAGAGGGCGGAACCAACCTCTTCTGGGCCGAGCGCTACGGCAAGACGCTCGGTCTGGACGACGTATGGATCAAGAACTGCGGCAACAGTCACACGGGCTCGTTCAAAGACCTCGGAATGACTGTGCTGGTGAGCACCGTGAAGCAGGCGATCGAGGAAGGGCAACCGATTCGCGCCATCGCCTGCGCCTCGACCGGCGACACCTCGGCCGCGCTCGCCGCCTACTGTGCGTCGGCAGGGATCCCGTCGGTGGTCCTGCTGCCCAAGGGCAAAGTCACGACTGCACAGCTCGTTCAGCCCTTGGCGAACGGAGCCCTCGTCTGTGCCCTCGACACGGACTTCGACGGATGCATGGCGATTGTCCAAAAGCTCACGACCGAAAAAGGCATCTACCTCGCCAACTCGATGAACTCCCTTCGACTCGAAGGACAGAAGACGGTAGCCATCGAAATCGTCCAGCAGTTCGACTGGAAGGTGCCCGACTGGGTCATCATCCCGGGCGGCAACCTCGGCAACGTCGCAGCGCTGGGCGCCGGCTTCGACATGATGCTCGAGCTGGGGCTCATCTCGAAACGGCCGCGGATCTGTCTTGCGCAGGCCGAGAAGGCCAACCCGCTGTACCTCGCGTACAAGCAGGGCTGGGACAGCTTCGAGCCGATCACCGCCGGCGAGACGGAAGCAAGCGCCATTCGAATCGGCAATCCGGTAAGCGTCCGGCGTGCAATCCGTGCCCTGCAGGCGTTCGACGGCGTGGTGGAGCAAGCGAGCGAATCGGAGCTTGCCGAAGCCTCGGCAGCGGCCGACCGTGCAGGTAGCTACACTTGCCCGCATACCGGCGTGGCGCTGGCGGCGCTCGAGAAGCTACGGGCGAAGGGCATGGTCGAACCCGGCCAGAAGGTCGTCGTCATCTCCACGGCCAACGGCTTGAAGTTCACTCAGTTCAAGATTCGCTATCACGACGACGAAATTCCAGGCGTAGAGAGCAAGCACCCCAACCGTCCGGTAGACCTCCCAAGCGAGTTCGAGGCGGTGAAGGCTTCGGTGTTTCGAGAGCTCGAGAAGCGCGCCCTGTAACGTCGGCGGATCAGGGTTGGAGGGTGCTCAGGAGCAGCTCGCGGTCTTCTCGGCGTAGGTTCACGAGGCGCAGGCGAACTTCGAACTGTTCGTCCTGCACGCGTTTCGAGCCGAGCACCCTGCCCTCGAAGTTTCGGTCTCCGTGCTCGCCCGCGGCTTTGAACCGGATCGGCGACCCCGGGGCGAAAGCCAGCGGGCTCGTGAGCTTCAGCAGGTTTCCGTCAAACGAAAGCCCTACAGCATCTTGACCGCTCTCCAAGCGAAGGTTCACGCATCACCCCTTGCGACGCTGCATGGCAGCGCGCGCTTCTTTTAGATCTTCCTGCCGGCGGATCGATTCGCGTTCGTCGCCCTTCTTCTTGCCGCGTCCGAGGCCGAGCTGAACTTTCGCAACGCCGTTTTTGAAATAGACCTGAAGCGGAACCAGTGCGTATCCGCGCGTCGTCAGGCGACCGCGAAGCTTTTCGATTTCGCGCTTGTGGACCAGCAGCTTCCGGCGGCGCTGCGGCAGGTGACCTGCATGGCCACCTTGCTCGTACGGCGCGATGTGCATGCTGTAAAGGAAGAGCTCGTCGGCATCGATTCGACAATAGGCGCCTTCGAGGTTGGCGCGGCGCGCGCGAAGGCTCTTCACCTCGGTGCCAAAGAGCACCATGCCGGCCTCGAGCCGTTCTTCGATATCGTAGCGTTTGGCGGCCATCGGGTTACGGCACACCAGGAGCTCCATTCCTGGAACGCCTTTATCAACCCGCTTCTTCGCCATCGCCTGCCGGCTCTAGCACGGGCTCTTTGGCTTTGCGAAGGCGTTCGAGCCAATCGAGCTCGGACTCGAGCCGATCGGACGAGAGCGCATCGCCGCGCTCGTTCGCTTGTTCGAGAGCCTGTTTGCGCGCCTCGATTTCGCGATCCCAGTGCGACACGGCCGAAGGCGAGTCGTCGAGCGCCCAACTTCGTGCGCTTGCCCGAACCGGAACACGGACGCGGGCATCGGGCGAGATGGCGCCGGGAACCGACACCTCCAGAAGAAGCCTTGGCCAGCTCGAGTCAACCTCGGTGACGCACGGCGAGTCGCCCCAATTGGGGTTCGACCGAAAGACCTCGCGGACAAAGCCGTCGAGATTCACCTGAACCCAAGCGAGGCAGGTCCGTTCTGGCTCTCGAATCGCCACGATGACGTCGCGCCGCCCATCGCGGTCGAAATCCGGACGCGGATCGGCGGCAAGCTTCACCCAACGTCGCTCGGGCCAGCGCACGTCAGGCACTTGAAGCGACAAGGAAGGCCCGCGCGTGGTCACGACACGAACGGTCGAGTCCGAACCGTTCACCGCGTCGAAGGCCACGTAGCCGGGCTCCTCGATGCGCCGGCCGATCGTGTAGCCGTGCTTGCGAAGGTCTTCGATGATCGCGATGGCTTCGTCCCTGGGATCAACGCCGATTCGGAGGTA
>Ga0265306_10001575_pt1 | contig 11145 bp, 9 predicted proteins | sample Helome_3_FD_192493 | JGI IMG/M metagenome (GOLD analysis project Ga0265306, IMG submission 192493) | Marine sediment microbial communities from subtidal zone of North Sea - Hel_20160420 (Illumina Assembly) | ecosystem: Environmental > Aquatic > Marine > Subtidal zone > Sediment ...
TTTTGCGAATGTCCTGCCAAAAAAATCACCCTCGTGCCAATGCGGGCGTTCCGCTTCGTTCGCGATATTTTCACCAATTTTTGCATTGATACGGGTGAACTTCACCGCTGCGCTGTAGTTTATCGGCAGGCTCAGATCATCACTGGGCTTGTGGTAGTGGTCTTTGAGAAACCCTTCAACAATCGGTTGTGTGTCCACATCAGCATCAAGAGATTTCATACCCGTTACCAGGAAAACCGATGGAATACCCTGCTGCACAAACCGGTAATGGTCACTTCGCACAAATATATTCTGTTCCGGAAAGGGGTCGGGTGAAAGTTCTATACCATAACTTCCTGCCGCCTCGCGCACTGTTTCTGCGAGAGTAGAGTGTTCCGAACCGAAAGCGATCACATCACCGAAGTCGTAGAGCAAGACCGGCATATCAAGGTTGACCGCACTGACAACTGACTCGATTGGAACAGTTGGGTTCATGGCGAAATACTCGGATCCAACCAGGCCTTTTTCCTCTGCGGTTACCGCGACGAACAATATGGATCGTCTTGGTGCAGCGGTTTCGGTAAAAAGCCGTGCGGTTTCAAGCATGACCGACACGCCGGATGCATTATCCATCGCGCCGTTGTTGATGATGTCATTTTGACCTTGCTCACTACCTTCAGAATGCAACTCACCAATATGGTCAAGATGTGCTGTGTAGAGCACGTGTTCATTTGCGAGTAAGGGGTCCGAACCGGGTAAGACAGCCGCCACGTTTGGACTGTAGATGGTTTCATGTGTGCTGCGTTGACGCAATTTGACGGTACTATCAAGAGTGAAGGACATCAATGCTTCGGCGTTTCCATCACGTTCGATCAAGGTCTCCAGGTTGACTGGTGCGTTCTCAAACAGAACTTCCGTAGCCGTGTGACGCAGCATGCCACCCGCCTGAAGCTGTTCGAACTCACCATGAACCTCGCCTTTTTCGTTTATCCAACCCATAGAAGGGCTGCCAACCCGGCTGCGTACCCGCTCCCAGGCAAAACGTTGCGCTGTCCGCGGCGTATGGATCATCAAGGAACCGACGGCACCATGTCGCACGGCTGCCTTGAGCTTTTCCGTGGTCGAAGCAAAATGAGCGCCTTCCTCACTGGGGAAGTCGTGTGGCTGACCCGCGAATGACACCACGACCTTGCCTGTAACGTCTATCCCGTCGTAGTCGTTATGTCCCAACTCCGGTGCGTCAATGCCGTACCCAACAAACACCATGCCTGCTTCAAGCTTCGATGATGTCCGCACCAGGGATGGTCTCATATAAAAGTCTTCGACCATTACCAGCGGCGTTGTTTCATCGCCCCGACTGAACACTATCTCAGCAGAACCGGATTCAAGAAAAGCCCGCCGCATCGGTACCTGTTGAAAATAGGTTCCGCCATCGCCGGCAGGAATCAGACCCATTTGCCTGTACTGGCTGGCGACATAGTTGGCTGCAATATTGTAACCATTACTTCCGGGCTGCCTGCCCAGCATCAGGTCATCAGCCAGGAATTCGATATGAGCCCGCAGCCGATTCTGAAGTTGCTGGTCAGCTTCTTCTGATGCCGCTAACGCAGTAGTGACGAGTAACAACGTACAAGCAAGTGATAACAACAAACGCATGCGGGCTTTTCCCTATGATCGATTAAAGCAAACCTGCCGGCATACGCTGCCGGCAGGTAATCCGGGTTGTAAATCTGATCTGTGCGGCTCAGGACTCAAATGGTGCCAGTTTTGCGGGTACCAGAATCTTTTTCAGACGCACGTACTTTGGCAGACCGTTTTTATCATAAGGAGGATAGTCTTCACCATGAATCAGCGGTTCCAGGTAACGCCGTGCTGCTGCGGTGATGCCAAACCCGTTGGCAGTTATGAACTTCCGGGGCATCATCTTTTCTTTATTCGCAACCTTCGCCAGGTCTGCTTGACCGACTTTCCAGCGATAGGGTTTGTCAGAGGTTCTGACAACAATCGGCATCACACCGGTTTTACCCTGCAATGCGAGTCGCACGGCTTCCTGACCCATGGCATAGGCCTGCTCTACGTCATTTTTCGAACCAATATGACGGGCGGAACGTTGCAGATAATCGGAAACGGCCCAATGGTTTTTATAACCGAGAGCATCGGTAATCATACCGGCCACCACCGGCGCCACACCGCCTAACTGTGCGTGGCCAAAGGCATCACGACGACCGGAATCCGCCAGGAAGCGACCCTCCTGATCCCTGACACCTTCGGAGACAACGATCGAACAATAACCATGCTTCTTCACCGTCTTGTCGACCTGCTTCAACAGGGCCTCTTTATCCAAAGGTAATTCCGGAAACAGGATGATGTGTGGTGGATCACCTTTTTCACGTTGGGCGAGTCCACCCGATGCGGCAATCCAACCGGCATGGCGGCCCATCACTTCGAGCACGAAAACCTTGGTAGAGGTTGAAGCCATTGACTCGACATCCAGGCTTGCCTCCATGATTGAGACCGCCACATATTTGGCAACCGACCCAAAACCGGGACAGTTGTCGGTTATGGGCAAATCATTATCAATGGTCTTGGGGACACCGATACACTGAACCGGAAATCCAAGCTTTTCGCCAATCTGCGAAACCTTGTATGCCGTATCTGCGGAATCACCACCACCGTTGTAAAAGAAGTAACCGATATTGTGGGCTTTGAAGACCTCGATCAACCGCTCATATTCTGCCCGGCTTTCTGCGATACCTTTAAGCTTGAAACGACATGAACCAAATGCACCACCCGGCGTGTGCCGCAAGGCGGCAATAGCTGATTTGCTCTCTTTGCTGGTATCTATCAGTTGCTCGCTGAGAATACCTAAAATACCGTCTTTTCCGGCATACACCTTACCCAGGCGGTCTTTGTTTTGACGAGCTTCTTCTATCAAACCACAGGCTGTTGCGTTGATGACCGGTGTTACTCCACCGGATTGTGCATAAAGCAAATTCTTCTTGGCCATAATTTTCCTTAAATCCCTTCAATCTTGATTGACTTGGTTGGTACGAGAGGTTAGCGTTAGCGCCTATTTTAAAGTACTGGAACCGTACAATGCGAATTGTATTATTAGGCCCACCGGGTTCGGGTAAAGGAACCCAGGCAGCCTTGTTGGTCAAGCAATTGGGTATACCACATATTTCCACCGGTGCACTATTGCGAGATGCCGCTAAAAGAGGTACAGAACTTGGCCTGCGGGCAAAAGCGCGAACCGACAAAGGCGAGTTGGTATCCGACGATGTCATGTCTGGCATGCTTGAGGAAAGACTTCAACTTGAGGATGTTGCCAAGGGGTTTATCCTGGATGGTTACCCTCGTAACCTGGCACAAGCCAATTCGCTGGATATCCTGCTGAAACGCCTGAATCAACCTGTTGATGAGGCCATTCTCATCGATATTAACGCCGAGCAAATTCTCAAGCGTATCGCCAAACGTGCGCAGGAAGAGGGTCGTGCCGATGATACTGAAGAAACCGTGCGAAACCGATTGCGGGTTTATGCAGAGCAAACTGCGCCAGTCGCAGATTATTACGCCGAACGCGGACTGCTGACCAGGGTGCTCGGTGATGGCGGCGTGGACGAAATCTTCCAGCGCCTCCGCAGCATATTAAGCCTGGGCACTGCACCCACCTGAGTGACGGGATGGTCTTCTCTTATCGCGCCTAAACCCAAAAAGCAGTCCGTATTGTTATGAATCGCGTGCTCATGAACCTGGCCCGAATGCTGCGGTTGCGTGGCGGACCACAAAACCTGCCCGCCTCCTGGCCGCTGATGATTTTCCTTCTTTCAGCTTACCTGGTGCAAAACCTGGTTACCGGTCAACAACTGGAAGACCAAAACGCCGCGGCAAAAAGTTTGCTCGCCATTTGCCTGCAGGTCGTTGTGCTGACCGGCTTGCTGGTCTGGCGCAAACATCCGGAGCGTTTTACGCAAACGATGAGTGCCCTCGCCGCAATGGGTATTTTTTTCAATATGATTACCTGGGCACTGCTATCAATGTCTGACCCGGCATTGAACCAGCCGATACTGGCCCTGATCTGGCTTGCGGTTTTTATCTGGAGCCTTTTCGTCGACGCACACATCTATCGCAATTCGCTATCCGTTCCATTTGCGATAGGTATGCTGGTCACCGTACTGATATTGGCGGTAAGTTACGTATTGATTGAAATGGTATTTATTCTTGGAAGCGCCTGATTCAACGATGACTGAAACGAATTGAGATCTGTAATTAAATGAAAATTCATATACTTGGAGCGTGCGGTACATTTATGGGCGGCGTGGCCATGCTCGCCAGTCGCGCCGGTCACCAGGTGACCGGTGCCGACCAACACACCTATCCACCGATGAGCAACCTGTTGGAAAGCGAAGGCATCACTTTGTATGAGGGTTACAGCCCAGAACCCATGCACGATAAACCGGACCTGGTCATTGTTGGCAATGCCTTGAGTCGCGGTAACCCTGCCGTTGAATACGTCTTGAACCACAAGCTGAACTACACCTCGGGCCCGCGCTGGTTAGGTGAAAACTACCTGCGTGGCCGCAGGGTTATAGCCGTTGCCGGAACACATGGTAAAACCACCACCTCCAGCATGCTTGCGTGGATACTGGAGCACGCTGGTCTGAATCCCGGTTTTCTGATTGGTGGCGTGCCACAAAATTTCCATGTTTCAGCCCGTGAGGGTTCGGATTTTTTTGTCGTGGAAGCTGATGAGTACGACACTGCTTTTTTTGACAAGCGGTCCAAGTTCGTCCACTACCGTCCGCAGATCGCCATCCTGAACAACCTGGAATACGACCATGCGGATATATTTCCGGATCTCGCGGCGAAAGAAACACAGTTCCACCACCTGATGCGCACCATCCCCGGCAACGGCACCGTTATCAGCAACGGTGCAGATGCAAACCTTGAACGGGTGATTAGCCGGGGATGCTGGAGCAATCTGCAACGGTTTTCCTTTGATGACAAACACGACTGGCAGGTTGAGATGATAAAACCCGATGCCAGTGAATTGCGCTTCAGCTTCCAGAAAAAAGTAGTGGGCACACTGGAATGGACCCAGTGCGGTCGTCACAATGCCATGAATGCCTGTACCGCTATTGCCGCGGCTGTGGCAACAGGGTGCCCGGCCTCCACGGCCATTGAAGCCTTGTCGTTGTTCAGTGGTGTAAAACGTCGTTTGGAGGTACTCACACAGGCAGGGGATATCAGGGTGTATGATGATTTCGCCCATCACCCCACCGCCATTCGGTTGACGCTGGAAGGTCTGCGGCGCAAGGTTGGCAATGCCCGGATCCTGGTGGCGCTTGAGCCACGCAGCAACACCATGAGGGCGGGTGTTCACGCAAATGAGCTGGGTCCGGCGTTAATGGCCGCCGACCGCGTCTGGCTCAAAACCGGTGAAGGTATAGACTGGGATCCCAACGTTGCACTGGCACCACTGGAGGGGCGTTTCAAAATAGCGACACGGGTGGATGATATGCTGCAGCAAATGAAAAAAGATCTTAGCCCGGGCGATCACGTCGTGTTCATGAGCAACGGCGGTTTCGAAGCGGCCCCGCGAAGAATGGCGGAATTTCTAGAAGACACATGATCGAGACCGATATTCCACTCTTCCCTCTTCATACCGTTTTATTTCCAGACGGATATTTGAAGCTCAGAATATTTGAACAGCGTTATATCGACATGGTTCGAGAGTGCAGTCTTAAAGCCTGCTGCTTCGGTGTTTGCCTGATAAACAACCCGGAAGACTCAAACCGACCCGCCAACCACATGAGAGTCGGTACCACGGCTGAAATTTGTGACTTCTCCACGCTCGATGATGGTCTGCTGGGTATTACTGCGCACGGCAGGCAAAAGTTTATCATTGATAAAACCCGTATGCGGGACAATGGTTTACTGATGGCAGAGGTCGAATTACTGGATGAAGCTGCTCTCATTGACGTGCCGGATGAGTACTCGGTGTTATCCATGATTACAGGGCGCTTCATGGAGCAGATCGGTAGTCGTTATCCCTCATTCCAACCCCAATATTTGCAGGATGCCAATTGGGTTGGCTACCGCCTGGCTGAATTTTTACCACTGGATATCAATGAGAAACAGGTAATGCTACAGATCAGCGACCCACTCGAGCGTTTACAATTGCTGCTTGAAGTGCTACCCCGGTTTCAGGAACCGGTTGAAGCCTGAGGATCCCTGATCAGCAAAAGCCCTTCACCGGCCATTCTGGTTTGCAGGTCTTCAACCTCCGTTTCCAATTGCTGCAAATCAGTCTTCGAGACAGGTCTAGCTTGCCAGTAACTGAAAAGCTTCATTCGATTGACAAGCACTTCTCGGTTGACCTGACCAAGGTAAACCCTCTGGTCGTTGGATTGCAGCATGACTCCGGAATCCCAGAGACGAATGGTCTCCTGTGTGAGAGGGTCACCGCCGAGGCGGTGTAACAATAAAATACCAGCATGACCAAGGTAATCCCGTTTCAAAGGTGGAAGTGAAAACTCCGTGGCCTCCGGGTTCATGGACAAAAGAATCCAGCGCCATTTGGCTGACTCTGCCTCCTGCCACCCTTGCGTCTTGAGTATCCGCGCGAGGTCTTTCGGTTCCCCGGCAAATTGAATATTAAACTCGCGGGCAGCGACAGATTTTGAACGGGTACGCTCCCGTGGCAATGTCCGCCATTCACTATCCCACCAGCCCTGCCCGCTTATTACCCTTTGCGACAAAGGTAACTTTAATGCGGCAACATCACTCTCCAGGTTCTGGTCGACCTGCCATGTAAAAGTGGCTGCCAGCATTCCGAAAAAGATCAGGCTGGCCAACATGCCATTGAATGACCGCAAGGCGCGTTGCCGGTATGCAATACCGACGACAAACGTCCAGGCCATACCCAAAGCCACACCCATTAATGCCCCACTGAACCAATCCAGCCCGAGGTACAACCTGGCCAACACCAGCAGGGACAGGAGCAGGCCGACAATCACGTAAGGCCATTTGCGTTTTCGGCGTCTTAATTCCCTTGCAACCATCACGGCGAAGTATCCCAGCACGACCGTCACCAGTGTTAAGGCAGCACTTGGGTTGTATGAAGCATTGAAACCCGCCTCGCTCAACAAGGGTGTCGAGCGTAATGACCAGCCGAGTATTATCTGCAGGATCACCCCGCCACCCATCGCTACCAGCCAGTGCAGTGCGGCTTTTTTTCGCCCGGCACCTATCAGCCACAGCAACACCGCCATGGAGGTTGGTATCAGAACCCAAAGACGGGATAGTTGTGTGAGAGCGACCATTAACGGGTCAGCAATATGATTCCTGAGTGTCAGTGCATATGCCTGTACAGATTGATCCCAGGATTTCGGGGAAACGGAAAATGGTGACAGGAATAACAACATCACCATGGCCCAAAAAATTAACACCAAAAGCAGGCCCATCATGGTGATGGACAGGACTTCCGGCTGGGTTGAATCAAGCAGGGGTCCAAAAATCCGTCTGAATACCGGGTGCCGGCGCAACCAGCGGATGACATGCCGCATCCAGCGTGCGGAATGACTGGCAAGTAATTCATAGGCAGTCCAGATCGTCCACCAGGTCAACCACAGAACCACCGCACCAATAATTAACACCAGTGACAATCGACCGGCATATTCAGACGCAACTTCGAGTGAAGCGCCAAATAGCATGCCGGGGACCAGGTAAGCTGGTGTCCAGACAATACAGGCAGGAATATCAACCAGGAGAAAACGACGCGGAACCAGGCCCAGCATACCGGCAGTAACAGGAATTACCGGCCGTAAAGGACCGATAAAACGACCCACGACCACGCTTTTGGGGCCATGCACACTAAAATAGTCACGACCCCGTTCAAGCATTCGGGGAAACTTCGAAAACGGCCAGGTTTCAGCCAGGTGACTTTTGTACCGTCGACCGATCATATAACTGACGAGATCCCCGGCAAATGCACCAACCGAGCCCCACAACCAGATAGGCAGCATGTCCAGGGCGCCCAGGCTGATCAACGCACCAATACCAAACAGGATAATAATGCCGGGAATAAGGATACCGACAAAGGCCAGTGATTCCACAAAGGACATGACAAATATCCAGAAACCAGCCCATCCGGGGTTGGCAGACAGCCAGTTTAGCAAGTCCTGTGTCCAGTCAGTTTCCACTTGGCTTCAGCCAGCCCTTCTTTGCGCACAATTCATAGCTATAATACGGGATTGAACTGCCTAATGCCTGATACAGGGACTGCAAATGCAAACACTAAAAAACAAAACAGTTTTTATCACCGGGGGTTCCCGCGGCATTGGCAGGGCCATTGCTCTGCGTGCAGCACGCGATGGCGCCAATATTATCATTGCCGCCAAGTCCGACAAACCCCATTCCAGCTTGCCGGGCACAATTTTTTCGGTTTCTGAGGAAATTGAAAATGCCGGTGGTCGCGCGCTACCCATCAAGCTTGATGTTCGCGATGATCAAGCCGTCCTCGATGCGGTAAACAGGGCAGCCAGTCACTTCGATGGTCTGGACATTCTCATTAACAACGCCAGCGCCATTGCCCTGACAAGGACACTGGAAACACCCATGCGCAGTTTTGACCTGATGCACTCGGTCAACGTGCGCGGTACTTTTGCCTGCTCAAGAGCCTGTTTGCCGTACCTGCTGAAATCGGATAATCCACACATACTCAACCTGTCACCCCCTTTGAATCTTGATCCCGTGTGGTTCAAAGACCACCTTGCCTACACGATGTCAAAATACGGTATGAGTATGTGTGTTCTCGGTATGGCTGCAGAGTTTCGTTCCAAAGGCGTTGCTGTTAATGCCCTCTGGCCGCGCACGGTCATCGATACCTCAGCCATCAACATGCTGGGTGGCGTCGTCAAGGCGGACAATTGCCGTAACCCGGAGATCATGGCAGACGCAGCACACGCGATACTTTGCCGTGACAGCAAAACCACCAGCGGTAACTTCTTTCTTGACGAGGATGTATTACGCGCCAGCGGTGTTAAGGACTTTGACCCCTATGCAGTCAAGGCCGGGCAGCCATTGATGAAAGATTTGTTTCTGGATTGAATCATATTGACCAGCCCGGCTGACCAGGCTAGTCCGCACACGTACGAAACGCTTCCCTCGCCGCATCGATCGTTGCTGAAATATGCTCTTCGGTGTGTGCCGAAGATACAAAACCAGCTTCATAGGCAGATGGTGCCAGGTAAACACCTCCATCCAGCATGGCATGGAAAAAGCGCTTGAACATATTCACATCAACGGCACCCGATTGTTCGAAATTGATAATTTGCTCCGCGTTGCTGAAATACAGACCAAACATGCCGCCAACCTGCGTCGTGGTAAATGGCACAGCATAGAAATTGGCCTGAGCCTGCAAACCTTCGGTCAACATCCGGGTTTTTTCACCAAGTGCCTCGTAGAAACCCGGTACCGTAATCTGCTCAAGTGTCGCGAGACCCGCAGCCATCGCCACCGGGTTGCCTGATAGTGTACCTGCCTGGTATACGGGTCCGGACGGCGCGACCAGTTCCATATACTCACGCTTGCCACCGAAAGCGCCAACCGGCATACCGCCACCGATGACCTTGCCGAAAGTCGAAAGGTCCGGTGTTATGCCGTACAAAGCCTGGGCTCCGCCCAGCGCCACGCGGAAACCGGTCATGACCTCGTCAAAAATCAACAAAACACCGTGCTGATCGCAAAGCTCACGCAGACCCTGCAAATAACCCTCCAGTGGCGGAATACAATTCATATTGCCGGCCACGGGCTCAACGATCAGGCAGGCTATCTCGTTACCCTGCTGGGCAAAACACGAGCGAACCGCGTCCAGGTCGTTAAATGGCACGGTCAGCGTCAGGTCTGCACAGGCAGAGGGAACACCGGGAGAATTCGGCACACCCAGGGTCAACGCACCACTACCTGCCTTGACCAGGAAAGCATCGGCATGGCCGTGATAACAACCCTCGAACTTGAGAATACGATCCCGACCGGTTGCCGCACGTGCCACACGTATGGCACTCATGGTTGCCTCGGTGCCCGAATTGACCATACGCACCATGTCCATGCCATCTATCAGTTCACACAGCTTTTCGGCCATGATGACTTCTGCTGCCGATGGCGCTCCAAAACTCAAACCCTTGTTAACCGCATCCTGTACCGCCGCGATGATCGCCGGATTGGAGTGACCGGCTATCATGGGTCCCCAGGAGCCGACATAATCGATGTAGGAACGACCGGAAACATCATACAGACAGGCACCCTTCGAACGGTCAAAAAATACCGGGTCGCCGCCAACCCCGTTAAATGCGCGAACCGGTGAATTCACACCACCTGGTATATATTGACGTGCCCGTTCTATTAATTCATGGCTGTTGGTCATTTTGCTTGTTCTCTGTCAGGAAAAAACGTCATTTTAACCTGCAAAAGGTTTAAGCGCGCGTCTTAGCATGGCAAACTAGTCTTTTTGTGATGACAGGATTTGAAGCGTGCCGGAGAATGATTATAAAGTCTGGATGTGTATCATCTGTGGCTGGGTGTATGAAGAGGAAAAAGGTAGCCCTGAAGAGGGCCTGGCACCCGGCACTCGCTGGGAGGATATACCGGAGTTCTGGGTTTGCCCGGATTGCAGTGCGGGTAAAGAAGATTTCGAAATGATCGAGCTCTGACAGGGCCCTTTCAAAGGAACATGGCATAAATATGAGCACAGGAATTACACGAGACAAGCGTAATGGAATGATCGGTGGTGTGTGCGCTGGCCTGGCACGGCATTTTGGCTGGTCAGTGACGGGTACGCGGGTTGTTTATGTGCTGGCCTCCATCCTGTCGGCGGCTTTTCCGGGTATCGTCGTTTACATCATTCTCTGGTTGTTAATGCCTGAATCCGACTAAGCCTGCTTTAATGCGATAGACGGGACCAAACCTATAGAGCGCTCAAATTCATGTAAGAAGAGCGACAGCTTTTCACCGCAAAGCAGACATTATCCAAGTTCAAATATCAACGGTGCTTAGGGCTGGAGTCGGCCTAGGCTGTGTGAAAACCCAAAACTTGAAGTCTCAAGTGGGAATTACCCTCTATATTTCTTGGTTTAAGAACTTGGTGTGGGATTTTTATAGCCGGAT
>Ga0265306_10001576_pt1 | contig 11144 bp, 8 predicted proteins | sample Helome_3_FD_192493 | JGI IMG/M metagenome (GOLD analysis project Ga0265306, IMG submission 192493) | Marine sediment microbial communities from subtidal zone of North Sea - Hel_20160420 (Illumina Assembly) | ecosystem: Environmental > Aquatic > Marine > Subtidal zone > Sediment ...
TTCAGCATCGCCCAGGTCGAGGATGTTCAGGTTGAGCTGGGTCGGCCTGCCCTTGAACGGAAAGTTGAGGCCGACGCCCAGACCGATGGTGCGATCGAACGGCAGCGTGGCGAGGCGATCGCTGTTACTCACAGGGGATTCGGCGTACACCGCACCGAACGAGATCTTTCGTTCTTCCGCGTACTGATACTCGAATCCGGCCATCCCGACCCACACGTCCCGGAAAGTACCTTTGACCGAAAGGCTGTCCTGCTCGACCTGGAGACTGGTCACGCCGAATTCCGATGTGTCGACCCAGACCACATCACCGGTTATCGACCAACGGTCCGAGAGCTCGGTGTAGAAACCGGCCTGAACGATGGCTGGTACGACGAAATCTACGGCGACCTCGGTCCCAAGAAGGTCGAGCGCGGCCAGCGCCTCCCGCAGCAAGGGGTCGACACCGCTGAATGTCGGTGTCCCATCGAGTTCGGGATCGAGTTCCGAACGGTAAGTCAAGCCAAGCCGGGTCGAATCCGAAAACTCGTACATGGCACCGAGTACGTAGCCGACCGCAGCGCCGGACTCGTCCAGCTTGACGCTGCCGTCTTCGGCGCCCGGAACGAGGTTGTTAACAGAAACTTTTATCTTCGAGTCCACGAGCATTGCGTAGGCCCCGGCAGACAACGAGAGGCTGTCGTTGACCTTGTAGGCGAGTACGGCCTGTCCCGCGACGAAAGCAAGCTCTGTCTGTTGCACATGATAGCGCCCGGCCCAACTCGTTCCGTAGTCGTAGCCAATACCGGACGGCACATGGTTTGTCCTTTCAGCTAATTCATTGGCTCCGATTGAACCACGTCCCGGCCAAAACCGCAGTTCCGGTCCGTTAACGCGGCGAGCGTACTTTATAAATACAGGTATGTCATCCCGGCTAATGGGGGGACAGTGACCTTAACTTCTCGTTTACGACAGATATCGCGGCGCCACCGCCTGGATCTGTGTGGCAACCTCAAGCGCTGGAGTGAACCGACTGATAACAGGCGACAGAATGCCAAGGATGGCCCGAGTCGTAGCACCCGGCTACCCCCACCACGTCACGCAGCGAGGGAATCGCCGGCAACGGACGTTTTTTCGAGACGCTGACTACCAGGCCTATATCGAGTTGCTCCGCGAGCGGAGAGGGAAGGCCGGTGCCGAAGTGTGGGCGTATTGCCTTATGCCAAATCACGTGCACGTGGTGGCTGTGCCGGAACGCAAGGAGAGCCTCGGCAATTTGTTGCTTTCCAGGTAACGCTCAGTCGGCGCGCCGAGCTTTCTGAGCACGCCGGTGAAGGCCATGGAATGTGAAAAGCGTACCACCGGTACGCCCAGCAGGTTTGAGCTCTTGGCCATAGTGACGTTCGTGGGTTCGGAAGAATCTCTCGGTGCAACTCACCAAGTAGTCAGTCCTGGTTTTTGTTGCAGATCAAGTATAGCTCACAGATGGCCGAAATAGACAAAACCGGCTCTTCCAAAGCGTTAAGATTCGACACGGTCTAGCCGACACTCGCTTTCTCCGGTCAGCGCGGGTTGGCAGGAGCAATTGTTTCATTCGTAATCGACAAATCCCACCTGTGGACGGTACTTCGTACCTATGGGGGCGCGGCATACCAATTTCGCGTAGTTCTTCGAATCGTTCTGAATTTAAGTCTTTGGCAACCTAGCAAAATGCAAACTTGTAGTTCGTTACATTGTGATTAGATTTGGTCAAGTAATCCCGGACTTTAAGGTCCGCGAAAAACATACGTTTCGTTTCCACATACTTAGGAGCACGGTGATGATTGATGTGGGCAGGTTTTCAAGGGCGAAGCGTTTCGTGCTCGTCTCGGCACTTGCGTTGGCATGTGCTTGCCCGGCATTCGCCGAGGAGGAAATAGGAGCGCCGGCGGGAATTCTTCCCATTCCGGACTATAAGAGCGATATCTGGAACCGTGAATACCTTACCGGCGACTGGGGCGGAAAGCGCACCGAGTGGGCGAACAAGGGATTCCAGTTCGACGTGGACTCTTTTCAGTGGTTCGACAGCGTAACCGATGGCGGCAAGTCAGAAGACACCAAATGGGGTGGCAACCTTACCTACAACATCGAATGGGACCTGATGCGCGCAGGGCTTGTTCCCGGGGCGCTTATCCAGATCCGTGCCGAATCCCGGTATGGCAACAGCGCGATCTTTGATACCGGGCAGATCGAGCCGACCAACTCGGGAAGCCTTTCCCCCACGAACTACTCGGAATTCGACGACGGGTATGATCTTGCCCTGACTCAATTTTCCTACCTGCAAATGCTGTCCCCGCATTTTGGCATGATCGCCGGTAAGCTGGACCTCTATGGCGACGGTGACCTGAACGAGTTCACGAGCGGCCGCGGTCGCACCGGGTTCTCGACCTGGAGCATGGCTTTTCCAACAGGCACTCTCTTTGTGCCGGCCACGACCTTTGGTGTCGGGGCCGTCTACCTGCCGAGCGAGTACCTGACCATCGCGAGCATGGTGCTCAACGGGGTCGAGTGCACAAGCGGCAACTGCCTGGACAACCTGTACGACGAAAACGGCGGCATCTCGGCGACCTCCGTAAACTGGCAATACAACCTGGGCGGCAAGCCCGGCGGCATCAGCGGGACTTACCTCTATTTCTTCGATGCTGACTTTACAGAACTCGGTTCTGTCTTACCCGTGCCGAGCGAGGGCCTGGTGGCATCATCGAAGTCGAGCACCTGGGAGGTGGCTACCTCGTTCTGGCAGTACCTCTCCGTACTTGAGCCGCACGAGGGTCCAGTGCACCTGAACAACCGCGAGCCGGATCTTGCGGGCTGGGGTATATTTGCCCGGTTCGGCGTCAATGACGACAAGGTCAATCCGTGGGAAACCGTGGCCTCCTTTGGAGTAGGTGGTCGTGGCGTCGTTCCCGGCCGACCCAACGACATATTCGGCGTGGGCTACTTCTACGCCAGTCTATCCGACGAACGTACCATTACTGACGATTTCGATGATCCCGAGGGCGCCGAGGCCTTCTACAAGCTGGCCATTACGCCGGCGCTGAAGTTCTCGCTCAACCTCAAGTATATCGGTGGTAGCGAGCCCGGCATCGACGACGCGACGATGGTGTCCGGGTACCTGCAGATGATCTTTTGATTAAGGTCACTGTCCCCAACACTTGCATAAAGTCGGCTACAACTGAATTACTGGAGATTCAACAAGATGTTTCGCAAAGAATTAGCACTTTGGGTCAGGAATGCCTGCACGATTGCCGGTACCGCCATTCTTCTTGCCATGGGCACGGGCAGCGCTACGGCGCAAGACGACGTCGAGGCCGAGGAATCCAAAGTTATAGTGGGGGCCGGCGGCGGTGCGGTAAAGAAGGACATCGGGGCGCAGGCAACCAACCCCGTCGCGAATCTGATCAGTCTCAGGATGCAGGATCAGTACACGGCGAGCAGCTACAATGCCGACTCCTACGCCAACACCGCTCTGCTCCAGGTCGTGCTTCCTGTCGAGCTGCCATATGAATCCGCGCCGCTGTTAGTTACCAGGACGACCGTCCCGTGGGTGTGGACCCAAGACTTTGATGATCCCGTTGGTCGCAGGAAGGGCATGGGAGATACGACGTTCAATGCCTTCATTATTCCGAAGTGGCAGCCCAAGAACGCGGTCATGGGCATCGGGCCGACGTTCACATTGCCTACGGCAGGTGACAATGAATTCACGGGCGCAGGCAAATGGCAGGCGGGGCCAAGCATTGTGTATATGAACACAGCCATTCCGAAATGGCAGATCGGCGCACTCTTGTTTCACCAGTGGGATGTTGGTAGTGCCAGGTCGAGCTCCCAGGATGTCAGCCAGACTTATTTCCAGCCGATTATCACCAAGCACATGGATAATGGCTGGTACGTCGCGGCTCCGGATGTACCACAGGTTTACAACCATGAAACCAACAACTGGTCGCTCAATCTTGGCGCCGTGATCGGGCGAGTGTTCAAACCCAAGAACGCCAAGAACCCGGTGCAAATCTACGGCGGCCTTTACTACAACACGGAAGACATTGAGGGAGTCGTCTCACCCGAGTGGACGATCAAATTCCAGTACGGCATTTTGTTGCCTGGAGGATAGACAATGTTGATAAGAAAAAGAGCAAGACTGGTATTCTCATTCGTCGCCTCTGCGTTGCTGGCCTCAGGCGCGTTAGCGGCCGACTCCATCGGGGAACCGGGCCGGGGTTCGAAAGGGCCAAACCCGCTGAAGAACGTCTACTTCGGCGAAGAGCACATGCACACGAGCAGTTCGTTCGACGCCTTCACCGTCGGCGTCAGCACCACCTGGGACGACGCCTACAATTTTGCCAAGGGCAAGGAAGTCAAACTCTCCACTACTGGCGAGAAGATGAAGCGCAGGACGCCGTATGATTTTGTTGCGATCACCGATCACTCGGAATATTTCGCCGTTCTGAAGGAATTCAACAATTCGAAGAGCGATCTCTCCAAGTCGGACTTCGCGCGGCAGATTGTGGCAGGCGTCAAAGACCCTTCCAAGGCCGGCCCCGCCGTGCAGAAGCTGATCCAGACCCTCGTGCATTCCGATCCATTGCCCGAATACGTAACGCCTGAGCTGCGCCAGAGCATGTGGCAGAAATACCTCAAGACGGCGGACAAACACAACGATCCTGGCAAGTTCACCGCGCTCTATGCCTACGAGTGGACCTCGATCCCGAACGGCGCCAACATGCACCGCAACGTTTTCTTCAAGGACAAGGCGGCGGCGGTGCCCTTCTCGGCGTTTGATTCGATCCAGCCGGAGGATCTCTGGACCTATCTCGAGATTCAGCGCGGCCAGGGTATCGAGGTCTTCGCCATACCGCATAACTCCAACGTGTCGGACGGCTGGATGTTCTCGCCGAACAAGTTCCTCGGCGGGCCCATGGATGAGCGCTATGCCCGGCGGCAAATGCTGAACGAGCCGCTGTTCGAGATCCATCAGACCAAGGGCAACTCCGAGGCCAGTCCGTATTTGTCGCCCAATGACGAGTTCGCCGACTTTGAACCGTTCAGGAGCCTGATCAGCCTGGGTACACCGTCCGCGATAAAAGGGGGTTTTTACCGCCAGGGCCTGGTTGAAGGCATGAAGATTGAAAGCCGACTCGGCTTCAACCCCTACAAAATGGGTGTCACGGCGGGCGCCGATGTTCATTCCGGCTACCAGGGCAATGAAGAGTGGGACTGGAAGGGCGCCCACGGGAACCTGGATGACACGCCGCAGAAGCGTCTGAACCCGGTGCCGAATGCGACGGGCGAAACGGGTTATGGCGTCTCAAGCGCTGGCACGACCGCTGTTTGGGCTACCGAGAACACCCGTGAAGGTATCTGGAACGGCATGATGAGCAAGGAGACCTACGGCACCACCGGTACGCTCATTCGCCTGCGCTTTTTCGGCGGCTGGAGCTATCCTTCGTCTCTCACCGACGACAAGGACTTCGTGAAGAAAGCCTATGGCGCCGGCGTTCCCATGGGCCAGGACCTGCCGAAGAAAGCCGGCGACGCGCCAACCTTCGCGGTCTGGGCACAAAAGGATCCCGAAAGCGGCAATCTCGATCGCGTCCAGATTGTCAAGGCGTGGTCGAACCCAAGGACCGGCTTCCCGGCGGAGAAGATCTACGATGTGGCGTGGTCGGATGGCCGCAAGATCGACGCCAAGACCGGTAAGTTGCCGGCGGTCGGTAACACGGTGGATATTCAGACGGCCAGCTACACCAATGACATCGGCGATACCCAGCTGAGCGTGGTGTGGACCGATCCGGATTTTGATCCGGCTATCAAGGCTGTCTACTACGTGCGCGTGCTCGAGATCCCGACGCCGCGCTGGTCGACTTATGACGCGGCGAAACTGGGCGTCGATCCCCCCAGCGGCGTGCCGGCAACTATCCAGGAACGCGCCTACTCATCGCCGATCTGGTACACGCCCGAGGGAACTTAGTGAGGGAACGTAGATAGCGAAAAGGTTTAGCTCGGCCCTGTTCCTGCTCCTCGTGCCCCCCCCGGCGGCTACGAGGAACGGGAACGGTGGATTGACCAATAGCAGCGGGGGTGGGAGTAAAAGAATGAGAAGCATATTGTCAATTTCACTGTTGGTGTCCGCAGCATTTTCATGCGGCGCCATGGCGGCCGACTCCCCCGGGGAACCGGGCCGGGATTCGAAAGGACCAAATCCGCTGAACAACGTCTACTTCGGCGAGCAGCACCTGCACACCCAGGACTCGCCCGATGCGTTCGCGATGGGCACGCGCAATACGCAGGACGACGCCTACAACTATTGCAAAGGCAAACCCGTCAAGAAGTCCACCACCGGGCAGGTCGCACAGAAGAGGACGCCTTACGACTGGTGTGCAGTGACCGACCATGCCTACCTTTTGGGCCTTCTGCCGCTAACCCTCGACTCCGCGAATGCGCTGTCAAAAACGGAAGTCGGTAAGCTGATTCGGACGGGCAAGCCCGAGGATTCCGACAAGGCCTTCGGCCTTATGATGAAAGAGGTTCAGGCGGGGAGGGCACCCGAGGGCTTTGACGATATGAAGGTCCAGCAGTCGGCCTGGGCGAACCAGAAAAAGATTGCCAACAAGCACAACGTCCCTGGGAAATTCACCACCCTGATTGCATTCGAATGGACCTCGCTCCCGAACGGCGCGAATATGCACCGCAATGTATTTTTCCGTGATGACGAGGGCCCCGACGTAATATTCACCGCCGTGGACTCTGATCGTCCCGAGGATCTCTGGGCCTATCTCGATGTTCAGCGCAAGGAAGGGCACGAGACCTTTGCGATTCCGCATAACGCCAATGTCAGCAACAGCATGATGTACGCGCCGATGATGTCCGATGGCAGTCCCTTCAATAAGCGGCGGGCCATGATCCGGGCGAGAAATGAGGTTGCGACGGAAATCATCCAGACCAAGGGGCAGTCGGACACGCATCCCGCCCTGTCGCCCAACGACGAATTCGCGGACTTTGAAATGTTCGAGCACCTCCTGGGTACGGGTGGCGTCGTTGGAAAGATCGACTACAGCTATGTCCGTCACGCGCTGACCAACGGCTTGGGCTTCCAGGAAATGCTGGGCGCCAATCCGTTCAAGTATGGCATCGTGGCTGGCGCCGACTCGCATGACGGGATGTCTGATAACGAGGAGTTCAACTATACCGGCGTGCACGGCCTCACCGATGACACGCCGCAGCGGCGTCTCACCGGCGGAGCGTCGACGGCCGGCGAGCCGCCCCTGCTGTTCGGCACGCCCGGCGCCACGGCGGTATGGGCGCCGGAAAATACTCGCGCGGCGATCTTCGACGCCATCAGGCGCAAGGAGACCTACGGCACCTCGGGTCCATTGATGCGGGTACGGTTCTTCGGCGGCTGGAACTACGCCAGTGATCTCGACGAGGATAAGAAGTTTGTCGAGAAAGCGTACAAGAGCGGCGTACCGATGGGCGGGGACCTGCCGGCGAAACCGGCGAAATCCAAGGCCCCGACCTTTGCCGTCTGGGCACAGAAAGATCCCGAAAGTGGCAACCTGGATCGCGTGCAGATCGTCAAAGGCTGGTTTGCGAACGGTCATCCGTGGGAAAAGATTTACGATGTGGCGTGGTCCGACAACCGTAAGCCGGACCCCAAGACGGGCAAGCTGCCGCCCGTGGGCAACACGGTCAATATCGAGAAGGCCAGCTACACCAACAATATCGGTGACACGCAGTTGAGCGCCGTGTGGACGGATCCGGACTTCAAACCCGAACACCACGCGGTTTACTACGTGCGAGTGCTCGAGATCCCGACGCCTCGCTGGTCAACCTATGACGCCGCGAGCCTGGGTATCCCGGTTCCCGATGGCGTCCCGGCCACGATCCAGGAGCGCGCCTGGTCGTCTCCGATTTGGTACACGCCGGATCCGAGCCTGGTGAAGAAGTGGTCTTTCTATCCGGGCCTGCAGCCAGGTATTAATAACTGACGTAGCGCACTTTGATTTGGGCCAGGCCCGAAAGGGCCTGGCCCATTTGCGTTAGAGACACGGTAAAGTAAGGCCACGCAGGCCGGGTCGGCGAAGCGTACGCCGGCCCTCTGCACCGCACACAGGAGTTGCATGAAAATGAGATTGTTACGTGAGCCGCTGCTGCATTTCGCGGCCATCGGCGCGGTAATTTACATCTTGTATGGCGTGTTCGCCGAGGCAATACCCGAGGCCGATGACAAGACCATCGTGGTCAGTGCGGCCGAAATCGAGTGGATGCAGACGACGTGGCAGCAACGCTGGAACCGGCCGCCGACAGAAGAAGAGATGGGCGGCCTGGTTCAGCAATACATCAAGGAGACGGTGCTGTACCGCGAAGCGCTGACGATGGGGCTGAACCAGCACGACCAGGTCATCCGCCGCCGCCTGGCGCAGAAACTGGAGTTCCTTGCCAAGGACCTCGTGGCACTGACACCGCCGACCGAGGAGGAGCTGCAGGAGTATTTCGCCGTACACAAGGAGCGCTACGAGGCACCGACTCGCTACACCTTCACCCAGGTGTATATCGACCCGGACAAGCGCGGCGACGCGACGCTGGATGACGCCGAGAAGATCATGGCGAGGCTGATCGCGGAGGGCGATGCGATCGAGGATCCCGCTTCGCTGGGCGACAGGTTCATGTTGCAGAACTACTACCCGTCAAAGGAACCGCTCGAAATCCAGAAGAGCTTCGGTAGTGGCTTCACCGAGTCACTGCTTAAGCTGTCGCCGGGTGAATGGCACGGTCCCGTGCTCTCCGGCTATGGCGTGCACCTCGTATTCATCAGTCACATCATTGAACCACCGGCGACGGTCTTCGAAGATGTGCGCGAGTTCGTAACGCAGGACTGGAAGACCGACAAGGGCGAAGAGCTCAATGAGAAGTTCTACGCCAACTTGCGGGACCAGTACAAGATCATCATCGAGACGCCGGCTGAGGACGATCAGGTGGCGATGAGCGAGGAGCGGACGCGGTAATGCGCCTCTTCAGCAAGGTCCGGGCAATCTTTGTCACGGGGGCACTCCTTGGGTCCTACCTCGCGATGCCGGTTCACGCCGACGAGATCCGTCCCGCGCTGCTCGACATCAAGGAGCAGAGCACCGGACTGTTTGCCGTCACCTGGAAAGTGCCGACCCGTGGCAATCGCATCCTGGCGATTACTGCCGACCTGCCGGAAAGCCTCGAACTCGTGGGCACGCCCGTCATCGAGGACATCGCCGGCAGCCGCATTGAGCGCGCGACGTACAAGAACAATAGTGAGTCGCTGGTCGATCAGACGATCGTCATAGACGGCTTGAAGGCCGTCCAAACGGACGTGTTGCTGCTCGTCCAGCTGCAGGATGGCACCCAGCATTCGGCCATCCTGCGGCCTGTAGCGCCGAGTTTTACGATCCCGCCAAAGGCGTCAAAACTCCAGGTTGCCGCCGACTATTGGCGCATGGGGACCATTCATATCCTGGAAGGGGCCGATCACCTGCTGTTCGTGCTGGCGCTGATGCTCATCGTCGTGGGTTTCAAGGCGCTGCTCAAAGCGGTGACTGCGTTTACCGTCGCACACAGCATTACGCTGGCACTGGCCACGCTGGGCCTCGTGCATATGCCCGCAGCGCCGACCGAGGCGATCATCGCCTTGAGCATCGTGTTCCTGGCGACGGAGATCGTGCACAAGCGCCGCGGGCAGGTGGGGCTCACCGAGCTCTACCCCTGGATGATCGCCTTCGCTTTCGGCCTGTTCCATGGCCTCGGTTTCGCGGGCGCATTGTCGGAAATCGGCGTGCCGCAGCACGAAGTGCCGCTGGCCTTGCTGATGTTCAATGTGGGTGTCGAAACCGGGCAGCTGATGTTCATCGGCGCGGTGCTAGCGCTGATCGCGGTTCTGAAGAAACTGCCTGTGACGCCGCCGGAGAGTGCCTGGCGGGTGCTTCCCTACAGCATCGGTGGCGTGGCCGCGTTCTGGACGATCGATCGCGTACTGTCGTTTATGTAGAAAGGGGACAGTGACCTTAATTCGTTCGAATTAAGGTCACTGTCCCCCTAATTATGTCCCCACCGAGACGATTACCAGCGAATACTAGCCTGGGTCCGGAATACCCATTGGTCACCTGCGGGGCTCGCACGGACACTCGAGTTCACATTGGGTTCTACGATGCTTTCCGATTCTGCGTCGAACATATAGAGCAACTCAGTGTTGATCTTGAAGTTGTTCGTGTGTGGGAACGGGTAGAATGACAAGCCGCCGGTAAGCGTGCTGAAATCTTCATTTTCTACCGGCCGATCACTGTCCGGCATCGTTATGTCGTAGCGTGAGTAAGCCTCGAAATGCTTGCTGACCCACTTACCGGCCTCAATCACAAAGCCCGTGTCTTTGTAGCTCACTTGAGAAGTGCTCGGCCCGTCGGTGTCACGATAATAGCCGGCCGTGTAAAGGTTCCAGCCGTCGCCTTCCAGGCTCGACTCGACGATACCGAGAAACACGTCGTCGGATCCGCCGCCGCTCGGCTCCAGGTTCGTATCGCCTTCCTGCAAATGGAACCCGGCACTCAATTGCCAGGCGAAATCGCCGCCGGGGCGGGAGGTGAAGTCGTTGAACCGCGCCCAGTCGTTCTCGTCACCGACAGCTATACCCACGACCTGTCCAGCGACCGACCAGTCGGCGCTGGGTTCTTCGAAGAAGGAGTTGTTGGTGGAACGGTACCCGTCATTGATGATGCCGCGGTAGATGACCCTCGGCGTATGGTATCCCACCATCACACCTTTATAAGCGAATTGGTCGAATACGAAGTTCGTGGGACTGGATTCGGCGGTCTGGAGCCAGTCGACGGGACTGCCCTGTTCCCGGGTGAGAAGGTTCGGAAATTGGCCAGCGACAAAATTCATTTTATCGCTGACTTTCCAGATTATCATGGCGGCGTCGATAACGGGATCGCCGAACGAGTCGGCATTGACTCGGGCCCAGTAACCGATATCCCCGTAGACCTTCCCCCTGAAGTTGATCCGCGTTGCGGTGTTCTCGAAACCGCTACTGCTGTCCGATGAACCCGTACCGTCATCTCTCCGGTCATTGTATTCGAAGCGGGTAGCGATGAAACCGTCGATTCCGAAATCGA
>Ga0265306_10001579_pt1 | contig 11134 bp, 8 predicted proteins | sample Helome_3_FD_192493 | JGI IMG/M metagenome (GOLD analysis project Ga0265306, IMG submission 192493) | Marine sediment microbial communities from subtidal zone of North Sea - Hel_20160420 (Illumina Assembly) | ecosystem: Environmental > Aquatic > Marine > Subtidal zone > Sediment ...
GCAGCATGGGCGTGTAAACCGCAGCATCCAATTGGTGGGCGAAGATTTCGAAAGGGCTGACCAGGGTCACGTCCCCTACCGTCGCCAGCAGTTCACGGTGCTCTGCATCGGTATCACGGCAGATGATTCGCAGACGGGGGTTGAGAAAGCGTGTCATCACCGCAATTTTGAGATTCAGCTCATCACTGCCGGTCAGAATCACGATCGCACTGCATTGCGGGTGCTTGACGCCCGCATCCAGCAGGTGGCGCGGGATGCTTGCGTCAGCACAAAGGCCGGGCATGTTGACACGGTAATCGCGCAGACGCAGCGCCTTTATGCGCTCGGTATCGGCATCCAGGACAGCGGCCGTGATCGAGTTATCGCTGAGCCCCCGGGCCAGCAGGCTGCCAGTGTCGCCAAAGCCGCAGAGGATGAAAAAAGGTCCGGAAATATTTTTCACGCTGCGTGCGAAACGGCGCTCGGCGATCGCGCGCAACAATTCCGGGTGCAGCGCCAGGCGGATAATGGAGCTGATGGCGTAAAGCCAGGCCACCACGCCCATGTAAAGGCATATCGTCGCCCACAGGCGCTGCTGGTCGGTGAACGGATGCGGGATCTCTCCAAACCCGGTGGTAGTCGCCGAGTAGGTAAAGAAATAGAACGAATGAAACAGGTTCATGTGGGATGGCTTCCCCTCGGCATCCACCCCCGGCATCAATGTCATGCCGGTAATACCGATTGCATAGACACACAGCAGGACCAGAATCGGCCTGCGCATGAGCTGCAGGACAACGGCCGCAACCCGATCTAGATCTGAAGTGGCCGAGGGCAAGTTTTCGCCTCAGCGTCGTGACATGAGGGTGTCGGAGACCAGTACGGCTACCGACACGATGTTGGCAGCCAGTGCACCATAGGCCAGGGAGACCACGCTGGCCATGAGTTCCGGGCTGATGGTCTGTTCCATGCCGCCCTCGGATATGGCCCATACGGACACGGCGATCATCAGCAGCAAGTTGGCCACCAGGCTCGCGGCCAGTACCAGGGCACCCAGCTGGGAGCGGTCGCCCAGTTTCAACCCGCTGCTGATAAGACCGACGATCAAAGCCGCAAACAGTACCCAGGGATCATGGTGCTGTGGGTTGTCGATGCCACCGGCGACAAATCCCAGATTCAGTGCCAGTGCGAGAATAATGAAGAAACCAAAGACGACACGCTCTAAATTCACAGACGAGAACTCTTGTTGGTGGGCAGGGGCTTCCTAGAGGGGGTGTTGTTTATAGTCCTTTCAGAAGGGTATAGACCCTAGGCCGTCCAGGATCAATAAAAACGCCACCATGCCTTTTTGACATCCGGCGACCTGGGCATAACCAGTGCAAGACTCACATTGTCGCCGCCGGGCCCGCCGCGCTCGGTCGCCATCATCGCCAGGTCAGTCGCTGTCTTTCGATCAGCCCTGGATCCGGTCCATGCGCTTGCAACCTCTTCTTCACCGACCTGGTTCCAGAATCCGTCGCTACAGATCATAAACCAGTCGTCGTCACCGACGGCACTGGCACCGAATTCAGGCTCAAGCTCATTTTGGCCACCGAGACACATGTAGAGCTGGCTGTCCGCCAGGCGGTGCTGCCGCGATGCGTGTGGTTCGCCGCCGTCAGCGTTCAGCAGTTCTGCGACCGTGTGATCGCGGGTGCGCAAAACCAGATTGTCCGCATTGAATTGACACAGGCGGCTGTCGCCGACGTGTATCCAGTATGCCTCCTCACCTCTTATATAGAGTGCGGTGCATGTGCTCGCCGGATTTGTGTCATGTCGCTTCCCGATATCCCGGATGGTCTCGTCTGCCCTGAGACACAGGTCGGTCAGAAACTGCCTCGGTTCGATCTCCGCCACCTGGGGAAGCACCGATCTGGCGGTATCGATGACTGCCTGCGCGGCATTTGCACCCTGCTGTTGACCCCCCATCCCGTCGGCAAGGATCACAAGGTGTTCACCCGGCCGATCCGGCAGCGCCAGTACCTCGACCCGGTCCTGCTGTTCAGCACGACCGCCGATCTCTGTGGCCAGGTCAAATTGCCACGTCATTGCTGCCGCCCCTGTCCAGACACCGCGCCGGATTCCGGATCAGTCGAATACCGAACGCCATACATTTCTAAAATCCTTAGCGAGATTGCCTGTGCCCTCGGTCCCCTGCGACGTAACGCTCGTGCCTTCAAACTCCCATGAGCTGATCCTCGGTTCCTGCCTCACCGGGACCGCTTCGGGAACGACTTCCGGCTCCGGTGGGATCGCGGCCAGGCGGTCCAGTTCGTCGAGGTCGCCGCGAATCGCCAGCAGATCTGCATGATTGCGTCGCACCGCGATTCCCCGTTTTAAGTAGCGCCTCGCCCGGTGCCGGTTCTCTTTGCGCAGGGCCCTGCGCGCCAAAACGGCATAACGGCTGGCGATCCGCTCCAGTCCCTCGTGGGCAGCCTGATGGGCGGGGTCGAGTTCGATGACGCTCGTATAGTATGCATAGGCATTGTCGACAGCTGGCGTTGTCAACCGGTTCGCCTTAAGTGCCCGGTCGCCGGCGCGCATCAAGTCGTCAATTCGTTCACTCGAATCGTCAGCGGTTTCAGGGCCGGTATCCGCGTCCTGCTCAGCTTGTTGATCCGTTACCGGCTCGGCAACCGATTTGATTGTCTCAACCGGTTCGGCGGCCGCAGCTTCGGCAACCTCAGACACCGGTTCGGCTATCAAAGGTTTGTCCGGGTCCCCCGAGAACATGTTTGTTTCCGGTAAAGACGCCACGCCGACAGTTACCGTTTTGGACTCGTTGACCTCGGCCTGGGGTTCGACCCTGGCCTTCGCGGTTGCATAGCTGAGTTCGATCGATGGCACCCGGCTGACCAGGCGTGGTGCGGCCGCCTGCCCGCTTGTGCTGTCTCCGATCAACCGGAGAGTACCTACAGTTAGAACCAACAGCGCGACGACCGCAGACAGCCTGACCAGGAACGGAGCCCCGCTGGCGCGCGCAAGCAACCCCTTCCGCGAGCTCTCGCTACGCGACGCGGCACTGTCAGCGGCCGGTCCCGATTGCGAGGACTGAACCTGCTGGATCAGGGCCACCAGCTCCCCTGCCGAGCCGACACGGTTTTCGGGGGTCTTTGCGATCATCTTCTCCAGAAGACCCTGGTATACCGACAACTCCTCGGGCAGGACGGGTATGGGGTTGCTCAAGTGGGCGACAATCGTCTCGATGTGCGAGCTTTCCTCATAGGGCCTGCGGCCTGTAAGCATCTGATAGAAAACGATGCCCAACGCGTAGATATCGGACCGACCGTCGAGCGGACGATCTTCGGCCTGCTCGGGGCTGAGATAATAGGGGCTACCGAATGCACTGCCTTCCATGGTCAGCTCCTGATCACCCTCGATCTGTTTGGCAATGCCGAAATCGGTCAGCTTTGGCGTGCAGTCCGCGTGAAACAGGATATTGCTGGGTTTGATATCACGGTGGATGATGTCTTTGCGATGCACGAATTCAAGACAGCTCGCGATACTCTCCAGCAGGTCCAGAGCCTGCATGGGGGGTATTCCATGATCAATCCTGTCAGCGAGTGATCCGCCCTCCAGGTACTCCATCGCGATGTAATGACGTTCACCCATGGTCCCGACATCGTGAATGGTGATGATGTTGCGATGCTGCAACGAGGCGATGATCCTTGCCTCGTGCAGAAAACGCTCCGCCTGCCGCGGGTTGTCGAATCTTCTCAAGACCTTTAGCGCGACGCGACGGCTCAGTGATTCCTGCATCGCGAGATACACCGAGGACATCCCCCCTCGCGCCACGAGTCGTTCCGCCTTGTAACCGGGTATTCTCATGTAAAACCTTCAGGCGCGTTCAATTGGACGAAAAAAGAACTTCAGCCGCAGACCCCGGACCTTCAGGTCGTCGGCATCGTTGAGTATCACCGGCCTCCATACCCTGCGCCCATTAACGGACACTCTTCCGCGGCGGCCGGGAAACAGATAACAACCGTCGTTTCGCCGCTGGATACGGGCCGCCAGTCGCGGTGCCAGCCAACCCGGTGTATTCAGGTCGCACTCGGGTGATCTTCCTATGACGAAATTGACCTTATCCAATGCGTATCTCGTCGGCGCATTACTGTCATCAAACAGTTCCACGGAGGGCACCCGGATTCGCTTTCTCAACTTGGCCAGGTCGCCGAGACTGGAGATATCGACCTCCATGGTCGCCTCCTGCTGGGCCCTGTCGCCCGACCAGTTGGGCACCCCGGACTCTTCGCCCTTGAGGCGGGCCGCGGCCATAAACTTGAGGACGAAATCATAGACCTGGATGTCGTCCCAATATCTCAGCTTGTGCCGTCTGACCCGTCTGCCACCAACGAAGACCCCGTTGGCGCTGCCATTGTCAATGAGCACAAAAGACTCACCACGCCTTTCAATGGTCGCATGGTGCTTGGATACGCCTTGACTGTTCAGAACAACATCGTTGTCCTCGGTTCGCCCTATCGTGATCCGATCCGCCGACAGCTCCCGCTGTTCCAGCAGCGTATCTCCCATAAATATACGAAGGTAGGCCATATTCTTTCCGCTACCGGCGCTGCAATGGGCTCTCGATACCTGGTTTCGGTGGCCAGGGGTCCGGTCCACCGGGATTGACTGGGCTGAAGATCACTCCCCGATTCCATCCGTCGTAATGGTTAACAGAAAGTTTTTCGGCCGCGGAGCCGCATTCTGTAGAGGAATACCGTGCTGCACCCGCAGGCAGGGAGTCGCGGTAATCGCGCGGGTGCCTGCTCGGCAGAAAATCACTCAAGGCTGGCCGACTGAAACGATTTCGCTATTTTGGGAACCTGGTTCCCGGAATACCGCGCGTCCGTCGGGAACAGGCCGCGACGGTGAAACTTGAAACGGCCCGGGGTAGCTGCAGAAACCAAGAACCGACTTTCCAACTACCACCGGACACTGCTACCCGGTCGAATCAGGCGGTGTGATCTTCGATCTTGGCCCCCGGCGCATTCTTACCCACGGAACTGATGCCGTTCTCGCGAGATTTTTCAGAATCGTAGCGCTCGCTGGTGCCAACCACCTGACCGTTCACGGCCTTGATGTTGAACATGAACTTGCCCCTGCTGTCCTTGCGCTCGAAACGGGCATCGTCCGTAGCATTTCGCTGGACAGAGCCAATGCCGTTCTTTGCCGACACCTTGGTCTTGTATCCCTGGCTAACCAGAATGGTCTGGCCATTGGACGCCTTCAGGCGAAAACGGAACTTTCCACCCTTGTCTTTGTACACCTCAAACTTTCCAGGCACTGCAGTCTCCTCGTTTATCGCGATTGATGGTCAACCGGAACTATAGAACGTCGTTGGCCGGGGATTGCCGGAGGCGTCATACAACAGGCCGGCCGCCCTCTGCCGTTCAAATGCCACTCGCATCATTTCCATGGCATTTTCAGGCTCCTCATCTCCCCAGAAGCGAACATTGGGAAACCCAGCCACCACCGCCTCATCCATCAGGCGCTCAGGCACGGGGTTTCTCTGTACGACCGTCGAACAGCCGTTGAGCAGCATCAGCAGCACAGCCATGACCACGGGGGTCACGACAACGCGGAGGGGAAGAACGGAAAATCCGGAGCTTGTCACATCGCAACGGCTGAAAAATTGAGCCGGAAGGTTCCTGTTGATGTTAAACGGATACGTCATCGAACCTGAACGTTCCTGCGTTGACGGTTCGTGAACTATAAATGCATCATCGATCGGCGCGCATCACCTATGCCCGCATGCGACCTGCGGGTGGCGAATCCGCGACGGGCATCGGCAAGTTCGTCTGCCTTGACCACGCGCACTCTATCCGTGCCGTTCGAACCAGAAGTCGCCGCGTGAGATGGAGATTCAGCACCAGACGTTGCCACGGCTGCGTTATCCAGGCTTCGTTCCAGTAAGAACCGTGACCCCAAACTCACATCATGCATCGTTTAAATTCTCGTATTCTGGAAAACCATTGCTGGCGATATTATGAATAGTGGCCAACTCGACTCACCCTCCGAAACGCAATGCAAAGGGCTTAGATTACAAACGTTCTGGCCCCCCTTTCCTATCCATCGGGAGCTGATCCGGATACCTGTAACCCACTTGGCCGCACGAATACATCATTTGACTCCGTGCAGATCATTGATCTTTAATGCCGGAGAACAAGAATAAGAGCGAAGTCCGTTCACGCGCGACGATATCGGTGCATAAGGCCAACCTCCCCCCAAACCGGGGTGGCACATCGGTTAAGTACCGGCGCAGCTGTCCGGTGGGATATGTCCAGGCGTCGGCAAACGGAGCCACCGTTCGTATATCCTGATGACTACCGTTCGCAGAGAGCCCAGATTCACACCGGGAGGCATCCGCTAGCGTCTCCTCCCGTTCAACATGAAGGGGCGTAAAATGGCCGAAAGTACCCAAACAATTGAGCGCGCCTTGAAGGCCCAGCCCATTGACGAGCACATCGTGGAGATCGTCAGCGACTCGGGTGAAGGCGCGCAAAAGGCGGGACAGACCTTTGGCACCATCAGCGCCAAGATGGGAAACGGCGTCTGGACGGTCGAGATCATCCCCGCCGAGATCCAGCCGCCGGCCCGCTCCCCTGCAGGTGCCAGCGGCATCCGGATACGACTCTCCTCGAACTATGTCACCAACATGGGTGACGAGGCCGACATCGTCGTCGCTTTCAACGAGCAGGTGTTGTACTCGCGTATCGCCACGGGTGCCTACAAGAAGGGCACCACAGTTCTGCTCGAAGGCAAATGGCGAGACGACCCGGTTCCAGAGATCCGCGAACAGTATGAAAAGGCGGTCACCGAGTTTCGGCAGAACGGCCTTATCGTCCACGAACTGCCGATCGAGCAGGCCTGCCTGGAGATCACGCCCGATCCGCGCAAAGGCAAGAACATGTTCGTTCTCGGCATGCTGTGCCGGATATACGTGAGGGACAAAGAGCAGGCAAGGACGGAGATCGCCACCACCTTCAAGCGCAAGGGCGAAAAGGTGATAGACATCAATCACCAGCTTTTCGAGGCTGGTTACACCTTTGCCGAAGAGCACATCGATCTGAGTTTCCAGGTCCCGCCGCAGCCGGAAGAAGAGACAAAAGGTCAGCGTTTCATTGTTACCAACGGCAACACGGCCGTCGGTCTGGGCGTTATGGCCTCGGGGATGGAACTGGTGTCCATGTACCCCATCACGCCCGCCACGTCGGCCTCCCATTACCTGGCGGACGTGTTCCATGAGGTCGGGGGATTCGTACATCAGGCGGAAGACGAGATCGCCGCCATCGGGTTCGCCATTGGTTCCTCCTATGCCGGCAAGACTGCCTGTACGATCACATCCGGCCCGGGGCTGGCACTCAAGACAGAAATGGTAGCCCTTGCGGTCATGGCCGAGGTACCCCTGGTCATCGTCGATGTGCAACGTGGCGGGCCATCCACCGGCCTGCCGACCAAGGTTGAACAGGGCGACCTGCTCGCCGCGCTGTTTGGCGAACCCGGCGACTCTCCAAAGGTGGTGATGGCCGCGACCACGATCCAGGAGTGCCTGGAGTTTGTGGTCATGGCCAGGCGGCTGGCGGAGGCCTTCCGCACCCCCGTCATCTTGCTGACGGACGCCAACCTTGCCACCGGGGTGCAACCCTATGCGCGTCCGGAGCCGACGCTGGACTGGCTCGCCGGTCCCATCGACCAGTCGGAGTGGGACCAGGACGCCCCCCCCTACCAGTGGGATGAAGAGACCGGACTTTCCTCGCGCCCCATCCCCGGCATGCCCGGTGGAGAATACATCCTGACGGGACTGGCCCACACCAAACAAAGCAAGGTCGCCTACGATTCCGAATCCAATCAACTGGGTTGCGACATGCGCAGTCGCAAACTGGCTGCTTTGGCAAGCACATTGAAACCGCCGCAGATACACGGCGACGCGGAAGGAGACCTGCTGGTCGTGGGATGGGGCTCAACACTGGGCGCCGTCGAGGAGGCTGCAGACCGGGCGCGGACGGAGGGCCACCGGGTCTCTTCGCTGCATCTGCGCTTCCTCTCGCCCATGGAACCGGGGCTGAAGGAGATATTCCAGGGTTTCCGCAAGGTCATGACTGTGGAGATCAATTACAGCGACAATCCGAACGCCCCGTTGGTCAATGACGAGACCCGCCGCTATGCCCAGCTGGCCTGGCTGTTGCGGGCGCATACACTGATGGACATTGACTGCTGGTCGGTGGTGTACGGACGCCCACTGCAGCCCGGAATGATCCTGAACGAATTGCTGCAGCGTTTGGAAGCCATGCACGCGGAAGGGGGTAACTGATGTTCGGTTTGCAGGCAGATTGGTCACAGGAAGTCTTTGAACGTTACTTCACCATGGGCGACTACGCCGGCGGCGAGGCCCGCTGGTGCCCCGGTTGCGGCGATCACGCGGTCCTGACCGCGGTACAGCGGATCATGCGCGACGAGCAGCTCAAACCCGAGCACTCAGTAGCCGTCTCGGGCATCGGCTGTTCCAGCCGCCTGCCGCATTACATGGGTACTTACGGCTTCCACGGTCTTCATGGGCGTGCTTTGCCGATCGCATGCGGCGTCAAGGCCAGACGACCGGAATTGGACGTCTGGGTGGCCACCGGAGACGGGGACTGCTTTTCCATCGGCACCGCACACTGGATTCACTCCCTGCGCTATAACATGGACATGACGGTGCTGGTGTTCGACAACGCCATCTATGGTCTCACCAAGGCCCAGACATCGCCAACCAGCCCGCTTGGCTTCAAGACCAATACCCACCCCACGGGCGCGATTCTTCCGGCGCTCAATCCGCTGACCGTCACGCTTGGCATCACGAACGCTTCTTTCGTGGCACAGGTCGTTGACTGGAACCCGCCACTCCTCTACGAAACCATCAGGCGTGCCCATCGGCACCGTGGAACCGGGTTCGTGCGCATCATCCAGCGCTGCCCCGTTTATGCGGGCTCGCTGAGCAAGGCACTGCAGGACGACCCTTCGCAGTTTCTGATACTCGAACACGAAAACGGGATCGCCCTGAATGACAGCGTACGCCGCCAGTTTCCCAATCGTCAGGCCCATGATCCCTCGGATCTCGCGCAGGCCTTTGCCCTGGCGCATGACGCGTCGCGGCTTCCTATAGGCCTGCTGTACCACAACCCGGATGCGCCCTGTTACGAGGACATGTCCAGCAAGGGTGTCGAGCTGACGCCCCAGGAGAGACTGGATGGCCTGAATAAGGTGCTGGACCGGATCACCATCTGACGCAGGGAGGCTGAAAACCACGAGACAAGAGTCAGGCGGATCCCCAGGACAATAGGCTTTAACACATGACAGCAAAACAATCGCTCGGCAAGGCTCAGAAAACACAGCTGCCCGGCAGCGAGTCAGAAAATATCCCGGCGCTGAACACTGCCGTCAAAGACGCCAAGGCCACCCGTGAACTGATGTTTACGCTGCGGCAGTATCATCTGGGCGAACCGAGCGCAATGCAGCATTTGAAAGCATTGGGCGATGACCACCTGCCCGCCCTGCTCGATCCCTTTCGGGATTCATCCAGGCTTCGTTACGATTATCCTCTTTTCCTCTATCCGCCCGACAGCGACACCGATCGACAAGGCGCCGAATCTCTGGAAGTGCCACTCGCGCAGTGGCTGACAGAAACGATGGAATCCCTGGCTCCGGAAAAGGGTCAGGCACGTATCCTCACGGACCATCTGTCGTGGATTGAACACCACATACGCCAGATGTTGCGTGGTCGTGAGGGCCCGGTGGATGCCTCCGCCAGCCTGATGGAGGCAGACCACGAACTGCAAAAGCACCTGGGGCTGGAGGAGCGCGACCGCGACCAGCTCCACCAGGACTTTGAGCAATTGTTGCAGGCAATACCCTCCGGTGCGGAACTATTGGGTTATGGGCGTTATTGCGCCCTCCATCTGCTGATTCATGCGATACACAGCCAGGTCGTCCCACGACGGGCCGGCTTCCAGAAACGCATCAACGAATGCATTCGCGGGTTGAAGGCGTTGTTGGACATCGAATGGTCGAAATCGGATGAATCGATCGAGCCCCGAATGATCAGGGACAGCGTCGGACCCGGCGGCGACCGTTTCGATCCCGCGGCGCTCTCAGCGGTCATCGATCACTCCCGCGGCACCCAGATCATGTCGGACGAAAGAAGGGGGCGCATTGAGCAGGCGATCGAGGTCCTCGAGGCCTGGGAACCTGACCCGGTTCTGGTACGTTTCGTACACGCCGGCGGCCTGACCGACCCTTGGCTGCGCGAGGCCGGCTTCTGCCAGGAGGTGACCGATCCAGACCCATGTGCGCGCGCCACCGACCTGTTCGACCGGGAGGCCGAAAAGCTGACCCAGATCTTCGGTGCCGTGCGTATCGCCTCGCTCGAGATGGACCATCGATACGACCCGGCGATCCACAACCCCTGGTTTTCCAGTTTTGACTGGGAGGCCTTTTCGCAGGAAGAGTTGCGCCTGGTCCCCGCGATCATCGCGTTGGCTTCAGCCGACCAGGTGGCCGGTGACGGGATGCGCACCTTTTCCAGCCTGCTGAGCTCGGGCAGACCGGTTCAGGTTCTCATTCGCGTGCAGGCTCACAACAATCCGGGAGCGGCAGCGGATGAAGATCCTTTCCAGAGCTTCCGAACCGAACTGGGTTACTTCGGTATCAGTCACCGTCAGGCGATGGTGGATCAATCCTCGGCCGCGCGTCATCACCATATGCTGGGCTGTTTTCTGGCCGCCCTGGAGGCAACGCGCACCAGTCTGCATCTCATCAACACCGGGCAGCGCGAACCGGGGCCCCTGTTACCGCTCAATGCCTGGCTGGTCGCAGGTGCTGCGATCGAAAGCCGGGCACATCCCTTTTTCCGCATCAACCCGGAGGCAGGTGATTCTTCGTCTACCCGCATGGATTTCAGCGGCAACCCACAATGGGATCGGGACTGGCCGGTTCATCCCTTTCGCTACAGGGACGAAAACGGCAGTGATATCGATCTCCAGCTGGCCTTCACCTTTGCAGACTATTGTCTGTTGATCGAACGCCTGCGGGATCATTTTCGCCTGATTCCGGCGGGTTGCGATTCTGTTGCCCTGGCGCCCAT
>Ga0265306_10001581_pt1 | contig 11130 bp, 8 predicted proteins | sample Helome_3_FD_192493 | JGI IMG/M metagenome (GOLD analysis project Ga0265306, IMG submission 192493) | Marine sediment microbial communities from subtidal zone of North Sea - Hel_20160420 (Illumina Assembly) | ecosystem: Environmental > Aquatic > Marine > Subtidal zone > Sediment ...
CGATCTCCAGCTGGCCTTCACCTTTGCAGACTATTGTCTGTTGATCGAACGCCTGCGGGATCATTTTCGCCTGATTCCGGCGGGTTGCGATTCGGTCGCCCTGGCGCCCATGCAGGAATACCTGGCGATGGATCCCGAGCAGGCCTATCAGCATGTTCCGTTCGTTCTGGCCGTCGATGGAAACGCCACTCTGCATCGGGTCGTCGTCTCCCGCGAGCTGGCAATGGCCAGCCTCGACCGTCTCAACTACTGGCACGCGCTGCAGGAGATGGCCGGGGTGCGCAACCGCTATGTGGACATGGCGATAGAGCGGACACAAGAAGAGGAACAGGCAAAGGCCGCAGCCGAGCTGGAAAAGTTGCGAAACGCACATACCGCTGAACTGGAAAAGGTCCGCAACGAGGCCGCCGGCGAGGCCATGCAGCGACTGACCGACGTGCTTCTGGGCATGGATGTTTCTGCGGCAATGCCGGCCGTCTTTCAGGCACCGGCAAATGCGCCAACATCCGAACCCGTCGAAGAAGCCGCATCGGCAGAACAGATCGTTTCGGATACCGCCGAGGAAGACGCGGAAACGATTTCTTTCGATGAACCCTGGATCGACACCCCGCTGTGCACCAGCTGCAACGACTGCCTGAAGGTGAACACGCTGGTATTTCTTTATAACGAGGAAAAACAGGCCTATCTCGGCGATCTGAACCAGGTCAGCTATGCCGAACTGGTGGAGGCAGCGGAGCTGTGCCCGGCCAAATGCATCCACCCAGGTCTCCCGCAGAATCCTGAAGAACCGGGACTGGAAGGATTGATCGAGCGCGCTGCGCCTTTCAACCATTAACCACCGGTCGCCATCATGCACATGCACGAATCATTGACGGCTTTTCACTGCATCACCCCGACTCCCGGAACGGGCGTGCGGTCACCATGAGCAGCTTTGTTTTCGCACCACTCGTCATGACCGGCCTGGGACTGTTTTTCGCCGTCATCCTCGCGCTTGCCTATCGTTTTCTGAAGGTACAGGAAGACCCGCTGGTCGAGCAGACGGAGGAATTGCTGCCCGGGTCCAATTGCGGCGCCTGCGGCCAACCCGGTTGCCACGCGTTCGCGGAGCAGCTGGTGCTTGGTGAAGCCCGGCCCAGCCAGTGCACTGTCGCCTCGGACGATACGGTCGAAGCGGTTGCGGACCTGCTCGATGTCGACCCGGGAGAACAGGAGCGCCAGGTGGCCCGCCTGCGATGTGCCGGTGGCAAAGGCCAGGCTCATCAGATCGCAGAATACTGGGGCTTCGATACCTGCCGTGCGGCCTCCGTGGTGTCCGGCGGCGGCAAGGGATGTTCCTGGGGCTGCCTCGGCCTGGGTGACTGCAAGGTGTCATGCATGTTCGGTGCCATAGAGATGAACCGCAACGGCCTGCCAGTCGTGGATATCGACAAGTGCACCGCCTGCGGAGATTGCGTGGCCGACTGCCCCCGAAACCTTTTCGTGCTGACTCCGCTCAAGCACAAACTGTTCGTGCAATGCAGTTCACCTTTGCGCGGAGATGCCGCGATGGCGCTGTGCACCGTTACCTGCGACGCCTGCGGTCGCTGCGCTGCCGATGCAGCCCCCGGGCTGGTGCGCATGCAGGACAACCTGCCGCTGGTCGACTATTCAGCCGGCGGGCCGGCATTGCCCGAAGCAACCCACCGCTGTCCCACCGGCGCAATCCAGTGGTTGGAGGCCGCCCAGTTCGACGATGAAGACTTGAGCGACCACCCCAGCGAGGACCGATATGCCCAGCTTCGCTAGTACCGCGCTGCGGTTGCTGAGACAGATCCTCGGGAGCCCTGCGCGCGACCGGGGTCCTTATGCCGGGACCGTGACGACGCTCGACGGAAATACCGCGGTCGCCGTTGCCGAGGCGAGTATCAGCGAGGGCGCCGGCCTGGGCGCCTCTTACCCCGCCGACACCGCTGATCTGGCCTGGCGCGCGGAACAGCTGCGATTTGCTGCAGACCCGATTGGACACCGGCTCGTAAGCTGCACGGCGGACGGGCCCAGGGGGGCGCTGGCAGCCGCTATCGGCCTCTCCCTGTCTGGAATTCGTGCCACGACATTCCTGTCGTCCGCGGATCTGGCCTCGGCCCAGGACCTGCTGACCAGTGCCGCCGGACGTCGCCTGCCACTGGTCGTGCATCTGAGCAACCGCGCTCCGGCCGGGCACGCATCTGCCATGGGCAGCGGTCACGAAGTCTTGCATATCAGTGCCGACAGCGGCTGTTTCATGCTGTTCGCCGCCAACGTGCAGGAGGCCGTCGATTTCACACTGATCGCGCGCCAAGTGGCCGAACAGACCCTGATCCCGGGCCTGGTGGTCATGGACGCAGAGCAGACGGCCCTTGCCGTGCAGGATGTCCGACTGCCGGACCGCAAACTGGTGGAGAGGTATCTCGGTGGTGCCGACGACGCGGTTCCCGCACCCACGCCCGCGCAAAAGTTGCTGTTCGGCGAACACCGCCGTCGCGTGCCCAGCTGGTACGACCCGGACCGATCCGTGCTCCTGGGAGGGACCCAGTCCACAGCGAGCTGGGGGCTGGGCAAGGCAGCTGATGATGTCTTCAACGCGCAGCACCTGGACACAGCGCTGCAACATTCACTCACGCAGTTTGCAGAATATACGGGGCGTCAGCATCAGGCCGTTTCCAATTACAGGATGGACGACGCCAGCATGGTCATGGTCGTCCAGGGGGCTGCGATCGAAACCGCAGAGGCGGTCGCCGACCATCTGAAGTCAGCGCACAAACTCAGGGTTGGTGTCCTGGGCCTGCGCTCACTGCGGCCGTTTCCCGGTGTCCGCATCGCCGAGCTTCTCAGGCGCAAGCAGCGGGTGTTCGTTCTGGAACGCATGGACAGCCCCGCGGCCAAGGCCCCGCCGCTGATGCGCGAACTGCAGGCAGCCCTCGCCCGATCGCTGGAGAACAGCCGCCCGGGCGTACAGATTCATCCCGACTATCCGGCCATTGCGGAAGCCGACTGCCCGCGCACCCAATCGGTGATCTACGGGCTCGGCGGTCTGCCGCTGCGCGGGGCCGACCTGATCGAGCTGTGCACCGGGGCCGAAAATCTACAAAAGTCGAAGATCTATCTCGGCGTCCCCTTCTCCCTCGCTGCAAGTGCCTACCCGAAGCGCCAGGTGCTGTTGGACCGGCTACGCCGTGAGCATCCGGACATCGCCGCGCTCGGGCTGGTGAGTGCCTCTGAGACCCCGGACCTGCGCCCGGCAGAGGCCCTTACTGTGGCCGTCCACCGCATCTCCGGCCAGAGTAGCGAGGGCCTGGCGCTGGAGGCTGCCAGCTTCCTGCAACTGGTTTCCGATGGCCAGCTTCGCAGCCACCCGGCCCTGGCCCCTGAACCCTGGGGAGGTTGTTGCATCGATCGATTCACCTGCGCACCCGAGGGCATGCGTGACCCCGGTGCCCAGATGCCCGTGGATCTTTCGCTGTTGACGGCAGAGGCAGCCCCGCTTCAGATCGAACCCCTGGCCGGGCTGAAAGCGGACGGTCTCATGCTGCTCGAGGATTCCGGCCCCGGCACGGAGCTGCCGCCGGACTTGGTCGCCAGCCTGCGTCGCAGCAAGGTCGGCCTGTATCGCATCGCCGCTTTCGAGGCGCTGCCCGGCGATCCGGAGACATCACGCCGCGCGCACATCGATTATCTGTTGGGCGCCATTTTCGGTGTCTTGCTGGATGCGGAACTGGCCGACCTCAAGGCCCGCCGTCTCCTGAGCGTCCGCGAACAGGTCTTGCAGCATTCACCGGCAGCGCAGCGCGAGCTGCGCCTGAGCAGTTTCCGCGAGGGCCTCGAAAGGGTCCATCGCCTGGACAGCGGCACACTCAAGGCCGCCCCGACCCCAGCCCGACGCGGCGAAGACGAAGCCCCCCTGGCGGTACGAAAGTTGCGCAGTTCTGACGACACCTACGACAGTCTGCCCAGGTTTTGGGATCAGGTCGGCGTCCTGTACAGAAACGGTGAATCGAACCAGCTAACGCCGGACCCCTATCTGGCGACCGGTGCGATGCCGCCCCTTTCCTCCACCTTCAGAGATCTCAGTCCGCTGCGTGACAGCCTCCCCACCCTGGAACCTGCCCTGTGCAACGGCTGCGGTGACTGCTGGAGTCAATGCCCGGACGGGGCCGTCGGTGCCCTCGCCCTGACTCCTGGCCACCTGCTCGATGCGGAGATCGGCCGCATCGGCGCAGACGCACTGCGACCGGTTGCCTCCAAACTGGCAGCCCGGATCGCCAGCCAGTGCAACAGTCCCGATGTCGATGCGGCAAATCTCGGCGAGCTGTTGAGCGAGGCCTCCGCGTGGCTGCAGGAGAAAATGCCGCTGCCGCCAGAGCGCAAACAAAGTATGTCATCGGCGGTCGCACAGCTGCAGGCGGCGGTCGCCTGCCTGCCCGTGGTGGCGACCGCGCCCTTCTTTCCGGAAAACGGCAAAACTGCCAAGGGCGACGCGGCACTGCTGTTCCTGGCGATCAATCCGGACGCGTGCAAGGGCTGTGGAATCTGTATCTCTGCCTGTGAGCCGGGCGCACTGACATCCACCAACCAGACCCGCAAGACGCTGACCGATGCGCGCAACGTCTGGCGCGCCTGGGAGCAACTGCCCGATACCGCGCCCGACACCCTGGAAAGGGTTGCCGATGACCCCAGGCTCGGGGCCCTGGCGGCGAACCTGCTGACACGCCGTCATACCGGTTCCCTGGCAGGCGGCGATGCTGCGGAGCCGGGCTCGGGTGAACGCCTGGCAATGCGACTGGCGATGGCCGTGGCCGAATCCCGACAACGCCCGGCGATGGATGCTTTCGTGAGCGAGGTTCGCGCTTCGAGAAAGAAAGTCTCCGGCATGATCCGGGAGATCCTGGCCGATGCCCTGCCCGCAGACGATCTGGATGCGCTGGCGCACGGGCTTGACGCCGTCGAAACAAGGCAGGCGATGCTCAGCGACTTCATTGCCACAGCCGAGCGTTCGGTCGACAGCAGCATCGACGCCCGCCGTCTGCGTCGGCTGGTGCGTCTGGCGAAAAATCTCGACAACCTGGCATGGCGACTGGACGAAGGACCTCAGGGACTCGGGCGTGCACGGTTGGGTACGGTGCTCTCGGCAGGATCGGTCGCCGCATGGGCCGGCGTGTTCCCAAACAACCCCTTCGCCACACCGGCGATACTGGACCTGACAAGGGACGGCGCCCAGTTGGCGGTCGGACTGTTGGAGGGCCAGCTGCGGCAGTCGACCGACGGTTTCCGGTTGATGCGCCAGGCGCGGCTCGAACTGGAGCACCCGGCCGACGCCGCCCGCGAGGGCCCGCAGCTCGAGCACCTGAGCTGGCGCGATCTCACACCGGAAGAGCGGGTGCTCTGTCCGCCCCTGTTCGTGATTGGTGATGGCCATCTGCTGCGCGGCGGCGGACTCTCCCAGATCGACAAGCTGCTGGGTTCAGACCTGCCGATCAAACTGATGCTGCTCAGCGAACTGGACCTGGGACTCGCCACCGCGGCGTCGCTCAACACACGCCTGAGTGCCGTGGACGATCCCGGAATCAATCTGGCCCTGATGACGCTGGCCCGGCGCCAGGCCTGTATCGCCCAGACCTCGCTCGCAACACCGACACATCTGATGCACTGCCTGCAGACGGCCCTTGCCTTCGAAGGCCCGGCATTGCTGCACCTGCACGCCCCGAGCCCGCGGCGTCATGGCTTCGCGGCCGAACATACCCTGCAGCGTGCAGGAGACGCGGTGGAATCACGGGTCTTGCCGCTTTTCTTATATGACCCTCTGGCCGAGGGCGTGTTCGGTTCCCGCCTCAGTCTGGAGGGCAATCCGCAACCGCTTGCGCCATGGGCCGGTGATTCCGATGCAGACACCCCGACGCCGGCGTCCTGGGCCCTGGGGGAGCGCCGTTTCACCGCCTGTTTCAGCAGGCTGCAGGAGGCCGAGCCGAACCCGCTCGAGATCAGCGAGTACCTCGCGCTCGACGATGCGGCGCGTGTTGGTCACACGCCTTTCGTATCCGAACCGGGGGCAGACGGATCGACCCAGCGATTCAAGGTCGCCCCAGACCTTGTACGCATCAGCGAAGAACGGCTACAGACCTGGCGCGTGCTGCAGGAAGTCGCCGGGCTGGTCACGCCTTTCACGGCGCGTGTCGAACAGGCGGCAAGGGACCAGGTCGCCGCAGACCATGATGCAGAACTTGCGTCCCTGCGGGCCGAATATGAGTCGCGTATCGATGCGCTCCAGGCCGAGATGCTGGAGAAAACCCGTGTCGAGATGCGCGAGCGCATGATGCAACTGGCCGGATACGCTGCGGGGGGCAAGGCCGAACAGGGAGGCGGTTCGCATTGAACGTGCTGCCGGCCTTCTTGCGACGCGGCTTCGCCCACGGCGTCCATCCTGAGGGGTTCAAAGAGCGGACAGCGGACCTGCCTACCCAGCGGATGCCGTTCGTCGGCCGCTACGTGATGCCGCTGAATCAGCACCTGGGTGCGCCGGCCATACCCCTGGTCGAGGTCGGTGACCGCGTGCGGCGGGGCCAACTGATTGCCGAACCGGGGGCTTTTGTATCGACCAGCCTGCACAGTCCGGTGACGGGCCGGGTCACTGCCATCGGCAACCGCCGTTTCCCCGGCGGTGTGTTTGCCCGTTCGATTGAAATAGAGACCGACCCATACGCGACTCAGCGACTCGAACCGAGGCCACCTGTGGACTGGCGGGATCTGACAAGGGAAGACTTCGTCGCTCAGGTACAGTATGCCGGCATCGTCGGCATGGGCGGGGCGGCCTTCCCCAGCCACGTCAAATACTCTATTCCAGAGGGCCAGCACATCGATCATCTGCTGGTGAACGGCGCGGAATGTGAGCCTTTCCTGACCAATGATCACCGGCTGATGGTTGAGCGACCGGATGCACTGCTGCGCGGCATCGGGATCATCCTGCACAACCTGGGCGCGCGCGAGGCGACCATCGGCGTCGAGCTCAACAAGCCGGATGCCATCGCCGCCCTGGAGAGCCACCTCAAGCCATCGCAGCCGATCAGTGTCGCACCTTTGCATGTCAAGTATCCGCAGGGCGCGGAAAAGATGCTGATCAAGGCCATCTACGACAAAGAGGTGCCGGCAGGCGAGCTGCCGCGGGATCTGGGCATCGCCGTAAACAACGTCGGCACGGTCGTGGCCATCGCCGACTGGTTCGAGACCGGGGCTCCCCTGATCGAACGTATCCTCACTGTCTCGGGACCCGGTGTCGAAAATCCTTCCAACCTGATCGTGCCCCTGGGAACCCCGGTGCGGGAGGTGCTGAACTATTGCGGTGGCCTCAAGGACGATGTGATAGAACTCGTCATGGGCGGCCCGATGATGGGGATGCCCATCGCAAGCCTGGATGTGCCGGTCCTGAAGGGCACCTCCGGCATCCTCGCATTCACCAAGAGCGGCAACTTCCGACCCAGGGAATATCCCTGTATCCGCTGTGGCCGCTGCCTGGAGGCCTGCCCCTACTTTCTCAATCCGTCCCGGCTCGCCCGACTCGCCAAGGCGCGGCTGTATGAAGAGATGGAAAACTATTTCGTCATGGACTGCGTCGAATGCGGTTCCTGCACCTACGCCTGCCCGTCACGGATTCCGATCGTCCAGCTGATCCGTACCGCCAAGTCGCAACTGCGCCAACCCGGGGCCGGAGATCAATGAGCACCGAAGATCCGCGGCTTCTGCTGCAGGCCGCACCACTGCTGAAACAGCAGTTGACCACCCGGAGCGCCATGCTCGATGTGCTGCTCGCCCTGCTGCCGGCGACCCTGGCGGGTCTCTGGTTCTTCGGACTCAGCGGGCTGCTGGTGCTCAGCGCGAGCATCCTCGGCAGCATCATGACCGAATGGTTCTTCACGCCGGAGGAAACGCGGCGCCAGCGTCTGCTCGACGGCAGTGGTTTCCTGACCGGCCTGCTGCTGGGGCTCACGCTGCCATCCAGCCTGCCCCTTTGGATGGCCTTCGTCGGCGGTGCGGTCGGCATAGGGCTGGGCAAACTGATCTGGGGCGGCCTGGGACAGAACCTGTTCAACCCGTCTCTTGTCGGCCGCGCCTTTCTTCAGGCCACCTTTCCCAACGCCATGACCACCTGGACACCGGCCGGCGGCCCGGGTGATTTCTTCCAGGTGCACGCCAGCAACCTCGCGCTGCCCTTCATGCATGTGGACTATGACGGCGTTTCGTCGGCCACCCCGCTTGGCCTGATGAAATTCGAGTATCAGGATACGTCTCTGTCTAACCTCCTGATCGGCAATATCTCGGGGTGCATCGGTGAGACCAGCGGTTTGCTGCTGCTCTTGGGTGGCGTATACATGCTGTGGCGGCGGGTAATCGACTGGCGCATCCCGGCCAGCATCCTGCTGTCGGTGGCCTTATTTTCGAGCGTACTTTATGCCTTCGGCCCCGACAGATACCCGGGACCGCTTTTCTCGATCCTCGCGGGCAGTCTGCTCATCGGTGCCTTCTACATGGCGACCGATCCGGTCTCCTCGCCTATCACACCCCGCGGCGCATGGATATTCGGTGTGGGTATAGGCCTTTTAGTGGTTCTGATCCGGATCTTCGGCGGATTTCCCGAAGGCGTCATGTTCGCCATCCTGCTGATGAATGCGGCCACCCCGCTGATCGACCGCTACACCCAGCCCAGGGTGTTCGGCCGGGGGGGCGCGGGCCGATGAACAACAGGCCCGAACTGACCATGAAGGGTTCGGAACCGACCTCGGCCCGGCTGGTGATCACGCTCGGGTTCGCGGGCCTGTTATCGGGCTTGATCATCGTGTCGGTTTACGAAGCCACCCTGCCGACCATCACGGCTTACAAGGCCAAGGTCCTGAAAGAGGCGGTGTTCAAGGTACTGCCGGGGGTTTCCAATATGCAGCGACTTACCTACAAAGAAGGAGGCATGACCCCCGCCACTGGTGAAGAGGAAGAAGAGGACGTGGTGTTTGGCGGTTATGACGCCAATGGTCGGCTGATCGGCTATGCGGTTCCCAACGCCGGTCCCGGTTTCCAGGACACCATTCGGCTGCTTTACGGCTACCTGCCGCAGGAGCGAAAAGTGGTGGGCATGGAGATACTGCAGAGTCGCGAAACGCCGGGGCTGGGTGACAAAATCTACAAGGATGCCGCCTTCGTCGCCAACTTCGAAAAACTGTCCGTCGACCCGGAGATCGTCACGGTCAAGAAGGGCCGGAAATCGGCGCCCAACGAGGTCGATGCCATTACCGGGGCAACCATTTCCTCCAAGGCCGTGGTGCAGATCATCAACCGCGGCAACCAGCGTTGGGTTCCGCGGTTCAGCGGATCGGAGACGATGCCAAAGCCGACTCCGGTCGGAGGTCAATAATGGTCAGAAAGAAAAAGGAGGACGTCTACCAGGAATTCATCAAGGGACTGTGGCGGGACAACCCGGTGTTCGTCCAGGTGCTGGGCATGTGCCCCATGCTGGCGGTCACCAATTCGGCGGTCAACGCGCTGGCCATGGGCGGGGCGACATTTTTTGTGCTGGTCGCCTCGAGCTTTCTGGTCTCTTCCCTGAAAAGCTGGATACCGAAGCAGGTACGCATCTCGACCTACATCATCATCATCGCCACCTTCGTGACCGTAACCGATTTCACGCTGGAGGCCCTGGTACCCACGATTCACAAGGAGCTGGGTGCCTTCATTCCGTTGATCGTCGCCAACTGCATGATCCTCGGTCGCCAGGAGGCCTTCGCCTCCAGGAACTCCGTGCGCCTCGCGGTGATCGACGCCCTGGGCATGGCCAGTGGTTTCCTGTTCGCCCTCTTTGCGCTGGGCAGCGTGCGCGAGATACTCGGCGAAGGGGCGCTGTTCGGTGTCCCTCTTTTTGGTCCGCACTTCGAACCCTGGGTGATCATGATCCTGCCGCCCGGCGGCTTCCTCACCCTGGGTCTGCTGCTGTTGTTCTTCAACTGGGTCAAAGAGCGCAAAGACCGCCTCGCCGCTCAGCTCGCCGAGGGTGAAGCGTCATGAATGAACTGGTTTGGATCTTCATCAGCGCCCTGCTGATCAACAATTTTGTCCTGGCCTACTTTCTCGGCCTGTGTCCCTTCCTTGGCGTATCCGGACGTCTTGAGACTGCGTTCCGACTGGGTCTTGCCACCATTTTCGTCATGCTGATAACCGCATTGTGCGCCTGGTTCCTCAATACCTACATACTGATCCATGCGCCCTATCTGCGCCTGATCAGCTTCATCGTGGTGATCGCGAGCACCGTGCAGTTCATCGAGATGGTGATCAAAAAGACCAGTCCCGCATTGTTCAAGGCGCTGGGCATTTTCCTGCCGCTGATCACCACCAACTGCGCCATCCTGGGACTGGCCATCTTCGCCACCAACAAGGGATACGGCTTCGTCGAGGGCATGGTCTATGCGCTGGGCGCGGGTCTCGGCTTCACCCTGGCCCTGGTACTCATGGCCGGCCTGCGCGAGGAGGCGGAATTATGCGACGTACCGAGGCTCATCCGTGGCACGGCCATGAACCTGATCATCGCCGGCATCCTGTCCATGGCCTTCATGGGTTTTGCCGGCCTGTTCAGCGCAGTGTGAGATCGATATGTTGAACTATCTGCTGGGCATCTTGGGCCTCACAATCTTGACCTCACTCTGGATGGTGTTCCAGCTGTGGCTGAAAAAACACGACCCGGAACAGGAAGACCGGTGCATCGGATGCGGCAGTAGCTGCAAACGGCAGAATGACTGAGTTTCTATGCAGGGCAGGTCGTGTCTGCCAGGTTACGTCGGGCTGAGCCCGACCTACAGCCCACCCATACACAGGTACTTGATCTCGGTGAACTCATCCATGCCGTAACGCGATCCCTCGCGTCCCAGGCCCGATTCCTTGACCCCGCCAAAGGGGGCCAGTTCGGTCGAGATGACGCCCTCGTTGATACCGACCATGCCGTACTCCAATGCCTCTGAGACGCGCCAGACACGGCCGATATCCCGACTGTAGAAATACGCAGCCAGACCGAACTCGGTGTCGTTCGCCATGTGCACCGCCTCTTCTTCGGAGTGGAAGCGGAACAAGGGTGCGACAGGACCGAAG
>Ga0265306_10001582_pt1 | contig 11127 bp, 12 predicted proteins | sample Helome_3_FD_192493 | JGI IMG/M metagenome (GOLD analysis project Ga0265306, IMG submission 192493) | Marine sediment microbial communities from subtidal zone of North Sea - Hel_20160420 (Illumina Assembly) | ecosystem: Environmental > Aquatic > Marine > Subtidal zone > Sediment ...
CTCGTCGGACAAAGTCAGCCGAATCCGGTCGCCAATCCCGATGGCGTACACCTTCTGGGTACCGTCGAGGAAGATCCGCCCCTTGGTCATGCGGCTGGTGATCTCGAGCACCTCGTCGCGCGCCAACATGCCTTTGACGAGCCGGTATTTGTTGTCGACACCACGATACGGCTCGCGGACGACGAACTGTATCTTCTGCGAGCCTACCGGAAGTACCTTGCCCCCAGCCGAGCGAAGTGCGGCCGTTGAACCGGCCGCCGGGCCGACCCAGACCCCACTCGACATCTGCCGCTCCCGCTCGCCGCCAAATTCCAGAATGTAGCGAGAGGTCGCGGCGGGGCTCTCGTGGCAGTAGAGCGCGTCATTGAGCACGCGCGTCGAGATGAGCTTGTCGCCCACATCGACCCGCATCCGCGCAAGGCGGCTCGACTTCAGGCTTCCATCGAGGGCGGCAGCCAGCACTTCACTGACGTCGTGTGCGTCCCCTGCGCAAAAGTAGCCGACGCTCGTATCCGGCGCGCTGTTGATCGCCAGCATCGGTGTCGAAGAGTCCGCAAGATGGGAGGCCCACAAGAGCGTGCCATCCCCTCCGAGCGTGACGATGAGGTCCCAGGACCCCTCTTCGGGCATCGGCTCGGGGCGGTATCGAAGGACCGCGCGCGCCCCCAACTCCCGAAGCGCCTCCTTCGCCCGCTGCAACGTCGACTGATGGACCTCGTGCTCGTGAAGCAGCCCTTCGACCGAAACATCGCTGTGCTCAATCAGCTCCTGAAGCCGCGCCTGCGCGCGACCTACGTAGCGCTGGTAGGTGCTCTTCTTATAGACGACGAGGACTCTGGGTCGCATGCATGACTCGTGGTGAGGTTGGCGACTCGCCGCGTCTTACCCGGTCGGGATCTTCTTCGCGTCAGCCAGGAACCGCTCGAGGCCGATGTCCGTCAAGGGATGCTTCAATAGTTGGAGGATGACCTTATGGGGAATCGTCGCGACGTCGGCGCCGATGAGCGAGGCCTGCACGGCGTGAAGGGGATGACGAATGCTCGCGGCGAGGACTTGCGTGGTCAGCCCGTAGTTTTGGTAGATTGTGACCAACTGCTCGACGAGCTCCATCCCGTTGCCTGCGATGTCATCGATACGGCCGAGAAACGGACTGATGTAAGTTGCGCCTGCCTTGGCGGCGAGCAGCCCTTGCGTCGGGCTGAAGCATAGCGTGACATTGGTACGGATGCCTTCATCGGTGAGGGTTCGCACCGCCTTGAGCCCCTCGGGGATCAACGGAATCTTGACGACGATGTTCTTGTGCATCTTCGCGAGGACCCGTGCCTCTTTGAGCATTCCTTCGTAGTCGGTCGCAACGACCTCCGCGCTGATCGGGCCGTCTACGACTTCGCAAATGTCGACCAGCACCTCTTGGAATGGGCGCCCCGTTTTGGCGACGAGCGACGGGTTGGTCGTCACTCCATCGATGACACCCATGGCCGCGGCATCACGGATCTCCTCGATGTCGGCGGAGTCGATGAAAATCTGCATGTCGGTAGTAAAGGGTGGGGGGCTGGCAGGGTCAAGCAGAGCGTGGTCACAGCCCGGCCCCTCGGAGAAATACAAGGTCCGGTCACTCCATGGGCTCGAGCTCGATCTCCACCTCCTCGGTCACATCGGGAGGCTCCGCAGCAGGCTTGGAGAGCGAGCAGACGACGACGCTCGCGAGAACTGCGGCGATCAGCCACAATAGGCTGCCCCCCGGGGTCCATTTGCTCTTTGCGCGCAAAGTCGAGTCCTCTCAAGGGCCGTTTTGTCGCGGGTTTGAAGAATAGGCAAGCGAGGTCGTCCAAACCGCATGCGGAGATTTCTCACAGTTTTCATTCTCTTGGCGGCGTGGAGCAGCAGCGCCTTCGCGGAGCGCGAGACCGGCAAAGTAGACGCTTCGGTCGCGCGGCTCGGCGCGCTCAACGTCGAAGAGCGGGCACTGCTCGCACCGCACCTGGCACACGGGCCCGTCCTGCTGACCGAGTTCCAAAACCGGCAGACGGACCTGCCCGCCGTAATCTACGCGGCACGCATCCACGCCCCTGCGAAGACAATCGCCGGGGTGATTGGAAAGCCTGCGGAGTATCCGGGCTTCATGAATGCGCTGACTTCGGTGGATATCCGCGAGGTGAAGGAGCAGATGACCGCCTTCGACTGGAGTTGGGGAGTAACGCTGTTCTCACTTACCGGCCAGAACGTGATGACGAGCTATCCGGGCGACTCGACGCGAGGGTACCGTTTCGACATCCGGACGATAGGCGGAGACCTGGGCATCGGGCGCGTCATGTGGCGCGTCTACCCGGAGGGCCCGAACAGATCTCTCGTCGTTTTCGCTTCGCGCCTCGACATGCGCAACGCGAACTACGTCACCCGTCAGCTCGCTTCGGAAGGGAACGCGGTGAATCGGACGGTCAACGTCGCCGTAGCCATGGTCACCTTACTCGAGGTCAAAGCGGAAGCGGAACGGCGTGCGGGGACGTCCATCGACGGGATTTACGCGGCAAAGCCCCTTCGCAGACCGCAGGTCGACATGTACGCGCTGCGCTCGCTCCTCGCGCGTGGGGACTTGGTGTTCATGGACATGGACGGATCGACCCTGCACAGCGTGGCGGTCGTCGGCCGCGCCGGAGCTAGCGAGAGGCGTGTGCGCCGGGTAATGCTCGACCCGGAGGAGTTCGGCAAATCGCTACTCCACGGAAGCTGCGCAGAGGTCGTCGAACGCAGCGAGAAGGGCACGCGGTTTGAGTGGGAAATCCCGATTCCTCTGCTGCATGTCGGTGGAGAGATGATCCTCCGACCCAGCCCCAGGGTAGTCTCGGTGGATGGCATTTCAGGCACGCTGTCGAAGGGCCAGTGGCGCTTCGACACCTACCGCTACCCCGGAGGTGAAGCGGGCGTCATCGCCTGGGCCACCTTCGATCCAGCAGATTCCCCAAAGCTGATTCGAAAGCTGATCGCTGGAAACACCTATTTCTCGCACGGCTTCGTCGCGGCGACCCAGCTCGCCGTGATGCGATCGCTTCGAACACGCGTGCACCTGCTCGGCCGCTAGCCCGCATCCGCCATTGCGTCGGCAGTGGCCATCGAACCAAACCGCGCGATCTCAGAACCGCAGAGTCGCCGAGGCCCCTGCCCCGCGTGTCTCAATTTGCAATCGCGCCGTTTCACGCTCGCGCTTGCGCTTGTTCTTGTGGGTCATGAATAGCGTGAACGACGTGATCGCGGACAAGACAGCCAAGCCAAGAGTGACCTCCGCGGCAAGCACCAGCTGTTGACTGCGGTCGGCGTTCGGGTTGGTCCGGTCATCTTTGTCTCGTCGGAGCGCCAGGCCCCCCAGTACGGCGCCCGCGGCCAAGGATGCCGCTGCGATGCTGCCGGTTGAAATCACCGCCCGGCGGATGGTCTCATCTTCACGTTCGACCGCGAGCTGAGCCGCCAACTTTGCGTCCTTGCTTTGCTTCGCGAGGACGTCGCTGGGCGCCGGGGCGCTGAAATCGAGCTCCCGCACCTCACCGTATCCAACCTGAACCGTCTTCTCGCCGACCTGCTTCCCGTCTCCCACGACGACCACCACGTGCACCCCGGGATCGACCTCGAGCTCGGCAGGCGTTTTTTTCGTGCTGGGAACGCCGTCGAGCAAAATCGCCCGGCCAACTTGTTCGGAACGAACCAGCAGCACGGCAGGGCTCTTGAGAAGGGTCGCGATCCGCACGTTGACCGATTCGGCGTCCGGGGCATCGGGCCGCTCGACCAGGTACTGTTCCAGCATGGCGACGGCCCCCGCTTCGTCACCACGGCGCTGCCGCGTATCAGCCACCGCCACCAAGAGCTTGGGGTCTCGCTCGAGCGCGAAAGCTCGAAGCCATGCCTGCTCCGCGGCTTCGTAGCGCTTCGCCTCGAAGAAACGTCTGCCCAGCTCGTAGGCATCGGCCGCAGTCGTGTCAGGATTCGAAAGGAGCTCTGCGAGCTCGTCATCCGAGGGCAGCGGCGCGACCGCCGTTGGTTCCGTAGCCGGCTGCGCACCGGCCACAGACGCGAGGGGAAGAATCAGCAGCGCGGAAAGAAGCAGCCACATGGTGGCTAGGCTCCTCCGTTGCCGCCTTGGCCGGCCGCTCCGCCTTGGCCAGCGGCGCCTCCCTCTCCTCCAGCGCCTGCCATACCCCCAGCGCCTGCCATACCCCCAGCGCCTGCCATGCCACCGGCCCCGCCTTGACCCGCAGTGCCCCCTTGGCCGCCCGCGCCAGCCGAGCCACCGTTGCCGCCAGCGCCGCCTTGGTTGCCTCGAAGATCGTCACAGACCCCTTGGGTTTCACAGAAGCCCTGGGTGAACGGGCTACTCAGGTGACAGCAGATCAGGGAGCTGTCGCATTCGTCGGTCTGAAAGCAGGTGGTGCCCACGCCCCCCACACAGGCGACGAGAAGAAGAAGGAAAACCGAAAACAGCCAAAGCAAGGGGGAAGTGATAAATCGCATGAGCGCCGCGAGCATAGCTCAGAGAACTTCGGGGGGCCACGCTTCCGGCTCGATCCGCGACAGGCCCCCGCTACACTCCCGCCCCTCCATGTCGATCCCCGAAAACCATGCCGATGCGGCGCGTGCCGGCCGATGTGCAATCATCGGCCGGCCCAACGTGGGCAAGTCGACGCTGCTCAACGCGCTGCTCGGGCAGAAGCTCGTGATCGCGACGCCACGGCCAGGCACGACCCGATCCTGCGTGTTGGGGGTCTACGCTTCCAAGGACCCGCCCACGCAAATCGCCTTCGTGGACACGCCAGGCCTCGAGCGGCCTAGGGGAGCTCTCGGCCGGGTTCTGATCGACAGCGCCAAGCAGGGGCTCGTCGACTGCGACGTGATCGTGTTCGTGACCGAGGCACCAAAGGCGGGCGCCGCGCTCGCGGTTCACGAAAAGGATCGGACCGCCCTGCGGGCGCTGGAGGCCACAAACGTTCCGGTCATCCTCGCGATCAACAAAGTAGACCGGCTCAAAGCCAAAGAGAGGCTCTTCGCCTTCATCGAGGCGTATCAGAAGAATCGCTCATTTGCCGCGGTGGTGCCGATCTCGGCAACGCGGGGAACCAACCTCGAGGCGCTGCTCGCTGAGATTCGTGCGACCCTGCCCGAGGGGCTTCTCTACGATGCCGATTTTCTGACCGACAGGCCGGAGCGTTTCTTCGTGAGCGAGCTGGTTCGTGAAGCCGCGATGCTCAACACGCGCCAGGAGATCCCGTACGGAATCGCCTGCGATCTCGAGAGTTATCGCGAAGAGGGCAGCCTGCTCCGAATCGAAGGCGCGCTCATCGTCGAAAAGGCGAGCCACAAGGCGATCGTGATCGGGAGCCAAGGCGAGACGATCAAGAAGATCAGCACCGAAGCGCGTCTTCAGATCGAGGACTTCCTTCAGCGCAAGGTGTATCTGCGCTTGTGGGTGAAGGTCATCCCCGGTTGGACCCGGGACCCGGCCAAAGTGCGCCAGCTCGCAATCGAAGAGGGACAGTCATGACCCGGCAGCGTCGCAACCACGCGCGAAGGCCTGCCGGCTCGGTGGTCAACAAGCCCTTGGTCGCCATCGTCGGTCGTCCAAATGTCGGCAAGAGCACGCTGTTCAACCGCCTAGCCGGGCAGCATATCGCCATCGTAGAGGACATCCCAGGGGTAACCCGGGACCGCCACTACGCCGATTCGTTTGCACTGGGTCGCGAGTTCGTGCTGATCGACACGGGTGGGTTCGACCCGGACAGCGACGATCCGATGAAGGCTGGCATCACCAGCCAGGTTCGACTCGCACTCGAAGAGTGTGATGTCATCGTCTGCGTGGTGGATGCGACTGTCGATCCACTGCCGGCGGACCGCGAAGCCGTTGCGCTCCTGCGCGACGCCGGCAAGCCGGTGATCTTCGTCGCCAACAAGGCGGACTCGCAGGCACGGGAGCACGACGCGGTGTCGTACTACGAGCTCGGGATCAGCTCGATCATGCCGATCTCCGCGCTCCACGGACGGGGCATTGGCGACTTGGAAGAGGCGATCTTCGAGCGACTCCCCGAGGAAGTGGAGATCAGCGAGCCGGCGCTCGACGTTCCACGCGTCGCGATCATCGGTAGGCCGAACGCGGGCAAGTCTTCGCTCGTGAATCAGCTCTGTGGTGAAGAACGTCAGTTGGTCGACGACCGGCCCGGAACCACCGTGGACAGCATCGACACGCTCGTAGAGCGCGAAGGGCAAAGCTTGATTCTGATCGACACCGCCGGAATTCGCCGCAAGCGAAGCGTGAAAAAGCGCGGTGTCGAAGGCCTGAGCGTGCTCCAAGCGATCCGATCGATCGAACGCAGTCACGTGGTCGTTCTGATGATCGACGCCGCTGCGGGAGTCGGCGAGCAGGACTCAAAAATAGCCGGCCTCGCCTACGACCGAGGCCGTGCGCTGATCATCGCGCTCAACAAGACCGACCTGCTCAGCCGCGAGGCGCAGAAAAAGGCGATGGATCGAACGCGCGAAATTCTGGCCTTCGTGCCATGGGCACCCATGGTGACCGTGAGCGCGCTCGAGGGACGGGGCATCAAGGCCTTGCTAGGGCGTGTGGATGACGCGGTGGCAGAGCATCGCAAGCGCATTGGCACGGCCGAGCTCAATCGCTTTTTCGAAGAAGTCCTCGAGAGGCACCCTCCCCCTACGATGCACCATCGGTCGGTTCGGCTCTACTACGTCACGCAGGCGAGCGTCGCGCCGCCGACGTTCGTGATCATGACCAACTCGCCCAAGGACGTGCACTTCAGCTACCAGCGATACGTGGTCAATCAGATCCGCAAGCGGTTTGGCTTCCAGGGGACGCCGATCCGCGTGCGGTACCGCGGCAAAAAGAGCCGGAAGAGCTAGACTCGTACCGTTCGGAGCGCTCTGAGCTCCGCGCGGGCGGAGGGATTACCTAGCTGTCCGCAGGCAGCCATGACGCTGCGGCCTTTGGCCACGCGCTCGCGCACCGGTAGGCCTTCGGCGCGGAGCCAGCCGATGAAACGCTCGACCTCGGCCTCCTCGGGGGCGCGCGTCAGCGGCAACGAGCCGGGATTGTAGGGGATGAGGTTGACGAGCACCCGATCCAAGGGCTTGCAAAACGAGGCCACTGCACGCGCATCAGCCTCGGTGTCGTTGATTCCGGGAAGAAGACAATAGTTGATGCCGAGCGCGAAGTTACGACGAGGGCGGTACGCCATGAGGGCTTTTTGAAGCTCCGCGAGATCACTGCGTCGATTGATCGGCATCAGCTCATTCCGCAGCGAGTCGTTGGCCGCGTTCAAGCTGATCGAAAGATTGAGCCGCTTGAAGCCAAGCTGGTCGAGGCGCCGGATTCCATCGACGTGACCGACCGTGCAAATCGTCAAACGCTCTTGGCCGATCGCCAAGCCGGCTTCGTCGTTCAGGACGCGCAGCGCCTGAAGCACGTTCTCGGAATTGTCGAGCGCTTCGCCCATCCCCATGAAGACGAGGTTGCGAATCGGCCAGCCGAGGCGGTGCCGTGCGACGAGTAACTGCGCGATGATCTCGTCGGTCCGAAGGTGGCGGAGCAAACCCATGCGCCCGGTTTCGCAAAATGTGCAACCCATCTTGCAGCCGACCTGACTCGAGACACACAGGGTGTAGCGACCGCGCCCCATCGGGATGCGCACGGACTCGACTTCGAGCCCGTCTTGCAATCGCAGGACCATCTTGAAGGTCGCGCCATAGCCTCCCTCGTCCGATTTTACGGCGACGAGCGTGGGGAGCTCGAATGAAAACTTTGTACGCCAGGCCTCAACGGCCTCCCGGCCGAGCCCAAAGCTCTCCGGCTCGAAACGGCCTTCGCGCATCACTTCCCGATGGATCCGCCGAGCCATTCCGTGCCCGCGAGGGAGCAACGCCTTGGCGCGTTGAGCCAGCTCGGCGTTGCAGAGGCCGTGAATTGGCTGCTTGGTCATCTCAATCTTGAACCAAAAGAAAGTGCGCCGTTGCCACGGCGACCGGAGAGTCCGGGTCGTCCTGATAGGCGAATACGCGAACGTTGGCGACTCGCCTTCCACGCCGCGTGAACTCTGCCCGAGCGAACACGTCCTGGGGGCGGGCGCCTCGAAGGTACTCGACGGTGATGTTGATCGTCTTGGGGATGGCCGTCGTCTCCCCGTGCCACAGCAATTTGAAAATCGCGGTCGACTCCATGAGCGCGCCAAGGGTGCCTCCATGAAGCGCGGGCACGTTCGCGTTGCCGACGAGGTGGTCCGAGTAGCGCATTCGGCCGATGACCTCGCCGTCGACGAGCTCGCCACCGATGCCCATGAATCGGGCGTATGGGATCGCTTCTTGGAGCGACGTGAAGTCGCCGGTTTGGCGGAGCTCCACCACCGCATCGCGCAGCCTCATTTGGGAACCCCGTCTTCGGTTCGCCGTCCTTCGTCTGGAAAGATCACGAACGTCCCAGATGCAGTTGCGATGGGGTTTGCCTTGTCACCATGGTGCGCCTTGGCGCGCACAAACGCGACGTGCTTGGTCACTTTGTAGCAGTGGGCGCCGCAGATCACTTCTTGATGCGGTAGGGCTGGACGCACGTAGTCGATACGAAGATCGAGCGTTGCGATTCGCCGTGGAGCAGCGAGCGACATGATGACCGCTCCGCCACAGGTCGCGTCGATCAGGCTGGTGATGCAGCCACCGTGGAGCACCTCTGTCTCTGGGTTGCCTACGAGATCCACCCGATATGGAAGGGCCAGGGAGAGATGCTCCGGTCTGTAGTCCACGACCCGAAGACCCAATGCCTGGTTGTGTGGAACTGCGCCGACGTAACGCCCCTCGAGGCGTCGCCTGATTTCATCCTTCTGTGGAAGAAACGAATCGGACACGGGCCAACGTGTAGCAGGCCTGGGCTACCTGGCTCAAGGCGCGAGGCTAAACCTGGGGTGGTGGCGGTGGGGTGACCTGCTCGCCCAGCCAGTCGTCCGATGAGATAAACTCCACGCCGTGCGAGCTTCTGTCCGCCAGAAGATCCGGGTGATCGGTAAGCACCCGAGTCACGCCGGCGGCCTTCGCGAGGGCGACCAGCGCCTGGTTCCAGTCTTCGATGAAGAAGTCACTCTCTTCGACGACGTCGACCAGACCGCGAATGGTCGTCATCTGCACTGCAACCGCATCGTCTTTGAATTCCGGAAGCGCATGAAGCATCGACTCGACGCGTTCCATCACCCATCTCGAAGTCTTTGGTTTGCCAGGGCCTCCAAACGCGCGCCGGACAGCACGCTCCGGTGGAGAGCCGAGCGCGATCGAAGCGTTGACGTAGATGTCGGGGGCTAAAACGACGTCCATGCGCGAAGCCTAACACGGTGCCAGGAGGCTTGACATCGTTCCGGCCAGAGGTAGTCGTCAAACATGAAGGCGATCTGGATTCCGAAGCACGGAAAGCCCGATGTGCTGGAGCTCCGGGAGACCCCGGATCCGATCCCAGGGCCAGGCGAGGTCAGGATTGGCGTCTGGGCGTCTGGAATCAACTTCGCTGACATCATGGCCCGGCGGGGGCTGTATCCGGACGCCCCGTCCCCACCGATGGTAGTCGGCTATGAGGTGTCGGGCGTCACCGACGCGGTTGGCGAGGGCGTCGCGGCGCAGCACTCTTGACACTCTACGAACGACAGCAAATCGAGCCACACGTCGATCGCACCTACCCCTTCGGGTCCGCAGCGGAAGCGCATGCTTACATCGAAGCTGGCCAAAACACTGGGAAGGTCCTACTCACGCCATAGTCATGACCGTCCGTCTCTGTTTCGTTTGTCTTGGAAACATTTGTCGCTCGCCTACGGCCGAAGCGACCATGCGTCAGCTTCTCGAACGCGAGCACCTCGACGGTGAGATCGAGATCGACAGCGCGGGAACGGGAGACTGGCATGTCGGTGAGCCTCCCGACCGCCGGGCCACAGGCTCCGCGAAACGCCGTGGCATCGAGCTCGCCGGTCGCGCGCGCAGGGTGGAGCGGATGGACTTCGTGCGTTTCGATTACTTGATCGCGATGGATCGAGCGAACCTGCGTGACCTGCTCCAGATGGCACCGGACGATTTGGCCAAGGCAAAGATCGTTCTGTTCCGGAATTACGATCCCGACTCTCCCCGTGATGCCGATGTACCCGACCCATACTACGGTGAGGGCGACGGTTTCGAAACCGTGCTCGACATCTGCGAAGCGGCGTCGCGCGGGCTGCTGCAGCAGATCCGAGAGAACCATCGGCTATGACCCCCGAGCTGCGCACGGCGCTCGAGCAACAGTTGGGCAAACCGCTTCGTCACGCAAAACCCCTTGGTGGTGGCGACATCAACGACGCGTACCAGGTCGCGCTGGGTGACGGGACGCAGCTCTTCGTCAAAACACACCCGAACCCGCCGCCAGGTATGTTCGAGGCGGAAGCGCGTGGACTTCTGTGGCTCGCGGAGGCGAACGCGATTCGAACTCCTCGCGTGATCGCGGTCTCGGATGCGCGGCCGGCGTACTTGGCGCTCGAGCTGATGACCCCCGCGAAGCGTCGGGCGGCGTTCGATGAAACTTTAGGCCGATCGTTGGCCACCCTGCACGCCTATGGCGCCCCCTCGTTTGGGCTCGACCATGACAATTTCATCGGCAGGCTCGCGCAATCGAACGCGGTCACCGACGACTGGGCTTCGTTCTACTGGTCGTCTCGACTCGAACCGCAGCTGAAGCTTGCCAACGACCGAGGCCTGATCGATTCCGCGACGCGCTCCGCCTTCGACGCTTTGCAGCGTGTTCTGCCCGATCGGGTCGGCGCGGCAGAGCTCCCCTCCCGCCTCCATGGCGACCTCTGGGGAGGAAACCTGCACGTCGATCATCAGGGGCAACCAGCATTGATCGATCCTGCTGTCTACGGGGGTCACCGCGAAATCGATCTGGCGATGATGCGACTCTTCGGTGGCTTCGGCGAGCGCGTCTTTGCTTCGTACGCCGAAGCCCGACCGCTCGCGCCGGGCGCGGCGGAACGCGTTGCCCTCTATCAGCTCTACCCTCTTCTGGTGCACGTGAACTTGTTTGGCGGCACGTACCTCGGGTCCGTCAAGCGAGCCCTCTCCGACTGCACTTGAGGT
>Ga0265306_10001584_pt1 | contig 11105 bp, 6 predicted proteins | sample Helome_3_FD_192493 | JGI IMG/M metagenome (GOLD analysis project Ga0265306, IMG submission 192493) | Marine sediment microbial communities from subtidal zone of North Sea - Hel_20160420 (Illumina Assembly) | ecosystem: Environmental > Aquatic > Marine > Subtidal zone > Sediment ...
GACCCGCACGCCAAGCGCAAAGCCCTTCGGTTCCAAGGTGACGTGCATCTCATCGAGCATCTCGAATACGTCGCGCGCAGAATGCCCAGTCGCGAGCACGACCGCGTCCGCCTCGAACGAACGCCCGTCCGAAAGCTCCACACCGGACACTCGACGCTCACGTCCTCGATCCTCGACGATGATGCGCTCGAGCCTGGACTCGAAATGGAACGCTACGCCCACGCCCTCGAGTCGTTCACGTAAGGCAGTGACGACTTTGGGAAGCCTGTTGCTGCCGATGTGTGGGCGTGCGTCCACGAGAATCTCAGGAGGCGCCCCGTGAAGCGCGAGGATCTCGAGCACATCCCGCACCGAGCCCCTCTTGTGCGCCCGCGTGTAGAGCTTGCCGTCGCTATAGGTCCCCGCCCCACCTTCACCGAAACAGTAGTTGCTGTCGGCATCGACGCGCCCCTCGCGATTGAGGAGCGCAATGTCGCGACGCCTCGGCTGGACGCGCTTTCCGCGTTCAATGATCCGGCTGCCAATTCCGTGGCGCGCTAACTCGTAGGCGCAGAACAAGCCCGCTGGGCCTGACCCAACGATCACGACGCGTGTGGGAGCTCGAACCTCTGTCGGATGAGGCAGCGCCCACTGGACCTTGGAGGTCGCCGGCCCAACACCGAGCAAAACGTGAAAGCGGGTATGCTTGCCGCGCGCATCGATCGCGCGTCGCAGCACATGAAGCTTGGGCAGGTCGTCGACCGGCACGTCGAGCTTTTTCGCCGCAGCCGCCCGCATCGCATCCGGGTTTTGCGCTTCGTCGAGTGCGAGAAAAATCTCTATGGGATCGCGGTCCAACGTTTTGCTCATGATTCAGCGCGCCCAAATGGGCGCTCGTGCCCGCTTGTCTTTGCTCCGTCCCAGGAGCTCGATCAAGGCCCGGGCACGATCGTCGACTGGATCGCGAAGCGGTCTATGCTCCCAGCATGACCCTGCCAACCCTGAACGCGCCTCTTCGCCATGCTGCCAGGCTCACCGAGGGTGAACGAGTGGCGCTCGACGCGTTCCAGGTGCGTGCGCTTCGTCACCGCGAAGTCAACGAAAAAGAAGCGTTCACGATTGTGGATCGCGACGGGCATTTCTTTCGCGCTTCGCTCAAGGTGATGAAGAAGAGCGGCGGCGAAGCCCTCGTCTACGAACGGATGGCCGGCTCTACCGAGTCACCCGCGGACATCACCCTGCTCTGCGCGGTCCTCGCAAGGCAGCGCATGCTCGTCGTGATCCAAAAGGCGACCGAGCTCGGCGCAACGCGCATCGTTCCCGTGCTCTCGGAGCGCTCGGTCCCTCGCGAGGGTCTGGAGCATCAAAAAGCGCACGCATGGCCGAAGCAGGCCCTGCGCGCTGCTCGCCAGTGCCGGCGCGCAAGCCTGCCCGAAGTACGCGAGGCCGTTGAGCTGGCCTCGATTCTCGAGGAGGACTGTTTCACCCAAGCAGGCCTCCGTGTCTTCCTCGACGACCGGGAATCAAGTCCGCGTGCGCTCGATGGCAAGGCGCCGTGGGCCGCGCGTGCCGGACGCCGCATCGTCCTCGCCGTGGGTCCGGAAGGTGGCTGGAGCGACGAGGAGCGTGCCATCCTCACGACCCGCGGCGCTGTTCCTCTTCAGCTCGGCGGGCGAGTCCTGCGCGCGGAGACCGCCGTCTTCGCCGGCCTGACGCTCCTTCAGCACGCGTACGGCGATATGTAGGAGCCACGGACTCTCCGCCAAGCAGGTTCGTATCTTCTCACTCGACGGGTACGGTGACGCTGTCCGTTGGCGTCGTTGCCAAGCCGGCGCCCGAGCCAGTGCAGGCCAAGAAGACAGGCCCGGGGGCAATCCCTGCGATGCGCGCGAGAGATGTTGAACACTTCATCGTCGCTGTTGTTATCACAGCGGAGCGGAGATCGTTTCACCCACGAATCGCGGCGTCCGAAGAAATTGCACGACGGGCCTTTTCTGAGACCCGTTGGTGTGGTTTAGTTGGGCCATGAAACGAGGCTGGCTGATTCCGACGGCCATCGGAGCTGTCCTGCTCCAGCTGACCGGCTGCAATCAGGTGGGCGGGGACTGTGACAATCCAGGCTCCACGGGGGAGTGTGCGTCCGGATTCATCTGCACCTTCACGGGCCGCACCGTACCCCTCAATCCTGACGACCTCGGGATACCCAATCAAGTCTGCCTTCGGCTCTGCGGCACAGCCACCGACTGCGGGGAGGGCGAGAAGTGTCAGATCGCACTCTGCTCGGATCGAAAGAGCTGCCAGACAAACCCCATTCCGGACGCGCCGGGCGAGCTTTGCACGGGAGGCGCAGGCGGTGCGGGAGGCATGGGCGGAGCCGCTGGCGTGGGCGGGGCAGGAGGCACGGGCGGTAGCGCAGGCACGGGCGGCGCCGGCGGCATGGGCGGCACCGCAGGCATGGGCGGCACCGCAGGCATGGGCGGCGCCGGCGGCATGGGCGGCACCGCAGGCATGGGCGGCGCCGGCGGCATGGGCGGCACTGCAGGCATGGGCGGCGCCGGCGGCATGGGCGGCAGCTAGGCCGGACGACTCGACTCAGTCAGAAAACAACTGGCTTTTTGTCACGACGAGCTCGATCTGACGAATCCGTCCACTGCGCAGGAATAACTCGGCGCTCAGCTCGGCCGGCAGCATCCCTTCGGTCAGCGTCCGATGACTGCCATCATCGAAGTTCAGCGTAACCATTGGCTCGGCGACGGAATCATCGATGCGATACACGAATGGCACCTGACACCAGGTGAACGCCAATCCTGATTCGGGAACAGTCAGCTCCTGCCACTGCCCATTGACGTCGAGGAAACGAAACGTTTGCGGGCTCGAGACAAACTCGCGAGCACGCAGCAAGGCCAATTCAAAGTTCACCGCACCCTCGCGCACGCGCACACCGAGCTCACCGAAACGAGTCAAGATCTCTTCCTTGACCAGGCCGGTCATCCCCGGCTGCTGGGCGCCGGCGTGTTTAGGTGTGTTGGAATAGGGGTCGGTCGGGAAGGCGCCGAATTCGCCAGGGCTCCGGTTGAATCCCAGGCCCTCGCGGACGCGGTAATACAATTGGCCCAAGCGATGGCACGTGGCTTCATCCGCGCCTGTGGCGAGAGCTACGAAGAAGTTTTCCTGCACGACGATCAGCAACTTGGAGACCATGTGCCAATAAACACATCCCAATCCCTCGTAGCCAAACATCGTGCCAGAACGCCCGGTGAATGACTTGTGGTCGAACACTTGCTCGTAGAGCTCGAGCACGGCTTGACGGGCATGTTGAATTTCATCTCCGTACGCCGGTGCTGAGTCGTTCAGCCGAGCGATCAAATCGCGCCGGCTGCGCAAGTCGGCGTTGAAGCGGTAGCACCCGGCTTCGTCGCGCAAGACGATGGTCTCATCGTCGCCTTCCACCATCTGTCTGAGCAGCGGGATCGACTCGAATCGCTCGGCGGGGATGCGGTTTTTTTCGAGAAAACCCGGCAGTGGACGATCGGGATACAGCATGAAGGTCTGCACATCGTCCCGATACATATCGCTCTTGAACAGCGTCTGGAGCACTTCGGCCGCAACGGCCGGGGTGATGGCGCCGGAGCTGAGCGCGGCGACCTGACCCTCCAGCATCGCGTAAAGGTGCTCGACCTCGACGGCCTCGCTGCTCAAATCAAGCAAGTTGTACGCATGGTACATGCCATCTTCGCGCCTGTTTTGCTCGATGCTGTGGTCGATTGCAGCTAGCGCGTCATTGAGCATGTCCTTAACCGGAGCGATTCGTTGCTGCACTGTGTCGGAGAAGGTCTCGTTTCCGTAGACGGTCTGCCGATAGCGCGATGCGGCGTCTCCCAAGCTCGCCAGCAACCGATATCGCGTCTCGGCACTCACTGCCCGCCCATTTAGCTCTGGTCGCACATCGCTCAACGCCTTCGCCGTCTCCGCCAGCCATTCACTGACTTCCCGGGACACGCTCGCTGAACCGGACTCCTGGGCCAGCAAACGCTGCAGGAAATCAACGTATCGGCGCATGTAATAGAGCGTCACCATGGACAGCCCATGACCGACGAGGGCGTTGTTGGCGTCGTTCCACTCCGGACGCTGGGTATTGAGCCAGATGCCTCCATCGATCACGAAGTTTCCGAGCTTACTCAACAGCGTCACCAGCAGCTTCTCGAACAGATTGACCTGGTAAACCTCCTCATTGGTGTCGAGCATCAACTTGCCGTCGGCGCCCTTGTCAGCCACCCGCCGCTCGATCCGCGCCGCTGATTGCCCGTCGTAGACGACGGTGTTTTTGGCATCCTCGAGCAAGCTTTCGAAAGGCTTTATTCGATACGGAACGTTGGCGTAGCTGAAGATTGGCTGGCGCAGCAAGGCAACGAGGCGCTGGGGATGGAACCGCTTGGAAAGCTCGAGCAGCTTCAGGAGATAGATGATCTGGTGGTCGCCCCAATAGCCGATATGACTCCACGGGTCGTCAGGATCTTCGACCTCCCAGTCGATGCCCTCTTTGCTGATTCGGTACGGGTTGTACCCATCCGCCGTCGTGGCGTTGAGGAACTTCGCAATCACGCTTTCGACGAACTCCGGAAAACTGAACGTCAGAGCCTCCCAGTTCTGAAAAATGTCACGCCAGTTGCCTTGATAGGAGAGCAGCTTCTCGCCTCGCTCGTCTTTCAGCTTGATGACAAACTCGTTCCAGGGTCGACTGGGGTCGCCGTGCCGGCGACCAAAGGTGATCGGCAGGTACTCACGGCATAGGCGCTCGAGTTGTCGGTCGCCGAGCTCCTCGATAGTCGACAGCAAGTCCCGGTAGTGGAGCGTCTCGGGCAAGTCGCGGAGCGCCCGCTCGTGGCGAATGAACACGTCGCGATTGAACAGCTCGACCGTTTTGCGAAAATCCTCGGATGAAACCCGGTACTGATCGTCGAAGATGCCGCCGCGTAGGACATTGAAGAGCACATTCGCGTAGTGATGCAGCGAGACGGTCTGCTCGGCTGTCGCCTGGAAGGCGTCGGCACCAGCCATGATGCGAGCCAGCTCGTCCGAGCCCTTTTCCACGGACCGATCGATCGACTCCGCCACGGAGGCCGGATCGCGCAGGTCGTGGAGTAGGCTGACGACCTGGGCCTGACTCTGCTCCACCTCGGCTATGAGCTGCCAGCGCTCCGATGCCTTCGGCGCCAGCGTCAGCGACGCGTGGACTAAATAGTCCCCGCGTATTCCGCGCTTGTGGACCTCCTGTACGAGCGGCGCACCGCGGTGAAACTGTTCGAGCTGCGCTCCGGAGAGCAGCACCTTGTGTCCGTCGAGACCTAGGCAGAAGACGGTGGTCGCCTTGAGAGACTCACAGGGCTCGGCTCGATCGGTAATTCCTGAATAGAGCGTATATAAGGCCAGCCCCTCGCCTTCGACGAGCTCAGTCCATTTGTACGCGTCGACCAAATTGCTCGTGTTCGTCTGCGCAAATCGCGGAGTCCCAGCCGGAAGAATGTTCTGCAAGCCATCGACCAGCTCTACGCTGCGGTCTCGTTCGCCTAGATTCTCCAACTCGCATCGACGGACGAATCCGTACATGTCGCTGGTCAACCAGCAGTAGCGGAACGCCAATTGAAGGTCATGGTTGATCTCTTCAAAGCACAGCTTGTTCCCGAGGAGGTTCTTGTAGAGATTGCGGTCGGTGGAATACCGCCCGGCATGTGCTCGATTGAAGGGTTCCCAGTCACGCCGTTTCCCGTTTTCGACCGCATGGATGAGCGTCTTGCTGCCGGTATGCGGGGTGCTTTCGTGAATCTTGTCGACTGTAATGTACGGGAATAGCGCTGTGCTGGGGGACACCCGACCCGCGGTAAGGCCCCCGGTCGAGGAAATGAACAGCCAATGGTCGCTATTGGAAACCACGCTGACAAAGAACGGGGCCATCCTGTCAACGTTGCGGATCGCGTAATACCGCTCCCCCGCCAGAGTCAAAAACTCGCCGGCTACCTCATCGCTGCGAACGGAGGGTCGATTCATGTTCCCGTAAATGACGGCACGGGGGCCGACGGCTCAACGAGCCGCCGGCCAGCCCATGACCAGGAGACCGCCTAGGGGCAGTCGTTGATGTTGCCGCGTTTGAAGTCGAAGCTGAAGGTGAGGGTTGTGCCCGCATCTGCCGCTGTGATCGTACGTTCACGGAACACATTGGACTCGATTCGGTTCCCTGCTTGCTGGTCGGCGACGTTGTTGTAGTCGCTGAAGATCGATAGCTGCTGGGCGCCCTGATCGGGACCGCCTTCCGCCGCCACGATAGCGGAATAGCCTTCAATCTGGCCGTTCGGTGCGGGGTCCAAGGGGATGTTGTAGCCGAAAAGGAAGGTGGTCCCATCCGGTTCAAACACGTTCGCGTAAATCACCCATCCGGCTCCCCAAGTAGTTGACGGGTCAACGCCCAATGCGTCTTGGTCGTTTAGATCGTACGGAGGATCCTCGAAGTCCGACGTGTACTGCGCATCCGGCTCTACCAGCACGTTGTCGTAGAACACCCCTGAAGGGTCAAAGTTCGAGGCCGTCGTAGCAAAGCCGAACTGCAGGGTCTGGCCTTCCCACGCTGCGTCGATCAGCAACTCGACTGTGCCGCCGGCCCAGTTTTCCGTGCTATCGGTCGTGGGCGTTGAAGCGGAATCTGTCAAGTTACCGGTCCCATCAATTACCTTGATGAAGGCATTGGCTGTGCTGTCGCACGCCACGCTACCGCCCATGCCTCCGCCACCGGCCATGCCTCCGCTGCCCGCTGTGCCTCCGCTGCCAGCCGTTCCTCCACTGCCGCCTGAACCGCCCGTACCAGTCGCGGGGGGGTCGTCGCTGCAGCCGTAGGCCGCCAGCGCCGCAAATAAAATCGTAATCAATGTCGTCTTCTTCATTCTCGTCTCCTACCTCGTTTCGCAACGCGAAACATTTGATTTCTCCAAGTTCTACCCACCATGAAGCCACCGGGCGCTTCTTTCAATGCCACCCAGACTCAATCTTTCGTGAAATACAGGTTGTCGATCAGCAACCTGTCTCCGGCTTGACGAGTTCGCCCACCCATGATGAAGGGCGAGCGAGCGTTCCTCGGATCCCAGCCGTCATCGATGAAATCTTGAAGCGGGATCTCTAGGAAATGCCACTCCCCATCGTTGGCGTAGCCGTAGTCTCTCGCAAGAACGCTGAACGAGTTGGGGTCCGGCGGCGGCACGCTCGGTATCGTCGTCGCAGACTGAAGCGTGATCTCAATACTTGCGAAAGAGGCATCGCTCGACTTGAAGCCCACGTACATCGTCGTCCATCCTGACAGGTCGATCGCCTCCCCCCAAAGGATGCCAGAACCCCAAAACCCTTGTTCGGAGGTCGTGAACCTGATGGACTCCAGCCCTTCGAGCCGATCGCGCGATGGATCCTGACCGCCTGTCAAGGTCCGGCCCGGCCGGTTCAAATCGGTGACGAAGATGAAGTAATTGGTGGTCACGGTGTTGATGACAACCGTTTCCGAGCGGCCGCCTTCGTAAAAATAGCCGACCGACAGCCGTTCCTCGCCGGGCTGGTATGGATCGGGCGCAACGGGCGGAAACGGGTCGAACGGCCCTTGAATGGTTTCCCGAAGGCCGACCTGACTCGAGTAGTCGGGGTCTCCGACGTCCGCGCAGCCGCCGAGGAGGCTGAAGGCCATCAGCACAGCGGTCCAAACGAGGTGTCTTCGTTTCAACGGCATTTGAAATCTCGATCCTGGCCCTGGAGCCCCGTGCTCCGCACCGCAGTGGGATTGCCCAAAACGTCCTCTACCACTCTCCAGTCACCCTGAACTACGCCCCCGAGGTCTAGGATCTCACCAAAGGAGAGCGTCGCGAGGCTCTGGCCAAAAGTTCCTGAAGCATCAAACAGCAGCGACTCGGGAAAGCAGTCCAACACGGCCTGAAACCCATCGATGGCCATTTGCCGAACCGTGTCCCGGTCTTCCTCCGCAACCTCGTTGGACTCGTAGAGATCGCGGAGCTTGATCGCCGTGAAGAACTGGTTCTCTCCGATTGGGATCTCCGCCAGAACCGTAGCCCAGGCGTAGAAGCCTCCGGCATTGCCAGCGTCATCTACCATTGCGAACTTGTTATCGTCGCTGACGCCGGACTCGCGGAAGGGGTTGCGGGGATTGCTGAGAGTGACCTTGGAGGGGTGAACGCCCTCCGTCGGGTCGAAGAGCTCGAACTCGATGTCGGTAGTATTGAAGCCGAATTCGTATTGCCCGTCGTCCCCGCACGCAGCGGCGACCAGCACGAGCCCTAGGAACGACAATTTAATATACGAACTGGACATAAGTCTTGATCTCCCACTCGCGGCCCTTGCGGCCGGGATATCGAGGATCGATGAGGTATCGACCGGAGAATTTGTCGAGATTCCGGAACTGCCCGCGTACGCCGAACCTCGTGGAGGCGGGGGCGTACATCCCGGGCGGCTCTACCGCGTACGAGACGTCGAGCATGGCCTGCAGCGGGAACGTCAGGTTGAAGTCCCTGTAGTAGTCGTACGGCCCCCAGTCGTTGAACTTGAGGTGGTAGTTGATGTTGAACGTGCCGTATTTGTACCAGCCGTACGTTCCAAAGCGCGTCACCGTGCGAGGGCTGTCGCCGTTGGCCTGGCCTTGCCCGACATAGATCCAGTTCACCAAGCGCATCTTGTAGGTGAAGTTCGTGACCGTCCGCAGGCTGATGTCCCAAAGGTTTCTAGCCGGCGCGCTGGTCGCAAACGCAAACAGAATGAGGTCTTGGTTGATGGCCACGGCGGAGTCCTGGGCCGTGGGAAGAATCTTGTAGACGAAATCGAGCGCCGCGCTGAACGTAGCGTCCTCGCGCTCCAAGTTGTCCCAAGCCCAAAGCTGGGTCGCAGGCGTCGGGTCGAACCCGAGCAGAAGCTCGAAGCCATACGTCTCCCGGTTCGAGCGAACCCAGAACGGGTCGTCGAGCTGGTTTCTGCCGTTAACGCCGGGATAGTAAATGCCCGTTTCGGGATCGAAGAGATCGGGGATGAGCGGAAGCGGGCCTTCGAGGGGCCTTTGGACCAAGAAATTGGGCCCTATCACGAACTTGCCCGCGTAGTACCCGAGCCCCGACGACACCGCCCAGTGATTGCCTTGGCCGCTTTCTTTGAGCGACCAACCGGTAATCGTCATGGTCTGGTCCGCGCCCGCGTCGCTCACGAGCCCTCGGTAGCCTCCCTGCACGTACCAGAAGAAGGGCGCCGCGTTCAGCGTGAGCTTGGCCTTGGCACCCAGCGTATCGGCAAAATTAACGGAGTTGTTGCGGATATAGTAGCCCGAGTCCAAGTACGTTGCTCCGTCGGCCTGGCGCGCGGTTTGGTACGCGTTCCCGATGAAGTTCGAACGCGACGTGATCCCGCCGAGATCCAAGGTTACCCTCTTGCTCGTGTAGCCAAAGTACAAAGTGCTCTTTCGGCTTTTCGGCTGGGGTATCACCGAGCTCGCGATCCCCGTTGCCTGCTGGGCAATGTCTTCTTGGTGCATCACCGCGAACTTGAAGTCGCCGAACTGACGGTAGTACTTGGCCATGACCGTCGGGTTTGCGCCCCACCAAAGCTGGGGGCCGTACGCGACCTTGAGGCCCTTGACTTTGTCCTTGCCGGAGAACACGACGCCGAGCGGGGCGTTCGCGTTGTAGATGTCGATATCGTACTGCTGGTGCACCTCTGGGTAGAGACCAAAGAAGTCGCCCTCGTAGCCCCAGTGGTAGTGCCCCTCGCCGCGAAAGAAGCTCTCGAGCAGGAAGAACTTGCTGTCCCAGTCGAACGACGCTTCGTAGACCTGAAAGCGGTTGAATCCGGTGAGGTCTCGAACCTCACCCGACTCGTCGACGATCCCAACCGGAATCCCCCGGTTTTCGTAAAAGATCTCGTTGATTGGGTTCAACGCTACGTTTCCGAGGGCGTTAACCACCACCTCCGCTCGCACTCCGGCAAACGGCTTGACCTCCACGCCAAAATAAAACGATTCGGTGTGATCGAAGCGGGTCTCTTCTCTCGCCGGCTCGTTGAGCTGGCGGCCGCCCGTCGTGTAGGTATCGAAGTCCACTCGCAGCCTGCTGACGCGCGCCCAGCCGAGCTCCATCAGCCTGGACTCCGTATCGTCGAACGACCTCGGCCCTAGCCTCCCAAAATGCTGCCGGATCTTCTCGATGCTGGTGTCCGAGGCGTAGGGATCGAGCGTGAACGCCTCCTGCAAGAGATAGTACGCGGCCCGCGGATACACCGTGTAGATGCCGTCGACGTTGGGTTTGCCCTTCGCCGCGATCCCGAACCACTCCTCGTTCATGTTGTTTTGTCCCTCGACCCAGTCGGAAAGGTACGCCTGGTTGGACCACGACGCGGTGGTGTCGTGCTTGTCGAGGTTGATGTCCTGCTGGTACTTCCACCAGCCGTCGCTCCATTGAAAAATCATGCCACCGATGGCGTTCCCCACCCTGCCCTTGCCGTAGCTCTGCTCGTAGATCTCCTGCCACAGCGATCTCGAATACTGCGCCTGGGCAACCTGATCTTCCCGCCCGGTTCTTGCATTGAACGCATCGGCGCCAAACTCGGTGTACATGAGCGGACGGCCGAGCTCCTTGTCCACGCGTTCGAACAGGTCTCCAGACGACGCGCCGCGATAGACGTTGGTTCCGAACACGTCGATGTTCGGGCATTCCTGTTTGATGACCTCGAGAAATCCGAGGTCGCCGTTGGCCATCGACACCGGATGGTTCTCGTCGAGAGAGTGAATCAGATCGGTGACCTCCCCGAACAACGAGTACAAGAAGGTTGCGCGTGCATCACCTTGTTTGGCCTCGGGCAAGTCTTCGATCTCGCTGGACTTCCAGTAGAGCCCGTAGTTGTTCTCGTTGCCGAGCAGCCACATCAACAAGCCGGGCGTGTCTTTGTACTGGGCAACGAGCTCGGTGATCTGCTCTTTCACCAGCTCGCGGAAGCGCTCATTGGAATAGTCGACCGGGTTGACCCAGACGTCGTCGATTCGCATCCCGTAGCGGCCCATGTCGTGGTTGATGACCGTATAGATCCCGTATTTCTCGTAGACGTAC
>Ga0265306_10001585_pt1 | contig 11105 bp, 9 predicted proteins | sample Helome_3_FD_192493 | JGI IMG/M metagenome (GOLD analysis project Ga0265306, IMG submission 192493) | Marine sediment microbial communities from subtidal zone of North Sea - Hel_20160420 (Illumina Assembly) | ecosystem: Environmental > Aquatic > Marine > Subtidal zone > Sediment ...
AATCGCTTCCAGCAGCTCAACGCCGTGACGCTCTCGGGCGTTGCGATTCGACCGCTCGACGAAGCGCTCGGCTTTCTCGAGACGGAGGCCGAGAAGCTTCTGCCCCAGGGCTACACGATCGACTACACCGGCGAATCACGTCAGCTCCGCAAGGAGGCGAACACCTTCGTTCCCGCCTTCGGCCTTGCGATCCTGTTGATCTTCTTGGTCCTGGCGGCCCAGTTCAACAGCTTTCGCGATCCCTTCGTGATTCTCGCGGGCTCGGTTCCACTGGCCATGTTTGGCGCGTCGATCTTTACGTTCTTGCAGATGCCCGATCCGAACATGAGCTTTTTCACCGACGGCTGGACGACTACGCTGAACGTCTATTCGCAGGTGGGCCTCGTGACCCTGATCGGACTGATCTCGAAAAACGGCATCCTGATCGTGGAGTTCGCCAACGCGCTTCAGCGCGAGGGCCACAGCAAGCTCGATGCGATTAAGCAAGCCTCGGCTACGCGACTGCGGCCCATTTTGATGACCACTCTAGCAACCGTGTTTGGGCATTTCCCCCTCACGCTCGTCTCCGGGCCGGGCGCCGAGGCCCGGAACAGCATTGGCCTCGTCCTGGTCGGGGGCATGACCATCGGCACGATGTTCACGCTCTTCTTCGTTCCTGCGATCTATCTTTTGGTCTCGAAGTCGCTTCGTTCTGATTGAACGTTCGCTTCTTGCTCGGCGTCTGCGACCTTCATTCGCTTCGACCCCACGAGGTCCTCGAATTCCCTCAGGTACCGAGCGTATTCCGCGGAATCGTCCGGGCTATAGTTCAGGTTCTTGTAAAGGCTGTTCAGGCGTGTGAAGAAGTCCTGCGCCGTGTCGCGATCCTCGATGGCGAGGTCCGCCTCGATGACCTCCTTCACCAAGTCGAAGCTCCTCTTCTGACGAGCGAGAGGCGTGGACGAGTCCACCGGGTCGTAAGCGTCCTGCTGCAGGAAAACCATGTCGAAAAAGACAGATTTCTGCCAAGTCAGGAAGTCCGTCATCGTGGTCCCTTCCTCGCCTGTGACTTGCATCATCTGGTAGATCTCGTCGCCCCGATGGAGGAGCTCGTGGGCCGCCTTGACGTCCTCCACCCAGGTTGGGGACAGGTTCTTGGCGTACCAGTCGCTCATCTGGTCGAGGTAGCGCGACCACGAGATTAGCGGATCGATAGCTGGGTAGAAGCGCTTATATGCACGTTCGGCCGACAGGCCCAAGAAGGTCTTCACCGTGGCGAGAGTTGCTTGGGTCACCGGCTCCTCGAAGTTGCCGCCCGCTGGCGAAACGGTGCCGATGAGCGTGACGCTACCCGTCTGGCCATCAGGCCCTTGGATGAGCCCGGCCCGTTCGTAGAGGCTCTTGATGGAAGAGTCCAGATAGGCCGGGAACGCTTCCTCCCCCGGGATCTCCTCCATACGGCCTGACGTTTCGCGCATGGCCTGGGCCCAACGTGAGGTCGAGTCGGCAATGCACAAAACGTCGTATCCCATCTGCCGGTAGTACTCCCCCAGCGTGATCCCGGTGTAGATGGAGGATTCCCGTGCGGCAACGGGCATCGACGATGTGTTGCAGATGATGATCGTGCGATCCATGAGCGAGCCCCCGGTCCGGGGGTCCCTCGTCTCCGGGTACTCGGTGATCGTCTCCACGACTTCGCCCGCTCGTTCGCCGCAAGCGATGACGATGACGATGTCCACCGCAGAGTGTCGGGCGATCAGACTCTGAAGCACCGTCTTTCCAGAACCGAAGGGCCCCGGGATGCAGGCGGTGCCCCCACGCGCGATCGGGATCATCGTGTCGATGATGCGCTGTGTCGTCGTCAGAGGTTCCGTCGGGTAGATGCGCTCGGCCACGCGCTGCCGGAGCATGCGTTCGGGCAACGGGCGGCGCACCGGCCAGCGCTGAGCCATCGTGAGTGTCCGCTCCGCACCGTTCGGTCGGACGATTCGCGCGACGGGGTCGTTGATCGTCAGGTTGCCCCGGTTGATCCAGCTCAGCTCAACCGCCCCGGGCTCGTCGAAGGGCACCATGATCTTGTGTTCGAAGATCCCCTCGGGCGTCGTCCCCAAGATCTGTCCCGGCAGCACGATCCTCCCCGTACTGACCGCCGGTGCGAATTCCCAGCGTCTCTCGGTGTCCACGGACTCCGCCTCGATGCCGCGGGGGAGCAGGAAGCCGTGTTCCTTCGCCAGCAAGGCCAACGGGTTCTGCAGCCCATCATACACCTTCCCTAGAAGACCGGGAGCGAGAGTCACCGACAGCATTTCACCGGTCAACTCGACCTGGTCCCCGACCTTCACCCCGGAGGTATCCTCGAAGACCTGCATGTCTGCGACTTGATTCTGGACGCGAAGCACCTCCGACTTGAGACGCCGCTCTCCGAGAAGAACATAGCCGACCTCGTTCTTCATCACTCGAGTATCGCTGACGTTGATGCTGACCAGACTCTCCTGCACGGCCACGATGGGAGCGCGCCGAGACCCGTGCCCGCTCGCGTCGCCCCGATCAAGCGAAGAGGTTTTGGTGGTCACTTGTCACCTCCAGTATCAGTGCTTCAAAGCGCTCACGGGCCTGCTCGGCATCGTACGAAAGCCAGCGGTGGAGGATGTCCCACTTGTAGACGAAGGCGAAGACCTGCTCGAATCCAAATGGATGCGCGTCGGAAATCTGGCCCAGCTTCTTCCAAGACTCACCCATCATCAAGGTCTCGAGCCCCAAGGCGTCGCCCCGGTCGAGGAACATCTGCGCCTCGGGGATCCATGGGAAGACGGCGCTTAGCCCAAACTCCGCGTCCGCCCAGCGAGACTCGATGATGCGCGTGTACGGACCGGTGCCCCATCGCCCCGGTGGCGCGGATTTCCCCTGGCGCCTCAGACGGAGCGCCACCATCAAAGTCCGTATGTTCATCCGGAAATCCACGATGTTCAGAAGCTCCGGAGTGCGGTTGTTGGCCACAACTTCCTCGTACATGGCTGCGATCTGCTCGGTCGTTCGACTCACAGGTTGGCGATGCCAGCTGACCAGACGCTCGGTCCTCATGAGCTCGTCCAAGTCATCCGCGTGCAGGAGGGACAAGCGCTCCTCGAGCCGCCGGCGGCTCATCGGTAGCAGCTTGGTCTGCCTGAAGTCGGGAAGCGCCGGAAGACTCGCAACGAGCTGATAATAGCGTCGCTTCACTGCCCTGCCTCGAGCAGAATCTTCCGATAACGAGGCAGAAGCAGCTTGAGCATCATCTCGGACAGAGCCTCGTCGCTCAAGTCGATCTCCAAGTCTTCGCCGACCAAACGAATGCGCGCCCCGCCTTGAAACTCGCTCGACGGAATGAGCTCGATGCCCTTGCGTAGCAAATCGGCAGAGAACGATACGGCCGACTGCCGGAGGAATTCGTCGAGCTCTACGGAGACTTCATCGGCCAATCGCTTTGGAACGAGAATGACAGCTTCCTTGTCTTGGATGAAATCTTCGGCGGCCCTCCCCGCCAAGACCAAGATCATGTCCCGAAGCACGGCGCCGTCGGTGGTCACATCGGTCACGAGGCGGCGCACGTGCTCTTCGAAAGCGGACATGACGGCCGAGCGGAGCTCCAGGCCCGTGTCCCGTGCCGCCATGCGCAAGGCCTCGATGCTCGCGGTCTGCTCTCGCTCGGTTGCGGCCTGCGCTTCCTTCTTGATCGCCGCAGCCTTCGCTTTGGCGTCAGCCACAGTCCGGGCAGCTTTCGCTTTGGCCTCCGCGAGAATTCGATCTGCCTCTGCTCGCGCGGCACGGACTCCCTCGTCACGAATTCGGTCGATGAGGTCTTTGACTCCCGAGGATTTCAGATCTGGCTCGGTCATGCGTCACCTCATTTCGGAATGGCGCCTGCGAGCACCAGAGCGAATACGAAAACGAAGACCGCAAAGCCCTCGATCACAGCCGCAGGAGCGATGGAGATCCCGAACACTTCAGGCTTCGACTTTGAGGTATTGATGGCGGCAGCACACGCGCTTCCTTGAGCCATCGCGCTCATGAGCAGAGCCACGCCTGTGAGTGTCCCCAACACGAAAAGGCCCGGCGAGCTTCCCAGCGTCACAGTTCGGTTGAGCGTCAGCATCACCACGATGCCGTAGATCGTTTGGGAGGAAGGCATGGCCGCCACCCCGACGAAGCGACCATAGCCGCCCTCCACTTCGAGCATCGCACCTGCGGCGGCCTGGCCGCCTCGGCCAACACCGATCATGCTGCCGATCGCACCCAAGGTCAGAGGGGCGAAGATCCCCAGCCAGCCCATGGTCAACACCAATGGTTCCACGGATCACGCTCCTTTCTTCTTGAACGGCCGGAAGAGCGGACCCTCTTCCGGAAGTCCCCAGTTGAAGAATTCGATGACATTCAATCGAAGCCCGTGGATCACTCCGCTGGCAACGGCAAGTAGCAGGTTCAGGCTGTGTCCGATGACCAAGATGATGAGCGCCGCAAGGAGACCCACGCCCGGAATGGCCTCCCGAGCGCCGGCGGCCATGTCGTTGAAGGCGATCGCCAGTGATGCGGAGGCGAGGCCCAAGGCGAACAGCCTCAGGTAGCTCAAGACATCTCCAAACGCCGAGATGATACGGGTCAATCCGACCAACCCTTTCCCCAAGCGAGCCAAAGGACGCGCCCCGTATCCCGAAAACGCAAACACGAACACTAGGCCGACGATGGCCACGGAAACGGCCGGCGCCTTTAACCAGTCGGCTCCTACCTGAACCGCGAGGAACAGCGCGTAACCAGCTAGCACGAACAGGGCCCATCCGAGCGACGGCAAGGCACGGGGGCTCCATCCATAGCGCCGGGCGTCCATGAGATTGCCCAGCATGACATGCATCGCTCCGATCGTGATCGACAAGGCCATCATGCCGCTCGCGTCGGTGATGTCCAAAACCGCCAGCCGTGAGAGGAAGGTGTCCGAGGCCGGCGCCACCCCGAAGAATGAGCCCACCAACACGCCGTACACGACCGTGGTCACCACCAGGGTAACCAGGACCCAACGCCACCGACGCGTTGCGGCAGAGCGCGACAGCCTCTTCCAGAAATACGCGGTGGCAAGTGCCAAGACCAGCCCGTAGCCACCATCCGAAATGATCATCGCAAAGAAGATGGCGAACGAGTACAGGACCACCGACGAAGGGTCCCAGCTGCTGTAGCCGGGGGTCTTGTAGAAGTTGACGAGGTTCTCGCCGCCTTCGGTGCGCTCGGCGTTGTGAAGCAGCGTAGGCGGCTCGTCGTCGGGGCCGGGACCAGAGACCGCCATTGCGATGCCGTGCTTCGCGGCGTACCCGCGGAGCGCCTCCACGGCCTCGGTCGGTGCCCATGCCCGCAGCGCGAAGACCGGATTGGAATCGTAACATTGATCGGCGGCGACCTCGCGAGCGGCTCGGTCCTCGAGGGCCGCCAGGCTGCGTGACAGCAGGCGGCTCCAGCGGGTGAGGCGGATCCGCTCGAGCGATGCGTCCTCGAGCTCCAACTCCACGTCCTCTAGCCTTCGCTCGAGCTTCTGCCGCGATACACTGCCGGTTCGAACTCGAGGAGCCGGTACGCCCTGCGGCTCGCGCTCCGACATCACGATCACATAGGCGTCACGCCCATCGCGCTTGACCTCTTCCCACGTCAGGTCAGATGCTTCCAGGTCACGCAAGCGGTTCTGCGGCACCACATAAAACCAAAACCGCTGTCCCCCGAAGCCTTCGTCGGGCGGGAACTCGAAGTCGCCCCAGGGGGCCAGTGCCTCGATGTGGTGCATGAGGCCGTCGCGCTCGAGCTCTAGCTGGTGCGTATGATCTCGGAGCTCGAGGACGTCCTCTTCGACTCGTACCGCATCGAACTCTGCGGCGTGGGTCACGGGGCGCTGCTTTTGAGGACAACTCTCGAGGTAGTTCAACGCTTCGCGACTTCGTTTCGAGGGGTCCCCGACCGGCGCGACGTCCTGCGCAAGGGAGACGATCTCGAGAGTCCCGAGCTCCTGCAAGTCCTCGAGGACCCGTTCCTTCTCAGCGTGGTGGCCCACGAATGTGAGCTTGCTCAGTGGGACTATGGCCACGCTGCTACCTTCTGCTCTTCGAGACCCGGATCCGGCGCTTGCCGGGACTTCGCCAGCTTGGCCTGAACCACGGCCGCCCTGGCCATGTCGCCCAACCAGATCTGGATGCGCTCGATGTTGTTCCGAGTCCTCGGGATGAGAATCTTCTCGAACAAGTTCACTCGCTGCGTGATGCGCCGCTCCGCACGCGCAAGCACACGGACCCTCTGCGCGGCGACTTGGATGCGCGTTCGCGCCTCGGCCGCATCGCCGAGTCGGTCGGCCAGCGCGTCAACCCACGCGGGTTTTGCAAGCGGTGAGTATTCGGCCACCTGACACTCGACCTCCTTCAGCACGGGGAGCCTCACCCCAACCACGTTTTCTTGTCCGAGGTCGAAGGCCGTCATCTTGACCAGACCTTTCAGATCGATCTCCGGGTTCGCCAGCATGGGCAGCTCCGCCCCCACCCGCGCCTCCAGACGCTCCACATCAGCCCGTGTCTCTGCGTACTCCCTGCGAGCTTTCTCTAGTTCGATGGTCAGCTGCCTGCGCTTGAGCTCGAGCGAAGGAAGGAGCTTCTCGTAGAGCTTGAGCTTGGTCAGCTCCTGCTGCAGTGCTGCCTTACTGAGCTTCAGCCGGGCCATGGCTCAGCCGGCCGCTCCCGCGTCTTCGTTCCCCAAGTCCGGGAAGTAACGATCGACGAGGTCTTGCTTCATGAGAAGCTCGTGCGGCTCGAAGCACTCGGCCAGCGTGTGCCAACTCAGATCGAGCGCCTGCAACAGGGGCAACGAGACGTTGACGTCCATGAACCGGCGCCGAAACAGCTCCCCGAACTTGAGGAGCTTCATGTCGAAGTCCGATAGCTCGAACGCCATGGCCTGCTTTTGCTCTGCCTCCCGCGCAGCGGCGTAGAAGCGGACCATGGTGTTCATGATCTGACCGTGATCCTCCCGCGTGGCCTTCCCCACGACATGCTGTTTTAGGCGCGACAGCGAGCCGAACGGGTCGATGACCCGATCATGCAAATAGAACTGGCCCTCGGTGATGTACCCGGTGTTGTCCGGCACCGGATGGGTCACGTCGTTGCCCGGCATGGTGGTGACCGTGAGGATGGTGACCGAGCCCGCCCCTTTGAAGTCGCACGCTTTCTCGTACCGCCGGGCGAGCTGTGTATAAAGGTCGCCCAAGTAGCCCCTGGTCGCCGGGATGCGGGCCTGAGACACGCCGATCTCCTTCATGGCATCGGCATAAGCCGTCATATCCGTCATCAGCACCAGGACGCGTTTGGACTGCTCCATGGCGAATCGCTCGGCAACCGCCAAAGCCATGTCCGGAACCAACAGCCGTTCGATGATCGGATCGGAAGCCAAGTTCACGTACATGACCGTGCGGTGGGAGACCCCGTTTTCCTCGAAGGCGGTCTTGAAGAAGTGGAAATCGTCGAAGATCAGTCCCAAGCCCGCGAAGACCACGATGTCGGCGTCTGCCTGGAAGCCAATGCGCGCCAGAAGGGCATTGTAGGGCTCACCTGCCACCGAGAAGATCGGGATCTTTTGACTCTCCACCAAGCTGTTGAAGAGATCGATCATAGGGACTTCGGTCTCGATCATCTTCGATGGCATCACGCGCATCATGGGGTTCACGGTGGGGCCCGCCACCGGGATGGTCTCCTCTGCATCGAGCGGCGGCTTGCCGTCGATCACCTCGCCCGAGCCTCGGAAGATTCGACCTAAAATGTGGTTGGAGTAGACCACCTGCTGGGGATGTCCGAGGAAACGAACTCGGGCATCGGTCGAGATACCCTTGCCGCCCGAGAACACCTGGAGGCTGGCGATGTCTTGCTTCAGCTCGACGACACTGGCGCTGGACACCTCGCCACCGAGGTTCTCCACCACCGCAAGGTCCCCGAGAGCTACGCCTCTAGCGCGTACTCGGATGACGTCGCCAATGATGTCTAAAACGCTGGTGTGCCGGACGAGAGTGTCGAGCATCGATGACCTCGTAAGGTAGGAAGGCTTGGGAGGAGTTGGGGCCATCTAAGCAGATGGGCGCCGCAGGGCAAGACGCATTCGAAGAACTTGGAGCATCCGACCGAGCCTGCCCGAAGCCACGACGCGTTTGGGAGCCTCGATGGCTCAGTCCAGCGCGACCGTGACGCTCTTGAGCTCGGTCCAGTCCTCGAGCCCGTGCCGGCTTCCTTCTCTGCCGAGGCCGCTCTCCTTCCAACCGCCGAAGGGGACCTCGGCGGTACTGACGAGCCCGGTGTTGACGCCGACCATGCCGGCCTCGAGCGCCTCGTATCCGCGAACGAGGCGACTGAAGTCGCGTCCGTAGAGGTATGCGATCAAACCCGCCGGCGTCCCGTTGGCCAGCGCCATCCCTTCCGCGTCGCTCCCGAAACGCGTGAGCGGCGCCACCGGTCCGAACACCTCCTCCCGGCTAATTCGCATGTCTGCGCTGACATCTTCGAGCAAGGTCGGCGTGAAGAACGTGCCCTCGGCCTCGGCTTGGCCGCCCCCGACCGTCGCGCGCGCACCGGCGTCGCCGGCGTCCGCGACGAGGCCCTGAACTTTCTCCAAGGCTCGGCGATCGATGAGTGGCCCGATTTGCACGCCGGGCTCGAGGCCTGGGCCGACCCGCAGTGCCACGATCGCCTCCGCGAGGGCGTCTCGAAAGCGCTCGTAGATGCCGTCCTGAACCAGGATGCGATTGGCGGCGACGCAGGTCTGACCCGCGTTTCGAAACTTTGCGATGAGGCAACCAGCCACCGCGGCATCCACATCCGCGTCGTCGAGCACCACGAAAGGCGCGTTTCCGCCGAGCTCTAGGCTCACCCGCTTCACCGTCGAGGCCGACGCTTCGAGGAGCTTCTTTCCGACAGCGGTCGAACCGGTGAAGCTGAGCCTGCGCACCCTGGCGTCCGCGATCAGTGCGGCACCAAGGTCGGCAGCGTCGTCACGGTCCCCGGTCAAGACGCTGAACGCGCCGGCGGGGATGCCCGCTTGTTCCGCGATGGCTGCAAGGGCCAGTGCAGAGAGTGGGGTCGCCTCAGCCGGCTTGAGAATCACCGGGCAGCCCGCCGCGAGCGCGGGTCCGAGCTTTCTGGTGATCATCGCGCAGGGAAAGTTCCAGGGTGTGATCGCGACCCCGACTCCCACAGGCTGCCGGAGGACGAAGACGCGCCCGTGGGCCGATGGTGCAGGGATGGTCTCCCCATAGATTCGTCGAGCCTCCTCCGCGAACCAGGTCAAAAACGATGCGGCGTAGCGGATTTCAGCGCGTGCCTCGGCAAGGGGTTTGCCCTGCTCACGGGTGAGCAACGTAGCCAGCTCTTCTTCACGGCGCTCCATACTGCACGCCATGCGGTGAAGAGGCGCGGCCCGGTCGATCGCGGATAGGCTCCGCCATTGCTCGAAAACGCCGGACGCGGCATCGACCGCGGCGCGCGCTTCTTCGGAGCCACAGCGAGGCACGCGGCCGACGCGCTCTCCCGTTGCAGGATCCAACACGTCCAGATGCGTCCCCGTCTCGACCCACTCGCCCGCGATGTAGGCGCGCCTGCGGATCAGCGCGACCTCGCTCATTCGGCTCACCTCCTTTTGTCCTGGACGCTACCATAGGTGGCCCGGTCAAGGACCGGGATGTGATGGATTCTTGCAGCGACCTGAGGTAACTGCTTGGCGATGAAGGCACTGCGCACGCCCGACGATCGCTTCGGCGACCTTCCCGACTTTCCCTACGAGCCTCGGTACACCGAGGTTCCTGACGGGGACGGTGGCGTACTCCGCATCCACCACATCGACGAAGGCCCAGCCGACGGTCCGATTGTCCTCTGCATGCACGGCCAACCGACGTGGAGCTTTCTCTATCGCCGCATGATCCCAACCCTGGTGGACGCCGGGCTCCGTGTCGTCGCTCCGGACCTCGTCGGGTTCGGTCGCTCGGACAAGCCTGCTGAGCGCGAGGACTTCAGCTACAACGGACAGGTCGCTTGGATGAACGCTTGGCTAATCGCCAACGAACTTCGAGGCATCACGTTCGTCGGGCAGGATTGGGGCGGGTTGATCGGATTGCGTCTCGTGGCCGAGAACCCCGAGCGCTTCGATCGGGTCGTCATCTCGAATACGGGGCTTCCTCTTCCTCGAGCCCTCCCCCAAGATCGTATCGACGCGGTGAAGGAGTTTCGGGCCAACGCACCGACGCCATCGATGTCCGAGATGCGCAGGGCCCTCAGCGGTCGTTTGTCCGTACCCAACGAGCTCCGCTTCGCCTATTGGCAGAAGTGGACCTGGGAGACCGTCGACATCCCGGTCGCGATGATCATCGCGGGCACCATGCGAGACGCTCCCTTGTCTCCGAGAGAGCTGGCGGCCTACGACGCGCCATTCCCCGACGCCTCGTACAAGATGGGCCCGCGCGCAATGCCAAGCCTCGTCCCCACCCTCCCCGACGACCCAGCGCTTCCCGCGCAGGCCGCAGCGTGGAAGGTGTTCTCCGAGTGGAGGAAGCCGTTCCTGTGCGCGTTCACCGACGATGATCCGGTCACCAAGGATGGGGACGTCCCGTTTCGTGAGAAAGTACCGGGGGCGGCCGGACAACCGCACACCACGATCGAGGGAGGCGGCCACTTCCTGCAAGAGACCCGAGCCGAGGAGTTCACCCGGGTGATCATCGAAGCGATCCATCGCTCGAACCCTTAAACGGACGAAGCGAGTCCAAATCTCCATGTGGTCTCCATGGCTTCTCCAAGTCTCTCTTAGCCATTTCCGCCAGCCTAGGAAGGTATCGAAGAAGAGCGCGAGCTCGGAACAGGAGGCGGAGATGGAAAATGGCGGAGATAGATACGATGTCGTCGTCGTGGGGGGCCGGGTTGCGGGCGCATCCGTTGCAATGCTGCTGGCTAGGGCTGGCCACCGCGTGGCGATCGTGGATCGCGCGCGCCTTCCGAGTGATACCCTCTCGACCCACAACATTTGGCAAGCCGGAAGCATCCAACTGAGACGCTGGGGCTTGCTCGAGAAGGTGATCGCCACGGGTGCGCCCGCATCCA
>Ga0265306_10001586_pt1 | contig 11104 bp, 10 predicted proteins | sample Helome_3_FD_192493 | JGI IMG/M metagenome (GOLD analysis project Ga0265306, IMG submission 192493) | Marine sediment microbial communities from subtidal zone of North Sea - Hel_20160420 (Illumina Assembly) | ecosystem: Environmental > Aquatic > Marine > Subtidal zone > Sediment ...
TTCGATGTTGAGGTGCATGAAGTTCGCTGCGACCAGGTAGGCCTTGACCACCGCGATGCCGAACGCCGTCATCAGGGTGATCATCCAAGCTTGCAGGAAGCCGACGGCCAGGTGCGGCGCGACGATTGGCCCGAGGATGCTCACGATGAGGAGCACGAGCAGGATGGCCCAAATCTTCAGGTAGAACGCCTGGCTGTGGTCGCCGCTGTGGTCGTCTGCGTGGTCTTGGTGTTCAGCCATGATCGTTCGTCCTCATTTGGCGATGTAGAGCAGCGGAAAGAGGAAAATCCATACGATGTCGACGAAGTGCCAGTAGATGCCGATGAGCTCGACCCGATGAAGCTCTTTACCGTTCCAGGCGTCCTTCGCGATGATCAGCATGATGATGCAACCCGCAATGACGTGAAGCGCATGGAGCCCGGCGGCCGTGTAGTAGAAGCTCCAAAAGCCGTTGCTGGTGATCGTGTACCCGTGCTGAATCTCGCCGGTCCATTCGACCGCTTTGATGCAGAGGAAGATCAGGCCGCCGGCGCAGGTCCCGAGCAGCCACTTCGCTGCGGTCTTGCCGTCGCCATGCGCGGCGGCGTGGTGCGCGAGCACGGCGAAGAGCGATGAAGTCAGCAGCACGAAGGTGTTCGCGCCGCCAAACCAGGTGTTGGTGTGCGACGCGTATTCGGCCCATTCGGGGTGGCCCAGGCGGTGCATGATGTAGGAAGCGAGCAAGCCTCCGAAAATCACGATCTCAGAGCCTACGACCCACCAAACGGCGAGCTTGCCAGTTGGAATGCCCGTTGCGCTTCTGGTCGTTGCTATGGGTCTGGTCATGCTCATTGCGGCCTCGTCATTCGGCGGGGGCTGTGTCCGGCGGGACGTCTTGCGGCCAGTAGTCGTCTTCACGACCTGGCACGCTGTACTCGTAGGGGCCTCGGTAGCAGTTCGGCAGCTCGGGCCAGTTGCCGTGGGGTGGCGGTGAATCCGCGGTCCACTCGAGCGTGTTGGCCTTCCACGGGTTCTTGCCCGCGGGCTTGCCCTTGAAAAGGCTGTACACGAAGTTGAAGAGGAAGAACGCCTGGAAGGCGAGCATGACGAGCAGGGCGGTCGTCGCAATCACGCGAAGGTCCTGCATGCCCGCAAGGTCGGGGAAGTTCTGGAAGTTGTAGATTCGCCGATGCTGACCGGCGGCACCCAGAATGAAGAGCGGGATGAAGATGAAGTTGAACGAGATGATCGTGCCCCAGAAGTGAATCTTGCCGAGGGTCTCGTTCATCATCCTGCCAAACATCTTCGGGAACCAATAGGTGATTCCAGCGAAGAACCCGATGATGGCGATCGGGAAGAAGGTGTAGTGGAAGTGAGCGAGCACGAAGTACGTATCGTGGAAGTAGATGTCCGAGCCGCTCGCCCCGAGGAAGATGCCGGTGATGCCGCCGATGAGGAACTCGGCGATGAACGACAAGGCCCAGAGCATAGGCGTGGTGAGACGGATCGATCCGCCGTAGAGGGTGGCGATGTAGAGGAACAGCATCTCCGCGATCGGGATGGAGATGATCAGGGTGGTGATGGTGAACACATTCGCCATGCGGGGGTCGATCCCGGCGACGAACTGGTGGTGGGCCCAGACGAAGAAGCTGATGATCCCGGTCGCGAATGCCGTGTACAGAATGAGCTTGTAGTTGAACAGCTTCTTGCGGGAAAACGTGCAGATGATCTCGGCAACGATCCCCATCGCGGGCAGGAGCACGACGTACACCTCGGGGTGGCCGAAGAACCAAAAGAGGTGCTGCCAGAGTACCGGGTCCCCGCCACGGTCCGGGTCGAAGTAGCCGGTGCCGACCACCTGATCCATGAAGAGCATGACCGCGCCCGCAATGAGCGGGCCGACCGAGGCCATGAAGAGGATGCTGGCGATGATGATCATCCAAAGGACCATCGGGATGTCATGCATCTTCATGCCGGGTGCACGCGCGTTCATGAGTGTCGTGATGAAATTGATGCCCCCGAGCAGGAACGCCACGAACTCGAGCGCGACGGCAACCAACCAGAACGTCGCGCCCAGCGGGGTGAGGTTGTACTCCGCGTTCGCTGACAGCGGCGGGTAGGACGTCCATGCGCCGCCGAAGCCGCCGCCCGGGACGAAAAAGGAGGCGATGAGGATGATCGCGCTGATCAGGAAGATTTGATACGAGAGCCGGTTGATGCGCGGGAACACCATGTCATCCGCGCCGATCATCAGCGGGATCAGGTAGTTTCCGAAGGCTGCGATCAGCATGGGCATGGCGACCCAGAAGATCATGATCGTCCCGTGGTTGGTGACCAAGGCGTTGTATTCGCCCTGTGAGACGACCCCGTAACCAGGGACGCTTTCGCCCGGGAATGCGAGCTGCATGCGGAACGCGTACGACATGTAGCCGCCGATCAGCGCCATCACGATGCCGGTGAACATGTACTGCATCGCGATGATCTTGTGATCGGTCGAGAAGATGTACTTGCTCACAAAGCTCTGCTCGTGGTGCCCGTGGCCTGCGTCGTGCGCCTGCGCGCCGTGTGTGTCTACCGTGCTTGCTTCAGCCATGACTCATCCATTCAGCGGGAAGCAAGCTTGCCCGCGCTGCCCTGCGACATCCAAGCCGCGTGCTCTTCAGGGGTTTCGATGATGATGCGCGCGCCCATGATTCCGTGCCCAATCCCGCACATCTCGGCGCATTGGATGTCGTACTCGCCCGCCTGTGTTGGCCTGAACCAGCCCCTCATGACCCGGCCCGGGATCGCGTCCTGCTTCAAGCGAAACACCGGGACCGAGAAATCATGGAGAACGTCCTTGGAAATGAGCTCGTAATGATACGTCGTGCCTACTTGGACGTGCATCTCGTTGAAGCTGTTGATGTCGTCTTCGGTGTCGAGCTCGTTGTCCGGTCCCGGGTGAACGAAGTTCCATGCCCACTGCTGTGCCACGATTCGGACGGTGCTGTCCGCCTCGGGCAGACGCTGCTTGATGTCGTACCAGACCATGATCGCCATGAAGACGATGACCAAATCGCAAAGGATGATCGCCGCATGCGGATAGGTGATCCATCGCTTGAGATCCTTCTCTTCGCCCGTGACGTACTGCGCCCGCTGCCCGTCTCTCGCCCGAAAGCGAAAGATCAGAAAGAAGAAGGCCGCGTAGGCGAGCAGCGCCCAGAATCCGACGAACACGGCGACGAGCGCGATGAGCGCGTCGATGTCACTCGCGAACGACGAGGCGACCGGCACCGACGAAGCGATGAGGTAGTCGCCGAGCGGCTCGAAGATCCCTTTGATGAAGTCGTAAATTGTTTGAATCATTCGATCCTCTGCACCCTTAGTTGAGAACGAAAGCGAACACGACGCCGATGTAGATGGCCGCACCGATCATGGTCCACTTCCACCAAAAATACGCTTCGTTGTCGGGATCCCGCGTCTTACCAGCCATCTTTCAAACCCTCGCAGCCTACTCGGATAGGGTGCCAATGTACGCGATGACGTCTTTCATCGCTTGTTCGGTGGGGAGCGTCATGGAGAACGGTCGCATCTTGGCGCCCATCGCGTCGTCGGGCTGGGTGCCGCGCGCCCCAGTCTTGAAGTTCTGCAGCTGCGTCAGAAGGTACCAGTCGCTCGCGCCCACCAACGGCGGGCCAAACTCGTCCAGATTGCCCCGCCCATTGGCGCCGTGGCACTGCACGCAGGTGGCGAAGTAGATCTTTCCGGTTTCCGGATTGCCGCCCTCGAGGGTGGGCGCCGGATCCGTCGGTTCCATGGACGCGACGTAATTGGAGATCACATCGACTTTCTCGTCCGTATCGAGCGCGCGCGCCATGGGATACATTCGCTTGCCCGCGACATCTTCGGGGTGAAAGCCGCGGTAGCCTTTCTTGAACCCGCGGAGCTGCCGCTTAACATACCAGCGTTCGAGCCCCGCAATGGAAGGTGCGCCGACCTCTGGGTTGCCCTCGCCCTTCGCTCCGTGACACTGAACGCAGCCATCGTAGAGATCTTGGCTGTACTTGAGACTAGCCGTGTCCGGACTGGGCTCGCTGCACGCCGTCAGCACGATCGACAGCGTCAACATGAGGGTGATTACCGTAGCGGCGCGTGATTTGCCCGTCATCCGCCCTCTCCTAGCGACTTGATATAGGCCACCAAGGCCGCGATTTCCTGCTCGGGGAAATTGTAGGGCGGCATCGTCTTGCCGTAGTTCTGAACCACCTGATCCCAAGAGTTCACGATCGAATTGGCGAGGTACGCTTCGTCGGCCACGACCGTCTCGCCGCTGACCAGAGGTCGATCCGTGCCGAACAGACCCTTCCAGTTGGGGCAAGGCTGCTGCTTGACGCCGTCGACCGCGTGGCAGGCCATACAGCCTTTGCTGTTGCTGAGCTTCTGGCCCCAGCACGCCTCGGGGTTCGCTGCACCGACGCACTCAGGCGGCATGGTGACGTCACCGGCTGCGATGGGAGCCGCACCCTTGAACGACCAGCCGCTAATCGCCGACTCGTCAGTCGAGGGCTGTGGCGCAAGGGCGGCGAACTCGTCGCGCCGGGTCGAGCCATATTCGGCCATGGCCTGGGCGATGGGGACCGTCCCCTTCTCGAGGGCCTCGTCCTGCTGCCGCTTGATGATGTCGTACTCATCCGCGCTCGTGGGCGCCCTGGCTGAATCGCCTTGGCCGCAACCGAGGCCGAGCCCCATCACGGCCGAGAGGGCCACGAAGACGGGGAAGGATGCAAATCGTGTTTTGTGCTTCGTACTCATCCGTGCACGCTCAGTATATTTGGTGGAGGTGGTGGCTCCGCTGAAGCCGTGGATCGCCAACCGGCACCAACGGGACGTTCCCGAGCTGCCAAAAGACGTAGGTGAAGAAGATGCCGCCGATGCACAGGAGCGCCCCAATGTCCGCGAGCTGGACCTGGAAGGCTCCGGCCTGAGGCAGAACGAACCAGTAAATATCCACGATGTGCATGAAAAGGACCCAGAAACACATGACCTGGAGCCAGGGGAGCGCACGCTTCTGAACGCGCGACATCAGCAGGAGAAACGGCGCGACGAAGTGGCCGAAGAACAGCAGGTAGGACACGAATTTCCAGCCGCCGTCCCAGCGCTTCATGAACCAAGTGGCTTCCTCCGGAATGCCCGCATACCAAATCAGCATCCACTGTGAGAACTGGACGTAGGTCCAAAAACAGACAAAGCCAAACATGAGCCTGCTGAGGTCGTGGAAGTGCTCGATGTTGATGTAATCCCCGACCAAGCCACGCTTGTAGAGGCTCAAGCCAATTAGAATTGTGAGGGCGAGAATCGAAACCGCCGAACCGGCGAAGATGATCACACCGAAGATCGTCGAAAACCAGGCGGCCTCGAGCGACATCAGCCAATCAAACGCCGCAAACGTCAATGCGCCAGCAAAGAGAATCAACGAAGGGGCCGCGAAGGTCTGCATCCGAAGGGTGTGCTTCGGGTCGTGGTCCCGGTCTTGGCGCCTCGACGTTACGAAATACGCAACGGCCAGCAGGCACCAGACGAGGAGATAGCCGAGTCCGCGGGCAACCCAGCCGGGGGTGTTCAGATAGCCGGATTTCTTTTCCAAGACTTCGTGGTGAAGACTGGCTTCCTGAGCAGTGTGGGAGTGCCCTTCATCGTGCGCCGCTGCTTCGCTGTGCTCGGCGTGATCTTCAGCGTCGGGCTGCGCGTGCGCGACGCCCGAGCCGAAGCCGAGGACGCCGTGCTCCTCGTGACCGTTCGCCTCGTCAGCCCCCGAATCAGGCTCTGCGTGCTCGCCGTGATCCGAAACGCTCTGCCACTCGTCGTAGATGTCGAACCAGCCAAACGCGACCCCAGCAATGAAGGGAAGCGCCAAGAGCGCGACGACGGGTGCGCCCGACATGATGACTTCGACGATGCGTCGCGACGATACACCCCAGTACGAGGCGGTTAGGAACTGGACCAAGACCAGAAACAGAGCGCCGAGCATGAACGTGGCGGTCGTGAACAGGCCGAACAGGTACGCGTAGCCAAGGCGGGTTGCGTCAGCGGTGAGGAACGCGATCAGCCCGCCCACAATCGCGAGCCCCAAGGGTGCAAGCCAGGCGCGCTTCCAAACGCGATCGTCCCCAACTCGGTAGTCTGCGTCGTTTGCGTTCGTCACTTCGACTGCTCCGTGTTCTTCAGCGCCGCCACGGGTGCCTGAGTCAGCTGCAGCGCGCGGACGTAGTGAACGATGGCCCATCGGTCATCGACCGGGATGTTGTGGGCGTACGCCGGCATGTTTCGCACTCCATTGGTGATGGTCGCATAGAGTTGGCCATCGGGGATGTGTCGCAAGCGGTCATCGTGGAAGGTCGGCGCGATGAGGCCGCTTGCACCCAGCGAGGCAGCACGGCGCGACACCATGCCTTTGCCGTCGCCGGAGACCGAGTGACACGTGGCGCAGAAGATTTCATATCGGTCTTTGCCGCGCTTCAGAAACGCCGCGCTGCCCCCACGCCGTGCGATGACGGTGGCGGGGACCTCCAAGACATAGCCTTCGTTTGCAGCGAGGCCGGTAGCGGTCGTCAGCGAGCGCTCCATCTCCCGAGAAACCGCCCCTTCGACCTGAGGGCGCATGGAGCGCTGGTCTGCAAAGAAAGGCTGCCGTTCTTGAGTGTCATAGCGCGGCTGGTTGTACATGTTGCGGATGCCGACCATCGGCGGCTCGCTGCTCTCGCCGCCGATGCACGCCGTCGCCAGCGTGGCGAGTCCAAGTGCGATCAGAAGGGTACGCCTCAGGGCACCTCCTCTTCGACGAGCTCGATATATGTCGGGTTCGTTGCCTCGAGAAGAGCCCTCGTTCGATCGAGGTCGAACTTCTGGTCTCCCGCCTCGATCGAAATGAAGTACTTGTCGTCGGTGGCGGCTTCGAAACGGTCGGACGCGAAAATCGGATGATTGTGCATTGGCAGCTTGATGATGCCTAGCAATCCGAAGAGCGTCGCAAAGCCGCACAGAAGAATGCCGAGCTCGAACATGATCGGCACCATCGATGGGAACGCACCTGGCGGCTTGCCGCCTACGATGAGCGGATAGCCAGCGCCGATGTTCAAGAAGTCGAAGTCGAAGGCGTTGGTGTACTGAATCAAGATCACCGCGGTTGCGACGCCGAGCATCCCAAAGATGAATGAGAGGACCCCGATTCGCGTCGGCTTGAGCCCCATCGCCTCATCCATGCCGTGCATGGCGTACGGGGTGTGACAATCCCAGTTCTTGTAGCCGGCGTCGCGCACCTTCATCGCCGCCTGGGCAATGGCATTCGGCGTGTCGTATTCGGCCAGATAAAGGGCGGGCTTTTTCATTTCGTTAGCCATGATTCGCGTCACTCCGCCGGTACCGGCGCACCCATTGCGTCCGGTGCCTCGTCATGTGCCTCGATGGCGTGCATGTCAGGATGCGCGCCCGGCAGATTTCCTTTGACCTCCGCGATCGCGATCATTGGAACCCAGCGGACGAAGAGAAGGAACAGGGTGAAGAACAAGCCGAACGTTCCAAGGTAGGTCAGGATGTCGATCGCCGTCGGGTGGAACATGCCCCAGGAAGACGGCAGGAAGTCCTGATACGTCGACGTGACGATGATCACGAAGCGCTCGAACCACATGCCGATGTTGATGAGGACACTGGCGATGAGCATGATGGGAACGCTCGTCCGCGCTCGCTTGAACCAGAAAACCTGCGGAACGATGACGTTGCAGAACACCATCGCGTAGTACGCCCACCAGAGCGGCCCCCAGTTGCCGCTGCTGTCTAGCTGTCCCCAGCCGAGGCGGTTGTGGAAGAACACCCACTGCTCGTACGGGTTGGAGGAGTACCAGGCGATGAAGAACTCCATCGCGTACGCGTAGCCCACCAGGAGCGCCGTACCGAGCATGAACTTGTTCATCAAATCCAGGTGCCGGATCGTCACGATGTTTTGCAGCTTGAAGATCGAGCGGCAGATCAACATCAGCGTCATCACGAGCGCGAATCCGCTGAAGACGGCGCCGGCAACGAAGTACGGTGGGAAAATCGTGGTGTGCCAGCCGGGAACGACCGACGTCGCGAAGTCGAAGGAAACGACCGAGTGAACCGAAAGGACGAGCGGGGTCGAGATGCCCGCGAAAATCAAGTACGCCCGCTCGTAGTGCTGCCAGTGCCGATGTGCGCCGCGCCAGCCGAGCGCGAAGAAGCCATAGATCCGCTTGCGGGTTAGGTTCTTCGACCGGTCACGCAGCGTCGCGAAGTCCGGAATCAAGCCCACGTACCAGAAGATGACGCTGATCGTCAGGTAGGTGCTGACCGCAAAGACATCCCACATCAGCGGGCTCTTGAAGTTCGGCCACATGTCCATCTGGTTTGGGAGCGGAAACAGGTAGTAGTCGAACCAGGGGCGGCCAGTGTGAATCGCCGGGAACAAGCCCGCACAGAGAACCGCAAAGACCGTCATCGCCTCGGCGAAGCGATTGATGCTCGTTCGCCACTTCTGTCGGAACAAGAAGAGAATGGCCGAGATCAGCGTGCCGGCGTGACCGATACCAATCCACCAGACGAAGTTGGTGATGTCCCAGGCCCAGTAAATCGGCGCGTTGTTGCCCCAGACACCCACGCCTTGAACGAACAAGTACGCGAGCGCGGCGGTCATTGCGCCAAGCGCGGAGAGAGAGAGCAAGAACAGGAGCCACCAGCCACGCGGGGCGGCGTTCTCCGTCACGCCAGCGATGGTCTCGGTGATGTCGTGGGCGGTCGTGCCTTCGGGCAGCAGCGAGGTCTCGCCGAGCGCTTTGATGGGTGCTTCGTGGTTCATTGGTTCTTACCCATTTCCCTTGAGCTTGGGGTTAGGGTTCCGGATCCGTGCCAGGAACGAGGTGCGCGGACGCGTGCCGATCTCGGCGAGCAGCTTGTAGTTGCGGTCCACTGCGGCCAACTTGGAGACTTTGCTCTTCGGGTCGTTGAGGTCGCCGAATGTGATCGCTCCGGTCGGGCAGGCCTGCTGGCACGCGCTTTTGATCTCGCCATCCCGCAGTGCGCGGCCGTCGAGCTTGGCGGAGAGCTTCCCCTTTTCGATGCGCTGCACGCAATACGTGCATTTCTCCATGACGCCCCGCATGCGCACGGTGACGTTGGGGTTGAACTGGAGCTTCCTCGATTCCGGGAAGTCCTCGTACCAGCCGAACTTGTCGTCCAGGTGGCCGTGCCAGTCCAGGTAGTTGAAGCGGCGAACCTTGTACGGACAGTTGTTCGCACAGTATCGAGTGCCCACACATCGGTTGTAAACCATGTCGTTGAGGCCCTCGGGCGAGTGAACCGTCGCGTTGACCGGGCATACATTCTCGCAGGGAGCTTCCTCGCACTGCTGGCAGGTGACCGGCTGCACGGCGACATCCGGGTTGTTCTCGTCGTCGCCGACGAAGTACCGGTCGATGCGCAGCCAGTGCATCTCGCGACCCCGCTCCACTTCGAACTTGCCGACCACTGGGATGTTGTTCTCCGACTGACAGGCGACGACGCAGGCGTTGCAGCCCGTGCAACCGTTGAGGTCGATCGTCATGCCCCACTTGTGGCCTTCGCCATAGTCCACCTGCTTCCACAGCGGTGGCGTGCTCACGGGATCGACCGACCGGTACGATGCGAAGTCCGGCTCCTTTTTGTATTCCTCGAGCGTCGCATCGATCGCGATCGGGCGACCCTCCATCCGGTCGTGCGTTTGGGTCTGGACCAGACTGTAGGTCTCGCGGAGCGGCTCGACCGTCACGCCATCGGTGAAGTCCATCGCATCGGACATGCGAAGCGGGTTCACGTCGAAGCCCTTGCCATTGCCGTATCGGCCCGCTGCGGTTCGGCCCCAACCGAGGGTCAAGGTCACCGAGTGGTCCGCATGCCCGGGAACGATCCAGGCCGGGATCTCGACCTTGGCCTCGCCCTTGCTGAGCCGCAGCATCTGAGCGTTCTTCACGCCGAGCTCCCGTGCCATAGTCGGAGAGATCAGCGCCGCATTGTCCCAGACGAGCTTAGTCATCGGGCTCGGCAGCTCGAGCGCCCAGAGGTTGTTGGCATGGGTACCGTCCCAAAGGGCAGGATCGGGCTCGAAGACGACCTCGATGTTGTCCTTGCTCAAAGGGTTGCGGCTGCGAAACGAGATGAGTGCTTCGACAATGCTGGTGAAGTTCACCGAGGGTTTGCTGGGCGACGGATTGAGCAAGATCCCGGCGTGGAGGGCCCGTCGCCAGACGACGTCGCTGCTCAATTCAGTCGCTGGAATCCCGTAGTCTAGAAGAGCCTTCGTATCGCTATCGATCGGTGCCGCTTGGGTCTCTCGAACGATATCGTGGCCTGAGCGAGTCTTCTCACCCGCCAGGGTTGCCAGCAGCTCGATTTCGCTGCGTCCACCGTAGAGCGGTGCGATCAGAGGCTGCTGCACCGTGACCGCGCCATCGATCGACTGTTGGTCACCCCACGCCTCTAGCTCATGGGCGAGTGGTGCATGCCAGCTGCATCGCTCCGAGGTCTCGTTGCGATGCGACGCCAGGTGAATCGAGGTGAGCCCTTCCCGGGCAAGAAGCTCCTCGAACTTCGCGTCCGCCGGCGCATCGTATACGGGATTGCCGCCGACAATGAGCAGCGATGAAATCGAATCGGCGTCCTTGACGAGATCCGCGATGCTCGCGCGGCTTGCGGCGTCGTCCGGATCGATGACCGCACCGAAGAACGTCGTTCGGCCAAAGTTGCCGAGCGCTCCGTTGATCACGATCGCGAGAGCGTGAACGCGCGGCGACTGCCCTGCGCCTGGAACGACGAGTGAGCGGCCCCGGTTGGCGATGAGGTCGTCGGCCACCGCGTCGAGCCATGGGAGGTCGACGGCTTCCGCGTGCAGTGCGCCTTCGACCCTTTGGAGGAGATCGGCGATTGGCTTCAGCTCGGCTGCCCCTCGCGCCGCGAGGACGACCACTAAAGCGCGAGCGAACCATTCGATGTCTGCTTGCGGAATTCGCTGGCGGTGGTCCGCCATGCTCCCGGTGACCGTGAAGTTCGACTCGAGGACGTAGAGTCGGCTCATCGGCGCGTCCGAAGATCCAAGCATGCGCGT
>Ga0265306_10001587_pt1 | contig 11100 bp, 10 predicted proteins | sample Helome_3_FD_192493 | JGI IMG/M metagenome (GOLD analysis project Ga0265306, IMG submission 192493) | Marine sediment microbial communities from subtidal zone of North Sea - Hel_20160420 (Illumina Assembly) | ecosystem: Environmental > Aquatic > Marine > Subtidal zone > Sediment ...
TGTCGCGATAGCTGCGGGGGTGGGTCATGACGTCGAATGCATCGGCGATCGCCATGATGCGGCCGAACAACGGGATGTCGACGCCAAGGAATCCACGCGGGTAGCCGGTTCCGTCCCAGCGTTCGTGGTGGGCGAGGGGACCGTGAAGGACCTCCGGACCGAGCCACGTCTCGAGCGGCTCCACATACTTGCGGCTGTTGAGCGGATGACGCTTCAGGACGGCCCACTGTGCGGTGGTCGGCTTGACCGGAGTCGAAAGGATGGAGGAAGGAACGTCCAGCTTGCCGACGTCGTGAAGAAGGGCCGAGAACGACAGCGACTTCAGACGGTCCTCCTCGAATCCGAGCTCGCGGCCGATGAGCACGCTGTACGCCCGGACTCGTTCGCTGTGGCCCCGGGTCAGTCGATCGTGACCGTTGATCCGATGTAGGAGAGCAAGTATGTGTTCGAACTGTTCCTGGGTGCTGAGCTGCACCCGCCCGGTCTTCAACATCTTTTTGGGGTTGCCGGCCCGCAGGGTGGTGCGGAAGCGGTCATGGACCTCTTCGTCGAAATTCGATGCGGACTCGTACAGACGCGTCAAGGGGAGGATGCGTTGTATCAGCATGCTGACGATGAAGCTGGCGATGATCGACAACAAAACGGCGGACAGGACCCAGGTGAAGTAGTCGCGGTTGTCGTCGAATGGCTTCGCGTTGTGCAGAACAAGGACCGCGGCGACGAAACCGGCGAACGCCGGAATCAGAAATGCAATGACCTTGACGATGCGAGCCGCGCGGTGACGCTTCTCGACCGGGCTGTGTTCCGTTGTCACGGGGACGGTCCTTGAGTCGGTACTTGGTGTACTCCTTTCGGACCATCAACCGTTGTCGTTAGGGGTTTCGCGTAATGCGGAAATACATTTGGGTTTCGCGGTGGGCTCTCGTAGACTTCTGAGCTGGCCCAACCGCGGTTGAGCCCGAAATGCCTGGTGTTTGCATTCCCGCAGCACCTTGACGAAGAACGTGGGCCCAGCCCGGGTCACAGACGCCGAAAGTTTCCTTATGCCAACAATCAATCAGCTGGTCCGCAAGGGCCGCGAATCCAAGCGCCGCAAGGAAGCCACGCCGGCGCTCAAAGGTGCTCCGCAGCGCCGCGGTGTGTGCACCCGTGTGTACACCACGACCCCAAAGAAGCCGAACTCCGCGCTTCGCAAGGTCTGTCGTGTGCGTTTGACCTCCGGTATCGAGGTCACGGCGTACATTCCCGGTGAGGGCCACAACCTCCAGGAGCACAGCATCGTGCTCGTACGTGGTGGCCGTGTGAAGGATCTCCCCGGTGTTCGTTACAAGGTCATCCGCGGCACGCTCGATACCTCCGGTGTTCGTGATCGCAAGCAAGCCCGTAGCCGCTACGGCGCCAAGAAGGACTAGGTCGCATGCGCAAGAACGCTGCTCCCCGTCGGGAGCTTTCCCCCGATCCGGTCTATGACTCGATCCTTGTAACCCAGTTCGTCAACAAGGTGCTTCAGCGTGGCAAGCGTGCCACCGCCGAACGCATCATGTACGAAGCGATGGACATCGTCGGCGAGAAGACCGGCGGCGAAGCCTTGTCGGTACTCAAGCGTGCGGTGGACAACACCCGTCCACAGCTCGAGGTCCGCAGCCGTCGTGTCGGTGGAGCCACGTATCAGGTTCCGGTTGAGGTTCGTCCTCGTCGGGCCAACACGTTGGCGATCCGCTGGTTGGTGAACAATGCGCGCAAGCGTCGCGAGCGCAGCATGTCCCAACGTATGGCGAATGAGATCCTTGATGCATCGAACGCCGTTGGCGCCTCGGTCAAACAACGCGAGGATCTGCACAAGATGGCGGACGCGAACAAGGCCTTTGCGCACTACCGCTGGTAGCTGCGCGTAGAGCCATGAGCTGTGCTGTGACCACATTCCACCGGTTTACAGGGCAGTCGACCCTAGAATTGACGATCGACCGGGCAGTGTCTGCCCGGTCGTCGCGTGTCCCCCCGACAATCCCCCCAGATCTGCAGGAAGAGAACGATGGCTAAGCGAGTCCCTCTCGAAAAAACCCGAAACATCGGGATCATGGCCCACATCGACGCGGGCAAGACCACCACGACCGAGCGCATCCTCTATTACACCGGCGTCAACTACAAGATCGGCGAGGTCCACGACGGTGGCGCAACGATGGACTGGATGGAGCAGGAGCAGGAGCGTGGGATCACGATTACCTCTGCTGCCACCGCCTGTATGTGGAACGACCACAAGATCAACATCATCGATACCCCCGGCCACGTCGACTTCACCGTTGAGGTGGAGCGTTCGCTGCGCGTGCTCGATGGCGCCGTTGCCGTGTTTGACGGCGTTGCGGGTGTCGAGCCCCAGACGGAGACCGTGTGGCGTCAGGCCAACAAGTACAACGTGCCTCGTATGTGTTTCATCAACAAGATGGATCGCACCGGCGCGGACTTCTACTTCTGCCTGAAGACCATCAAGGAGCGTCTCACCGAGGATGTTGCCGTGATTCAGCTGCCGATCGGTAGCGAAGGCAACTACGCCGGCATGATCGACCTCGTCAAGATGAAGGCCCTCGTGTGGCCGTCGAACGTCGACGAGAAGGACTTGGGCGCCACGTTCAACGAGGAAGAGATCCCCGAGGACATGCAGGCCGAGGCCGATCAGTACCGCTCCGACCTCATGGACGTGCTTTCACTCATCGACGAGGAGCTCATGGAGCGTTATCTCGGCGACGAGGACATCACCGAGGATGAGCTCAAGGCTGTCATCCGCAAGGGAACCCTGGCCGGTGAGATCGTGCCGATTCTCAACGGCACCGCGTTCAAGAACAAGGGCGTGCAGCCGCTGCTCGACGCCGTGATCGACTACATGCCATCACCGACCGATCTGCCGGCCGTCGAGGGTACCCACCCCCGATCCGGCGAGCCCGAGAGCCGCGAGCCTGACGACAAGGCCCCGTTCTCCGCGCTGGCGTTCAAGATCATGACCGACCCGTTCGTGGGCAAGCTCACGTACTTCCGGGTCTACTCCGGCACGCTCGAAAAGGGCGGCACGGTGCTCAACAACCGCACCGAGAACAAGGAGCGCATCGGTCGCCTCCTCGAGATGCACGCCAACAATCAGCAGGACCGCGATCTTGTGCAGACCGGCGATATCGCCGCTGGCATCGGATTCAAGGGCACCCGGACGGGCGATTCGCTCTCCGATCCGTCGAATCCGATCGTGCTCGAGGAACTCACGTTCCCGGAGCCGGTGATTCACGTGGCGGTCGAGCCAAAGGACAAGGAAGCGCAGGACAAGCTCGGCAAGGCGCTCATGGCGCTGGGCGAAGAAGATCCGACCTTCCGGGTCGAGTCCGATGAGCAGACCGGCCAGACCATCATTTCCGGTATGGGCGAATTGCACCTCGAGATCCTTGTCGATCGCATGAAGCGCGAGTTCAAGGTTGACGCGACCGTCGGCAAGCCGCAGGTCGCCTACCGCGAAACCATCACGAAGACGATCGAAAACTACAAGTACACCCACAAGAAGCAGTCGGGTGGCTCTGGCCAGTACGCCGAAATCAGCTGCACGTTGGAGCCCACGGGCCCCGGCGGCGGGTATTCCTTCGACGACAACATCACGGGTGGCCGTATTCCGAAGGAATACATCAAGCCGGTCGACGACGGCATCCAGCAGGCACTTACCGCTGGCCCGCTCGCCGGATTCCCCGTTGTCGACCTGAAGGTCACACTCGAGGACGGTAAGACGCACGATGTCGATTCCTCGGAGATGGCATTCAAGATCGCAGGCAACGCGTGGTTCCGCGAGGCGGCACGCACTGCTGGACCGGTTCTCCTTGAGCCGGTCATGGACGTAGAGGTGGTCACCCCCGATGACTACCTGGGAGATGTTGTCGGTGACGTCAACTCTCGCCGCGGTCAGGTGCAGGGCACCGAACAGCGAGGCAACAACCAGGTGATCAACGCTCTGGTGCCGTTGTCCGAGATGTTCGGATACAGTACCGATCTGCGTTCGCGCACGCAGGGGCGCGCTACGTACACGATGCAATTCCACTCCTACCAGCAGGCGCCCTCGTCTGTTCAGGAAGAGATTGTTGCTCGCGTTCGCGGCGAGTAACAGCCAAGTTTTCAACAAAAGCAACTAACAAAACAAGCAACCAAAGAAAGAACACACGTCATGGCCAAAGAGACCTTTGAGCGCACCAAGCCCCACGTGAACGTGGGAACCATGGGGCACATCGATCATGGAAAGACCACGCTGACGGCGGCGATCACCAAGGTTTTGGGTGACACCGTTGAAGGCAGCCAAGCAACCGCTTTCGAAGACATCGACAAGGCGCCAGAAGAGCGCGAGCGCGGTATCACGATCAACGTGTCCCACGTGGAGTACGAGACGGCGAACCGTCACTACGCCCACGTCGACATGCCTGGTCACGCCGATTACATCAAGAACATGATCACCGGTGCTGCCCAGGTTGATGGCGCAATCCTCGTGGTTGCGGCAACCGATGGCCCGATGAGCCAGACCCGTGAGCACCTTCTGCTCGCTCGCCAGGTGGGCGTTCCGAAGATCATCGTCGCCTTGAACAAGGTCGACATGGTTGACGACGAGGAGCTCCTTGAGCTCGTCGAGATGGAGGTGCGCGAGCTCCTCGACAAGTACGAGTTTCCCGGTGACGACACCCCAGTCATCAAGGTCTCCGCACTGAAGGCGCTCGAGGGTGACGCCGATGCTGCTGCCCAGGTGCAGGAGCTCATGGACCAGGTCGACGAGTACATCCCGATGCCAGAGCGCGACGTCGACAAGCCATTCCTCATGCCAATTGAGGATGTCTTCTCGATCACCGGTCGTGGAACTGTTGTGACCGGCAAGATCGAACAGGGCGCCGTTCACACCGGTGACAACATCGAGATTGTTGGCCTCAAGGACACCCAGACCACCACCTGCACCGGTGTGGAAATGTTCCGCAAGCTCCTCGACGAGGGTCAGGCTGGCGACAACATTGGCGCACTGCTCCGTGGTATCGACAAGGAAGACGTGCAGCGCGGTCAGGTGCTCGCAGCCCCCGGCTCGATCACCCCGCACACCGACTTCGAAGCCGAGGTCTACGTGCTGTCGAAGGAAGAGGGTGGCCGTCACAAGCCGTTCTTCTCCAACTACCGCCCGCAGTTCTACTTCCGTACGACTGACGTCACCGGAACCATCACGTTGCCTGAGGGCACCGAGATGTGCCTGCCTGGCGACAACACGAAGATGACGGTCGAGCTCATTGCTCCGATCGCCATGGACGAGGGTCTCCGCTTCGCCATTCGCGAGGGTGGCCGCACCGTTGGTGCCGGCGCCGTAACGAAGATCACGAAGTAAGACCAATGGCCGCTGCATCACAGAAGATTCGCATTCGCCTCAAGGCGTATGACCACACCCAGATCGATCAGGCAACCAAGCAGATCGTTGAGACCGTGCGTCGTACCCAGGCTGAGGTGAGAGGTCCGATCCCGCTGCCCACCGAGAAGCATCGCTACACGGTGGTTCGGGGTCCCTTCAAGGACAAGGACTCACGCGAGCACTTCGAGATGCGCATCCACAAGCGTCTCCTCGACATCGTCGAACCGTCGGCAAAGACGGTTGATTCGCTGCAGCGTCTCGACCTCGCCGCCGGTGTGGATATCGAGATCAAGATTCAATAACGGGGAACTCCCGCCCGAAATACGCAAGTACCAAATGCCCCTGGGGATTCGTCCTCGGGGGCATTTGCCGTTTTGGGGTCGGGCCTCACCAGGTGCAAAGTCTCGTTACCCTTGGCTCATGCGACTCCTTCCGAGAACCTTGGTGTTGGCTCTCGTGATGGTCCTCCTCGGCACCTCCTGTGCCACAACCGCTGTCGAGACGACGTCGGCTACGACCGCCGAGGCGGCTGCGCCGGTTGAAGTGGCGGTGCCAACCGGACGCGAGGCCTTGGCTCGGGCTGAGGGCGAGCCGTATGCGTTGTGGTTTTGGGGTGCACATTGAAGCACGTGCCGAGAGGAGTCCAGTGCGGTCGCATGGACGATGAGACAACAGGACGACGTTCAGGTGATCGGTGTTCCAAATCCGAACGACGGAGATGACGCTGCCCGTCAGGCCTTCATCGACCAGATGAGCACACCCGTTCCCCAGATCCTTGACGATCCCGGGTCGATCTGGGTTGAACACGGCGTGTTGTCCCAGCCTTCCTGGGTCTTCGTCTCGGCCGACGGCACGGCGGATCTTCACATCGGCGGCCTCGGGCCCCAAGGTCTGCTCGAGCGGCTGCAATCTCTCTAGCCAACACCGCATAACGCGAAACAGCGCCGGCCCTTGCGGACCGGCGCTGTCGGGGGGGGGTTACTCGCTAGGCGTTCTCGAACTTCTCGATTGCGCCGCTGAGAAAGCCGTGGTTCATCCCAAAGACATCCTCGGGAAGCAGGTCTTCGCAGGCCGTGATGGCTTCATCCATCTCTTCGAAGTCGGGGAAGTCGAAGCCTTCACCGTCGAATTCCGGGAACTCGAAGGCCTCGCCGAAGCCGAACCCGTCGATGATGCCGTCGAGCATGCCGAATGGTTCGACCGTCTCGAGCTCGACGTCGCCGGTGCTGGTCACGGTGATCTCGTCACCGGACTTGGTGATCGTGATGGTGCCGTCACCGTCGCCGAAGTCGGCAATGGTGAGCTCGCCGTTGTTCATGACCGAAACATCGGGGCCGAGTTCTTCGGTGAAGTCGAACTCGAAGTCACCATCGAACTCCGGAAACTCAAAGTCCTCCAAGTCACCGAACATGTCGCCGAACAGCTCTTCGAGCTTCTCGGGATCGATGTCGTCGAGCTCAAACTCTTCGATGTCGAACTCCGGGATTTCAAGCGTGTCGTCGAACTTCTCGAACTCGACACCATTCTCGGCGAGGCAGGCCTCGAACTCTTCGAACTGCTCTTCCATCTCGGCGAACAGGTCATCGAAATCACCATCGTCGGCCTCTTGATCCTCGATTTCGCCTTCGTCGATGTCAGATTCGGGCTCGGCATCCTCAACATCGGCGTCCTCATCGACATCACCGGTTTGGGCGACCGCTTGGGCGGCGACCGGCGAGTCGCCAACGAGTTCGGTCTCCGATGCATTGGCGCCGACGCTGAGGGCAACCAGCACTGCCACGAGACCAATGGCGCCGATCAGGCCACCGATAAGTCCAGCTCGACGGGGGCCGTCTTGCGACGACTGGTCGGGGGTGGGGGTCGTCATGGGAAAAATCTCCTTTGGTAGTGCACTCGAGGTGCGTGATGGTGCTCATCATCAACAAGGCACCTGAAGCTTTCCTGAGAGCTCCTGAGGATTTTCTCAGATTCTTCTCAGAATGTCCGTGCAGACTGAAGGAATGCGATTGCTGCTCGTTGAGGACGAACTCACCCTTGCGGATTCGATCCGACGCGGCCTCGAGGCCGAAGGTATGTCCGTCGACCACGAAGCCGACGGTGTGGACGGCCTCTGGCGCGCTCGTGAGGGGGAGTACGACGCCATCGTCCTCGACATCATGTTGCCCGGTCTCAATGGCTACGAGATTTGTCGTCAGTTGCGAAAGGACGAGGTCTGGACGCCGGTGCTGATGCTCACGGCGAAGGACGGCGAGTACGACGAGGCCGACGCATTCGAGCTTGGCGCCGATGATTATCTGCGCAAACCATTTTCGTTTGTTGTGCTGGTGGCGCGGATTCGGGCGCTCGTTCGCCGACGTCTGACCGCCCGGCCAGCGACCTTGACGCATGCCGACCTCAGCTTCGATCCCGCGTCGATGCAGTGTCAACGAGGCGACGCCACGATTGAACTGACCCAACGGGAAGGGGCGGTGCTCGAGACGCTGCTCCGTCGCTCCCCCAACGTTGTTTCGAAACACGAGTTGCTGGATGCCGTGTGGGGAATGGACTTCGAGGGCGACCCGAACATCGTTGAGGTGTACGTGGGCTATGTGCGCCGGAAGATCGATCGACCCTTCGCCACGAAAACGGTCAAGACCGTTCGTGGTCTCGGTTACCAGATCGGAGCATCATGAGCGGCTGGACGATCCGAGCTCGCCTCACCGCGGCGATCGTTGCGCTTACCGCAGTCTTGTCGGTGCTTGGGCTTTGGTTCGGTGTCGGCGTGCTCGAAAACCAGGTGCAGGATGCCGCCATTGATGCGCGAGTCGAACAATTCGACGGATTCGACAACGACGGGTTCGACCCCTTCTCCAGCGACATCATTTCCTCTCCGGACTTCTTCGAGATCTTCGACCTCCCGGGAATCATCTTTGGCGACGAGTTCGAGGGATTTGAGTCAACGTTCGTGGCGGAGACCGTCCGCGAGCTCGGACTCTTCGACGAGCTCGCCACGGAATTCGGCTCATCAACGGGAGAGGTGCACGTGTGGCTCTCGTCGGACCGAATCGTGGCGCTCGACGGCACCGGAACCGCCGCGGTGGCGACCGAGCCATCCGAAGGAGCGGTCATCCCGTTGCTTGATCTGTTGGAGCTCAACACCGTCGACTTCGAAGAGTTGCTGCTCGGTGAAGCGCCTCGAGATCTTCAGCTTGCCTTCGGCACCGAGGAGATCGACGGGGTCACCTTCGGGTTTGTCGCGGAGGTGACCGATGAGCTCGATGCCGTGCAGTCCATCCGAAGCACCCTGCAGATCGTGCTCGCCGCGATCGTCGTGGGTGCCGGGGTCGCCACGTGGTTCATCGCCGGGCGAGCCCTACGACCCGTCGCCCAGATCACAGGTCGGGTGCGGGAGATCACCGCGGGCTCGCTGGACGACCGTGTGCCTGAATCGAACCGGGACGACGAGATCGGGGTGTTGGCTCGCACGATGAACACGATGCTCGGCCGATTGGAGACCGCCGATCTGCGACGACGACAGTTCGTATCCGACGCTTCCCACGAGCTGCGTACCCCCGTGGCTGTCCTGAAGAGTGAGGCCGAAGTGGCGAGGCGGGCACCGGACAGCACGTCGGTCGACGAGCTGGCGGCCGTTGTTCTGGCCGAATCGAACCGCTTGGAAGGCCTCGTCGGCGACCTGCTTTCGTTGGCTCGTTCGGACGAGTCCTCCGCTGGTGGCCAACAGGCAACGATCGATCTCGATGAGGTCGTGTTGGCGGAGGCCTCGCGTTCGCGAGCGGTGGCGGTGAACCAAAGTGCAGTGTCCGCAGGACGTATTGCGGGCACGATGGAGCTGACACAGCGGGTCGTCGCACATTTGTTGGACAACGCCTGCCGTCACGCGAATTCCCGCGTGGCGATCGGCCTTCGGACCGACGGGGACCAGGTTCGGCTGTGGGTTGACGACGACGGACCTGGGGTCTCGGCGGATCAGCGAGAACGCATCTTTGAGCGGTTCATTCGCTTGGATGATGCCCGCTCCCGGGATGAGGGTGGCGCCGGCCTTGGATTGGCCGTGGTGGCGGCGTCGGTGGAGGAGTTGGCCGGCACGATCGCGGTTACGGATGCACCTTTGGGTGGGGCCCGGTTCGAGCTGACGTTTCCCCGGGCCTGAGCCCTGGTCTATTCCGGCCCGTCGGCGTCGTCACCGAGTAGCGGTTCATCGAGTCCGTGCTCGGGAAGTGCGGCTTCGACCACTGTTGTCGCGGTCTTCTCCGGCGTGGAACCGATCCGTGTCAGCGGACCCTCTTCGATCGCATACCGCTCGCCTGATGCGGAGATGATGCCCTGCGCCGTCGCGGCGGCCGGGAGTGCGAGCAACGCTCCGGCGGGGCCAAGGACCGATGCGCCGACAAGCACCGAGCCGAAGGACACGGCGGGATGGATCTTCAACGTTTTTGAGTCGATCCTCGGTGCGAGAAGGTAGTTCTCGAATTGTTGGTACGCGACGAGGAACAGCAGTGCCCACAGCGATCGGGTGGGTGATTCGAGCAGCGTCAAGATGACCGGCAATGCGCCAGCGATATAGACACCAACGACGGGTACGAACTGGCTGACGACACCGACCCACACGGCGAGGGCCAACGGGAAGGGGACACCGATGATGTTGAATGCGATCCAGGTGACGATGGACGAGATCGTCGCGAGCACCGTGCGCGAAAGGATGTAGCCACCGGTCTTCTGAATCGCCAGATCCCACACGCCGAGCACCCGACGTTGTCGATCCGGCTTGAGCCGAGAACAGATGGTGCGACGAAGGCGCGGTCCGTCAGCGGTGAGATAGAAGGTGAACAGGGCGATCGTGAAGATCTGGAAGACGAGGCCAACGACAGTGGCGCCGATACCCACGACGTTGTCGGCCAAGCCGGTCAGCTGTTCGCCGAGTCCATCTTCGTTGAGGAACTGGTCGCGCACGGCGTTGAGGTCGGTCGTCTCGTCGATGTTCTCCTGCAGCCAGACCTCCAGGTCGTCGATCAGCTCGGGAGCGTCTTCGACGAAATGGGTGGTTTGTTCGGCCAGAACCGTTCCGACGATGAAGCTGAATCCGCCAATCAGGATCAGAGCGGCGCTGAACATGATGAGTGTTCCGAATCCTCGACGGACTCCTCGCTTCTCGAGGAAGTTGACCGCTGGCTCCAACGCGAACGAAAAGAAGAAGGAAATCAGGATCGTGACGAGAAAGCCTGAGAGCGACTCGAACAGCTCCCGCAGCAACCACAGGAAGATGACCCCGCCGAGTAGTAATCCGATTGCTCGCGGCACCCAGCGTGGCATTCCGTCGTTTTCCGGTAATGTGTCGGCGGGTTGCGGAGCGGTCACGATTGCCAACGCTAGTTGGCGGCGACACGGGTCGTTCGCACCATGTTGCCGAATCCGAATCGATGGGACCATGGTCAAAAGCAAGGGCGAAAAGGAAGCGTGAACATGAAGGCTGTAGTGCATGGGGGCGGTGCTCGTCGTGCGATCGTGCTTGCCGGCCTGTCGATTCTGGCATTGGTTGGCATGATGGAAATGGGCGTGGCGTGGGCGGCCGATCCACCTCCGGAATTCGTGGACGCCGTGGTCGCAGACGAGATCTTTGCCCCCATCCAGATCGAGATGGCGCCCGACGGCCGACTCATCGTGTTGACCGACAGCGGCCGCGCGCATGTGATCAAGAACGATCA
>Ga0265306_10001589_pt1 | contig 11090 bp, 11 predicted proteins | sample Helome_3_FD_192493 | JGI IMG/M metagenome (GOLD analysis project Ga0265306, IMG submission 192493) | Marine sediment microbial communities from subtidal zone of North Sea - Hel_20160420 (Illumina Assembly) | ecosystem: Environmental > Aquatic > Marine > Subtidal zone > Sediment ...
GAGACCATCGGGGCTTAACTCGGCGAGCTTGTCCGCCAGCTGCTCCGAAGCCTCGGTCTCGAAGTGTAAGCGGTAGCCAAATGTGGAGTTTTCCATCTGCCGCCGCATCGCAGCCAGCACATTTGGGTTTGAGTGACCGATATTGCTGACCATCGCACCCGACGAACCATCGATATAACGCTTGCCGGATTTATCCCACATGTAGATACCTTCCGCTCGATCCAGCACCGGACGGCGTAAGCGTGACTGATAGAATAAGCGGCTTGCTTTAGTCATTTAACACCCTTTTTATAGAATCTTATGGCGCAATTGTGCGGGGCCGGTTGCAGGCTTTAAAACTGCTTGATCAGGGGCAACATCTATCTTTCCGGAGTCAGGCTCCTGGGCGAAAATCGCATTATCATCAGCAAATTGGCACCCATCAGGTTCAGCCAGTTAATGGGCGGCTCCGCTTCGATCCATAGAAAGCAGATGACGTATTCTCCGAGCATTGCCCCCAGGTATTACCCAATCATTCTGATAATGAGCATACCAGGATCAGGAAGTATAAAAGCCCAATTTTCATATAACAAGTTATGAAGCTGACTGGAAAATCAATCGAGAAAGAGTATTCTTGGCGCTGGGGGTTATTTTTATGCGCCAAGTTAGATATGGGTCACCAATGGCGCTAGTTATGGCCTGGATAGTTACGGCACCGCTGCATGCTGCACTGTCAACCAGCCCGGATGAGGTGGTACTGCCGCAACCCGCGGTAGACCTGTTGCCCCAGGATGTCGTCAGAATTGTGGTCAATGCCCTCGCCGATAACGACAAACCGTTTATCGATGCCGGTATCGCCACCACCTTTGCTTTTGCCTCACCCGGCAACAAGGCAAATACGGGCCCGCTGGAAAAATTTGCGCGCATGGTTAAAAGTCACCCCTATGGAGTCATGGTGAATCACGTTGCCAGCGATTTCAGCGAGGTGGTCCGCGTCGGTGACGAAGCATATCAACTGGTTGCACTGACCGGAATTGATGGTAACGAAGTGGTTTTCGCATTTCGCCTGAGCAGGCAACCCGAGGGCGAGTTCGAAGGTATGTGGATGACCGATGCGGTCTGGCCAGTGAGCAATGCCGGCATGCCCAGGCAGGCTCTTTGACAATCCGGGTCTTGACCAAGTCCTCTGCAGTGCAAGCTGAGAGTATGTTTTGCAAGCCGGCTGCGGGTTTGATGGTCCTGGCCGTTCTCGGGTAAACGTCATGGTAGAAAGCAAAACAGGCGATGACACGACAACTGCCCCGGTCTCGCTGGAAATTCTTACCGGGCCGGCGCGGGGTACCGCTTCCTGGTTGAGCGGTGCCACGCTCGATGTATCCTTGAATCCCGCGGATATGATTCGGGTTGCCGAGGTGGGCAGCGAACCGCTGGAAAATGGTGTGGTCGCGCGTTTACATCGCTCCGGTGACAGTTATGAAATCGAGGCGCTGGATGATAATCCACTTTGGATTAACGGTGCCCGCATCGATTCGAAGCAGCTGGAACAACGCGATTTAATCGAGTTTGGCGAACAGGGACCGCTAACGCGCTATCGCGTCCACCGCCAGGGTGACCGGATCAGGCGATCGCTCGGCGATATGCTCGATGATTGTATCGACTATACCCGGGTCAGTCGCAAACCCCGTGGCGCTCGTTTGCAAAATGCTTTGCGTGACTTCAGCTACGACTTTGTACTGCAAACGACGTTGCTGTTCCGCATCACCGTGATCATCGCCCTCGTCGTGCTGGGCGTCATTACCTACCAGCAGTACCGTTCCGATATTCAGTTACAGCGCCAGGCCGAGAGCAGCGAGGATCGACTGGAAGATTTTGCGCGCACTCTGACACGCACCAACCAGGAAGCCCTGCGTCCAGCGGATCTCAGCAGTTTGCGCCGGGAACTCAGCCATTCCTTGACTGATGCGGCCGAAAGACTGGAATTGCTTGAAAAGCGTTCTGCGGCCAGTACCCGTATCATTGCCGATGCGACCCGTTCAGTCGTGTTTTTGCAAGGTGCCTACGCTTTTCGTGATGTCGAATCTGAACGCGTGTTGAGGTATCAGACCGATGCTGAAGGTAATCCATTATTTACGCTGCGTGGCCAGCCGTTGCTGACCCTCGAGGGGGAGGGTGAGGTCGCCGAACGGCCCTTCACCGGCACCGCTTTCATAGTGAGTAAAAGCGGTGCGCTGTTGACTAACCGGCACGTTGCCCTGCCATGGGAAGACGACACCCGTGTCGAAGCTTTGATCGGCGCCGGTATGGAACCCTTCCTGATCAAGTTCGTCGGTTACCTGCCGGGCATCGAGACCGCGTTTCCAGTCGAGTTATTGCAGGCCAGCGATGAGGCCGACCTCGCGTTACTGCAATGTAGCGAATTACTTGCCGATCTGCCCTGGCTGAAGCTCAGCGACAGGTCAGCCGAACCTGGTGATGAAGTCATTGTGATGGGTTATCCGACCGGCCTGCGTGCGATGCTGGCGCAAACCGGTGACAGTTTTCTGGCCGAGATGGAGCGAGATGAAAGTCTTGATTTCTGGACGGTCGCCGAACGCCTTGCTCAGGCGCAATTCATCCGACCGCTGGCGAGCCGCGGTATCGTTGGTCAGCGCACCGCGGCGACCGTGGTCTATGACGCCGACACCACTCACGGCGGCAGTGGCGGACCGGTACTGGATATCAACGGTCATGCGATTGCGATCAATACCGCTATCATCCCCGAGTACGGAGGTTCGAATTTCGGGGTTCCGGTAGAATTTGCGCGCCGCTTACTGCTGGCAGCAGGAGTAGAGATCGAGCAAGAATAATGCCCATAACTATAGCGGCATTTGATCCGATGTCGGCTTGTATACGTAGACTCGTTAAACCTTGAGGATCTTTGTAATGAAAAACCTGCTCATATTAATTTTAAGTTTCTCGTCGCTGGGTTGCGTTACGGGATACAACCCACGGTACTACTTCAACGAAGTTCAGGTCGTTAACCTTACGACCGCGGAAATCGAAGATGTCCAGGTGAGCATCCCTGGAACGAGCACGTCTTTGTTCTGCGATGAGGTTGCGAAAAATGCCATCTGCGATGACCGCTACGGTAGACGTGCCTTCCCACAGCAGGGAATCGAACTGAGCTGGATTCACCCCAACGACAGTCGCAAATCCGGCCTGTTTACACCCGCGATACCGGTGACTTTCAATGCGTCGTTTCCGTTGCGTATAGTCCTGGAGGTCAATGCCGACGGAGTGGTAAATGCCTTTTTCGAACAGGATGAACCGAGCCGCGAAGGCAATTCACTATTTAATAGTTGAGCAAGCGTCATCAACCATTCCCTGTAAGCGGCCAGAACAGCAACAATCGGAGAGATTCACTAGCTTCGCTTGAATAACATGGTGATCATATTCAACCAGTCGGAGTATGCTTCAAACCATGTCACAGCAAAATACGAATTCGATACAGAAATTTGTCGATCTGGCGCGCTATATTGCGGCCAACGCGGATGAAAAGTTGACCCTGGAAACGCTGGCGGCGCGCGTTCACTTGTCGCCCTCGCGATTCCAGCGGGTTTTCAAATCGATCTTCGGTGTTTCGCCGAAGAAATTCCAGCAAGCCGCACGCAGCGATCGCTTTAAGGCCTTGCTGCGCGCCGGCACCGATATCACCGCTGCTATATACCAAGCCGGTTATGGTTCAGGCAGCCGGGTCTATGGCCAAACCATGCATAACATCGGCATGACGCCAAAACGTTACCGTGCCGGTGGCAAGGGAGAAACGCTGAGCTGGGCCTGTCGTGACACTGCGCTCGGGCCTATCCTGATGGCCGCTACCGATCGTGGGGTTTGCTTCGCGCAATTCGGCAATGACTGTGAGACGCTGCAACAGCAGCTTCGGGCCGAGTTCCCCCGGGCCGAGTTAAAGCGTTACCAGGAGACATCATCGGGGCAACTGGAGCAATGGATTGACGCCCTGGACGCCTACATCCAGAATAAGCAGCCGCGCCCCGAGTTGCCGCTGGATTTACAGGGCACCGCCTTTCAGATCAAGGTGTGGGAGTTTTTGTTGAGCCTCGAGGATGGCGATGTGATCAGTTACTCCGAACTGGCGCAGGGAATCGGCAAGCCGAAGGCGATACGCGCAGCGGCATCGGCCTGTGCGGCGAACCGGATCGCGGTGCTGGTGCCCTGCCATCGAATCCTGCGCGGCGACGGTGGACTCGGCGGATATCGCTGGGGGCAGGCGCGTAAACGCGTATTGCTCGATGCTGAACGAGTGCGTAAAACCTCAACATAACAAGCCATCAATTAGACGCTTCACATGATTCCGACATTAATCTCCACCTGCAAGCGTGGATACAGCGACTGCAGCCCGTTCACGCCAGCGGTGGTTCCGTTTGATCGACAGCCTGGCGGGATTATTACCGAACCGGGGTGCTCGATGCCGTGTATATCAGGCCGGCTTGAATGCTGGTAGAAATCCTCAACATCGTCGCCCCGGTATTTCTCGTAATCGCCGCGGGATACCTGGCGGTCAGAAGCGGCATTATCGGCTCAGAAGCCATCGACCAGCTGATGAAGTTTGCGATCCAGTTTGCCATTCCCTGTTTGCTGTTTCGAGCGACCTCGACCATCGATCTGAGTGCCGCCTTCGGCTGGCGCATGATGCTGGCTTACTACCTGGCCGCAATCGCGTGTTTTGTGTTCGCCATATTGGTGGTTATAAACCTTTTCAAGAGGCGGCCCGGAGAAGCGGTTGGCGTTGCCTTTGCCGCCATGTTTTCGAACCTGGTAATGCTCGGGCTGCCGATTTCGGAACGCGCCTGGGGTGCGGATAACCTGGCGCCGAGCTATGCCCTGGTCGCGGTCAACGCGCCGATCTGTTACCTGATCGGGATTACCGTGATGGAGTTTTTGCGCGCCGACGGTCGCGGCGTCGCGGCAACCTCGCGCATCGTGCTCGAGGCAATGTTTCGCAACAGCCTGATGATAGGCATCGGGCTCGGCTTTATCGCCAACCTGGGCGGGATCGTTTTGCCTGGTGCATTACTGGCGGCAATCGAGTTGCTCGCGCGGGCTGCTTTGCCCGTAGCGCTGTTTGCGCTTGGCGGAGTATTGACGCGCTATACGCTTGCCAGATCCCTGGGGGAGGCGGGACTCATAGTGATACTGTCTTTAATCGTTCAACCGGCGCTGACATTGCTGCTGGCCTGGCAATTGCAACTGCCCGCGGCAACCACGAAATCCATTGTGCTGATGTCAGCGGTGGCGCCGGGGCTGAACGCCTATTTGTTCGCCAGCATGTATAACCGCGGTACCGAAGCTGCCGCGAGTGCGGTTTTGCTATCAACCATACTGGCGGGGTTTACGGTAAGCGCCTGGCTGATTTTTCTTTAACCCGGAGCGCGATATGATCTACCTGTTGAAACTTCTCTGCCAACGATGATGACCACTGGAAACAGTGCCGTAATGCGCAAAGCGATACTGGATGCGCTATCGCTACCGGCGTTTATCCTGCTGTTCACGATGATGGGATTCGGCTCGCTGGCGCGTGGCGCGGGTTTCGGTGCAGATATGGCAGCTATTGCCACGTTGTTTATCTGGGGTCTGCCAGGGCAGCTCGCGATGGTAGAGTTGACTTCCACCGGTCAGGGTATAGTCACCATCGTATTTGCCTGTTCGCTCGCCAACGCGCGTTTCTTACCGATGGTGGTCTCGTTTGTGCCGGCGATGTCGCGTGGCAGATCAAACCTGTTCGGCAGGAGTCTCGATGCGCAACTATTGTCGATCAACTCCTGGGCGATGTGCCTGCGTGAATTCCCCAATATCGATTCGCGGTTCCGACATCGCTATTACGTCACTTTTGCGAGTTGTATCCTGATGGCCGCGGTTATTGGCACCCTGTTTGGGTATCATGGCGCGGTGCTATTGCCCGCCGCAATAGTGCTTGGGTTGATTTTCGTCAGCCCGCTATTTTTTGCCCTCGTGCTGTCAGCGGTGCCGGGCCGTGCGCAACGATTATCGATGCTGCTCGGTTGTGCGACCATTCCGGTCGCCAACTTTCTGTTGCCATCGATTGACTTACTGATTACCGGTGTGGTCGGTGGCAGCCTCGGCTTTGCGGCGGGTAAATTCTGGAAGACGGTCGATGCAAACTGAAAGCTTGTGGTTGATCGTGCTGGGTTGTGGTGCGGCAACCTTCGTCTGGCGTTTTCTCGGCGTGGTCGTGGTTAAACGCATCGATGCCAATGGCGCCATATTCCAGTGGATAACCTGTGTTTCCTACGCGATGGTGGCGGGGCTGATTTTTCGCATGGTGATTATGCCGGAGAGCGAGCTGGCCAGCGTTTCAATGGTGATCCGTATTACCGCGGTGGCGATCGCGTTTGCGGCTTACTTCCTGTTCAGGCGTCGCCTGGTGGCCGGAGTGCTGGCGGGCGGGATCAGCCTGTCGACGATGGTGCTATGGTTTGGTTGAAGCGAATCGACCCGCGCCGCGGTTACCCGCCGCGGGGCAGATGATCACCCCGTCATTTGCCTGGAAGGATGTTTTTTCTTGATGAAGGCGCCATAAATGCTGCCGCAGAGCGTCAATATGCCCGCAATCAACAGTCCCAGCGCAATTGGCCGATCGAAATAACCACTCCATTCGAAGTGCAGCATTTGCATCGCCTGGGCAAAGGTTTGCTCGCCGATCTTGCCGAGGATCAGGCCGAGTACGATACCGGCCACAGAGTATCCCGAACGACGCAGGAAAAATCCGATCACGCCGGCGAGAAACATGACGATAACATCGATGGTCAGGCCGCGCACCGCGTAGGCGCCGACCGTGGCGAGCAACAGGATCATCGGCGCCAGAAACTGGAATGGAATGCGCAGCAGATTGATGATGGTCTTGGTTTCGAGGAAACCGACAAACAGGATCGACACATTGGCGAAGAACATCGCGGCGAACACGACCCAGACCAGGTCAGCGCTGTTCATAAATACCAGTGGACCGGGTTCCATATCGTGCATTTGAAACACGCCGACCATCATCGCAGTCAGCGCGCCACCGGGTAATCCCAGTGCCAGCAGGGGTATCATTGCCGCACCCGTGGCCGCATTGTTGGCGGTTTCCGAAGAGATGACTCCTTCGAGTTTACCCTTGCCGAATTCTTCGGGTGTCTTCGACCAGCGTACGGCTTCGTTGTAACCCATGAATGCCGCCAGGGTCGCGCCGATGCCGGGCAGGATGCCGCAAAAGAAGCCGATCACGATGGAGCGAAAGACGGCCCACTTGTGCGCAATGAGTTCGCTTAGACTCGGAAAATCCACGCTCATTTTGGGTGCTTTGTAGGAACCTCTGGCTTTCTTTTCCGCCTGCACAAAAATTTCCGAAACCGCGAAAAAACCAAGGATCGTGGGGATAAAGTGAATCCCGGCAAGCAGGTAAGGCATTTCGAAATCGTAGCGCTCGATGCCACCCACCGGATCGAGGCCGACCACGGCGACCATCAATCCGATCAGAATCGACAACCAGCCTTTCCAGAAAGTTTTGGCGCCGACTGACGATGCTACCGCCAGACCAAAGAATACCAGTGCAAAAATCTCGGGTGGACCAAATGCGGAAATCGCCCAGTCGGCGATCGGCGCAGTCGCCAGCATCATGATGATGCAGGATATGGTGCCACCGAGCGCTGAACACATGACGGCGGCGCCGACGGCTTTACCGGCCTGGCCCTTTTGCGTCATCGGGTAACCGTCGAAAGCGGTCGGTGCGTTTTCCGGGGCGCCGGGAATGTTAAACAGGATCGCGGTAATGGCGCCACCGTAAACCCCGGTACAGTAAATCACCGAAAACAGCATGATGCCGTGCTCGGGCGACAGATGCGCGGTAAATGGCAGCAGGATGGCCGCCAGGGTCAACATGCTCACGCCCGGAATCGCGCCGAACAGCATGCCGCCGACCACACCACCGAAAAAAATCAGGATCCCGACTGGATCGCTGAACAGGGTAATGGTGCCGGTCAAGAAATTATCAAATGCGTCCATTGGCTACCTATTGCAACACCGTGACTACCCAGCTACCGATATCGTAGAACGGGTGTAAATTGCCCACCGGTAAGCCGACAAACAGAATCTTCACGAACAGCAGCATCAGCAGCCCGAAAATCAGCGCCATTATCGCCATCATTGGTTTGGGTCGTTGTTCACCGAACAGGAACATGACCCCGATAATGAAAAACGGCGCCAGTGAATAAAAGCCCATATCTTCGAGCATTGCCGCAAAAAACAGCGGCAGGGTCAAAATTGCGCCGACCATGTTGCGGCGCATGTAATAGATGAAAATTCCGATCAGGATTGCGGCGCAGATAATACGGATAATATGCACTGCCATTCCGTCGACAGATAGCAGGGCGACTATCCAGTCCGGGATGCGCATGTACGCAAATGGAATCAACAGCAGGGCGAAGGTCGAGGCATACCATTTGATATCTTCGTGGTGTGCTTCGTGCGCCGCTTCTTCGGCGCCATCGGAAGTAGCGGCGTCGATGATTTCCGATGCGGTTTCGTCGCCACGCTTCCAGTGGTGGAATAACTGGCCGAGCGCCGCAATCGCCATCAACAGGATAATGGTACGTGGCCAGGCGGTCGCACCGAACTTGTAGATTTCGATGTCTTTTTCGAATTCGAAAGAATAGATGTACAGGAACAGGCACAGCCCGAGCCACAGACCGGCTTCAACCAGGTGTCCAGCTCTCAGTTGGCCCATGATTCAGTCAAGCGGGACGGGTAAAGAAAATAAAGCGCCCGAGGCAAATCCCGGGCGCTGAATGACGTGAGTCTTCATTTCAGGAGCTACTGAATTTTCAGCCCCATTTGCTTGTAGACGTCACGGTATTGACCGACTGTGGTGGATATCAGGTCTCTGGAACCCTCGGTATCACGAAAACTTTCGATCAGCGTCATGTATTTGCTGTCGTTGTACTTTTGATAGCTGGGTTGGCAATAAGCTTTCTGAAAGGCCCACTGCAGCCATTCGACACGGTCGGCAGGCGTTCCCTTGTGCACGTAGAAGCCACGGAAGCGGTACAGCGGATCAAAGTCCATGCCGGCGTCGGTCAGACTCGGTACCTCGGCAAATGCCGCGGGACGTTCTTTCAGGATGGTCAGAATCGGCTTGAATTTGCCTGCATCGAGGAACTTGCGTACGTCACCGGGTTGCTCGAACAGTGCGTCAACCTGGCCGCCGGCCAGCGCACCGTAACGTGGCGCACCCTTGTCGAAGGAGATTTGCTGGATTTTCATGCCGGTGGCGTCGGTGATGTACTTCATCGTCACCCGTTCCATCGAACCTTCCTTGGAGACATTGGCGATAGTCGCCTTGCCGTTTTGTGCCTTGACCCAGGTAACGAAGGAATTCCAGTCGCTGAAACGATCTTCGTTGGTGCGAATGTAGATTTGCGAAAAGGTAATTTGCGAGGTCACCAGCGGGATCAGGTCGGTGGCAGGATTGGGCTTGCTCGAGTCGAGTGCATGCGCGCTGGAGGCATCGTCGATATGTTCCAGCACGGTATAGCCGTCGGCTGGTGCCGCCATGTAGGAAGTCATGCCTACCGTACCCGAACCGCCGGGCTTGTGATCACGGTTGATCGCTACGGTGGTGAGTTCGGTCACCGCCTGGGCCATCGCCTGGGCGACCTGGCCTGAACCACCGGCCGGGCCGTAAGGTACGACCATGGTCAGTGCGCGCGCCGGGTACCCGCCGGGATAGTCTTTGGTGGCCGGTAATGCGTCGGTAGCGCAGGCGGCATAAACAGTATTGGCGGAAAGTGCCGTGGTGGCCAAAGCGATGCTGCATGCGGCCAGATATTTTCTAAGATTCATTAGTGCTCCTCCGGGTTGTTTTATTATTACTACAGTCAATTATTAGAATGTTTCGGCGGATGGTATACAAGCTTTCCAAAACTGTCTAGCACCAGCGCCAGTTAATACCGACTCTTCAAAAGCGGTGCTGACACGGGGTGATCTGCTCTTGAGGCAGCCCCGGCGCGCGGGCCAACCTGAGATATTTAATGATAGGCCCGCCACAGCATCGAGGTTCCGGAAACCACCAGGATCCCGATAATCAGGTTATGAAACCTCGACTCGCTGATATGACCGCGTACGCGCTGTCCGACTATCAGTCCGAGCGTTACCGGCATGGTAGCGAAAGCTGAATAGAGCAGTAGCCGCTGGTCGAGAATGTCGTATATAAACAGGGTAATCGTCCAGGGTATGACCGCGCTGACATAGAGAAAGCTGATGGTGCTGACAAACTGGTTTTTGGTGAGGCCACGAATGGAAATCAGGTAGGTAATCAGCATCGGACCGAAAAACGACGATACTCCGCCGATGACGCCGGAAGCGCCGCCAAATAGAACGCCTGCCGGTTTGACCAGTCGATCGGGCACATGCAGGCGAAACCGTGAACCCTGCAGCAGTGCGAAGGCAATGACCGCGACCCCGACCAGCACCAACAGTGTCTTTTCGTCGATCACCGAGAGGATTTTTACACCGACCCAGGTACCTATAAGGATGGCGACAAATGTCGGCCAGAAACGTGACACGATCGTTACGCTGCGTTCGGCCTGGGCAAACTGCCACAGGTTGGCGACCACTACCGGTACCGCCATGATGGCTATAGCCATCTGGGGTGGCAGCACCTGGGCCATCATCGGCACGGTCAGCAACGGTGTGCCGACGCCGAGAGCACCCTTGATGAAACCTCCGCAACACAGCGCGAAAAAGCACCAGGCTACGATCCAGGGTCCGTAATCAGCCAGCAAAGCGGGAATCCTCGAACAAAGCGCAGCATCTTATCAGTTCGCGCTATTTTAGGAAGCCGGGATCAGCCGCCATTCCCACGCAAACCGGCGGCCTGACCCGTTAAAATCGATACTTTTTCAGCACCCGGCCTTTAAGGCACGAGGGGTTTCACCGGTTTCCCCTAACAGTGGGTGGCTACCTCGGGGGTAAGTCCGCAAAAGGCGCTCCCAAACGGCAGAAAGCGCCGTTTGGTCCATCCATGGAATCGCTTGGAACTCGGCGTCCTGCCTCGTTAC
>Ga0265306_10001590_pt1 | contig 11089 bp, 9 predicted proteins | sample Helome_3_FD_192493 | JGI IMG/M metagenome (GOLD analysis project Ga0265306, IMG submission 192493) | Marine sediment microbial communities from subtidal zone of North Sea - Hel_20160420 (Illumina Assembly) | ecosystem: Environmental > Aquatic > Marine > Subtidal zone > Sediment ...
GACCAGGCGGTGCAGGCATCGGAACGGGCCCTGGATATCGCCAACAGGCGCTTCCGCGAGGGCTACTCGGATTTCCAGCGGGTGCTCGACTCCCAGCGCTCAAAGTTCGGGCAGGCCGAGAATGCGCTGGTCAATCACGGCAGTCATATCAGTTCGGTGATCAGCCTGTACAAGGCGCTCGGCGGTGGTTGGCAGGCCACCCCGGTTGAGCAGTTGGTCCCCGAGGATACGCGCGACCAGATGCAGGAGCGCACCGACTGGGGCGATCTGCTCAGTGCGCCCCTACCTAAGGATCAGGCAAACCCATCAGCAACTTCGGGTGCTTCACAAAAATGAGTGACAAAAACGAACCGCAACCGGCTACTGATGACGAGGACAAGCCGGAAGAGAAAGCGGAAGAACAGGCCGCAGCCACATCCGTCAAAAAGGGCGTGTTGATCATACTGCTGGTGATACTGCTCAGCCTTGTCTGGTATCTGCTTGCCGACCGATTCACTCCCTACACCAGTCAGGCGCGCATTCAGGGTTATGTCGTGGGTGTGGCCCCCAAGGTCGCCGGCCTGGTCATCAACGTATGGGTGAAGAACAACCAGGAGGTGGAGGAGGGGGAGCGGCTGTTTGAGATCGACCCTTCGCAGTACACAATCGCCTTGCAGCGCGCGGAGTCCGATCTGCAGAACGCGCGCAACCAGGTCGGAGCCGGTACCGCGGGTGTCGAGTCTGGAAAGGCCTATCTGCGCTCTGCGCTGGCCAATGAGCTGAAGGCGAAACAGGACGCCAGCCGCCAGGAGCGCCTGTACCGCGAGGACCCCGGGACCATTTCGGTGCGTCGGCTGGAGGTCGCCCGCGCCACGCTGGAACAGGCCAAGGCCTCGGTGCAGGTCTCCGAGGCGGAGATTCAGCGTGCGATAGAGCAGCAAGGTGGCGAAGAGGACAATAACGCCATACTTAAATCTGCCATGAGCGCAGTTGACAAGGCCGCACTGGATCTCAGCAATACCATCGTCAGAGCCGCATCACGCGGGGTCATCACCGACCTGCGGGCCGATGTCGGTCAGTATGCCGGCGCCGGCGCCCCGGTCATGACCCTGATTGCGATCCACGACGTGTGGATCGATACCGAATTTACCGAAAACAACCTTGGTCATCTGCGGGTCGGCAGCGCGGTGGAACTGGTGCTCGACTCCATGCCCGGCCGGGTGTTTGCCGGCAAGATACGCAGCATCGGTCTGGGTGTGAGTGACGGCCAGACGCCGCCGCCACCGGGCCAGCTGCCGACGATTCAGAACAATCGCGACTGGCTGCGCCAGTCACAGCGCTTCCCGGTGATCATCGAGTTTGCACCGGGGCAGGCGGAACAGTTGCGTGACCAACTGCGTGTAGGCGGTCAGGTGGATGTCATGGCCTACAGCGAAGGGCATCCGTTCCTCAGGCTGCTGGGTAAGGCCTATCTCCGGTTTATAAGCTGGCTTTCCTATGCGTACTGACGACTGAACGTGCATATTCAGGCAAGGCGCATCTTCCGTTTGAGCGGCACCGTGGCCCTCGCACTGGCAGCGGCCTATGCGCTGGCGGTACCTCTGCCATTCATCGCCCCGCTGTTCGCGCTGATGCTTGCCGCCCCACCCAAACCACCGATGGGGCCCAAGGGTCTGTTCGGCCTGGTTATGGTGGTGGCGTTATCGCTCGGTATCGGTCTGATACTGATCCCGCTGCTGCTGAAGTATCCGGTTGTTGCGATATTGCTCGTGACTCTCGGTCTGTACCTGAGCTTTTATCTTACGGTACACAAGGGCAAGGCCCTGCTGGGTTCCTTTCTGACCATGGGCTTTACCCTGATCTCCGCCGCCGGCACGGTCGATTTTGCACTGGCCACGACGCTGATTCAGTCCCTGGTGATCGGGATTACGATTGCAATCGTCTGTCAGTGGATGGTGTACCCCTGGTTTCCCGAAGACCCGGCTGTCGCCCAACAGGCACCCGCCGCAGCCCCCGGTGTCGAGAACTCTAACTGGATCGCCTTGCGCGGCACCCTGATCGTGCTCCCTGTTTACCTGCTTGCGCTGACCAATCCCCTTGCGTATCTCGCAATCATCATGAAGTCGGTATCCCTGGGTCAGCAGAGCTCTCTGGTTGACGCGCGAAGTGCGGGAAAGGAATTGCTCGGCTCCACCTTTCTCGGCGGATTTTTTGCGATCCTGTTTTGGGCGATGCTGGGGATGCTGACCAATCTGTGGATGTTCTTTTTGCTGATGCTGCTGTTCGGCCTGTATTTTTCCAGCAAGATCTACCAGCTGGCGAAAACACGTTTTCCCGCGTCTTTCTGGCTCAACGTCGGTATCACCATGCTGATCGTGCTGGGGCCTGCGGTTGAGGACAGTGACAGTGGAAAGGACGTGTATGCCGCCTTCATGGTGCGCATGGGTCTGTTCGTTGCGGTCACCTTTTACGCCTGGTTGGCGGTCTATGTTCTTGAACATCTACGTAAACGACATATCGACCTGGTCGCAGTACGGCTGAACAAAAAGGCGTCACTCGCGTGCTGACCGGGATCTTCTTGTCTGCCTGCTCATTCAGTCACTATTGCTGGTCGCCGTAATGCATAATTGCTTTCGCCACACGCAGTTCGTGGAGCTGCAAAAGTCGATTAGTTCGCTTGTCGCCTACAGGGCCCTGCGCTAATGTCAGTGTTATGAAACGATTTATAGCGATATTCCTGCTTGCGGCCAGTGCAACGGCCGGCGCAGAGGTTTTCCGCCAGGTTGGTCCTGACGGTGAGGTTTCCTTTACCGACACGCCCGCCCCGGGCGCTGAACGGGTGAACGTGGATCCAGCGCAGACTGTCACTTTGCCGCCCGTGCCGCAGAGCGGGGCCGGCATGCAACAGTCCAACGGCAAAGCCAATAAGAAACAGGTCCCTGCCAGGTTTGCGATCGTCGAGCCGACGAATGGCCAGAGCATCAGGGCCAACGACGGCAAGGTAACGGTCTCTCTGTCGCTTACGCCTGCGCTCATGCCTGGCTACACCATTGACCTTGTCGTCAGTGGTGGGGGTGGTGAAAACGTCTATTCCGGTGCCACCTTGAATTTCAACCTCAGCGATCTCGCCCGGGGTGAGCATACCTTGGTGGCCAGGCTGAAGAATGGCAGGGGCGAACAGGTGGTTGAGGCCGGTCCTGTGAGCTTTTATGTACTGCGAGTTGCAGCTGGCGGTTGAGTTTGTATTTTCCCTCATGCTGTAGATTCTGACGTGCCCAGCCAATCGCCCGAAACGGAGGAGTCGTGATGTGGAGACTGCTACCTCTTTGTCTCTTGGTTGCTTGTGCTGCAATTGATCCAGATAAATCGACGTCCGGTGGCGGTAGTGCGGGCGCGCATCCGCGCATTATCCGCGCGCTGGAACTGCCACTGCATCCGCCAACCCTGATTGTCCAGGGTGAGCCCTCCAGGTGGACCTTTCGCGACTTCAATGTCTCCGGCTGGGTGGACGAAAAGGGTTTCTGGGACATCCGATCCGAGATTTCTCACGGAAGCATCCGCTGCGCCAGCTATGAGGTGGGTGTCCAGTTGGGTAGGGGGCGGCCCGCCTGCAGCAATGTCGACTGGTTGACCAATGTCGAATACGGCTCGTGGGTTCGGCACTGCAACAGTGCGACGCGTATTCATTCCGGTGGCGGCAGGTTCTTCGACACCTCGGCGGTCGAGGCGGCAAATTGTGCGCGGGTGGTTGTCCGCTGCGAGGGTTGCTGATCCGCGACGCGAGCCGTCGGTCCGATGCGGTATTCAATGCGGCACAGATTTCGCTTGTTCGCTACGTCGCCCAAGGTTATTTTGCGAAGTCGGCAGAAGTACGGCCCTTTTTATTAACCCGGCATATTGGGTGGCCGGTTTAATAGTAAGTCCGTTTCGGACAATGAATGTTTTCTGAGGTTACTGATGAAACCGTCGCGCGCTGAACCTTTGCCTTACCAAAAACCTGGCTACTACCTTGCACCGGTGTTGTTGCCGGTGCTTCTGCTGGGGTTTGCCTTTTCGGCATTCGCCGTCGAAGCGGATGCCGCCGGGGAATCTCCGGACTGGGTGCAGTTGTTCCTCGGATTGTTCGGTGGCCTGGCGCTTTTTCTCGGCGGCCTCCAGCTGTTGTCGGAGGGCATGACGAAAGCCGCCGGTCAGACAATGAAGACGGTTCTCGCGAAGCTTACGACCAACCGTTTCAGCGGCGCGTTGACCGGTGCCTTCGTAACGGGCGTGCTCAACTCATCAACGGTAACAACCCTGTTGGTGGTGGGCTTCATCAGCGCCGGTTTCATGACCCTGACGCAATCGGTTGGCGTGATCATGGGCGCGAATATCGGCAGCACGGTGACGGCCCAGCTGCTGGCCTTCAATTTGTCGGCGTACGCGCTGGGTCCGGTTGCGATCGGTTTCTTCATGATGTTCACCGCCAAGCGCGAAAAGGTGAAGTACTACGGCATGATGGTCATGGGCATCGGCCTGGTGTTCTACGGCATGGGGCTGATGAGTTCGGGGATGGCCCCGCTGCGCACCTATGAGCCGTTTTTGGCGATTCTGCGGGGGTTGGAAAATCCGTTGGCCGGCATCCTCGCCGGTGCAGTGTTCACCGCGGTCGTGCAATCTTCTGCGGCGACCGTAGGTATCGCCATCGCCATGGCGAGCGAGGGCCTGCTGGCCTTGCCCGCGGGGATCGCGCTGGCACTTGGGGCAAACATCGGTACTGCAGTCACTACTGCGATCATGGGCATCATGAGCAGTAAGTCGACGGACGCGGTGCGGGCATCGGTGGTGCATGTGGTTTTCAACGTTGTGGGGACTCTGATTTGGCTGCCCTTCATCTGGCTGCTGGTGGATATCGCGGTCTGGGCCTCACCCATGAGCGCGGGCCTGGACGGAACGGCCAAGGCGGCAGCCGAGGTGCCACGCCAGATCGCCAACGCCAATACCCTGTTCAACGTCATCAACACGCTGTTGTTCATCGGCTTCACCGGTGTGTTCGCAAAACTGGCGGAACGCCTGGTACCCGAGCGCAAAGTGCCCGAGGGCGTGATCATCGAGCCGGAGTTTCTGGATGAGGCTGCGCTCAAGGCACCAGCCGTCGCGCTTCAACAGGTCCGTCTCGAACTGGGGCGGGTTGGAGAGATCACTGTCGGCATGCTGCGGGACGTCGGGCCTGCGTTCAGGAATCGGGACATGGCGGCGGTTGAAGAGATTGCCAAGCGCGACGATCAGGTCGACATCCTGGAGCAGGCGATCCTCGAATACCTCGGCAGGATCCGCATGGGCATGATGACCGAAGAGGAGAGCGATGAGTTTCAGACCCTGATGATCGCCACCGATAATATCGAGAACCTGGCCGACGTTATCGAGACCGATATGGTCGCTCTGGCGCGACGGGCGGCCGATATTAAATCGGTATCCGGAGAAGAAACCCGGGCCATGCTGAACGAACTCTACGAATCCACGCTGAAGTCGGTAGAACTGGCGGTAAAGGCCGTGCGCGACAATGACCAAAACGCCGCGGAGTCGGTGATGATGCTGAAGGAGGCCTTCCGCGAACAGTCTGAGCGTCTGTTGGGCAGAAAGGCGGCCCGGCTCACGGCTGAGGATCCGGAATATCTGGAACTGGTGAGACTGCAGATGGGCCTCGTCGATCAGATGCGGCGTATCTACACGCTTGCAAAACGCGTTGCCAAGGTGACCCTGCCGTCGGTGATCGCGCAGCAGGCTTGACTTGCCTTATGGCATGCAGCAACGGGCTTGTAGGTCGGGCTCTGCCCGACGTTCTTCGGCAGGCACAGCCTTTCCTACTGTATGAGGAGGAGGGCGAGGTAGGGCACGAGATTGAAGACCAGGAAAAGTATCTTGAACAGACCGAGGAAAGAGTAGACCACGGCGTTATAGGTCTCGCGGTGGATCGGGAACAGTTTGTTCTGTATGCGGTATACCAGGTCCGGTGCAAAGGCGAAGAACAGGGTCCACAGGATCAGCAAGCCGCCATCGATGATGGTGCACCACATGAAAAACGCTGTGAGTGTCTGGATGTCCATCCTGTACCCGCTGCCTTTTCTAGGCCGCTATGATCTAGCGGCGCCCGCGGGCGCGGGGCATGGGTCTCGGCCTGGACGGCATACCCCCTGGTGGCCGCATACCGGGTGGGCGCATGCCCGGTGGCCGCGCACCTGGTGGGCGTGTGCCTGGTGGTCGCGCGATCGGTGGCCGGGGACGTGCACCCGGTGGTCGGTTGTCGGGGCGGTTATGATCTATGTCGATGTCGACATCTCCATAGCAGCAACGACCGTAATAGGGGTCGCGCCAGCTGTTGCCCCCGTAATAGCCGTAATAGACGGTGCTGGAACCCGGAGAGGTGGTGCAGCCCAGAGCGAGCAACATCCAGCCGCAAATGATGGCGCCGGCATATGTTTTTCGAAGATGCCTGCTCATGGTTTCATCTCCTTAGGCGCTTCTTCGCCGTAGTCCCATCGCAACAATCCGATGGTCGCACCTGTGGGGTCGGCGGCGATCGCCAGTCCGCCGTCGGCTGTATCTGCCTGGGGTTCGAGGATTACCTTGCCGCCGTGGGCCTGGATACGCTTCAGGGTCGCGTCGATATCCTCCACCCGAACGTATCCGAGCCAGGTCGGGGGGGTGTCGGTGTCGGTTGGCAGGGCACCGATACCGGCGCGCAGGTGGCCGTGACTCGTGAGCAGGTAGTCCATGACCTCCGGAATCAGTTCATCTTTCTCCGACTCGTAGGAGAACAGTCCGGTATAGAAGCGGATGGCCTTTCTCAGGTCACGTGTGAACAACTCGTGCCAGATCCATTCTCCGGGTTCCGCGCGGTAGTCGCCGGGGTCGCCACTCGAAGAGTGCATGATGCCGAAGGGTGCGCTTTCAACGTCGGCGAGGATGGCGAAATCCCCACGGTCATCGAAGCTTCGGCGCTTCAATATACTGCGCCCGCCACGTTGCTCAGCGCCAACTTCGGTCGCGCCGACGTTCGCTACAGAAATATAGTGAATCCATCTGCCGTAGGTGTCACCACCGTCCGGCGCCTCCCGGTAGGCCAGCCCGGCCACCGGAATCTCACCGAGATAGAAGATACCGTAAGGCCGGGGCGGCTGCTTGATCGTGCGCCACTCCCAGCCAAACACCTGTTGATAGAATTTGCGCGATGTTTCGACATCGCTACTGAAAAGGTCCGCCCAGATGAATTTTCCCGGGAGGCGTTCCCCTGAGGCCGGTTCGGTGATCGGCGGCAAAGGTGGCACGGCACCCTGCTGCGCCAGGGCGGCGGTGACCATGGCCAGCTGCACCAGCAAAATCCATCGTAAGAGTCGCATGCGAATCGAAACCCCTGTCGTTGAGCCAAGAAATTCCTGTTCGCGAGATCATCCCGGAAAAAGTGCAGCAAAGCCAGATCGCGATCGGCATCCCGGGAGTGCAGGTCAGGCGGGACTGTTAACCTGGCCACCGAACCAGATATATTGGGTGGCCGGGTTAATAATGTGACTTTCCATCGTGTCAGGTCCGGGTTTCAGTCCGACAGATAGCGTCCGGTTTGAGAGATCACCAGTTGCCCGACATAGCCATCGAGTTTCTGCCTCAACCAGTCCAGCATATTTTGCCAGTCATGTCTTTCAGCCCTGCTCAGTAGTTGCAATTCGATCTGAAGATATGCACCTTCTTCATTCACAATGACGGAAGACCTGGTACCGGCGTTCGGAGGAAGTATTGCCAACCGCTCCCAATCGAGTGCGTGGCCCTGGCTGGTCGCCTGCCGCAGCGATTCGACGAGGCGCTGCAGTTCGACACCCAACTGGCTGCAGACCTGCGCCTTCCGGTTCCTGTCTGCCAGGGTGTCAAACTCGCAGCGCAGTGCATCACCGATCTCATAGGCGGGGCGCATTCGCTTATCCACAGTCCAATTGCCGGTGACCTTTGGTTCGGTCACCTTCTCCGCAGCGACTTCGGTCTGCAGGAAACTGCAGTCGTTGAAGGCGCAGTACTGCTGAACGACCGGGGCCGAGATCTCTTTTTCCGTGCCCGAGCGCGGTCCCGAGACCACGATCGCCTGCCCCTCGATGATGATCAGAACCTGGTGACGGAGATCGACATAGAGGCTGAACGGCGCACCCTGGCCCAGCCTGGTGCGGGCGCCCTGGAGTTGACCGATCAGACCCTGCGTGGCGCGCTGCCATCTTGCCAGCTTGACGCGTCGTGCCGGCGTGCTCGCCCTGTCATCTGCAGAGGTCTGTAGTTCACGCGTATAGGCATCCAGCAGGACGTCCAGCGTGATGGCGGCGAATTCCCATTGCTGGTCCACCCCGGCTGACGTCAGATGCCTCGCAAGCTCGGATATCTTCGGGACCTGCGCCGGTGAACGCATTGAAATTCTGGGCCCTGTGGCGGGCGGTGCGGCCCATGCCGAAAACCCCACGAACAGGGTCGTGAGCAGGATGCCGAGACTAGCGATGGTTTGACGATGCATCACCGTTAAAATGGGGAAAATTGCGTTGCACACATAGTACCCCGCAGAGGTGTTCGATGAATGCCCAATGCTGCACTCATTTCACGAAAGATCGATCGCTTCAAAGGGTCCCGGCATGACTTGTCGGCGGCGGTGCTATGCTCAGCTGATAGGTTATTTTCCATCGGTCGGGTGGGAACGCGGGGATATCTTGTATTGAGCATCAAACCACATGCCTTCGTGGCCATGCCTTTTGGCACCAAGCCGGGGCCGGATGGTGAACCACTGGATTTCAACCGCATCTATGCGGAGTTGATCAGGCCTGCGCTTGAAGAGGCCGGGCTGACCGCGTTTCGCGCGGATGAGGAGGTCCGCCCGGGGGATATCCGCGTCGACATGTTCCAGGAGCTGCTGATCGCAGACCTGGTGGTCGTGGATTTGACCATCGACAATCCCAACGTCTGGTATGAACTGGGTGTCCGGCACGCATTGCGCGCGCGCGGTGTGGTACTGATTTCCGGCGGCCAATCCACCAAGGCCTTCGATGTCTATACCGACAGAAAACTGCGTTACGGCATCAGCGGGGGCGGCCCCGCTCCCGACAGCATCGACGAGGACAGAGAGCGACTGCGCGAGATGGTTTCCGCGACCATGGAGTCCTGGCACGGGCGCAAGACGAGCCCGGTCTATCAGCTGATCCCCAATCTGATGGAGCCGGACTGGCGGACGTTGCGGGTCGGCAACCTGCGTGAGTTCTGGGAATCCTATGACCAATGGGAGGAGCGAATAAGCCGGGCCCGTCGACATGGGCGCGTAGGCGATATGCTGGTTCTTGCGGACGAGGCGCCGGTGGCGGCATTCCGGGCCAGCGCGTGGATCCGGGCAGGCAAGGCGCTGCGCCGGGCCGGTCATTATGAGTTCGGACTCGAGCAACTTGAGAAAGGGCTGGCGATTGAGCCGTTGAACCGCGACGGTCTGCAGGAGAAAGGTATTTGCCTGCAGCGCCTGGCCGCCGACGGGCGTCGCGGCTACCCGATCGAAATGGCGCGCAGTCATTACCGGGGGATGCATCAACATGGTTTCAAAGATGCCGAAACCTGGGCCTTGCGCGGACGTGTCGAGAAGGATGCCTGGGTCTCGAGTTGGTGCCTGCCTGATTCCTCGCCACAACAGAAGATCGACGATGCGCGTTACGAAGATGCCCTGCTGCGGGCGGCTATCGAGTGTTATGAAACGGCTTTTCGTACCGATCCCAAGCACTACTATTCCGGCATCAATGCGCTGACCCTGATGCATCTGTGCGAGCACCTGATCGGCGACCGCGGCCGTCACGATTTGATGGAGATCATGGCCGGCGCGGTGAGGTTTGCCGCCGAATGCGAGGAGGATCAGGAACAGAAATATTGGGCGCGGGCGTCGCTCGGTGATCTTCAGGTCCTGATCGGTACGCCTGAGTCGACAGAAGCCGCTTACAAGGAGTCCGTTGCGATCAACCACGGCAACAGCTTTGCCCTCGATTCGAGTCGCCAGCAACTGTTGCTGCTGCAGCAACTGGACTACTCGCCGCAGAATGTTGCTGCCGGTATCGCGGTATTTGATCGAGCGTTGCGCCGACTGCCTCTGCAGAGCAAAAAATGGGAGCCCCGGCATGTATTCCTGTTCAGCGGGCACATGGTGGATGCACCGGGGAGGGATACGCCACGTTTTACCGAAGATATGGTGGTGGCGGCCGCAGAGAAGATAGCCGCCGTCCTGGCGGAACTTGGCGCCGGTCCCGATGACCTGGCGCTGACGCAGGGAGCCTGCGGCGGCGACCTGCTGTTTACCGAGTCCTGCCAGGCATTGGAAATCAAGGTGTCCTGGCTCCAGCCCTTTGACGAGCCCGAGTTTATGCAGCGCTCGGTCGTTCGATGTGGCGAACACTGGCGGTCGCGCTACCTGGCGGCAGCCCAGGGGGTCGGTCAGGCGATATTGTCTGCACCCAAGGAGTTGGGCGATCCTCCCCCGTTTGCTGAGGACGGCTACCCTTACGAGCGCTGCAACCGCTGGCTGCTCGACACGGCACTGGCCTGGGGCGTCGAGCGGGTGCATTTTGTCTGCCTGTGGAACGGCGGTGGTGGTGACGGCCCGGGCGGGACGGCACACATGTATGAAGAGGTGGCGAAGCGGACCGGACAGGTGCACTGGATAGACACGCGCGAATTCTTACCGAAGTAATCCCCCCTGTCCCGGATCGGCATACCTGGCGTAACACTGAACAACAACAGACCAAGGAGCACACGATGCAAGAAAAGCTACGTGAACGAATCAAGGCACCGGGCCAGAAGCGGATCCTTGCCTGCGACGGTGGCGGTATCCTCGGTCTGATGTCGGTCGAGATACTCGCCAGGGTTGAGAAGGAGCTGCGCGACCTGACGGGTAACAATGACCTTGTCCTGGCAGACTGGTTCGATTTCACCTGTGGCACCAGCACCGGGGCCATCATTGCCGCGTGCATCTCCTGTGGTATGTCGATTGACCAGATACGTGCCTTCTATCTCGACAGCGGCAAGGACATGTTCGACAAGGCCTCACTGCTCAAGCGGCTGCGTTACAGCTACAACG
>Ga0265306_10001595_pt1 | contig 11074 bp, 10 predicted proteins | sample Helome_3_FD_192493 | JGI IMG/M metagenome (GOLD analysis project Ga0265306, IMG submission 192493) | Marine sediment microbial communities from subtidal zone of North Sea - Hel_20160420 (Illumina Assembly) | ecosystem: Environmental > Aquatic > Marine > Subtidal zone > Sediment ...
GCGGCGATATCCGACCCGAAGCCGACATACGGAGGTCGGCTATCGATGAATTAAAAGATGCTTGGAGTTCTGTCAATAACTGTAAGTGATCAAACGTGGTTATCGTTAAGCCTTGATGTTTCTACTCGAAATAAATTTAGTAACTACGATTTAGATTTATTTGTAACACCAACCTTGCCCACTCCACCAGTAACGCTATCAATAGTATTGGATACATCTGCTACTGCATTTGTGCCCGCCTTTAAGGCCCAAGTATCTTGGTCGCATAACTCGCAACGAGCAGCAAACGCAGCTTCAATTCCTTCCATATGACTCGATTCAAGCGTAACTAAATCCGTTAAATGAGCCTGGCAATTTTTGCACACGATATGATCGGGCTTTAATGCCTCAATTTTTGCTAAAGCTTTCGCTACGCGGGTTGCTCGATTACTTTTTATATCTGCTTGCCCCACGAATTTATCCTCTGTTTATATTTATGTGCCTGGAAATTCTATCACATGGAGATTTTGGATTAATGGATGAATAAAAAGTGGCGTGAGAGACAGCTCCTGGCCGATTCGAGAAGACCAGCAAGCTCATCTGAGCGGCAGCTTTGGAGAAAACAAACCCTCAGACTCGATATATCAGAGGCGATAAGCGACCCAAAACGGATGCCCAGAAAATTCCTTCCATGATTCTCGCACTGCAATCTGAAGTGTTTTCTTTCGAATATTGATGTTTTGCGTGAATAGCAAATTAGTCCCGATGCCATATTGCTTTCGCTGCTGGTAGTGATTCGAAAAGCAACGCATAAGCATTGGAGATATTCCATGTAAGATGATGAGATTACTCCTAATCTCTGGCCAGCATTAAAATAGTTTGAGATAATTTTCAATCATCGCTTTTTTCTGATATAGCCCGAGTGAACGGTCATAGGTATGATGTGAATATCTATTGCTGGTTTACGCAGCTCTATTCATTAGATGGTGCAGTGTGTCATTCCAAATAACAGATGAACGTTATATTCATTCATGATTAATGAGAACTTATTATGCAAGTAAAATTACTGTGGGCCATTTTTCCAATGGCTCTTTTGATTTCAGGGTGCTCAAGTAGCCCCAAAGAGCAAAAAGATGAAGCTGAAGCCGCATATATTGAGCAAAAGACGGAGACGGTAGATGAATACAAAACCTGTATTAAAGATGCTGGAACTGATGAGGCTCAATTGAATGCTTGTGAAAGCCTATTGAAAGCAGTGCCCGGTTTGGCAGAGCCAGCAGCGCCAGCAGAATAGAACCTACTACATCTACTGTCCAAATTAGTTAAAAGGGAGGCATTCTTTGTCGCTTGGCTAACGAGGTTTGTTGTCGACAATGACAGTAGCTGCCCTGATTGCAGGGACTGTTGGTGTTGTCGGTACCTGGACGGTGGGTGATCTCTACGGTGTGAAGGATGCTCCCGCCTTTGCTGAAGCGATAATGAAACTGAGTGTCAGTTCCTGGCCGATTCGAGAAGCTCAGCACATGGATTTCAGCGTCTCCTTTGGAGAAAACAGACGCTGAGAATCGTTTAACCAGCGGCGATTTACGACCCTGGGACTAAACCGCTTTCGCGGTATCGTGTGCCAGCATCGGGCACAACTTCTTTATCACTGACCGTGGTGTCTCTATGTTTTGAGATACGAGGCCATCGACCTCGTCTCAACACAGGAGAAGACTCATGACACAATCAACTCAACCCATCAGTCCGCTGCGTCAACGCATGATCGAAGACATGCAGCTGCGTAAGCTCGCACCCAAAACCCAGACCAGTTATATCCGCGCCGTCAAGAAGCTGGCCGATTATCTGGGACACTCACCTGATACCGCTACAGCAGAAGATCTGCGTCGGTTTCAGCTACACCTGACGGAGATAGGAACCTCCCGTATCACCATCAACGCGACGATCACCGCACTGCGATTTTTCTTTGACGTCACCGTGGAGGATAAAGCAGTCGCCGGCAAACTCAATACCGTACCCGTACCGCGTAAGCTCCCGGTGGTGCTCAGTCGTGAAGAAGTCAGTCGATTGCTGGAAGCGACCAGTAGTTTGAAGTACAAAGCCGCTTTCGCGGTGGCCTATGGTGCAGGACTGCGTATTAGCGAAGTGGCCTCACTCAAGATCAGTGACATCGATAGCGAGCGTATGACCTTACATGTGGAACAGGGCAAAGGCCGCAAGGATCGCTACGCCATGCTCTCCCCGGTATTGCTGGATATCCTGCGCCGCTGGTGGCGTGAAGGCCACGCCAACGGCCTGTTGCTCGATGGCGGTTGGCTGTTTCCCGGCCAGGACCCGGTCAACCCGTTAAGCACCCGGCAGTTGTCCCGGGCCATTCGGGCCGCCGCGGCTTCGGCCGAGATCGACAAGCGCGTCTCGATGCATCTGCTAAGACACTCTTACGCAACACACCTGCTGGAGCAGAAGGTCGATATCCGCCTGATCCAGGTATTACTCGGCCATAATCAGCTCGAGACCACCCGCCTCTATACCCAGGTGGCGACCGATGTACTGCACGAAGTGGCCAGCCCCCTGGAGAGTCTGTCGTTGCCGACATAAGTTAAGTCATGTCCCGACAGGCCCTGGAGGTCGCGGACATCTTCCGCGCCCAGGGTAAGGCATGGCGTCAGGTACATCGGGGGCATATCAGTCTCGGCCAGTTGAAGGTGATGTCGTCGATTGAGGCATGTCGTAGTGCGGCACTCGGCGGGCATGTGTTGCATTGCCAGAGCTGTGATCATCAGCAGATTGCCTACAACTCCTGCCGTAACCGCCATTGCCCCAGGTGCCAGGGTAGCGCCGCTCATCGCTGGCTCGAAGCGCGCCAGGCCGATCTGCTGCCGGTCGAGTATTACCATCTGGTGTTCACCCTGCCAGCGCCGATCAGTGACCTGGCCTACAGCAATAAGTCGGTGATCTACGCCATCCTGTTCAAGGCTGCCGCCGCAACGGTGCAAACCATCGCGGCTGACCCTAAACACCTGGGCGCACGGGTTGGACTCACTCTGGTATTACACACCTGGGGCTCGGCGATGACGCATCATCCGCATGTGCACGGGATCGTTCCCGGTGGTGGCTTATCCATTGACGGTGAACAGTGGATCCACTGCAGGTCAGGCTTCTTCCTGCCCGTACGGGTGCTGTCACGACTGTTTCGGCGATTGTTTCTGGAAGGACTCAACCAGGCCTATCAAGCGGGTGATCTGCAGTTCTTTGGTGAGCATCGGTTATTGGCAAATACAAAAGCCTTTGATGACTGGGTTAAGACATTGAGAAAGTCCGAATGGGTCGTCTATGCCAAGCGCCCGTTTGCAGGACCTGAAGCGGTACTGGCCTACCTGTCGCGTTATACCCACCGGGTGGCCATCGCCAACAGCCGACTACTGTCCTTTGATGACCAGGGGGTCACCTTCAAGTGGAAAGACTACCGCAGCAAACAACGATTCCGCCACAAGGCCATGACCCTTAAAACCGATGAGTTTATCCGGCGCTTTTTAATCCATGTGTTGCCCGGTGGCTTTCACCGTATTCGTCATTATGGATTACTGGCCAACTCAGGGCGCCGGGACAACCTCAAACGGGCACGGGAACTATTGCTGGAGGAAACCGACGACGAGGCTATCGAAAATAGTGTCATAGACAGTGCAGCATCAGCAACAAATGAAATACCTGAACCCCTACAGCCCACTTATATCTGCCCGGACTGCGGTAGCCCCATGGTGATCATCGAGTGCTTCGAGCGCGGACAGCTGCCGCGTGCCCCGCCGGCGAGGATCATCGCGTTATGATCGCCGTCATTCGTGGTTCACTATTCAGATTATTTTGTTACTGGCAAAAACCGGTAAAGGGCCGTCTTTGCCGATCCTGTCAAAACGATAGTTTTATCGCCGTGATCAGCTCCCAGGAAAGGTCTGCCCTGGCTTCGGAAAGCTATCGAAATTGGCATCGGGACGAAAACAGCAGATTGATTACCGACTTCCACGCCACCGCGGCCATTCAAATCCCCATAGTATCCCGGCACACTGAAATACCCTGCCTACGCCCCGTGGTTTCGTCCCTGGGGGCTTGTCCGACGCCTGCCCATTGATCCTCGTGCCAACCTGCCAGAGCATTGCTGCGCGGGCAGGCATCTGACAACCCTTAACCAAAGACGACGCTGACTGGTAATTATCAACCCTTGTAATAGCCACCCCAAATAGATTTGTTCGGGTAGCCGACGAGATTAGTTTGACTCAGCCAACTCAGCAAATTGCTGCGAGCAAAAGTAGCGGCAGGTAATCGGCAGGCCGGGTGGTCGGCTACTGACTTCCATCGAGAGAGAGCACCCACTCGATCAGCGTCTTTATGTTTTGCTCGGAAACGCCGGGGTTGGGCGGCATCGGGATGGCTCCCCAGTTACCCGATCCGCCGTTTTTAACGGTATCGAAGAGCATGCCCGCCGCGGCTTTATCGCCCCTGTATTTGTCGGCAACATCCTTGAATGACGGACCGACTATTTTGTTGTCTATCCCGTGGCAGTTCAGGCAGCCGCTGTTTTTCGCCAGGGCCCCGGTTTCAGCCGAGGTTTCTGTAGTAGCGTCCAACTTCGTTGCCGCAACCGTCGTTGACGCAGTCAATGTCAGCGTATCGGTGCAGCCCGGTATCCATTGCTTCCATACCTGCGGGTTTTCCTCGATCCAGCGCAGCGCCGCCTGTTCCGGGCTCATCTCGTCGACCTCCGCGTAGGCCGCCGCTGTTGTGATCTGAGCGCTGTTGAAGTTGATATTCTTGACCATCTCGAATGCGCAGGACCATTTCCCGGGGAATCCGCTCCATACACCCTTCTTGAGCCAGCCGCTAGTAGGATTGCCACAGTCGTGAGTGAGCCTGGGATTGTCGCCCCAGCTGGCCGTGGTTTCACAGTCCGCATGGTAGGCCGGAAACTCGACAAACTTGCCGGGGTATTTGGCATCGACCCAGTTTGGCGTCCAGTTCATCAGCAGGATTGGCCGCTTCGCGCGCACGGCGGCGTCCAGTTCCGCCCACAGGCTCATCGGATTGGTGACGTTGACCGCGTCGAATTTCAAATCCAGCGCTTCGATGCGTTCGCGATCCGGTCGTTCCCAGTCGACTGGGCCAGCCAGGTAACGCCCCCGTGGTTTGGTAACGGGAGTGGCCAGTTTTTCAGCGCATCGGTTCAACGCCTTCCAGTCCGGGAGACCCGGACATATCAATTCCATATGCTCCGGGTACCACCATTCTTCCCGGGTTACCGCGTCGTGCGTACCGGCATCGACCATGCGTTTCCGTGCAACCTGTTGCTCAAACGGCATTGCCATGGTGCCCTGCCAGACCTCGACCTGGAAATGCAGGTCGCCACTACCAATGGCCTGGTATTGCAATTGCGCATCCGCCGGATAATATTCGACGTGATAACCGGACCGCCTCAACAGTTCACCGCTGACATGCGCGAGCACCTGCTGACTGGACCAGTTATTCAGCACAATCTTGATCGGATCGGTGGATTCCTGCGCCATTGCAAGCCCACTGGAAAGTATGATTCCACCCATCAGCGTGAGCTTGATAGACAGTTTGTTAAGTAGGGTCATGTTGTTCTCCTGGGCGGCTCAATTGGCGTCTTTGGCGTTTTTGAACAAAAATTCCAGCACGGTTTTGCGTTGTTCAGCGTCGAGACCTGCACGCGGAAACATGCTTTGAGTAATACCTTCCCATTGTTTTTTGGAATAGTCACCCGGTTCTCGCGGAACATGGCACAGTGTGCAACGTTCGTAGAAGAGTTTTTCCCCCGGAGTCATGTCCGCGGACGCATGCACCTTGATCTCTGCCGCGCGAGTCGGAATATCGAACCGGGCGATATCGATCTTTGCCGCCAACACTAAAGTCTCGGGTGGGTGGTAGGCCATGTTTTCCCCTTCCGGGTCGGTACATTTCTTGACCCAGGCGAGGCAGGTGTTGGCGCTGGTGGCCTGACTCAGTCCGCTGCTGGCCTTGCTCGAAGTAATGGTATTGATCGCTCCGCTATTGCATCGGCCCTTGCTGTCGAGCGATAACCACACCCCTTCCTGGATACTGATCACGCCTTTCATGATCTTGTCCCAGACGCGTGCGCCACCAATCAGCGCGCCGCGGTCGTTGTAGACCTCTATCAGGTCACCGTCTTTGATGCCGCGTTCGGCGGCATCCTCGGGGCTGATAAAGATGAACTCACGCCCCTTGATATTATCGATGTGGCGTACCGAGGTGTTGGCCATCTGCGAATGCAGGCGCATGCGCGGATGCGGACTGACCACGTGCACCTGCCCTGGTTTCGCGTTACGCAGATATTCGAACGGTTCCATCCACTTGGGCATGGGTGGGCAGTCCGAAATATTGAATCCGGCGATGGTGTCGCAGTACATCTCGATTCTGCCCGAGGCGGTGTGAAGCGGGTGCTTATCGGGATCGTTGTAAAAATCGGCATGGCGCACCCATTGATGGGCCGCTTCCGGGGTCTTGATCGGCGCTATGCCCTTGTTCCAGAACTCGTCGAACGGCATCTCGGCGCTGCTGTTGGTATAGGCCCGTTTGATTACATCCATCACTTCCATGCCTTCGGTGAATTGCTGTTCGACACCGAACACCGCGCCCAGCCGGCGGAAGATCTCGAAGTCATCCAGGCTCTCTCCGACCGGCTCGATGACCTGGCGCATCGCGTAGACCTTGTTATTACTGTAGGTGCCGCCGGAACTGATGTCATTGCGCTCCAACGTGCTGGTGGCCGGTAGCGCGATATCGGCATATTGCATCGAGGCGGTCCACCAGGGGTCCTGGCAGACGATGGTGTCAACCTTCTTGCGCAAGGCCCAGATCAACTCATTGGTGTCTTGCTGGTGGCTCAGGTAGTTGACGCCCGCGTTGTAGATCATTCTGACACGCGGATAGTTGTATAGATGGCCGTCACGCTGGAACGGAGCACCGGGGTTCATCAGCATTTCAGTTATGCGCGAGGCGGGACAACGGGTCTTGACCGGATTACGGCCCTGCGACAGACCTGTCGGCATGGTGCCGCTCGATTGCGGCATACCGCCGTTGCCGTAGTGCCAGCTGAAACCGACGCCCTGGCCAGGTTTGCCGATCTTGCCGGCGATGGCGGCAAAATTAACTATGGCCCAATGGGTCATTTCACCGTGGTTGGCCCGTTGTAAGGACCAGGCGCCGGCAAACTGGGTGCGTTTACTGGCGAACAGCTCAGCCATTTCGGTGATTTTCTGCGCCGGAATGCCAGTGATCTGCGCCGCCCATTCGGGAGTCTTGGCCGGGCTGCCGTCGGCGTCCGTGCCCATCAGGTATTTCTTTACCTTGTCGAATCCGACCGTGTACCTGGCCAGATATTTCTTGTCGTGTTTGCCGCTCTTGACCAGATGGTAGGACATCGCCAGAAACAAGGCGGTATCGGTATTGGGGACGATTTTTACCCATTCCGATTTCATCGCGTCATCGGTCAGCGTGTATTGCGGGTTGATGCTGATGAACTTGACGCCGGCATCCCTGATTTGCGGCCAGCGTGGATACATCTGGTGATCGGCCACGCGATACTCGATGCGATTATTCTTGAATGGATCGCAACCGACCAGCACAAAGACTTCAGTATTGTCACGGATTTCCTGCCAAGAGGTTTGCGCGGAATAGACTTCCATATCGCCGATGACGTGTGGCAGGCTGATCTGGGAAGCGCCGCCCGAGTAGTCGCCGGTCGTTGTGGTGCAACCGCCAACGAGTCCGAACAGCCTTCCCTGTAACACATTGGGGCGCAATACACCGGCATGACTCCAGCCGCCGTAGGAACTACTGAAGACCGCCTCATTGTCGTAACGCTCGATTGTGTCGAGTACCGCATTCGCAGTCAGGGCTAGTGCCTCGTCCCAGCTGACCCGCACGAAGGGTTCCTTACCGCGCCGTTCCGGGTGGGTGAAGCTACCGACATTTTCGAGATAGGATTTACGCACCATCGGGTACATCACCCGGGTGCGGTGGTAGGTCCGGCTGAGCACTCCTTCGGTGAGCATCCGGGTGGGCATCGCATCGATGCCCTTGATGGGCTGTACGCCGATCATGCGGCCATTTCTTACGACCGCCAGAAACGGGCCGTAATGCGAGGCGTGGGGGATGAGCAGGGTATCGTCCCCGAAGACCGCATTCGGGCTGAACAGGGTCAGGCCAGTGGAAGATGCTACAGTTGCGGAAAGTTGCAGAAATTTACGCCGGGATAGATGCATGAGCTTGCTCCAGGGCTGACAGTGAATGCAGGTGTAAAAGCATTTTCAGTACGCTTAAAAAATATGCGTTGATCTAAGTCAAGAATCCCCGGGTAATTCAGATAATGAGCCTCGGCCGAACCCGGTCGTCACCGCCGTCGCCGCGAGGCTTGTCCGTCATAATTCCTACATTAGTTTGCCGGCGGTTTCGCAAAAGCGGCTTTCGTTAACGTCAAACTGCAACATCCGCATGCAGAATGACAGCAAGTTTGTCCTATAGATGACCCTTTTCCATTTGATAGCCCAAATGCAATCAAAGTTGTTAGATACCATCGCAGACTAAACATTGGAGATTATCGATGTACTAATACCCGAGGGTCCGCTCCTGGCCGTTTCGAGAAGCCCAGGTAGCGCAGCTGAGCGTCTCCTTTGAAGAAAACAGCCGTTCATACTCGATGAGTCAGCGGCGATAAACGGACTTTTGAGCTATCGAAGCGGATGTGCCAGACTTAGCCGATAGTATCTACAAGGGAACTCAATCGTGACCATTATGCAAATGGCGAAGGAGATAGTATCCAATCACCGCTTTGCGGTATTCTTCATTCTTCTACTCTCGCTCATCATTATCCCGCCGTACTTTGAAAGCCTCGAATGGGTGGATTTTATCGGGCAGGGCATGCTGACGGCTGTGCTTGTCTGGGCCCTGTGTACCGTGACCAGCAATCGCCGAGCCATGCTGCTTGCGCTAGTCCTGCTGGTGCCGACCGTAGTTTCCACCTGGCTGCACGATGCCGGGGATATGAACATGCAAATCGCCTACATCGACAATTTCACCAATATCGCATATTTCGGCCTGATCAGTGCCTACCTGGCAATCTTCGTCACGCGATCGAGACGGGTGAACTCCGAGGTGCTATTCGCTTCAATGTGCCTCTATATCTCACTGGCGGTACTCTGGGCGGGAATCTTCACCAACCTGGAACTGTTCTATAACCCGGCGTTCTCATTTTACGGTGGCACCGCCCAGGAGGCGAATATCCGGCATGACCAGCTGTTCAACTACATGGTGTACTACAGTTTCGTGACTCTCTCTACCCTGGGTTACGGCGAAATCATCCCCATCCACCGGGTGGCCCTGAATTGGGCGGCGGTAGAGGCCATGGTGGGGCAGTTCTTCATCGCCATCGTGATCGCCCGGCTGGTATCCCTCTATACCCTGGAACAGGGCAGGGAGAACAAATGAGGTAGGCCAGCGAGCCTGACACTCCCCCGTTCTTCTTCATCAGTCCATTGAGACCTTCGAGTTTTTGAGCGGATATGATGACAGTTAATTGAGTTTAATCCTTGGGGGGCCATTCCTGGCCGATTCGAGAAGCCTGGGAAGCTCATGCGAGTGGAATGGTCCTACAGCATGTGCGTGTTGTTATGCGGTTCTGGTAAATCGGCATCGCGGGTAGTCTTCGCATCCCAAAAATTTTGAACCTGCATTAGAACCCTTCCTCGCCGTTCTCTCGACAAGATTAGAGCCACACTTAGGGCAAACAGTAGTCGAACTATGTCGTTCACGTAATGATCGAACATGATCTCTAGTGGTGAGTGACGACTCAGAAACGTGCCTTTCAAGTTTTCCGACAATTCTATGGGTTTCCTGGGGCGTGAGAATGCGATCCTGAAACTTTTTAATATATTTTCCTAGCCGGGAATTTATTACGTTATCTGGTAAGCGGGTTTTAAATTTACAATCGCCAACAAAATAGATAACCGATTGAACCATTGATTCCTTAACACCGAGAAACTCAGAGAGGACCTTTTTCTGTCTAAAAGTTTGTCGTATCGGATTTTGGAATGAATACTTTTTTCCATATAGTGTTTGGGTCCATTTTGGTTGATCACCGGATCCAAAAATCCAGCCTTTTTTATTTTTCGTTTCTACTATAAACAGACCATATGGAGATACCAGAAGGTGGTCTATCTGGGTAGTGCCATTCCTCGAGGGGATGATGACATCATGAAATCTCTGATAATTACTCGAATCCAGCGATAGCCACATGTTGAAAGCGGTCTTTTTTTCGCCGAACCAACCTCGAAGTGCACTCATTTCAAAACTCCTTGTGTTGAATCATGGGAGCTTTATATGGGGGATTGCCCAGGAACCACTAATCCCAACGCGCCAATCGGTTATCTCTGCACAGGTAAGACGGGCGTTTTGTGACGTCGTAGCCAGATTAGCTTGGGGTGGTGCAATGGTGAGGCTTGCTAGTCTCTTATCTCAGCGTCCGCTGATGGCCGATTCGAGAAGCCCAAGCAGCGATTACGAGCGTCTCCTTACGAGAAAGCTGCCGTTGAAGCCCTCTGATTCAGCGGTGATAATTCTACCCTGCCTGTTGTACTGCTAACCGGAGAAAGTCGCTTGCCGGCGCGTAGCGCAGCCTTCTGGCGATCCGTCTGCATGCGCTTGTTAGAGGTCATTGCTAGCATGATAATTCTGGATTAGCTGGTTCGTTTGGAGTTGGGAGCGGAAGCTCTGGACAAATGTCTCTGACAAATAAATATTGGCCTACGCGAGCCAAAACCTCTTCTTCTTGTTCTTTACTTTCCGATTTCCAAATAATCACGTTACTTCCTTCCTTAGTTTTTACTGAGAATGCCAAATTCATCGCAGTCAGCACTTTCATCATATATTCCTCAGACTCTGAGTTTTGCCCACTAATACAAACACGATCAATGCAATCCTCCGGAACAAGTTCTGTCGCAACTGCACCTGAAGATGTTAATGCGATACTAAATGCGATAACAAAGGATCTCATGACCTCTAACGCTCA
>Ga0265306_10001597_pt1 | contig 11073 bp, 11 predicted proteins | sample Helome_3_FD_192493 | JGI IMG/M metagenome (GOLD analysis project Ga0265306, IMG submission 192493) | Marine sediment microbial communities from subtidal zone of North Sea - Hel_20160420 (Illumina Assembly) | ecosystem: Environmental > Aquatic > Marine > Subtidal zone > Sediment ...
AGTCCCCTCTGGGGGCGCCTTGAGGGTGAAACCCTTGGCCGTTCCGGCAATGATTCGCATCCGCTCCCTCAGCTCTTCGCCAGCCACGACTCGCGGTCGCCCAGGAACAGGCCTACTTCCTCCATCACGCTCTCAACGAAATCGGAGTGTCGATCCGCATCGACGGCCTCCCGTGCAACTCCCGCCGCCATTTCGATGAGCTCGGCGTCACGAAGGACGTCTCCGAAGCGAAGATCCCCTGCCCCGGACTGAGACGCACCAAAGATCGTGCCCGCTCCCCTGACCTCGACATCGACCTCGGCCAGCGCAAACCCGTCGTTCGTTGCAACCATGGCTTCGATGCGAGTGGAAGCATCGTCGGTCGAGTCATCCGCAACGAGCAGGCACACCCCGGCCTCGGACCCACGCCCGACGCGACCCCGCAGCTGATGGAGTTGGCTCAACCCGAAGCGCTCAGCGTTCCACACAACCATCAGCGTGGCATTCGGCACATCGATGCCGACCTCGATAACCGTTGTAGCGACGAGCACATCGATCTCGCCGACGCGGAACCTCTCCATCACGTCTGCTTTCTCGTCAGATTTCATCTGCCCGTGGAGAAGCTCAACGCTCAGGTCCGGCAGTGCGGCTGCAAGCCTCGCGAATTCGAACACTGCCGATCGTGCATCGATCTTGTCCGATTGGTCGACGAGCGGGCACACCACGAACACCTGATGTCCGGCGTCGACGGCTCCCCGTACCGCTTCCTCGACGGTCGCTTCGGCCCGTTCGATGGGAAGCGCATCGGTGTGGGTCGGCATCCTGCCAGGAGGAAGCGTCCGGATCGTTGACACCTCAAGATCGCCGTACAGCGCCATCACAAACGTCCGCGGGATCGGCGTTGCCGTCATGAGCAGCAGGTCAGGAACTCCCTGGCCCGAATCGCGATCTCGCAGGATGACCCGCTGCTCCACACCAAACCGGTGCTGCTCGTCAACCACCGTGATCCCGAGGGAACGAAAATCGACGTCGGGCTGGATGAGTGCGTGTGTGCCAAAGGCGATGTCGATCGTGCCATCCGCGAGCCAGGCAAGCCCCTGCTCACGAGGCACGTCGCCAGTCGTGAAGTTCACCGCAACACGTGAACTCGTGAAGAGGCCGATACGCACCGGCCGGTCCGGGGCATCCGGGTCCTCGAACAGTGACACGGTCCCCATCGCGTCGTCTGCATATTCGCTCGGGGCAAGGCCTGCATCCTTGAGCGAACGTTCGGTGCCGAGATAGTGCTGGGTCGCAAGGACCTCGGTTGGCGCCATGACGGCTGCCTGGTGGCCACTTTCCACCGACGTGAGCATCGCCGCGATCACCACAACGGTTTTGCCCGATCCGACCTCGCCCTGTAGGAGCCTGTGCAGGGGTGTGGGAGCGGCCATGTCGGCCATGATGTCCTCGAGCGCCGACTCCTGGTCGGGAGTGAGGGAGAACGGCAGCGCCGCGACGTAGCGATCGAACAAGATCCCGCGGACCGAATTCGAGACGCCCGCCTTGGACTCGAAGTCGTCGTGGGCACGCACCCGTAGCGCCATCTGGATCCGCAGGAACTCGTCGAAGACAAGCCGACGACGCGCAGGTTTGACGTCCGCTAGCTCGGTTGGGGTGTGGATATTCGAATAGGCGAACGTTCGATCGACGAGGTTGTGCGCATCGAGCGCAACCTCTGGAACGACATCGGCCATAGGGACCGATCGCATCAGGGCATTGTCGATGGCGTGCGCCACCTCGTAGTGCTTCAGGTTGGCGAGCTTTGGGTATATCGGGACAATCCTTCCGGTCTTCTGAGGGTCGTTGCGATTGAGGCGATCGACATCGGGGCTTTTCATCTGGAGGCTTCCCTTGAAAGTCTCCAGCTTCCCTGACAGGGCTACCTCCTCGCCCTCATCGAGGCGTATGTACGGGTTGAACCACACACAGCGAACCTTGCCCGTATCGTCCGAAACCCTCGCCTCCACCATCACGCGACCCCTGGAAATCCGTCTCCGTGAGAAGCTTGTGACGGTTCCGGCGATCGTGATGACCTCTCCAATGGGGGCGGATCCGATCGAAGCCATCTGGCTTCGATCGAGGTACCGCCGAGGAGGTGTCATCAGGAGATGCGCAACTGAGTGAACCCCGACATCCGCTAGCTTGCCCATGGTCACGGAGCCGATCCCCTTGACCATGTCGGTCGGGATACCACCGAGGTACGCGAGGGTGCGATATGGCGCACCGTGGGCTGGTTCCATAGCCATGATGTTGGTAGATGGGTGGGACAAACGCCACAACGCTCGCCGCAACAGACGGAAACCCTGACGCCGCTGCTAACCTCACCAATCGCCTCAGGAGGTTCCCCACACATGGCATACAGATGTGAAATCTGCGGCAAAGAGCCGTGGACGGGCAAGCAGGTCAGCTTCTCGCACAAGCGTTCGTCGAAGACCTGGCGCCCCAACATCCAGAAGATCCGAGTCAAGCACGGCAGCAACTCCCGGCGAGCGAGGGTGTGCACATCGTGCATCAAGGCTGGGAAGGTCGAAAAGGTCTGATGCAAGGCGTCGTCAAGGCATACGACGATGCAACCGGCGTTGGCCTGATTGTCCGCGAGGACGATCGATCCGAAGTCCTGCTCAAGCCCGGCAGCCTCGATGGAACGCTCTTTCGTATGCTCCGCCAGGGCCAGCGCGTTCGCTTCGACATCTCGGGCGAGGGCGACGCTGCCTTCGCCGTGAACCTCCGCTTCGGCAGCGACGGGTACTAGCTGCGCCCCAGGATCAGTCCTCGCGCGATACCCGAATCGCGTGCCACGAGGCGACCGCTCCTGTAGCAGGTGGTAGCCTCTGCATATGGTTCAAGCATTCGTCCTCATCCAAACGGACTCGGGCAAGGCTTCTGAGGTTGCGAACTCGATCGGCGCTATCGACGGGGTTCTGTCCTGCGAAGCTGTGACCGGGCCATATGACGTGATCGTGTCCGCCGAAGCAGCTGATGTCGACGCATTGGGTCTCCTGGTCGTCGCAAACATCCAGCCTGTTCCGGGAATCGTTCGCACGCTCACCTGCCCCGTGGTCCGGATCTGACCGAGGCCCGAGCCGGACTCTGGTCAGCGTATGGCGAGCTTCGCCCGCGCCTCATGGTGATCGATCGCTGCTCGAACAAGGTGGTCGCACAATTGCGGATAGGTCATTCCTGACGCCACCCACATCTTCGGGAAGCCACTGATCGACGTGAACCCGGGCATCGTGTTCGCCTCATTGAACACGAAATCTCCTGTCGCCGAATCGAGAAAGAAGTCGATCCGGGCGAGGCCGTTGAGCGCCAGCGCCGTGAACGTCGCGTCGGCGAGCCGACGTACACGCTCCGATTGGGCAGGACTCAGGTCCGCTGGTGCCTCGAACCTGGACGATTCATCCGCATACTTGGCGTCGTAGGTGTACCAGCCGTCAGCCACGACCACCTCGCCTGGCGACGACGACTTCGGCCCGTCAAGCACGGCGACCTCGATTTCGCGTCCGTCGATCCCCTGCTCGACCAAGACCTTGTCGTCGTATCGGAACCCAATCGCAACACCGGCGTGCAGTTCGGCGACGGTATCGGCCCGCGTGATGCCGACAGAGGAACCCTGCGCCACGGGCTTGACAAACACAGGGAAGGACAAATCCCGTTGAACCTGCTCGATGAGTTCCTCAGCGCCGGTGTTCCACGCATCGCGCGCGATCAACACCCACGGTGACGTCGCTACGCCTGCGTCGGAGACGACCCGCTTCGCGAGGTCCTTGTCCATTGCAAGCGCGCTCCCGAGGACACCACACCCGACATAGGCGACATCGGAGATCTCGAAGATGCCCTGCACCGAGCCATCCTCGCCCCTGGGGCCATGCAGCACCGGAAAGACGACGTCGAAGCCGATGGCATCGCCACCAACTCGCAGGTCGCCTGCGGGAACAGAAAACCGAACCGGCCGCCCTTCAGCTCGAAATGGCCGAATCGACGTGTCTGGCAGGAACCACTCACCGGTGCGGTCGATGCCAACAGCGACAACGCGGTGGCCCGCCGAATCAAGCGCATCATGAACGGCGACAGCAGACGAGCACGAAACCTCATGCTCGGCAGAGCGTCCGCCAAAGAGAAGAAGGACCCGGGCCATCCAGCAAGGTTACCGTGTGTCCTCCACCAGCAGAGGTAGCGGCGTGAACGAAACGGATCCAATCATCGAGTACCGCATTCGCGTGCTCTCGACCGGATTGATCGTTTCCTGGCTTGGTCTCATCGTGGTCGGCAGCTGGGCCCTCACCGCCGACGACATCGACTGGACGATCACTGGCACGCTCCTCGGAGGCGTATTCGTGACCCTGGTGATCGTTTCGCTTGCGCCCTGGCGCACGATGATGCGTTCAGGCATTGCTGACTGGTTCCTGATCGCCTGGTCGTTCATCATGATGGGAACGATCCTCATCCTGGAGCTGTCGCGCGTGGAACGCCCGTCAGGCATTGGGTTCCTCATCGTCACGTTCTTCGCTGCAGCCACCCTCATGCGAAACTCCAGCCTCATCGCAGTGGGAGTCATCGCAACGGTTGCGTATGGCTCCGCTCTCTACGATTGGGCAGGGATCGAGTCCGCGAGCCCTCTCCTCAGCTTCCTCGCGTTCGTGGCCACGGTTGTCTTCGTCCTGCTCGTCACCATCGGCACCCGTACCCAGCTCGAGCGCACATCTGAGGCGTACCAGGAGCTTGCCCAACGAGAGGCGACGCTGGCCGAACAGGGCCGTGAGATCAGCCAGCTCTACGACGTGTCCCGAACGATCGGAGCAGGAACCAAACTCGATGAGGTCCTCCCAGAGCTTGTCGGGAGGGTCGCCCAAGCTGTCCACGCGAGGATTGGTCTTGTGCTGCTGTACGACCCAGAGACCGAACACCTCGACCTCATGTCGCCGATCTGGGCTGCCGGGCACACCGTGCATGCCGAACCCTTCTCACTTGCGCTCGACGAACCGAGTATCGGAGCGAGGGTCTTCATGGGAGGAGATCCCATCACGTCGAACGATCCCGGCACCGGCGCCGATGATCGACTCACCCAGGAACTCGACGCTGATCGCCTTGCCGGAGTAGCCATGCGAGTGGAGAACCGCACCATTGGTGTGCTGATCGTTGGAGACAAGGAATCCGCATTCACCAATGAGGACATTGAAACGCTCGAGTCCGTCGCTGCCCCCGCAGCGCTGGTTCTCAACCAGATGGCACGGTATGAACTTGCCCGCTCGACGAGCGAACGCATGGCGGAACTCGCCGAGTTGAAGACCGACTTCGTCTCCGTGGTGTCACATGAGCTTCGCACACCCCTCACGAGCATCATCGGTGCCCTCACCACGTTGCAGAGGCCAGAACTCATGCCAACCGATCCGAGGGCAGTCCAGCTTGTTGACATGGCCGCAAAGCAGTCGAACCGCCTCCGCACACTGATCGAGGATCTCCTGGTGATGTCTCGCATCGAGGCCGAGTCCCTCCCGGTCAGGCCGGAGGAAATCGACCTCGAACCGTTCATCGTCGAGCTCCTCGGTGTTCTCCCAGGCGGCGAGGTTGTGGACCATGTACCCAACGAGACCATCGGCAGGGTCGTTGCCGACCCAGACCACCTCGCGAGGGTGCTGACCAATCTTGTGGACAATGCCATCAAGTACGGGAGCGACGACGATATTTCGTTGACGACGGCATCGGTCAGCGGCGAGATCCACATCTGCGTGATCGACCACGGGCCCGGCATTCCCTATGAGCAGCACGACCGCATGTTCGACAGGTTCACGCAACTCCAGCCCCACGCAACCCGCTCCAAGGGAGGCGCCGGCTTGGGACTCTCGATCGTGCGTGGCCTCGTTGAAGCGATGGCCGGACGCGTCTGGTATGAACCGACGCATGGCGGCGGTGCGACGTTCACGGTCGCAATCCCTGCCGTGAAGGACTGAGTGCGAGCAGACTCGGGTTCCGTCAGTCCTTGGCAAGGATCTCGCTGGCGATCTGACCCTCGTCTGGCCCAGCGGCCACGGCGTGGAATCCACCGTCGACATGGATGATCTCGCCAGAGGTTGAGCGAGCGAAATCGGAGAACAGGACGGACGCCATCTGTGCGACAGGCTCAGGATTCCTCGGATCCCAGCCCAACGGTGCGCGAACCTGCCATAGGTTCTCGAACTGGGTGAAGCCAGGAATCGACTTCGCAGCAACCGTGGCAAGGGGTCCAGCCGAGATGAGATTTGCTCGGATCCCGTCTCGCCCCAGATAGCTGGCCAGGTAGCGGTTCACCGACTGGAGCGCCGACTTGGAGACCCCCATCCAGTCGTAGGCAGGCCATGCATGTGAGTTGTCGAAATCAAGACCGACGAGGGATCCTCCGCCTGCCTTTTCCATGAGGGGTTGCAGGCCGACGGCGAGCGTCTTGTACGAGAATGCCGACGTGATGAACGCGGTTGCCGCCGACTCCGACGGAGTCGTGAGGAATTCGCCTCCGAGGGCGTCGCTTGGCGCGAATGCAATCGCGTGGAGCGCTCCGTCGATACCTCCCCAGCGTGTGTCGAGCTCAGACACGAGATCCCGCATGTGGGTCTCATCGTTGATGTCGAGTTCGAATACGTCAGCTTCGGTCGGCAGGCGCTTGGAGGACCGCTTCGTCAACGACAAGCCCCGGCCGAACCCGGTCAGCACAACCTCGGCTCCCTGCTCCTGGGCGACGCGCGCCGTGTGCCAGGCGATCGAGTCGTCTGTGAGTACCCCCGTGATGAGCAACCTCTTACCCGACAGCATGCGTGTCCCTTCTTGGTGCGGTCAGACAATATACGCAGCGAGCGTGCCGGAGTGACACCGCCACGGCACAAACCTGTCGCGGGCAGCCACTATGAAACATTCGCCCAGGCACGCAAGCCGAGCCCCATCACGAACAGCAGCAGGATGCCGTACGTGAGTGCCGGGCGCTGTGCCATCGTGGAGCGGTACAGGTATGCAAGGGTGAGTGTGATGACGATCACGACCCCGTAGAACACGTGAAAGGCGTTCCCTGGCCGAATACCACTCGAGTAGAGATATACGCCTGCGCCGACCTGGATGAGCATGGTCGCAATGGCCACGGCCCTGGCGATATCGAATGCCTTTGGCGGGCGCTTCTTCAGCACGCCGAGGATCAGACCCCAGGCTCCAACGATGCCGCAGCACACCACCGCGACCCAGAACCATGTCTGGTGGAACGACAGCACCTGAGCGAGCGACACCGTGAACCTCCCTGAACCTCGTTGAACGAATTCGGTGGCATGGCTCTGAAGTGGGCCCGCCAAGTGGGGTAGGTTATCGAAGTGCTGGAACTCCACCCCACTGCCATGGCCCACGGGGGCGAAGCCGTCGCCCGCAAGGACGGCAAGGCCCACTTCATCGCGGGGGCGATGCCAGGCGAGGTCGTTGAGGTTGCTGTCACGGAGGATCGAGGCGCATGGGCACGAGCACGGCTTGTGTCTGTGCTCGAGGCGTCGCCGGAACGGCGCGAGCCTCCCTGTCCCCACGCAAGCGTGTGCGGGGGATGTCAATGGCAGCATGCCGACCGTCGCACACAGCTCGCTTGGAAACGCGACATCGTCACATCACAGCTCGGCCACCTCGGGCGAATCGAGGATCCTCCCGTTCGCGACACGCTCGATCCTGGACCTCCACTCGGATATCGCAACCGCATGGATTTCCATGTCATCGATGGCCGTCCGGGGTTAATGCGACACAGATCAAACGATGTGGTTCCCCTTGACTCATGCCCCTTGCTCGACCCGATCCTCCAGCCCGTCTTCGTGAACCTCGGCGATCTCACCGGCGTGAACCGCATCACCCTTCGCTGTGGAACGCGCACAGGCGATGTACTGATCATCGTCGACGGGGAGGTGCCCGAACATGGCGAATCGTGGGGTGTCCCGGTACTTCAACGACAGGGCAAGCGGACCGTTCCCGTTATCGGGGAGCCGAAGTTGGGTGAGGTGGTCAACGGCACGTCGTTCTCGATTCCGTTCGCGGGGTTCTTCCAGAACAACACCCATGGCGCTGACACCCTCGTGGACGTTGTACGTATCGCAGCAGACCTCGACCAGGGCGAGACCCTCCTCGATGGCTACTGCGGCGTTGGCCTCTTCGGGGCGACGGTGGGAACTGATGCCGAGCTGGTGCTCGGCATCGACTCGACACCAGGGGCCGTCGAACGTGCACGGACCAATCTCGATCGCGCAGGTGTCAACAGTTACCTGGTGACAGGATCATTCACGAAGGACATCGAACGCCTCGACGCCTATTGGGACGTTGCCATCGTCGATCCACCACGCAAGGGCCTCGGCGAGCGAGGCGTTGACGCCGTGACGTCAGCTGCCCCCAGAAGGATCGTCTACGTCGCGTGTGACCCGGCCTCGCTGGCGAGGGACTCGAGGATCCTGGGCGCCGCTGGATACGACCTCGTCGAGGCGACGCCCATCGATATGTTCCCCCAGACCTATCACGTCGAGATTGTCGCGACCTTCGATCGCAAGCCGCTCAGCGACGAAGAGTGACTCGTTGATCACATCTCGTCGAGGATCTGCTTGCGCTTCTCCTCGTACTCGGCTTCGGTGATCAGCCCGTCATCCTTGAGCTTCGCCAAGTTCCGAATTGCTTCTGTGGGGTCCTGCGGAGGGGTTGGCTGGGCCCCGGAGAGGGCAATCGATCGCTGCTCTCGCACCTTGTAGAGGAGCGCCTGAAAGTCGTCCGGATGCGGGATGTCCTTGAACTTGCTCTGTCCTGCCGATCCCGCTGACTCGACGAGGAGGTCTCCGGCACCGAGGATTCGCTCAAACGCGGTCTGGGAAAAGTTGACATTGGTGATGCGTTCCAGGGGAATCTCGACCCCCTTCTTTGCGATCAGCCCGGATCGAGTGATGAGACGCTCCGTGGTAAGCACATATCGCGTCCACCACCAGTCGATGAGCGGCTTCACGACGAACCACAGGACGAGGACCAGGAGGATGGCAAGCAAGACCCAGCGACCCCAATCAAGCTTCCATGAAACGAGGATCATTGCCGCCGCAAGCCCGAGGAACCACAGGAGCGGGATGAACAGCAGTTTCCAATGGGGACGGAACGAGGAGATGATCTCCTCGTCATCCGAGAGCGCGTCTTCTGGCCATGGCATGTTGATCAGCATAGCTGGCCGCAATGCCATGGCCGGAAGTGCGGGGGAGGCGGCAAGCAGTACGTGCGCGGTGGCACACGCGAGAAACCCCAAGGAAGCCGAAGCCCCCTTGGGGTTTCAAGTTACCGGCGGCCTTGCGACCGTCAGTCACGTGGCCCCACCGAAGCGTGGTCACGCGGGCCCCGCCGAGGCGGGACTTGGCGATGGGCCGAAGCCCACGCCTTCTCCATCCGACTCCGATCGGCTTGCACCGGCCGGCGGGCTTTCACCCCTTCCCACCCGAGGGTGGTCTCCAGTTGGAGGCGGTCCGTCGCCGGACCCGCTGGCTTTCACCAGACGCCATCGGTTTCCCTCTGGCGCCCGCATTCGAGGTTTCCCCCTCCTGCGGCGACCGCTTCCGGGTTTCCCCTTCTGCGATGAACGCATGATGCCCCACCCAGGGTTCTACTGCAACCCAAAACGCCGCATGGTTTTCGCGCTTATTGGCAGTTTTCGCGACCAGGTACGATGCGGGGTATGCGCACCCGGATTCTGCTCGTTCTTGCGGTGGTGCTGAGCGTGGTCGCAGCATGCTCATCTACAGACAGCTTCCCGGACAGCAGCGCCTCGGAACTCGATCTGCGAGCCGACGGCGTTGGTCGCTACTCCGTTGGACAGCCTGCCGACGAGGTGATCGGTGGCATCTCTGCGGTCATCGGGGGCTCGGATGCAGATTCGACCGACAGCGACACCGCCCTCCGGGTTCCCGATTGCGGTTCATCAGGAACACGCGTGGTGTCATGGGGAAATCTGGTGCTGTTCTTCGTGGACAGGGACAGCTCGTCCGTGTTCGCCACATGGTCCTACGGTTTCGATCCCATCACGGGGAATGCGCAGGACGTGCGCAGGCTTGGCCTCACCACTGCAGACGGGATTGGCCTGGGGTCGACTCGGGGCGACCTCACTGCCGCATACGGTACGTCAGTCGACTTCTCGCCTGATGTCGACCTCGACCTCGAGACGTTCTCCATCGATGCGTCGGCGAACGAGTACCTGTCTGGTCGCCTCACCTCGCTCGAGTCCGATGCCACCGTGCAGTTCATGGAACGGCAACCAGCGTGCATGGAGGTCGTTGGGTAGACGCCGGCAACGCGATCGAAAGCAGGCCCGGACGCGGAGAATCCCGAGGAAGCTCGACCGGAGTCTCGCCCTCTCGGGATTCTCGCCGAAGTGAACTCTCGCTCACTCCTGTCCGAACTCGCACGTCGGCCGAAGCCTCCGAGCAGTATCCGAACCCGCCGCCCGCCGGCCGAAGCCGTGGACCACGGTCCCTCAGGAGCCGAAGCCCCGTCGGGGTTGGATTCCCACCTTGCGGCGGGTCTCCGGTGGTCTGTCGAAGGCTGGGCTCCTCCTCAAGACCGGGTTGCCATTCGCCGAAGCGTCTGGCTGCGATACGAGTTTCCCCGCACCACCCGACCCGGTTTCCCGGTGGCCGTCTCCCGAAGGATCTGACGTGTCGGGCCCGTCGGGCTTGCGCCCTTCGAGCAATAGCAAAGCTATCGACCGAGGTGCGCTCCTGCAACCCCAGACCGTCATTGCTTTTCGCGCATTGCGACGAGTTTTCGCGTACGCACTACAGCATCGCGAAACGCTCACGCCGCGGGCAGACACACCGTTCAGACAAGAATTACACGCGTGTCACACCTACCCGGTACAGTCCACATCATGACAACGCAGGAATCGCACACGGCTGTCGACATCCCCCGCCTCGAGACGCTCTCACCCTCACGGGCGAGCGACTTCAAGACGTGCCCGCAGCTCTACAAGTTCCGGTCCATCGACCGCATCCCAACCGAACCGACGATCTACCAGGCACGCGGCACCACCGCCCACCTCGCCCTCGA
>Ga0265306_10001599_pt1 | contig 11070 bp, 6 predicted proteins | sample Helome_3_FD_192493 | JGI IMG/M metagenome (GOLD analysis project Ga0265306, IMG submission 192493) | Marine sediment microbial communities from subtidal zone of North Sea - Hel_20160420 (Illumina Assembly) | ecosystem: Environmental > Aquatic > Marine > Subtidal zone > Sediment ...
TGGCGTGTGCACATTGGGCGCGGCGGGTGCTCAACTGTTGTACGGGCCCAATCGGGTGCAAACTCCCCGAAAGAAAGTAAACGGCAAATGGCGCAATATCTCCTGGGATGCCGCGCTTGCCGAAATTGCCTCAAAACTAACTGATTTAAGGTCCAACGGACAATCCCATTCCCTGGCCTGTATTTGTGATTCGGACCGGGGAACGGTGCCGGAGCTGCTGAATAGATTATTAACGGTATACGGATCTCCCAACTTTATCCGAACGCCTTCGATCCAGGACAATTATGAATTGGCCCTGTATCTGACCCAGGGGGTCCGGGCAATGCCGGGATTTAATATACAGGATTCGGATTTTATCTTAAGCTTCAGCAGCGGATTGATTGAGGGATGGGAATCGCCGGTTTATATGTTCCGGGGTAAAAGTGCGCTGACGGAAAAGGGCGGGCGCATGGATCAAATCGACTCGCGCCTATCCAAGACCGCCGCCAAATCCGACAAATGGATTGCAGTCAAGCCCGGTTCAGAAGGTGCCCTGGCCCTGGGTCTGGCCAATGTAATTATAAATGAGGGGTTATTTAACCAGGATTTTGTTGATAACTATTCGGCCGGATTTGCCGAGTGTAAAAAAATAGTCCTTGACGGGTTTTCGCCCAGCGTTGTTTCTAAAATGACCGGGCTTGAGGTTTCCGCCATCACAACCATCGCCAGGGATTTTGCAAAGGCCCGTAAACCGTTGGCCATCTGCGGCAGAGGGGCCGGAACAAGTCCGGGCAGTCTGCAGGATTTTCTGGCGGTTCATGTTCTTAACGGCCTGGTTGGCAGCATTAACAGGGCCGGCGGTATTGTGGCGGTTCCTGAACCGGATTATATCAACTGGCCTGATGTTGAAATGGATGCAGCCGCCTCCCGGGGAATGCAGCAGCCGCGAATTGACGGTGCCGGTAGCGGGAAATATAAATCGACGCGCTACCTGTTGAATCGGCTGCCTGAGGTTGTGAATTCGGCCCAGGAATCTCCCGTCCAGGTGCTTTTTGTGGCGGGTGCCAACCCGCTGTATAGTATGGCTGATACCGAGGCCGTTGCCAAAGCCTTTGAGAAAATACCGCTGGTGGTCAGTTTTTCTTCCTATATGGACGAAACGTCGACCTATGCCGACTTCATCCTGCCCAACCCTGTCTTCCTCGAAAGATATGAGGACCTACCTTTTGCCCGGGGGTTCCCCAAACCATTTATCGGGCTTGTCCAGCCGGTGGTGGAACCGCTTTACAATACCCGGCATACCGGTGACGTCATTATTCAGCTGGCCCAAAAACTTGGGGGTACCGTGGGCGAAGCCTTTGCCTGGGATTCATACGATACCTGTCTTGAGGAGACGCTTGGGGATAAATGGGACACCCTTCTCGAAGACGGGTACTGGGTTGATTCCGGATTTTCGGAAACCGCCCAACCCCGGCATTTCGAGACCGATTCGTCAAGATTTGAATTCAGCAACAGCGACATCAATGCCTTGCCCGTTTATCATTCGGTGAGAGTTCCCGGTGATGAGTCTTTTTACCCGCTGCTGCTGGTGCCTTACGATACGATGAGACTTGCCAGCAGCTACATCGGATCGCCTCCCTTTCTCGTTAAATCACTTGAGGACACTATTTTAAAGGGCAACGACGTGCTGGTTGAAGTGAATCCGGCGACCGCTAAAAAGCTGGGTCTGGCGGATCAAAACGATGCCACCCTGACCACGCCCCGGGGCAGCGCTAAAGTTAAAATCTACTTTTTTGACGGGATCATGCCGGGGGTTATTGCCATCCCCCGGGGGCTGGGGCACACGGCTTATGATAAATTTCTTGCCGGCAAAGGTGTTAATTACAATGCACTGAGCGAACCGTTGGAAGACGCGGCCACCGGGCTTGATGCGGCCTGGGGTGTTCGGGCCAAACTCACCAAAGCCTAGTTGGGTGGAATAATTTCTAGCGTATAAGCTATTGATCTATGTGCAATGCTCAATCGACAATCGTAGATAGATATTAGGGGTTCTGATGAAATTTGAAAATGCCAAAAAGTTCGGAATGGTCATCGATCTGGATAAATGCACTGGATGCGGAACATGCTCGGTTGCCTGTATGGCTGAAAACAATGTGCCTTTTCGAGAAGATGACACAGACAAACTGCTCAGCGTCGCCTGGATGCGGGTTTATCGGCTGACAAACGGGAAAGCCTTTCCCGATACCGAAGAATGTTATTTGCCTCGACCCTGCCAGCATTGTGAAGGCAGCCACGGTCATTCGCCCTGTGTGTCTGTTTGTCCGGCTACGGCCACCGACTACGATATGGATACCGGTATCGTCAGCCAGATTTATACCCGCTGTTTCGGATGCCGCTATTGTATGGCCGCCTGTCCTTTTCATGTCCGGCAATTTAACTGGTGGGACCCGGTGTGGCCGGATGGAATGGAAAAATCCTTAAATCCCAATGTGTCCGTTCGTATGCGCGGGGTCGTCGAAAAGTGCAGTTTCTGCATCCATCGCTACCAGCTGGCCAAGGAAAAGGCCTATATGGAAGGGCGGCGGGACGTGGGGGAAGCCGAGTATCAAACCGCCTGCACCCAGGCCTGTCCGGCGGGGGCCATCACCTTCGGTGACCTGAATAACCCGAACCACGCCGTGCATCAAGTTGCCCGGCCCGACAACCGGCACGGCGGCAAACCCCAGAACCCCAAGGCGTTCCGACTGTTGGAAAGACTGGGCGTCAATACCAAAGTTTACTACCTTTCCAGTCGTGAATGGGTCCGACGGGCGGGAGATAATTATCTTAAAGAAGAAGGTAAGGCTAAACACGCTTAATAACCAGATAGAGTTAGGAGCACTGAACTTATGGATTCTGCATTAATTCCCAAAGGAGTTAAACGCTGTCCGACCTGGCAATTCCTACTGTGGATCGGGGCCGTCAGTGGCGTGCTGTTGTGGGGCCTTCTGGCCATGGTGCTGGTGTATTTTAAGGGCTTGAATCAAACCAATATGAATAATGCCTATGGTTTCGCCTTATGGATCTGGGCTGACCTTGGAATCATTGCCCTGGGCGGCGGTGCATTTTTCACCGGATTTTTGCGCTACATTGTCGGCAAAGATGAGTTGAAAAACATCGTCAATTTTGCCGTCCTGGTCGGATTTTACTGCTATGTATCGGCCCTGATGATTTTGGGATTTGATATCGGCCAGCCCCTGAGGGGATGGTTTATTTTCTGGCATGCCAATGTTCATTCCATGCTCACCGAAGTGGCCTTCTGCCTGACCTGCTATCTGGGCGTTCTGACCATCGAGTACGTCCCCATGATACTGGAAAACCGTCAGATTGACAAAGTACCTTTTTTCCACAACTTGAGCCATAATATGCACGAGATCATGGCTGTTTTTGCGGCCACCGGTGCCTTTCTTTCCTTCTTCCACCAGGGTTCGCTGGGCGGTGTTCCCGGCGTTCTGTTTGGCCGGCCCTTTGGCTTTCGGGAGGGGATTTTTGTATGGCCCTGGACCTTCTTTTTGTTCACCTGGTCGGCGGCTGCCTGTGGACCGTGTTTTACCATTTTAATTACCAAGATTACGGAAACCGCGGCGCGCAAAAAGCTGGTCAAAGACAATGTTATCCAATTGCTGGCCAAAATTTCCGGCTGGATGCTGGCCACCTATATCACGGCCAAGATTATCGATACGATTTACTGGGCCATGGTGACGGCACCTTCCAAAGGCTTTGTCTTTTTGGACTTTTACACCAACAACCCGGGTTCCTGGTACGGATTATGGATCCTGATCGCGGAAGTCGGGCTCTGTGGTGTCGTTCCGGCCGCGATTTTGATCACCGACAAGGGCCGTAAAACACCGGCTACATTATGGCTGGCCATAATACTGGCGGTTGTGGGTGTCTGTCTGAATCGCTGGGTGATGGTCCTGCAGGTCCTCGCCATTCCGGTGATGACATTTGAAGGTTGGGCGCCCTACTTTCCAAGCTGGCAGGAAGTTGCCACCACCTTGCTGCCTGTGGCCTTGGGAACGATTGCGATCTCGATTTCGTACCGCTATTTACCGATATTTCCCCAGGAACTGGAATTAAATCCGCCTGACGCACCGGTGGCAGAAGTTGCCGAAGCAGAGCCGGAATTACAGGAGGAAGCGCCGGAGGCCCCGGCCGGAGAACCCGAACCGGCGGAAGCCTAGCTAGAGTTCAAAGGTTCAGGGTTCAGAGTTCCAAGGTTGGTGATTTGCGCCGGTATGGGAAGTTTGGATTAGTGAACTCCATTGGGGAAAAACATACACATAAAAAGCGACGTGGGGATGTAGAGACAAGATAACCCTGAACGGTGAACCTTGAACCTATGAACCCCTAAGGGAGGAAAATAATGTTTCCATTTAATTTTGAATGGATATGGGATGCGGGACATTTGGTATTTATGGGCGGCCTGTGGTATGCCCTATCGATACTGGGATTGGGGCTGACATACTGCATCATCAAAGCTGCCTATGACAGTTTTAAAGGTCACGGGGCCAATCACCATTAAATATTGCCAACTTATCGGTTGTAAAAAGCGCTTATCCCGCCAGGGGCAAAGGGGGGGGCGCTTTTTTTCGTGCTTTCGTGATTAACTATTTCAGGACCTCCGGCGTTGGCGGATTCGCATTGGGGTTTTGTGAGAGGCTTTAATGGATAAAATTATTGTCGAAGGGGGACGCGCGCTTAAGGGTGAGGTGCACATCAGCGGGGCGAAGAATGCTGCTTTGCCGATCTTGATTTCTTCCCTTCTAACCGATGGTATCAATACCTTTTCCAATGTACCGCAGTTGCAGGATATACATAGCACCGCGTTGCTGCTTGAAAATCTCGGGGCCAGGGTTGAAACACAGGCTGATACGATTCGTATTGATGCCGGCGGGCAGATTCAGTACGAGGCGGAATATGACCTGGTGCGAAAAATGCGGGCCTCCGTGCTGGTTCTCGGACCACTGGTGGCTAGATTGGGGAAAGCCCGGGTATCATTGCCGGGGGGGTGTGCCATCGGTGCACGACCGATAAATTTACATTTAAAGGGCCTGGCGGCCATGGGCGCCTCTATTGAATTGAAACACGGTTATGTGGAAGCCTCCGCCGGTCATTTGCAAGGCGCCGACATCTATTTTGATGTTGTCACGGTGACCGGGACCGAAAATCTGATGATGGCGGCAACCATGGCCAAAGGCACCACTGTACTGCGCAATGCTGCCCGTGAACCTGAAATCGTGGCTCTGGCAGACACCTTAGTTAATATGGGAGCCGATATCCAGGGGGCCGGTACACCGGTCATCACCATCAATGGGGTTCCATCGTTAAAACCGGTTGAGGCCACGATCATACCGGACCGTATCGAAGCGGGCACGTTTTTGATGGCCGCAGTCTTGACCAGGGGCAGTATCACCGTATTAAATTCGGAGCCGGATCATCTGGGGGCCCTTATAGACAAACTGCGACTTACCGGAGCTGATATAGTGCTTGACGGCAAAACCGTCCAGGTGAATGCTAATGCTGATATCAGGAGTGTCGATATTAAAACCCAGCCCTATCCGGGGTTTCCAACCGATATGCAAGCGCAATTCATGGTGCTGATGAGCATCGCCAACGGCACCAGCATGATTTCTGAAACCATTTTTGAAAACCGTTTTATTCATGTTAGCGAACTGAGACGGATGGGAGCCGATATTCAAGTATCCGGTACCTCCGCCGTTGTCAAAGGCGTCCCCCATTTGTCAGCTGCCCAGGTGATGGCCACCGATCTGAGGGCCAGCGCCTCTCTCATCCTTGCCGGCCTGGTTGCGGAAGGTACCACCGAAGTGAATCGTGTCTATCATTTGGATCGAGGATATCAATCACTGGAAAAGAAGTTTGCCGCTTTGGGTGCCGCCATTCAGCGGACAAGATAAATGAGCGCTAACAACTGGTCTATCGCTACCAGTTCACCCAAAAGGGCATTTGGGGAGAAACTCCCAGACTCCTCAGATAAATAGTAGCGTTTGTTCTTCCCTGACCGTGATCCGTTTTTGCCATGAATGACCGTATTTATTTTAGACCTCTTATTCCCTTGCTGATCTCACTGATGGGCGGCATCCTGATGGGCAGCCAAATGGTGGGGTTCACAACCGGGATCGGCGTGCTGGCGGTTGTTGTTATCGGATTTAGTCTGTTGTGTCTTTATCGCTGCAAGCCGGTTTTTTGCATGCCGATTTTGCTGTTTGTCTCCCTTGGCTACCTATCCATCCAACCCTGGCTGTCTCCCCGGGTTCCGGCCCACCATATCAAATACTATGCGGACACCCAGCGCTGGGATATCCTCGGGCAAGTCGATAGTCGGCCATCGCAAATTAGAAACCGCACCAGATTTGATTTGCGGGTTGCATTTCTTGATGCCGATCACCAAACCCATGCGGTTGACGGTTTGCTGCGTGTGACCGCAGTGGGAGACTTGCCTGATATAGCTGTTGGGGATAAAATCCGGTTTAAAAGTCGGATGCGATCGATTACCAATTTTAAAAACCCCGGCGGATTCAACTACAAACGATACATGGCTTTCAAGGGCATTTATGCCACGGCCTACGTTAGGGGAGACAGGATCCGCATCGTGGGAAAATCACCGCCGGCTGTCGTTTCTGAAATGATAAACAGGGTGCGCGGCAGATTTGCCGATCTGGTTGATAAATCCGGAACTCCTGAAGTCCGGGGCGTATTGAAAGCACTCATTATCGGAGACCGAACCCAGATATCCGATGCGACCAGGCAAAGCTTTAATCGGGCCGGGGTCGCTCACCTGCTTGCCATATCAGGGCTTCACATCGGAATTGTGGCGACCGTGGCCTTTACTTTTTCGCACTGGCTGATGGGCTGGATCAAACCACTTTTGTGGCGTGCCTGGACCCGCAAAGCGGCTGCGCTGCTATCCCTGGTGCCGGTGATTGCCTATGGAGTGGTTGCAGGACTATCACCGTCCACCCAGCGTGCCGTGTTAATGGTGTCGGTATTTTTAATGACCTTCTTACTGGCTAAAGAACAGGATTCATTGAACACCCTGGCCCTGGCAGCTCTGGTGATACTGGTAGTCGATCCGCCCTCACTTTTTTCCATTTCTTTTCAGCTATCCTTTGTCACGGTTTTCGTGATTATATTTGGATTTTCCTCTGTCAAAAACTATGGTTTTCTGCAATTAGCGCCGAATCAAAGCAACTGGCGAAAGCGCTTATCGGTCAGACTGATCTCTTTTTTACTGGTCTCTTTTTTTGCGATCTGCGGCAGTTTGCCGCTGGTAGCCTTCTATTTTAATCAGATTTCTCTGGTGGGGCTGGCCGCTAATTTCCTGGTGGTTCCACTGGTCGGATTTATCACCATTCCCCTCGGCCTGGTGGCTTTATTTTTGTCGCCGCTGAGCCTAACCCTGGCATCCTGGTGTCTAAAAGCCGGCGCGATTTCTCTGGCCTGCGCACTGGATATCGTGAATTTTTTTGATTACTTACCCTTTGCGGCGATCAAAACCGTCACCCCCAGCATGGTAGAAATTGCCTGTTTTTATATTTTGGGCGGGGCTCTTTTACTTAGGTTGCGTCCTCGACCGGATGGGGTTCCGGGGTTGCAGGCGACTGCCGCGGCTTTATCCAATAGCAGTGACGCTATGCCCCATGATTGGGTGCCTGCTATCACCAGGAAATTAAAAAAATATTTCAGGCTGGATTCGGGGGGCGGGTCCGGAGGGGTATTGTCCCGCAAGCTGGCCCAAATTGTGGTGATATTGGCGGTGATTACCCTGACCGTCGATGGTTGCTACTGGCTGTACCAGCGATTCTGGCATCCGGATCTCCGGGTCACGGTAATCGATGTCGGCGATGGCAGTGCCGCCTTGCTCGAAATCCCCGGGGGATATACCATTATGATGGACGGTGGTGGATTTTCCGACAACTCCTCCTTTGATGTGGGGGCCAGAATCATTGCACCGTTTTTGTGGCGCAAGAAAATTAAAACAGTTGATCTGCTAATTCTTTCACACCCCAACAGCGATCATCTTAACGGATTGATTTACCTTGCCGATCATTTTAATGTCAAAGCCCTGTGGACCAATGACGAGCCGCGCACTACATTGGGGTACAAAAACCTGATGAAGGTTTGTGCCGCTCGCGGGATTTTATCTCCGCCTTACGCACTCATGGCGCGTGAGCACCAGATCAGCGGTGTTCAGCTGGATCTATTGTATCCACGCCAGGATTTTATGGACCACAAAGAATCTGATAGATGGCGCAATTCCAATAACAATTCGCTGGTCGTAAGAGTGTCCTACGGTGACGCTTCTTTTCTATTTACCGGCGATATCATGGCGCCTGCGGAAAGGGAACTGGTTGACCTCGCCGCCGGCCGATTATCCAGTACGGTTTTAATCGCCCCCCACCATGGCAGTCGTTCGTCCAGCAGTCAGCAATTTATAGAAAAAGTAGACCCGGAAGTGGTCGTTGTATCCTGCGGTCGCAACAGTCGGTTTAATTTTCCCCATCCTGAGATTTTGCAAAGATATAAGGATTTGGGGGTCAGCATTTTTCGCACCGACCGCGATGGGGCCGTTCAATTGTCGACTGCCGGACAGCAGATCATAATAGAACCATTCATCCTGAGCGAACTTGATTAAGCTAAGATTAAATATAACTAATTGAAAAGACAATAAAAAATATTGAAGCCTTTTAAATCATGACGAAGTTTGTTATAATAAGACAAATGGAAACAGAAAACATTGAAATATTATCAGATGCCATCAAAGAATATTTTGGTAATTATGAACTCGAAGAGCTTTGTGGCCGGTTTAACATTAAAATCGAGCATCTGGGCATAAATCCCAATCACCAAAAACTCGTCACCGAATTGATGGCGAATAAATTTCGCGAGAACCACCGAAGATTTCTCGAGGATATCCTGTCGAAACTGCTGCGCCGGTGCGAAGATCGAATCTTAAACACCACCTGGGAAGTCAACATCTTTGATGAACACATGCTTCCTCAATTAAAAAAGTTGCAGGGTATCGTGGCCGGTAACCAGAAATCCACGCTAAGATCCCAAGCTTCCAATCGTTTTATAAAAGAACAAAACCAGCTTATTAAATTTCTGGGCAGCGCCAAAACACCGTTGACGATTCTTGACAGCCGGATAGACAGGGCAACCTTTAATAGTATTCAAATGGTTAAAACACCCGTTCGGCTGCTCATCGGCCAGGGCTTGCAGGATATTGCGGCCAATATGAATGGACAGTTGAACCAGTTGCGCAGGCAGGGACGGGATATCGAACTCCGCTACCACATGAAGCTAAACGATCGGTTCATTATTTTTAATGGCCGGTGCTGGATGGTGAGTTGCTCTCTGAGCGAGGTTGGGCAGGTAACTTTAAGTATGATCGAATGTGTGGACACAAAGCCTGTCGTCGTCAAGGAAATTGGCCGCAAATGGCGGGAAGCCAAAGTGTTTAGAAATTAGTCCGCCAGAGATAAAATGTGGTTTTGAAACCACTTCTATTCTTTAGTCCAAAGCCGCAAGTACCTTATATCCCTGCTTTTCCAAGGCTTTTTTGATATTAGCCGTTTTGCACGCCGCAAGCCTGAAATAATAGACGCGTTGGCCGGCGTGATCGGCTGTCATACCAACGTTGATGATATCCGCACCATTATCATTTATTATCTGCAATGCCTTTTTTAAACCACCCTGCTGATCACCAACGACCACATCGATGCGGGATGTGGATGTGAGAATTCCCATCATATCGATAAAGGTTCTCAAAATATCCGTGGCGGTTATAATTCCCACCAGTTGACCATTGTCGACCACCGGCATTCCGCCAATTTTGTGTTTGTAGATGAGCTGGGCAGCTATTTCCACATCGTCTTCCGGACACACCGTGATGGGCTTTTGTATCATCAAATCGTGTAAATTCAAATCTCCCAGCATCGATGGGATCAGTCCCTGCTTTAAATCCGCCAGGGTTAAGAACCCTTCGAGTAAATTTTCTTCCGAAACCACCGGAAGATGACGTATCGAATTGATCTTCATCAACTCGATTGCCTCGCTGATGGATGCATGCGCTGATATGGTTATGGGGTCGGAAACCATCAATGCCTGGATTTTCATAACACCGTCACCTATAGTAGATTGATCCGCCGCCGGCGGAAATATTCAATAATAAAGCAATTTTTTCCATTTTAATAATTAATTTTAACAATATTATAGGATGTGACGCTTCGAATCAATAGCGGAGGAGTATTATAAATGAAATTTATCTGTCTTTGGCATTAAAAGTCAAGCGGTGAATAGAACGAAGATAAAATTGATTGAAATCCTAAATTCTTCATTCTTCATTCTTCATTCGTGATTCCCCGGCCTTGCGCGGCTGATAACTACAGAGGGGTTCTTCGGCCAGATAGTCGCCGGTGGCTTCGTAAGCCCTGGCACGGCAACCGCCACACACTCGCTTAAACTCGCAAGGGTTGCATTTCCCCGTGAGTTTATCATAATCACGTAAATTCGTTAATACTTCGGAGTGCTTCCAGATATCGACAAAAGATTGTTGCCGCACATTGCCGCAGTTTGCGGTCAGAAATCCGCAGGGTTGAACATCGCCTCGATGGGAGACAAAACAAAAACCAATGCCCCCCAGGCACCCCCGGGTGACTGCGTCCAATCCGTGGGTTTTAAAGGATATCGACTTGCCCTCTTGGCTGGCTCTTTGTCTGAGTATGCGGTAGTAGTGCGGGGCACAGGTGGCCTTAAGTTCCAGCGGCGTTTTTTCCCTTTGGTCATAAAACCAGTTCAGGGTTTCTTCGTACTCGGCGGCGTTGATTTCAGTATCGACGATATATTTTCCGCGACCGGTTGGAACCAATAGAAAAATGTGATGGGCCAATGCTCCCTGTTCCACCGCCAGCTCCTGGATTTTTGGGATTTGATCGAGGTTTGTTTTGGTAATGGTCGTGTTCACCTGAAAGTCCAACCCGACCTTGCGGGCAATCTTCATGGCATTCAGGGCGCCATCATATGCACCAT
>Ga0265306_10001601_pt1 | contig 11059 bp, 11 predicted proteins | sample Helome_3_FD_192493 | JGI IMG/M metagenome (GOLD analysis project Ga0265306, IMG submission 192493) | Marine sediment microbial communities from subtidal zone of North Sea - Hel_20160420 (Illumina Assembly) | ecosystem: Environmental > Aquatic > Marine > Subtidal zone > Sediment ...
ATGCGGTGCCCGTTGTGCGACGCTGGATCGCCGAGGCCCACGACAGAGACATGCCGCTGCTGTTCGAAACGCATCGCGACAGCCTGCTCAATGACCTTTATTTCACACTGCAACTCATGGATCTCGCCCCGGAAATGAGGCTTTGTGCCGACTTGTCGCACTTCGTGGTCGATCGTGAAATTCGCGCACCGGTGCCGGAACGCGATCAGCATTACATTGCAACGGTGCTCGAGCGAGCTGATTGCTTCCAGGGTCGTATCGCCAACCGCGAACAGGTGCAGATCCAGATCGGGTTCCCACAGCATCAGGAGTGGGTCGAGATTTTCAAAAACTGGTGGACGCAGGGCATGCGTATGTGGCGAAAACGGAACACATGTAATGCAAAGCTCGTTTTTCTTTGCGAACTTGGCCCGCCGCCCTATGCGATTACCGACGCACATCAAAACGAGTTGTCTGATCGCTGGCAGGAGTCATTGCGGATTCGCGATTGGGTACGAGAGATCTGGACCGAGCTCGATAGTGACGAGCAATTGACAGCGGGCCGCGGGTAACGCAGATTCGTCCGTCGATGACGCGCTGCAGGGGGATCGATGCGAACGCTGACGGCTAAAGTATTGTCCGTTCACGCCGGGGCTGAAGAAGACATGACCAAGCCGGACCGTCCCTCGATTCGATTCGAGCTGGATGGCGTCGTTGGTGACAAGCACCGTTCTTTTTCACGCAAGACATGGGTTGGGGACAAGCAGGCCAAGGACACGTTGCGCCGCAATGAGCGCCAGTGGTCTGCCGTATCAGTTGAAGAACTGGGCGAAATTTCCGAAGCAATGGAATTGCGTATTCCTTTGACGGCGTCAGACCTGGGCGCAAACCTGTGCTTGCAGGGAGTGACAGAGCTTTCGAGACTACCGAAAGGTACGATTCTCAAGTTCCCATCAGGCGCCGAGTTGTGCGTGGAGGAATACAATCCACCCTGCCACGATATGGGCAAACGCCTGGCAGCAATTCGCGAAGGTCCGTCAGGCGGACCGCTCTCGACCACGGCATTTTCGAATGCCGCCAGGCTGACCAGGGGCCTGGTTGGGGTTGTCGACGTGCCCGGAGATGTGACTCCGGGTGACGAAGTGATCATTGCGTTGTATGAGCATCCACCCTGGCTGCAACGATCCGACGAATGAAAAAACGGCCCTCGAAGGGGCCGTTTCCTCGTACAGTCCAAGAATTCAAGGCTGGCCTCGTTTCTCGACGAGAGCCGTTGTTGCGTCAAGATCGCCGAACACCGGTTCGCCCTCGAAAAGCGTCAGCACGACTTCTGTATCGGATATTTCGGTGGGCTCGATCTCGAACAGGTTACGATCCAGAACGATCAGGTCGGCAAGCTTCCCTTTTTCGATGGAGCCAGTGCGGTCCTCCTGCTTGTTCACAAAAGCCGCATTGATCGTGAACGCTTCGATCGCCTGTTCCAGTGTGATGCGTTGCTCGGGGTTCATCACATCGGTGTCGTGCGTTTCGGCGTCGATTCTCGTCAATGCCGTTTCGATCTGCGGCATCGGGTTTGCTGTGGATACGGACCAGTCGCTGCCGAAGGCAACAGTACCACCCGAATCAATGATGGACTTGATGGGGTACATCCAGTTGGCCCGTTCCTCACCGATAAACGGTATCGTCAGGTCGACGACATAGTCATCGGCGTACGCCCAGACGGGCTGGAAGTTGGCGACGACATCAAGCGCGGCGAACCGTGGAATATCCTCAGGGTCGATGATCTGCAGGTGCGAGATATGATGTCGATGACCGAGATCGCCGTTTCTGTTGCGAGCTTCTTCGACAGCATCGAGTGACTGGCGAATCGCGCCATCGCCAATCGCGTGAAAATGCACCTGGAAGCCCTCGGCATCCAGCAAGCTGACGGCCTCTTTCAGGAACTCCGGTTCAACCATCGGTATGCCGCGCGTAGCGTTTTCGGTGAGATACGGTTCGAGCATTGCGGCCGTGTAATTTTCCATGACACCGTCCTGCATTATTTTTACGCTGGTCGGCCGAATGTTCCCCTTGTTGTACTTTTCTCGCAGCTCAACGAGGTGCGGAATCTGCTCCTCGGTTTCGTCGCGCGCCCACCAGAGGGCAGCGACCACGCGCAGGTCGAGCTCTCCCTTTTTGTCGAGCATTTCGTACGTTTCGAGGTCGTCCTGGAACGCATAGGCTTCTTGAATCGAGGTAATGCCGAAACGGTGAAACATATCCCGCGCGTATCTTAACGACTCGATGCGGCGTTCGATCGTGGCATTCGGAACGTGTCGTTCCACGAGCGTCATGGCACCCTCCTGCAGGCTACCAATGATCTCGCCGGTCTCGGGATCGCGGTCGATGATGCCATCGGGCGGGTCGGGCGTGTCTTTATTGATGCCGGCGATCTGCAGCGCGACGCTGTTGGCCCAACCCGTGTGCCCGTCTGCAGACGTAAGGTACACAGGGCGATCGGGCACGAGTTCGTCCAGGATCAACTTGCTCGGCGATCCGCCGGGACCGAATTGGGGCATCGACCAACCGCCGCCCAGGATCCAGGGCTCGTCGGGATTCGCGGCCGCGTACTCGGAAATCACCGACCGGTAGCCGGCGATGTCCGCTTGATCGCCCAGGTAACATGCGGTGGCTTCGAGAGCGCCATAGATAGGATGAACATGCACGTCCTGAAACGCCGGCAGCATCAAGCGTCGCCGCAAGTCATAAACGGATGTTTCAGGGCCGATATAGCTTCGTACGCCGTCGTCGGAGCCGACATAAGTGATCTTGCCGCGACGAATGGCAACAGCCTGCGCCCATGGCTGTTCCGGATCCAGTGTATAGACCTTGCCCGAGTGGTACACAGCGTCGGCGATCTTCAGATCCTCGGGCGACGCCATTTTGATGACTGCGCCGCCTTTTATGACGACATCAACGTCTTGCAGCAAGCGGACGTCGGCCAATGGGTCGCCATGTACCGCGACCAGGTCGCCAAACCGCCCTGTTTCTATCGCGCCGACATCAGCAGCCATCTCCATATGCTCGGCAGCAATCGATGTCGCGCTCTTGATCGTATCCATTGGCGTCATGCCGCGCCGAACCATGATCTCGAATTGCTTGCCATTCTGACCATGCGGCAGCACGCCGGCGTCCGTGCCATACAGGATAGGCACACCGAGCGCATGGGCTTTCTCAAACACAACGCGTTGCGCCTCGGTCGTTTCCTCGTTCTTCCGCATGAACTCTTCGGGGTAACCCTGTTCGACGCCAACCTCGGCCGTGTAGCTGCCGTTGTAGACGTCCATCGAGAACGCCACGCCGTGCTCGGCGGCCAGTGCAATTGCCTCGTCGTCGGCCAACGATGCGTGTTCAATCGAGTCGACACCGGCAAGGATCGCGTCCTTGATCGACTGGGCGCCGTGCGCGTGTGCCGTTACCTTGAGACCGGCGGCATGAGCAACGTCGACAACGGCCTCAATCTCCTCGGGCGTCATTTCCGGTTCGCCCGGAACGCCGCCAAACGCGAATACGGCACCGGATGCGATGATCTTGACCAGGTCCGCACCGTTGTCGATCACGGTTTGGGTCTTCGCACGAAAATCGTCGGCGCCACGCGCGACTCCGACACGTATGCCCGCCGGGATTTCGCTTTCATCGTGGCCGGGAACGACGAGGTCGCCGCCGCCGCCCGGAATTGTCAGGTAAGAACCGGCGGTTTGAATGCGCGGTCCCGGCACTTCGCCGGCGCGAATCTTGTCACGTACTTCGATGATAGCGGTCGGAAAGTAGTCGCCCACGTTTCGCACGGTCGTGAACCCGGCATCGAGGGTCGTTCCTGCATTGCGCTCCGTAATTGCAATGGTCTCCGCCATTGGACGACGGTAGTAGACTGTCAGGTCACTCGAGTCTTCGGGATATAGCGCTATGTGAGTGTGCGTGTCGATAAGGCCCGGCAAACAGGTGAAATCGCTCAGGTCGACGAGCTCCGCATTCTCCGGCGGCGGCGCTTCGCCCGGCAGCACAGACGCGATGCGTTCTCCGGTTACGACAACCAGGCGATCTCTTTGCGCTTCGTCGGCCAGACCATCGATTAACACGCCACAACGAACAGCCAGGGCCTTCTCGATCGTCGGCGTTACCGATTCAGGCGCTTTCTGACATGCAGAGAGAAACAGGATGACGAGCAGGGTGCCGACGATTCTAGGCATACAGTCTCTCCGATTACGAGGTCCTACAGTAGCAAGCGCTGCGCATCTTTGTGAAGTAAGCTCTTACGAATGGTGCAGCTGAACTCAGCCGATCGGGAGATGTTGTCAGGCGCGAGGGGAGATGGCGCGCAGTTGGCCATGCAAATGATCGTGCACGTCGCTGAATGTTGGGGTGCCGAGCGGCTGATCGACGTCGCCTGGGCGCACGTTGCGTGTGCTTACTACCAGGGCCAGGCCAACCTCGACTTCGCGCGGCGTCTTGCCGCTGCAGAAACGCGGGTCGCGGTTCCGACCACACTGACCGCCTGTTCGATCAACCTGCGCAACCCGGATGCGGAATCTGACGATGCTGCATTGGGGCTCATCGATTTGTATGAGCGTATGGGTTGCGATCCTGTCATGACGTGCGCACCGTATCACGCTCGTAACGAGCCCCGCCTTGGCGAGCACCTGGCCTGGTGCGAGTCAAGTGCCGTGGTTTATGCCAATTCTGTGCTGGGTGCACGCAGCAACCGCTATGTCGAGTTTGTCGACATGTGCGCGGCGATCACCGGTCGGGTACCGTACTGTGGTCTGCATCGCGGCGGGAACCGGCGCGCGACGGTGCTGTTTCGCGTTGACGACATGCCGCGTCATTGGCTCGAAGAGGACTGGTTCTTTCACGCACTCGGCATGTGGATCGGTCGACAAAGCGGCGATGGACTTCCGGCCGTTGCCGGGCTGCCAGCAGATACGACAGTCGAACAACTCCGTGCGCTTGGTAGCGCGGCCGCAAGTTCAGGATCGCTCAGCATGTTTCACGCGATCGGCATTACGCCGGAAGCGGCGACCGTAGATGACGCTTTTCACGGAGCAGCCCCCACAGAGCAGCGCACGATCAATGCCGAAGAGATTGAGTCTGTGGCGCGGGAACTCGGCGCTGGTGGCAAGGAACCGTTGACGGCGGTGTGTGTGGGCGCGCCACATTTTTCAATCGATGAGTTCAAAGCGTTGGACGCATTGCTCGGCGGGCGAGCGATTGCCGAAAATGTGAGGTTCTATGCATCGACCAGTGCGGCCGTCATTGCAAGCCTTGAGGCGGGCAAACGCTACGATCGCCTCGTGAACGCCGGCGTCGAATTCGTCGTTGGCCGGTGCACTTACTACCGACCGGCGATGTCGGGCACGGAAGGTCACGTCATGACCAACTCCGCAAAGTGGGCCTACTACGCGCCGTCGGCTCTCGGGGCAACTGTGACGTTTGCGAGTTTGGCGGATTGTGTTGAATCAGCCGTAGCGGGCCGGATCGTGATGGACAGGGAGCGATGGTGATGTCGACGTTACGACTGGACGAGCCCTTGAGTTTTTGGGGCGGGCTGGACCCGCAAACGGGGATCATTATCGATCAGCGTCACCCGCAACACGGTGAGTCAATCGCAGGGCGGGTACTGATGCTCGAGCGCACGCGCGGCAGTACCAGTTCGCCCGGCACTCTTGTCGAGGCAATCCGGCTTGGCAATGGCCCGGCCAGAATAGTTGTTGCCGAACCTGACATGACGATCGTCTGCGCCGTGTTTGTTGCCAGGGTACTTTACGGCATCGATGTGCCCATGGTGATCGACCGGGAAATGAATTCGGAGCCGTGATGACGAGACCGAAGACCAGGTTCGCAGAAGCGCTCGCCGCCCCGGGGACGATTCTCCTCGATGGCGGCCTGGCAACACAGCTCGAGGCGCAAGCCTTTGATATCGGCAACGAGCTATGGTCTGCCTCGTTGCTAGCCAGCCACACGCAGGCGATTGTCGATGCCAGCCGAGCCTATCTCGACGCAGGTGCCGAGTGCATAGCGACGGTGAGTTACCAGGCAAGTCGGCAAGGATTTGCGACATTGGGATTGTCCGCCGGCGAAGCGGACGCTCTCATGATGTTGTCCGTCGAACTGGCAGAGCGCGCCCGCAGAGAATTCATTGCTGACAATCCAGGCGACGATCGCGCAATATTGATTGCAGCAAGCATCGGGCCCTATGGCGCGGCGCTGCACGATGGCTCTGAGTACACCGGTCATTACGACGCGGACGCCGGCGAATTGCGTGCGTTTCACGCTGACCGGCTGCAGTTGTTCGACGCCAGTGATGCTGATGTACTGGCGCTCGAGACTATTCCATCCGTGACGGAGGCACGGGTCCTCAGCGATTTATTGCGTCGCTGCAGCACACCGGCTTGGGTCAGTTTCTCGTGCCGGGATGGGCAACATATCAGCGACGGCACACCGCTTCTGGAGGTCGCGCGCTTGTTTCGTGATCACCCAACAGTTCCTGCCGTCGGTATCAATTGCACACCGCCACAGTATGTTCCGTCTTTGATCGGCGCCATTCGTGAAGCCCTTCCTCATGCGGCGATTCTGGCGTACCCCAACTCAGGCGAGACTTACGATGTGACGACCAATTCCTGGTCAGGTACGGTCTCCCCGCTGGATTGTGCGACGGCGGCTGTAAGCTGGGTCGCGGCCGGGGCGAAGCTGGTTGGTGGCTGCTGTCGTATGGGGCCGTCGCACATTCGTGCAATGGCGGTGAGACTAAAAGGAAACAAACGATGATCAATCCATGGTTGTGCCTGGGAATAGCCGGCGCGTTCGAGATCGTCTGGGCCGTGGGCCTCAAGTACACCGACGGTTTCTCCAGGCTTTGGCCAAGCGCGTTTACGCTCGTTGCCATGGCATTGAGCGTCTACTTTCTCGCACAGGCGCTAAAGACGATTCCGCTCGGAACCGGTTACGCGGTCTGGACGGGAATCGGTGCCGCCGGCACTGCCATTCTCGGCATCGTCCTGTTCGCTGAATCAACTCAGCTGCTACGGCTCTTTTGCATCGCGCTGATCATCAGCGGTATCGTTGGCCTGAAGCTAAGCTCAGCGTCATAAACCGGCCGAACGGGTCGTCCGTGTAGTCTTCGAACGGGCCGCAATACTCGAATCCAAATTTCTCGAAAAGGGAAAGTGCCGGTTGAAACGCCGGGCCGGAGCCGGTTTCGAGGCTCAGTCGCAAATAGGATCGCTTGAGGGACTCGTCAATCAGGCGTGACAGGATAGCGGTCGCGACGCCTTGTCCAAGATGCGCGCTGGCGGTTCGCATGGATTTTATCTCGCCATGCGAGGCATCCAGCTCCTTCAATGCGCCGCAACCGAGTAACGCGCCGTTATTCCACGCAGTGAAGAACGTAATGTCCGGTGCACGCAGTGCCGGTAGCTCGAGCGCGTGGATACTCTCTTCGGGAGTATGCCTCGTCATGCCGGCAAGGTGCTCGGCCAACAGTGCGGCGACTTTCTTGCTTGATAAATCGTCTTCGATGATTTTCATGTGAGCCCGAAAACCAAAACCCTGATGTAACCGAGATAGGCAATAATCAGCGCTTCTGTCTGCGAAATTGGATCCAGGCTCAGGCGGTGTTGAATTCGAACTCAGCCGCCATCTGAAGGGCGATTCGCCGCTGCTTCGCGCTGGAACTTCTCGGTCGTTTGCTGTGCGCGTTTTGCGACCTCTTGCCATTCGCGATTGGTGGCGCACACCTTTGTTGTCAACCGGGTTCCGACCTTGGCGATCCGCCTGCATGTGACTTCGTCGAGGTCGACTTCGGTTGTTTGTGCCGCATTCGCTTCTTGCAGTATTTCAGCGTCTTTTGCCGCGTCAGCGTCCTGCGGTGCCGTCTGCCCCTCTGTTTGCTGCGTGCTGGCACAGCCGGACATCAGAAATATCGTGATGAACGAAAAGGTCAAAGTCTTTATGTTCATAATGAAGGTCACCTCGAAAAAATGTCCAAAACGGTGTCAGGCTCGTATTGCCAGTCTTGACACCATGAACTTTACTCCTTTTTGCTATCTTAGTCAGTCAGCGACGGGCTGATCGGTGCGGATGAAAAGCCATAGCACGGCGCTCAAAAACGCGAACGCCGTTCCGGTGATCATTGCCGCAGTCCAACCCAGTGTCGCTGCCGTGAACGGTACGAGCAACGCGTTGATGAAACCGACCGCATTGCCACCGGTGTTCATGACGCCGCAGGCCGCAGCCGCATGCCGGCCACCGATGGCGATTCCGGCCGCCCAGAATGCACCTTCGGTTAGCTGGTTGAAGAGGAATGAGGCAGCGAGACACACGACCGCAATGTAAGCGCTGTCGCTAAGTGAGCCAGCAAACAGAAACAGACCCGACAGAGTGACGCCAACTATGCCAGGCAATGCGCAACCCCATCGTAAACCGTATCGTCGGCAGAGTGCGTCGCATAACAGCCCGCCTGCCGTTGCGCCGACGGCCGCCGCGATCCATTGCGCGGACGTCAGAAATCCGGCGTGCTGGCTTTCAAAACCACGCACCGTGACAAGGTAATAAAAGACCCAGTTGAACATCTGGTAGAAGACGTAATTCATGCAAAAATAGCTGAGCGTCAGCAAGATGACGTTGCGGTTTCGCAATACACGTAGCCACGATGGCTGGCCGTCGTCCGCTTTTTCGGCCACTGGCCGATTCGCGTAGATGAGTTCCACCTCTGCCGCATTAGTGGCCGGGTGATCGGATGCGTTATCGCGTGCATACCACCACCACAACGCCGCCCCTATCAGTCCGAGCGGTGCGAGCAGGACAAAGGACTGCCGCCAACCCAGGAAAGTGAGCATCCAGGCAAGTACCGGTGCGGTAGCCGCCGTGCCCAGTGTCAACCCTGTGCTGGAAAGCCCGTTAGGCAATGCCCAGCCGCCGACCGGGAACCAGCGTTCGACGACGCCACCGGTCAGCGGGTAGATCGGCGCGTGTGCGGCACCGACGAGGAAACGAACGGCGATGAGCGCGATCACGGTAACGGTTGCGCCGCCAGATGCATCGCCCGGCACGGCGCTCGTCAACAGTGTCAGTACTGCCCATGCCACCATGATGGCCGTCAACGCCCGGCGCGGACCGAGTACGTCACCAAACACGCCGCCCGGAAACTGGAAGATCGTATAGCCCGCGGTGAATGCAGCGAGTATGTATCCGAATTGAGCCTCGGTCAGATCGAGATCGATCATCATGGCCGGCCCGGCCGTCGATACGTTGTACCGCAGCACGTACGAAATGAAGCTCGCCAGTACCAGCAGGGAAAGTACGCGCCAGCGGACAGTGCTGGGGCGGCTCATTTGAGAATGACCGCCGGAAGATCGAAGGGCGCGTCGGCAATGTCCACGGCGCCAGCCGCTGTCAGCTCTTCCACTGACCCGTAACCATAAGAAACACCGATGGGCCGCATGTCGTTTGCCAGGGCGCCGATCAAGTCGTGTTTGCGGTCACCCACCATAGTCTGTGTCGCGGCACCTGCGCTCCTTGCAACCGCATACTCGAGTAACTCCGCTTTGTTGGAGCGTGTACCGTCCAGTTCGCAACCGTATACCTCCTCAATGAACTGTCCCATGCCGAAATGGGCGACGATCTTCTTTGCATGTACATGTGGTTTGCTTGTTGCAACGAACAAAGTGTGGCCGGCGTCGTGAATGGCTTTGAGCGCATCAAGAATTCCTTCGTAGGGCTCGTTTTCCTGCCAGCCAACCTCGACGAATCGCTCGCGATATAGGTCAATGGCTTTGAGTGTCAGGTCTTTGCCAACCATCTCCGGAAATGTGTCGTATAACGGCGGGCCGATACAGCTGTAGAGATAGTCGTCACTCGGGTGGGGGAAGCCGAGTTCGTCGAGCGCGTACAGAATACACCTGGTGATGCCTTCGTACGGATCGGTCAGCGTCCCGTCCAGATCGAAGTAGATATGCGCAGACACTCAGGTGGCCAACCGTGCTTTTTCGGCCCGAGCATCGGCGACAATCGCAAGCCCGCCTCGTAGCACGACGAATGAAATCAGGGCGCCGATTACCAGATCGGGAAGCGGCGATGCAAGAAAGTGAACCAGGGCGCCGGCCACAATGACGCCGACATTCGCGATGACGTCGTTCTTCGAGAAGATCCAGCTAGCCCGCATATGTACTTCACCGTCTTTGTGTTTCGCAATGAGCGCCAGGCAAACGACGTTTGCAATCAGTGCGACAATGCTAACAGTCATCATGAACAGGGCGTCGGGGTCGCTGCCGAAAAGCAAACGACGCGCGACTTCAACCGCAACGCCCAGGGCGAGCAGAACCTGGAACATTCCACTAACCGAAGCGGCGCGTATCTTTGTGTGCTCCGCTCTGCCGACAGCATAGAGCCCAATCCCGTAAACTGTCGCGTCGGCAAGCATATCCAGCGAGTCGGCAATGAGTCCGGTCGACTCCGCCAAAATACCTGCCGTCATTTCCGCAACAAACATCATTGCATTGATCGACAACAGGATCCAAAGCACACGGCCCTGTTCTCTCGACGCTATCTCTACTTCGCATTCGCAGTCCGACATCGTTGGTCCGCTTCAGGTGGTGCGGAGAATGGTCTGTGCGGCGTTGTATCCGGGTGCGCCGGTGACGCCACCTCCCGGGTGCGTGCCCGCGCCGCAGAGGAACAGTCTGTCGATAGGTGTCTTGTAATGCGCCCATCGGGGTAACGGTCTCATGAAGAACATTTGCTCCAGCGAGATGTCGCCGTGAAAGATGTTGCCTTCGGTGATACCAAAGGTCTGTTCGAGATCCAGCGGCGTGAATACCTTCCTTGCAACGACAGAACCGGGCACGTTGGGGGCAAACTGGCCGATCAGCGCCGTGACCCGGTCGCCGAGCGCTTCCCGATGCTCTTCCCACGTTCCGCGAGCGAGAGAATAGGGCAGGTATTGGACGAAGCACGTCAACATGTGACGTCCCTGTGGCGCGAGCGTGTCGTCCACGTTGGACGCAAGTACGCAGTCGACCCAGAGTCGTTCGGGGAGTTGGCCCTG
>Ga0265306_10001603_pt1 | contig 11057 bp, 10 predicted proteins | sample Helome_3_FD_192493 | JGI IMG/M metagenome (GOLD analysis project Ga0265306, IMG submission 192493) | Marine sediment microbial communities from subtidal zone of North Sea - Hel_20160420 (Illumina Assembly) | ecosystem: Environmental > Aquatic > Marine > Subtidal zone > Sediment ...
GTAACCGTCAGCCAAATTGCATAACAGTAGCTATTAATATTTGGCGCATCTATTCAACGGTATCGTCTTTTCAACTCAATATGAAAGGAGGTGGCTGGATATGGCCAACTCTTCAGAATCTGCAAAGTGTTGTTCCATGGAAAAACAGAAGTTGATGAAAGAACTCGAAAAGTGCAATTTTTGCACCGATGACTATGAGGCGTTTCACAATTGTTATCGTCAGGCCGCCAGGGAAAGCGGTGAGAGATCTCGAGCCTGTATACTCAGTTAATTCATCCGGCAGTGAGTAAGTCTCTTCTCATTTCCAGTTGGAATTTTACTGCCGCTGCCAATTTTCTAATAATGTGTTTTTCACAAAGCCCGGAACTTTCCGGGCTTTTTTTTTAAACAGGAGGCTGGCCTGTGGAGTTTAAATTCTGTCCCCATTGCAGTCGACAGCTGCAGATCAAACCCGTCGGTGCCGGAGAACGACTCTATTGCGACCATTGCCGCAAAATTCAATATCGCAACCCGACGGTCGGAGTGGCGATAGTATACGTGGAAAATGACCGTTTGCTTCTGGTCCGGCGATCGGGATCCTATGCCGGGATGTGGTGTATTCCCTGCGGTCATGTGGAGCGGGGCGAAGACATCCGGGACGCCGGCCGGCGTGAATTTAAAGAGGAGACAGGGCTGAAGGTGATCTTGGGCCCTGTTTTTGCTGTGCATTCCAATTTTCATGATGAGGAAAATCCAACCGTCGGGATATGGTTCTGGGGGAAAAAGTCCGGGGGGACACTGCGAGCCGGTTCCGATGCTGCCGAAGTCGGATTCTTTTCGATCGATGACCTGCCCGCCCGGATGGCCTTTCCCACCGATTTGATGGTTTGCGAAAAGCTGAAACGCTGTCTGGGCTCTGGAGATTTTAAACAATACCTGGAATCCTGTTGGGCTAAAGACTAGATACCTTTTAATGTCGTTCCATACCGGTAATTTACTAAAGCTTGTCAGTATAAAAAACCGGCTTGACCCGGACAGATCGGGTAATTATTATTGTTGAATAAAGTTTTAGCAGCAATTACCTGTTGATCTCATGGAGGGTATATGGCGAAGCAATCTAAAAATGTTGATAGCCAATATGTGCGTAAAGAAACATTTTGGCTGGTTTCACTGTTGGCATTGGCGGTGGGCTTTTTTGCCGGGGTTATGTTTGCTGTATTTAAGTCAGATAACGTTGCTGGTCCGGTTCAGCCCCAGGCTCAGGTGCCGCAGACGCAGGCACCGGATCCCGGGCGCTTGAACATGATTGCGGCCCTTGAAAAAGAAACCCGGGATAATCCTACCAATGTAAAGTCATGGATTGAGTTGGGAAATTCTTTTTTCGATGCCGGCCAGAATGAAAAGTCAATCCAGGCTTATCGCAAAGCCCTGGAACTTGATCCGAACAATGCCAATGTCTGGACCGATATGGGAGTCATGTATCGACGCAGCGGAAACTCCCAGGAAGCCATAAATTCATTTGACAAGGCCATCGCAGCCGATCCCAAGCATGAAGTTTCTCGTATGAATAAAGGGATTGTTCTGCTACACGACATGAATGATATGGATGGCGCCATAAAGGCTTGGGAAGAACTGCTGGAAGTAAATCCCGTCGCCACAGCACCCAACGGCCAATCGATCGATCAAATGATCCAGCAGATGAAGCAGCAGAGTCAGCAGCAGGGGCCTGCGAATTAGTTGAATATGCAAAAGAAGTTTAGTCGAATTTCAAATTAATTAAAATTCAATCTAAATTTGATTTAAAACACTTAGATCTTGTCTGATGGCGAGGCTAGAGGAGGAGAAAAAGCGGAGCGTACAATTAGTACGTGAGCAATTTTCGACGACGACTAACAAAGCCAGCGGGCAAGAGATGAGAGTTTTAAATCAAATTTTAATTGTTTGGATATCTCTTCCCATATATTTCTTTTATATCATCACGGCTAAACCGGTAAGGTGTCTGGCAGTAATGACAGTTTATTTCGACTGGAAACGGTCCTTTGTCCCGGATGTCCTTAAGCTCGTCAATCGGCAGCAGTGTCAATAGATTGCGCACCCGTTCCGGGTTGCAGTGGCACATGAATTCAATCCGGCGATTGGCTAAAAAACGCGGTGAGTAGTCCTTGAATGCTGTGGCGACCAGGGCTTCAGGATCTTTGTCTTCCGTAAACACCTCGCCCAGTGAAGGCAAACTGGTTAGCCTGTCTTCCATGTTGCCGGCTAATTCATCATCGGCCCGGGGCATGGCCTGCAAAAACAGCCCTCCCGCTCCCGTGACCTGACCCTGTTTATCGAATTTTATACTCAGATTGAAGGCGGTGGGAACCTGCTCGGAGGTGAGGTAGTAGTTGGCCAGGTCTTTGGCGATGTTGCCGTATTTCAGCATTACCTGTCCCGTAAAGGGTTGTTTGGCATCTTCCAGATATTTTGTCACCAGCAGAAATCCAGCCCCGAAAAACGGCGACAGGTCAAAGCTTTCCATGGACTTGTCGATGGGGATCGGCACCCTTTTTAAAAAGCCGCGGACTTCCCCGAATGCATTGGTTTCAACGACCAGGCCTTTAATCGGTCCCGAACAGTCGATTTTAATACTGATGCGGTCATTGCTTTTCAAATCAGCAGACATCAGGCCGGCACCCAAATAGGTGCGCCCCAGAACCAGAGTCTCCAGGATGCCAAGCTCGTGGTTGGCCCGCATTTCATTGATCATCCGGGTCCCGTTCATGATCACACCGCGAATAGCCCCATCAGCCAATATAAAATTATACAGCCGGTCCCTGGCACCGGCCAATAATTGTTCTTTGAGGGTGTCTCCGTATGGTTTTTTCTTTTGCATGAGGCCAACTTAAGCATCAATGTCCATTTTGTTAACCCTCAATCATTCTAATTGATTTTAGAGTAAAAATTAGAGGGACGCCCTTTAGTTTTTCAGTTTTATTGACCAAACCATAGAGTAACTGAAAAACTAAAGGGCGTCCCCAAAATTCTAAATCCTAATCATTCTAATTGACTTCAGCGGACCGTAAAATCCATGTGGGTGCTGATGGGATCTGGGGAGAACAGGGCGTCCGGGTTTAGAATATCATCGGGATCAAATAATTGTTTGATTTCTTTCAGGTAGGCAAAGGCGGGACCCAGTTCCTGTTGGAGGTAGATTGAGCGCGAACGACCGGCATTGTGTTCCCCCACCAGGGTGCCGTTGTATTTTTGCAGAATGTTAAATGATTCCTGGGAAACCGTTTCGATCTGCTCTTTCAGATTTTTTTTAGTGGGATCGAAGTAAGGCCTGGCATGGATACTGCCAAAACCGGCATGACCGTAAAAAGAAATTTCAATGTTCAGGCGCCGCATCAATTTTTCGAGATCTTGAACCACCGGCCCGAAATCTTTTACGTGGATTGCGATATCATCGATAATCGGCAGCAGCAGTAAATTATTCTGACGGCAATATTTCAAGAGGGAGGGCTGAATACGGCGGCGGTCCTGCCATAGAGCTGACTCCTCCGGGCTGCCGGCGCTGATTTCCCATAGGTGTGCAATATCATATTTTGCTATTAATTCGCGGCCGGTTTGTACTTTTTCAGTTGAATCGTCAAACTCAGCCACCAGAGTAGCGACAATGCCAGGATCTTCCAGGTTAAGGATTTTACCGTCAACGTGCCGGCAGCAGGAGGCATCCGAATACTCCAATGCGGCCGGGCCCAGTTCTTTTAAGCGCAGGCTGGCTTCCGTAAATTCGTCATAATCCCTGAAATGGGCCACCAGGGTTCCTTGCGATACTTGCTGCTTGATCAATTTCAGCCGTATTTCGGTGACAATGCCCAGCGTGCCGATACTGCCGACCAGCAAATGCGTGGCCAATTCGCCCATATCGGCGTATTGCTCAAATGCGTTTAGATTATATCCGCCGGCAATGTACGGTCTGCGGGCGACCAGGGCGCGACTGGCATCGTCGGCCAGGTATCTTTGCTGGATTTTTTGCAATCCTGTTTCCAGATAATCGGGCAGGGCCCGGGTCGTGTCGACAACTTCGCCCCGGGCCGTGATGAATCTCAAAGAGGTGACAAAAGCATCCAGGGTACCATATTTGGCGGTTTTAGGACCGACTGCACGGGTACCGATGTTGCCGCCCAGAGCGCAAATGGCGCTGCTCGAAGGGATGGCCGGCAGCATCAGATTGTGATCGTTCAACTGTTTAACCAGGTTGGCCAGGATCATTCCCGGTTGAACAATCGTCTCTTCGCCTATCTCAATCAGTCGGTTGAGGTGCTTTTTAAAATTTAAAATGATGCCCGGTCCAATGGAGGCTCCGCTCAGATCACTGCCCCCGGAACGGGGTACGATGCTGAGCCCCTCCTTCCGGGTAAACTGAACTGCTTTGAGAACATCTTCCTGGTTTTTCGGTTCCACTACCAATGCCGGCAAAATCCGGTAGGCACTCATATCGCGGCTGAATTTTTCCAGAGTGCCCACGTCGTTATGCCAGTCTCCAGCGATGTTGAGTCGGGAAAGATCCATCATAGCAAGCTTCCATTTATAGCTGTTGTCATAGATATGTTCCGATTTACTTTCTTTAATTATTAGAACCTATGTATGCAGCGGCGGTGTGTCAAGCACCATGGCGGAAGCAAAAACTTCCTGAATCTGACCAGCCAATGAGATTGGAGGAGGCAAGAAATGATGGTCGAATTTGAAGCCGGTCTACCCGTAAAAAAATCTTACCAGTGACATGGGTATTACCGGTACGTAGGTGATCAACAGGAGCACCGCCACAATGACCGCTACAAAAAACACGTTGATCCGGCTGACTTCCCAGATATCAGCCTTGGCCACCGAACAGGCCGTGATCAGCACACTGGCGACCGGTGGTGTTTGCTGGCCAATACCAAGGTTGAGGGTGACGATGAGCCCGAAGTGCACCGGGTCTATGCCAATGGCGTTTACCAGGGGCATGACGATGGGCACCACCAGGATAATTGCAGCCGCCGAATGCAAAAAAAGCCCGACCACCAGAAAAAACACATTCAGCAGCGCCAGAACCATGTAGCGGTTATCGGTCCAGCTTGTAATGGCCGCCGCCAGTTCCTGGGGAACCTGAAGTTCGGTGAGGTAATTGCCCACCAGGGCAGAGGCGGCCACCAGCAACATGACCACCGCCGTGGAGATGCCGCCATCAATGATGGCTTTGCGCAAATGCTGCCAGTTGAGCTCACGGTAAATAACGCCGCCGATGAACAGGGAAGCGGCCACTGCCAATCCGGCCCCTTCGGTGGCGGTGACGACCCCGCCAAAGATTCCGCCGAGGATGATTAAGGGAAGTAAAAAGGCCCAGGAGGCTTCCCTGAAGGTGGTCCATAAGCGCTTAAGCCTAAAAGTTTCTTCGACCGGGTAATTGTAGCGCACCGCAAACCAGTAGCAGACCCCCATCATGAGGGTTCCGCCCAGGACACCGGGAATGATCCCGGCCACAAAAAGTTGGACAACGGAACTGTCCGACATGACTGCGTACAGAATCATGGGTATCGATGGCGGAATGATGATGGCGATGGTGGCCGAAGAGGAGGTTACGGCTGCTGCAAATCCTCTGGGATACCCCTTGCGCCTCATGGCCGGAATGAGAATGGAGCCCAGGGCGGCCACATCGGCCACCGCGGATCCGGACATCTCGGCAAAAAACATGGAGGCGGCGACATTCACCATGGCCAGACCGCCTCTTACAAAGCCGAAGAGCGCCGAGGCAAAGGCGATCAAGCGGCGGGAAATGCCGGAGGTGTTCATGATGGCGCCGGCAAAAATAAACAGGGGAATTGCCAGCAGGGGAAACTTGGTGGCGCCGTCGAACATGACCAGGGCGATGTTGGGCAGAATGTCCAGTCCCTGGGTTAGGATCATGGCTACCACCGTGACGACGGCCAGGGAGACCGCGATCGGGACATTTATCGCAATTAGCGCAAACAAACCTAAAAGCATCCACAAGAGGGTCATGGGCGGGGCACCTCCGTAACGGCATTGTCAGGTTTAGCTTCATTTTCATCGGGTATGTCGATGTTGTCGTATCCATCGGGTCTGGCGGATTTTCTCAGAAGCTCCGGTACAGCCAGCGCTTCGGCAATGAAGAAGAGGATTGCTCCGATGGGAATGACCGACTGGGTCAAACGGGTGGGAATTTGCGGCAAGCTGATCAGGTTATCGCCCTTTAGAATGACCAGAACATCGAACCCGACCCAGGCCAGCAGCGCGAAGAAAGCAAGAATAATGATCTCGCTGATAATTACAAAGGGGATGCGCACAGCAGGCTTCAAGGCCTGGATAACCCCTGCAAATCCGATGTGCTCCCGGTGAATGGCAGCCAGGGCGGCCCCGTAATAGGTGAGCCAGGCGAGCAAAATGGAGGCAACCTCGTCATACCAGCTCAGCGAGTCGCCTGCTTTGCGATAAATCACGGCCACCAGGACAATAACGGTCAGGGTCACCATGAGCAGAATGACAATGGCTTCCAGCAAGAGTTTAAACCCATTGCGAAGATTTGCGTACAAGAACACCTCCCCTTTGAAATCTGTTCTTTAAAAAAGGATAAAGCCCCACGACCGGACCGCGACCCGGATGTGGGGCTGGTGGTTTTACTTGTAAATTTTCCCCAGTTCCACAGCTTGCTTAACGAGTTCGGCACCTCCCGGAACTGTTTTGCCAAATTCCTCATAGATGGAAGCACTGGCCTCAATAAAGGCATCCTTATCGGCGTTGTTGATTTCAACCGAGCCTTTGACTTTCTCCAAAAGGTCATTGTCGAGCTGTTCGGCCTTCATATAAACGAATTCCTGCATGCCCTGGGCGATAGCTTGGAGTTTAGCGCGAGTCTCAGCCGGCAATTTCGCCCATTTTTTGGCGCCGACTGTCACGTAGGCCGGGGTGTAAACGTGGCCGGTCACCGACAGATATTTTTGAACCTCCTGGAACTTCTGGCTGTATATCTGAGCCATGGGATTTTCCTGGCCGTCGATGACGCCGGTTTGAAGGGCGACAAAGACCTCCGACAGGGCCATGGGAGTGGGGTTGGCACCGTAACTTTTGAACATCTTCAGGCGCCACTCCCCTTTGGGGGTCCGCAGTTTGACGCCGGCGAGGTCGGCCGGAACGTTGATGGGTTTTTTGTTGTTGGTGATGTTGCGAAAACCGTTTTCCCAGACGGCGATGATTTTGTAGCCCTGCTTCTCGACTGCCGGTTCCAGTTTGCTCCAGAAAAGTTGATCCCGGATCGCGCGCATGTGACCGCGGTTTTTCACCAGGTAGGGCATTTCGAAAACACCGAATACATCCACCACCGATGACATGACTGTCGAGGGCAGCGAAAAATCGACGGTGCCGAGCCTGAGTTTTTTCAAAAGCTCCTGGTCCTTGCCAAGCTGGCTTGAACCAAAAGCGACCACCGTTACCTCACCGCCCATCTGGGCGTTGACACGTTTGGCAAACTCATCCACACTTATCTGAAACAAAGAACCCGGGGCTCCCACGTGTCCGAACTTGAGCTCGACGGCCTGGGCGCTGAAAACACCGATTAGAATAAGGGTTAAGGATAGGGCGATGACCAATAACTTTTTGTGTTTCATGGTATTTTCTCCTTTTCTGCGCTTTAGGTATTCGAGACAATCTATCTGTGTCCCGATGGTTTATGTTGACCGCAGCGAAAATTGCTGCATCGAGAAAAAGCTGTCCGATCATTATCCCGGCTGCGGATTACCCCTTATATTCGGTATGGTTGCCCTCGAGATATTCAAGGGCTGCGGCGTAGCCTCCTTTTGAGAAAGGGATTCCTGCCAGCGAGAATCCCATTTCCAGTCCGGCCAGCGTTCCGGCCAGCATTAGGTCGTTGAAACTGCCCAGGTGACCGATGCGGAAAACTTTGCCTTTAACTTTTCCCAGCCCGATGCCAAGGCACATATCGAATTTCTTTAAGATCAAATCAAGCAGAGCATCGGCATCATACCCGTCGGGCATCATGACGGCCGTCAGAGAACTGCTGTACTCTTGCGGGTCGGCGCAGAGGACCTCAAGCCCCCAGGCACGCACGGCCCGGCGGGTGGCCTCGGCATGCCGGTCATGGCGGGCAAAAACGTTGGCCAGACCCTCTTCCTCCAGCATAGCGATGGCCTCCCCCAGGCCGTAGAGCAAATTGGTCGCGGGCGTATACGGGAAAAAGCCAATTTTGTTGGCGGCCAGCATGGCCTCCCAGTCCCAGAAAGATCGGGGCAATTTTGCGGATTTTGCGGCATCCAGAGCTTTGGCACTGACGGCGTTTAAACCAAGCCCCGGCGGCAACATAAGGCCTTTCTGGGAGCAGCCGATTGTTACGTCCACGCCCCACGCTTCATGCCGATAATCGATCGAAGCCAGCGAAGAAATCGTATCTGCCATTAACAAGGCCGGATGATTGGCCCGGTCTATGGCCTGGCGAATCAGCGGAATATGGCTGGTAACGCCGGTGGAAGTTTCGTTGTGTACGGCCATCACGGACTTGATTTGATGGCCCTTATCCGCCACCAGCTTCTGCTCGACCACTGCCGGGTCAACACCGTGCCGCCAGTCGGTCGGTACAAAATCGACCTCCAGACCCAGCGCCGTTGCCATATTGCGCCAGAGGGTGGCAAAATGCCCGGTCTCAAACATCAATACTTTGTCACCCGGTGAAAGGGTGTTCACCAGGGCTGCTTCCCAGGCACCGGTTCCGGACGAAGGGTAAATAACAACCGGACCGGCGGTCTGGAAGATACGTTTGAGGCCTTCTAAAACCGCCAGTGAAGCTTTTGCGAATTCCGGTCCGCGGTGATCGATGGTGGGCCGGCTCAACGCCCTCAGGACCCTATCGGGTACATTCGTGGGGCCCGGAATTTGTAAAAAATGACGACCGCTCTGATATGTCATAGTCGTTCCTCCGGAAAACGGATGTTATCCGTCTTTAGGTTTCAGGTGTCAGGTTTCAGGTGTCAGGATTGCGTGTTGCGTGTATGTTTAGTTGATTGTGTTGATTAGGTTGATTGAGTTGAATAGTCTGAATAGATAACTTCCTTTTAACTTAATCAACTATATATTTCCGCATTCCGCATTCACAATTCCGAATTCAAAGGATCACTCCCAGGACTTACCTGACATCGTCTCCGGCGCCTCAATGGTTTTTAAAAATAAACCGGCCTTGGTTCGGGCATCGATTTTTTGGGTAACAACATGCAGTGACGCGCCGAATTTAGCCCGGCAAAATTCTTCCAGGGCCTGCTGGGTTTTGGCACTGCCGGTTACCGGCAGACAGGGCCAGAAATAGGTCGAAACTCCCATGGCAACCGTCCACATGGCTTTGGTTACTTCGGCCGTTCGGTTGGCTTCCGGAAAATAGGCACAAATCGGATAGCCTGAAAGCGCTTTGTCTCCGGCTGCTGCCAGGGCCAGCAGAAAATCCGTCAGGCGCCAGTCAATGACCGACGGCAGATTGTCACCCAGGGAAGCCAGCAGTTCGTTGACACCGGCACCGCAATCCTTGTCCCGGCGGGCCGGATCCAGCAGCCGGTATTTGGCCAGGCTGACGCTGGCTTCACCTTCGGAGATGCACAGAATATCGTTGGCCAGCAGCTGTTTGGCGATCGTAACGAGCACTTCATCCTGGGTGTATTTAACGTTATTGCTGCCGGCCAGAATGGCAATGCCTTTAACTTTGCCGGCATCCAGGGCACCAACTATTTTTTTGATGTCCACATCGGCAGCCGAATAGCCCATTACCGCCGATTCTTTGACCATGGGGATGTCCCGGGTAATGTTTTGTCGCATTTCAAAAGCGTGCTGGGCCTGCTCCACGATTTTTTGAGCGAAGGCATCCGGATCCTGATTTTGATTTAGCCCATCCGTCGGCACCACGGTAACTTTCCAATCCTTGGCGACTTCTGCCAGCGACGGGTTGACGAATTGACTCCCGGCGACAATCAGGTCAACGGCACCGGTCATCAAGGGAATCTCCTGCGAAACATAGGTGGTTACCGGAAAAAAGCGATAGGGCGGCAGCAGTGGATCTGTGCAAACCCCCATGACACTGACGTTTTTCTCTTCCGCAGCCTTGGCGACCTTTTGTTTGAGCAAGGGCGAGATGGGACCGTATAATAGAAGGGTGGGGACATCCTTTTTTAGAATGCCCAGGTTGACTTCCAGCTCTGAGGCGGTGGTGTCGCCAAAGACCGCTGTTTTCAACCGATGCTGGAGCCTGTCGGCCATACACCCCAGGAGTGCGGTTTTAAAGGACCACAGCAGGGTTTCCTCCATATCGCTGATTCCGCCTTCCAGGCACTGGGAGGCCTTGAAAATATCGCTGGCGATGCCCCGGGGAGCAATTCCCGCTGTTTTCCAGCCTTCCACGAGGGCTTCCGGGAATCCATCGATGACTTCGGAGTTACCCGTGTGCATCAGATCTACGATGGCTTTCAGGGTCTTCTCGACCTGTTTTTTGTCTGCGGGCTTTATCGTACCAGCCTGGACCCCATCGGCAAAATCATTTAACTGATCCAAATAGGACATGGTCCCTTTCAGGACCAGGCGCAACAGAGATTGGGCTGCCAGAATGTCTTTGTTTTTGCCGCAAACCCCCAGTTTGCTCTGATCCCGGAACGGGTGGCTGATGCAGGGCCCCTGCAGGCAGTCCCGGCAGCTCAAACCCGATTCACAGAATCCGCACTCGGGCAGCTGTCCCTCAAACCGGTCCCATGCGACGGTTATCTCCTGATCGGCTGCTTTCAGCAGAAAATGGTTAACCGCACGATCAGCGGTCTTTCTCTGGATAAACTCCATCTTTTTCTCCTTTCTTACAACGGGTGTCCGGCACTGTCATTTTTTATACTTATCTGCTGCCAGGCATGTCCGATGATCCTGTCTTTTTAAAATACCTTGCGATAATCCTGGCGCGGTTCCACGGTTATGGCCTGGGTCGGGCATACTTCCGCACAAATCGGGTATCCCATGTTACGGCAGCGATCGCATTTGATCGCCACCTTATAGGTCGGCGAGGG
>Ga0265306_10001604_pt1 | contig 11054 bp, 3 predicted proteins | sample Helome_3_FD_192493 | JGI IMG/M metagenome (GOLD analysis project Ga0265306, IMG submission 192493) | Marine sediment microbial communities from subtidal zone of North Sea - Hel_20160420 (Illumina Assembly) | ecosystem: Environmental > Aquatic > Marine > Subtidal zone > Sediment ...
GCTGCGGAAGGCATTAATTTGCCGTCCAGCGTCGTCCAGCGTGGTATCGAGTCTTACATCGTTCATATGGATGTTGGCTCAGTCGCGATACAGAACCAGGTGGGTGAACAACGTATTGCAGCTCTTTACAGGGGTAACGGACCCCGTGAGAGCTGTGAGTCACCCTGGGAAAGTTTTGACGGATACCTGCAGAACCTGGCCGTGCAAAGAGGAGCCAGTGTGGTTCGAAAGCTGATCACCGATATAGACTGGCGCTCGGGATATCCATGGCTGCAGTTTGCCGACCGGTCTGAGTTGGAATATGACCTGGTTGCGGTCGCTACCGGCGTCAACAGTAATTTCCTCAATATGCTTGATGATATGCCGTCCGGCTTCAAAAAGCCCCGTACCACCCGTGCCTATGTCTGCGAATACAGATCCAGCGAGGACGAAATTCTGCGCATCCTGGGTAATTCTGTACACGCATTCCTGCTACCGATTCCGCGGCTCGAATTTGCAGCCATCATTCCAAAAGGCGAGTTTGCCACGGTGGTGATGCTCGGTGATGACCTGGACGAGGAGTTGGTGCATGCCTTTTTGACCCATCCCGCGGTGCTAGAGTGTTTCCCGACCGGCGCGCTGCCTTGCGTGTGCAGTTGTGCACCACTGGTCAATATGGGTGCACGCAAAAAACCCTATGGAGATCGTATCGTATTGATTGGGGACAGTGGTGTTACGCGGCTATACAAGGATGGTATTGGCGCCGCGTTCCGCACGGGTAAGGCTGCTGCCGTCACTGCCGTGTTCCAGGGTGTATCTGAGAAGGCGTTCAAGAAGGGTTTTTGGCCGACCTGCCGATCCATTACGAACGATAATACGATTGGCAAACTCATGTTTGGGACAACCACAATATTGAAACGCCTGACCTTCCTGAGAAACGTCATTTTACGCATGAGTGCGAGGGAGCAAATGGAGGTGTCCAGAAAACCGCACATGAGTTCACTGTTGTGGAACATGTTTACCGGAAGCGCGCCGTACACCGAAATATTCATTGGGGCCATTCATCCCGGGTTTATCGGTAATCTCGCGCTTAATTTTGTTGCTAATGCATGGCCCGGCGGGTCCCGAAAAAAGGAGTCCTGATCATGGTGATGGGTAGGCTCGGCAAGATTTATAAGGACGGGGAAACCATAATAAAACAGGGTCGTACGGGTGAGAATTTTTATGTCATTCAATCTGGTCGTGTGGAGGTCGTCCAATCCACTGCACACGGGGAACAACATCTGATATTTCTCGATACGGGGGAATCATTTGGCGAAATGGCGGTTTTTGAAAAGGAGGTCCGTTCTGCAACTATCAGGGCGGTTGGTGAAGCCCGGGTCTTGAAAATAGATAAGAAAACCCTGTACAGACGCATCCAGGAGGATCCTATTCTCGCTGTGAATCTGATGAGGAAGATGGCACAACGTATTCGTCAACTGTCTGCAAGACTGGCTACCCTTGAAGCTGAACCGCGATGACTGTTGGCTCAAAATATCCGGGCGATGGCGTCGAGAAAGTCATCGATTGTGTGACGCCCTCGTACCATCCCCGGCAAGTGGAAAAACAGGCACCCTGCCAGGAGGGCTGCCCCAACTGTGGTGATATCCGTCACTGGATTGGTGTCGTCGCGCAACGCAAAAAGACAGGTATCTCAAAAAAGCAGGCGTTTACCCGTGCCTGGCAAACGATTGTGGATGTGAATCCGTTTCCCAGCACCCTGGGACGTATCTGCCCGCACCCTTGTGAATCCCATTGCAACCGTTCCGATGTGGATGAACCGCTTGCGATAAACGCCATGGAACGTTTCCTTGGTGACTGGGCGGTCGAAAACCGCCTGCCACTCGCGCGATTGCAAAATGAGTCCGGTGACGAATGGATCGGAGTGGTCGGCGCAGGCCCATCCGGTCTTTCCTTTGCCTACCAGCTAGCCAGGCGAGGTTACCGGGTGACGGTTTACGAAGCAAAAAACCAGGCAGGTGGCATGCTACGTTATGGTGTTCCTGATTATCGGCTACCGCCGGCAATACTGGATGCAGAGGTCTCCAGGATACTGGAACTGGGAGTCGAGCTGAAAGTGAACACCCTGATCGGTCGAGACATCACCCTGGACGAACTACGCCAACGTCATGCGACCCTGTACCTCGGTCTCGGCGCACAACAGGGGCGCAGTCTCAGCCTTGAAGGTGGAGATGGCCCGTCGGTCTGGACCGGCATCGATTACCTGTCGCGGATTAATTGCGGCGAAAAGATAGAACTGGGATCTCATGTGATTGTAATAGGTGGAGGCAATACAGCCATCGATGCAGCCCGCAGCGCCAGACGCACCGGCGCCGATGTTACCGTCCTCTACCGCCGTTCACGTGAAGAAATGCCGGCGATCCCGTCTGAGGTCGAAGACATGCTGGAAGAAGGCGTTAAACTCATATTGCTGGCCTCACCGGTGCGCCTCGAACGGGACAATGCCGGAAAACCAGAGAAACTGGTGGCCAGTCGCATGGCGCTGGGCGATCCTGATTCATCGGGCCGTCGCCGCCCCGAGATGATTGGTGATTCTGAATTCAGCATATCCGTTAACTCGCTGATTACTGCAGTATCGCAAACACCGGCACTGAAGGGCTTCGAAGCTCTGAAAAACAACCGGGGCTGGCTGTTGACTGACAGCCACGGAAATGTGGACGAAGACGTTTTGGCCGGCGGTGACACTCTCGGCATTGGAATTGCGGGCAACGCTATCGTCCAGGGCCGGAATGCTGCTGAAGCGCTACACGCCCGTCTGCGCGTCATCAAGGATACCGGTTCACCCGTCGTGACCAGGGCAAGTATCGGTCCACAACACATCAAACTTGATTCCAAACCGAAGGGTTCTGCGGTCCGGTCCGCCAAGTTACCGGGTGATGAACGCATCGCGAAAGGTGATGCCGAGGTTGTCGCTACCATTTCCGAACTTCAGTTTTTGCAGGAAGTTGAACGGTGTTTTTCCTGCGGTTCCTGTATGGGATGTGAGCAGTGTTCAATGTTCTGCACATTAGCCTGCTATACAAAGCTGAAAGAGGTGGGTCCTGGCATGTACTTCACGTTGACGTTTGATGCCTGCAAAGAATGTGGGAAGTGTATCGAGGTATGCCCGTGTGGTTTCCTCGATGCAGACCAGGAAGACCCCCGCTAAACAGACAGCCCCATCACCTCTAGAATTTCGTGCCAGCGCGGATCACTGCGCAGGCTTGTCATGGCCCAACTCAGCTTCATTTCGGTCAGTGCAGGGTCGCGGTCTTTTGCTGCCTGCTGAAGCAGTTCGAAAACTTTATCGGTATCGCCACACAGGTTATAGATTTCCGCCGCATTGAATATCTCACGTTGCTCGATCAATTCATTCGCGATTGCAATACCGGTTGGCTTATCGCCTTGGGCACAGGCAATCATACCCATACCGATATTTTTCCAGACCGGATGTGGCTCGCGTTCAATTGCTTCCCGGGCCTCGGCCAGTTGACCTTTTGCAATGTTTATCCTGGCCAGTTGGAAATTGGCAAATATCGATTTCGGACTGAATTCCAGGACCTTATCAATCATGTCTTCTGCAACCGGCAGGTTACCAGCAGCCAGTGCGTTATAACTGTAATTGGAATAGGTCGGGGTGTTCAGCGGATCACGATCAATAATTTTTTGGAAAGTCCCCATAGCCTCGTCGTAACGACCCTGCATACCGTAAATAGTACCCAGGCGACGTAACGCAGTGATGTGTTTTGGATCACTTTCCAGCGCGCGCTTGAGGTCTAGTTCGGCGCCTACGAAATCCCGGAAGTTGACTTGTTTGATCAGTGCCTTGGCTACATGAGCATCAGCAAGATCAGGATCCAGTCTGAGTGCCTGGTCCAGATAACCCGTTGCTTCGCCAATCCCCACATCGCGATCAATCGCGACCATATTCAGAGCCAGCATCAGCTTGGCATCAGCCATTCCCACCAGCGGTTCGGCGAAGGCCGGGTCTTTGCTTATGGCCTGTTGAAAATAGTCGATTGCTCTTTGCTGGTCTTCAACGGTCAATTGACCTTGCAGGTAACTGCCTTGTTGATAAGCCGTGTAGGCCTCAGCAACGACGACACGGTCAACCGGTTCGTCCGCCGCTTCGAGTAACTGTGCTTCCAGTGCTTTAACAACAGCCCGGGCAATTTCATCCTGGACCTGGAAAATATTATTGAGCTGACGATCATAGTTGGCCGACCACAGGGTGTAGCCCTGCTCGGCGTCGATCAGATTAGTAGTGATACGTACGTTGTTGTCAACCGCACGTACAGTGCCTTCGAGAATGGTGCCGACATTCAATGTATCTCCAATAGTGCTGAAATCTCCCTCATAGTCTTTGAACTGAAACGCTGAAGTTTTGCCAGTTACCCGTAAGTCTGCGACCCGCGACAGCATGTTCAATAGCTCAACGGTCAGGCCTGCGGCGAAATACTGCTGGTCCTGACGTGGGCTCATGTCGGAAAACGGCAACACGGCGATCGCATCCATATTGCCCCGCACCACGTCCGAGAGCCAGATTTTCTCAAACACAAAGTAGGTCACGACCAGACCAAGAGCCACCATTATAGCCAAATCTGCCTTGCGGTCAGTACGGGTTTTAAATTTTTGCTCGTCCGGGGTGTCCTTGCCATCCTCAATCTTGATGCCTTCCGGGGTAAGCTCGAAGACCCACGCCACCAATAATGCAATTGGCAGGCCGGCAATCAACAACAGGATCACCGCCCGTAATACCCACTCAGGGGCTTCGAAGATGGGCAATATGACAGACGACACCTCGACTATTACCCAGCCGGCTACGGCATAGGCGATACCGATACGTATAACATTACGTCGTTTGAGTTCAGAAAAGAACGACATTAACACCTCACCATGCCCTTCGCACCACGGTTAACCAACGAGTCGCGAGGTACAATCTTATTACTCTAACCCTTTTTTGGGGTGAGCGGGAAACTGACCTGGGCCAAGGGACTATAAGACCATTGGCGTAATGCCATAAAAATAGCCGATCGCGGGCATGATCGGCTTATATGATTTCATTTCTTTTTGACTGCGTGCACTGTGATCGATCCGCCACCAAGAGCTGTGGTTCCATCATCATCTTCAGCACTGTCAGCACCCAGGCCGTTATCGTAAAGTACGGTTTCGATACCGCCATCATCTTCCAGCCAGATCTTGATCCTGAACGCGTCCTCGGTAATGCCCGACGAGGAGACATCGGCATCAAGGGCGGTAACCATGAACTTGTACAGTTCGGCGCCATCATTAACGGTACCCTCACCCTTGTAGAGGGCGCGATCTTTGGTGATAATCATCCATTCGTAGACAGTCGCGTCAAACTCCAGGTCGCCGGCAGCGAAGCGGAAGTTGGTTGAACCGTCGGGCACCGACTGGCCTTTCTTGTACTTCGAAACGAAGCCGAAGTGGGCTTTTCCGGTGAGGGCCGGATCACTCGTGTAAGCCCCTGCTGGTGAATCGATCCAGCCACCACCGGTGACAAATCCACCGCTTGGATCGTAGATGACGGCGTATTCGAACACACCGGTCTGGACGTATGCACCACCATCATCAATCCTTACGGTAATCCGATAAACACCAGGGTTCATGTATTCATGAGTGGCGGTAAATATATTACCGGGCTGTGACACATCAACTAGTGCCTCCGACGTTGTTCCGTCTCCCCACTCAACAATTGCGTATTGAACCACACCGAGGTTGACAGTAGCCGTTGCTGTAATGCTGGTGAGGGTGCCAATTAACTCGGGATCATCCGGTCCGTCAATATCGAGTTGCTCAACGACGAAATAGCTATTGGTCAAGCTTGATTCAAGACCGGCATTGTCGGTCGCACTGACGGAGAACGTTTTTGCAACAGGTATGGGTCCAGGTATGGGTATGCCATCGGGAACAGTAACACCATTCGCCACATCCCCTATGCAGCTTGCTATACCAGAACCGGAATCACGACACTCATATTCGGCAGGTGGCGCCAGCCCCTGAACCACGTAGCTGCCTTCGGCAGGTGTTGAGATAACGATCTCTGGTACCGTGTTGTCAATTAACACAACAAAAGTTTCGTAAGAACCATCAGATCCAAACACCTCTACGATATGTATACCATCGCCACTGACGATAAAACCGGCTGATGTCAGGGGTAACAGCGGGCGACTGCCGTCTACAGAGTATTCATAGGTGACGTCACCATTAACGGTGACCAGAACAGAATCCATCTGCTGCCAGTCGTCATTGTCCAGTTCTGCCGGTGGAATATTCTGGTCGTCAGGGTCAGTCAGGACTACCTCAAAGGGATCGTTCTCACCCGTGCCATCGGGTGCGCTGGGTATGGTTTTGGCTACATAAAACAAACCTTTAAAGGTACTGTTCGCAACGTTTCCATTGTCGTCAACGGCTTGTACCATGTAGCTAATCTGGTCATTCGCAATACCGCTGAGATCGACGGGACCACCACCGGTCCATGTATAGCCACCGGCACCGTTGCCGGAGCCCTTGACCAGGTCTGCCAGCACCCAGTTGCCCTTGCCATTGGTGACCGACTGCAAATACAGAACTGCCACCCGCAATACCGTGGCCTCGTCGAAAACATCAACCGAGAACGCGGCTTGCTGGGCACTGCCCTCGCCAACCACGCTGGCCTGTACGTTATCAAACTCCGGCCGGATAAAATCACCTGTGCCTGATGAGGCTAGCGCTATCGGTGCAGATGGTGCCGGGCGATAAAAAACCTGCGTAGCGAAGTTACGGAACAGCCGTTCGGTACCGCTACTACTGCCATCCAGCGGTGATATGAATTGACCAACAATCACATTCAGTTGCTGACGTGCCTCAAACGGACCGAGCGTAAGCGGGCCAGGTGGCGCCTTGAAACTGGCAATATTGGTAAACGCAGTTGGGAATACACCCTCATCCCACTCGATCTCCGGCTCGTTTTCGCCAAGATCTATCACCGGTCGGGCAAAGGCTATGTCCGTCACGGCGATATCCTCGGTGGTCAGTTCTGTCAGGAATGCACCACTGGCGGTCTCGCCGTTCGGGCCGGTCACATCCCGTCTGACGATGGGTTGCAAAGGCCGGAAATGGACAAACTGAACTTCGCCATCAACACTGAACAATTCACCCTTGCTGTCGGTCGTGGTTTGGGTAATTCCAGTATCCGTCAAAGACCATGAGGCCGATGCCAGGCCCGATAACGGGTCGGTGGTAACTGGCAGGACGGTCGGTAGTGGATCCACTACCATCGCGCCGTTGCCATACCGGTACATCGGCAAACCGAATAGTGTGGCCGCTTGAAGGGCTTTGTAATCATACTCACCATACAGACCCAAATCCGCAAAGTATTGCTGCTTGGCAAATACGTGGGCCTGGCCGATGCTCAAACTACCGTTAAGATTACGTGCAAAGTTGGCCATCAGGCGCTCGGTCAGGGCAATCGCTTCGGTGTCACCCAGGCCGTAGGCGTTCTGGGCCAGGTAGAGGGCGCCTTGTCGGCCGAAGGTCTGTGCCCAATCTTCGCTTGGCGAGCCAACGACCGAAACATCAGCGACGCTGCTGCCGGAGTGACAGCCAACCGTGAACCAAATACCGCCGGTCAGGTCAGAACCGGCCAGGTCAGTGGCATTAATGAGATTGTCCGTGTAGTTGCCGGTCGCGTCGCCGATTGAAGGCAGCGCTTCGTCAAAGTCAAAGTGCATATTGAATGACACGAGGTCGACCGGGTCGTCACCGGATATACCGGCTGCTCTGAGGAAATCCGATTTATTCCATGCGCGGGTTTCGGGCGTGATCCCGGGCGGATCGATCAGCGCGGTCTCAGCATCGAAACCAAGCACCGGACCATAGAAGTTGAATGTATCATCAATATCCTGGGCAGCGTCTGCAACAAAGTCATAACCGGCTGAAAGTGCAGTTTGTGGATCAAGGATACCGCCAGACAATACATAGTTATCGGCTGCGATAACAATGTCTGCAGCTGACTCAACCAACCGGCCAACCCCCAGTTCCGGCACGTTGAGGTAACGATCCAGCCATGCAATCGGGTCGATATCACCGTAAGTATCATCGGACAGGAAGTGTCTCGTCACCAGTGAACCATACATCGCATTATCGGAGAATTCTCCAGCGTAGTTGGACTCGTTGGCGATTGATGTTTCATCCGGCTTGCGGGCAAACGGGATCACTTCGTCAGAGCCGACGATAGTGACATAGGCCAGGTTCGGATAAGTGGCCCGCTGTACTTCCAGGTATTGTGTTATGGCGTTGACAATCGCATTGGCGGCTTTGGCATCACAGGGATTGTCGTCCCAGTCGGTGTAATCCACACCACTTATTGTTGACACATCAACCACCACGCCGTTGGTAATGCCTGGTGCGTTGACCAGGTTGTTGATTGCGTTCAATGCGTCATCGGCAGCAGCTGCTCCGCCAGGATCACTCGCGGCCAGTCGCTCCCAGTTGACCAGGAATACCGTATTTGTATCCGGCATCCAGCTGTCTTCTGGTTCAAAGACCGTAGAACTTCCGACAGCCGGCCAGCTTCGCGCGGTACATTGCGGAGTCGGAACCTCGGGTGTAACTTTGACCCTTAAGGTATACGGTTCTTGAGAGGTTGCCCCGTTGTATCCGGACACCTGGATCGTGAATGCTGCCGTGTTACCGGCAACAGCTGACACCGATTCATCGATGCCGCTGCGATTGGTTGAGATCGAAGCCAGTGGCGCTATCGCCAGGTTGACATCCTCCAATGCGTTCGGCTCTTCCGTGAGGTTGTTGCCAAAATTGACCCCATCGTCCTCGAATGGCACGGAGTCCAGCGCTGAAGATTCAACAGTCTGCCCCTTGGCCTCGACCGTGCTGACTGGCTCGTACATGATCAGATCATTATCGCTGGCCGGGTTTGCCATAAACACGGCAACCCGATTTCCGGCGGCGGGTGGCACTACGAGGAAGAAGTCATCGTCATCAGGCGTATCGATAAAACCAAGCAACAATACATCCGGCGGCGCAGTTACAGGACCTGGAGGAGCCTTAACATCGGGCGGGGGATCGGTGCTGGGATCAGGAATGACACTCACTTGAGCATCGCTGTTGTCAGCAGATACACTATATACATCTGGATCTGTATCAAGTCCTAGCTGCACCGATGCGGTGGCATCGTATGTACCCAATGCCATCGGAGGTACGACTTCGAAAGGCATCCAGTAATTGGTGAGTCTGTATCCAGTCAAATTCAGATCGAAGGAAAGTGTTTGCGTGCCGTCGCCATTATTTACAATATCCGGATCAGCAACCGGCCCAATTGGCAGGTAGTCAAACTCGACTCTGGAATATAGTTTCGTACTACCTTCCACGTACAAATTACCGTCGGAAATCGTCGTCGATACGACAATCTCCTTCGACCCGGTGCCACTCAACTCGAAATCGACCCCATACGCCCTAAAATTATCAGCAGAGAATTTCTGTGCATCGAGTTGATCCAGAGGAATGGTTTCCCACGGGAAGTCGGTTTTCAGCATCATTGCGATCAACAACTGACCCAGGGTCAGGTTACCGGTATCTTCAATGTCGGCAAGTGTGCCCGGGCCGTAAAGCATCGCCAGTGTCATGGCGTCGAGCACGGTACCAAACGTGGTGTTGTCAAACTCCGTGGATGGTGACAGGTCTGATAATGTTGCGGAATCTTTTATTACACCCTCCCTTGAAGCATCAGCCAGTGTCTGGCACTCGGCACAGGCATTATCCGGATCGTTGATGACCGCTGTGAACGAGCCAATCGGAAATGAACCGATGGGCGAGTTGATCAGATCAAATGATCCGAGTGGAAATAAACCGATGGGTGTGCCGTTGACTTCAAACGAGCCAATCGGGAATGTACCCATCAACAGACCGGTTACATCAAATGAACCTATTGGAAACGATCCAAGTGGCGAGGCTGCCAGGCTGCCGTATGAGGTTGCTATATCAACCAGTGATGTGGTGTCCGGTAGTCCTTCAAGGGTTGTGCAGTCGCCCGATACCACTCCCTCGCAACCACTAAACTCAGCCAGGGTCAGCAGTGAAAGTGGCAGGAGTTGCACAGTCTCCAGGCTGAAGGACCCAATCGGGAACGAGCCAATCGGGAAAGAACCCAATGGGAATGAACCAATGGGTGTACTGCCCACGTTGCTTGAACCATTGTCGGATAGTTCCTGCAATACATCTTCGAGCGTGGCGCTGGTTATATCCAGACCCAGCGCGACGCATGTATCAGATGCGTCGGCGGGTGTCTGCTCATCAAAGAATACACAGAATGGCTTGCCATCGATTTCAAAGGAACCAATCGGGAAGGAACCGATCGGGAATGAACCCAGCGGGAACGAACCGATTGGAGCAGCCAGCAGGTTGAACGAACCGATCGGGAACGAGCCAATAGAGAATGAGCCGATCGGGAACGAGCCAATCGGGAATGAACCGATAGGGAAGGAACCGATCGGGAAAGATCCGAGCGGAAATGAACCGATCGGGAAAGAGCCAATTGGGAAAGAGCCAATTGGAAATGAGCCCAGGGGCAGCGATGATAACGATAAAGCAGAAACTGGCGCACCCTTGAATTCCAGGCTCAGCAGCGTGTCATCCGCACCGCAGTCAGAGAACGTTGGATCCTTGCCGGTAAGCGTGGCGCAAACCGCACCGGTTTCACCGGAATTAACCCCCGCCCATTGATCAAGTTCAGCAACAGTCGTAGCACCCAGGGCCAAGCCTGGCAGCGAAAACGATCCTAATGGCGATCCCTGTATAGACAAATCACGCAGTTCGATACCGGCCACAGAACCCGGAAATGAGCTGTGTGTCAGCAATTGTTCCAGTGTCACTGTTTGCAGCGGCGCGCCGGCCAGTTCAGGAATCCCGTTCAGAACCTCGGTCCAGCCACCCGCACTCTTGAGGGGAATCGACGACAACGGGAATGAACCGATAGGGAACGAACCAATGGGGAAGGAACCGATTGGGAAAGAACCGAT
>Ga0265306_10001605_pt1 | contig 11051 bp, 10 predicted proteins | sample Helome_3_FD_192493 | JGI IMG/M metagenome (GOLD analysis project Ga0265306, IMG submission 192493) | Marine sediment microbial communities from subtidal zone of North Sea - Hel_20160420 (Illumina Assembly) | ecosystem: Environmental > Aquatic > Marine > Subtidal zone > Sediment ...
CCAAAACGGGCCATGCTGTGTTGCTCGTCGTTCGTTTAGAGTCACTAAACGTCTCTCCTCGCGCCTTGCCTGGCCCGTTTTGGGGCAGCAACGCTTGCGTGTTTGTAGTGTGAACAGGCCCTAGCTCAATGTCCCAATCAGGGACTGCAATTCCGTCGGCAGGGGCGCCTCGATGAGGAAACGCCCGCGCACCCCGGGCCAGTCAAACCGGAGCGATGCCGCATGCAGGAAAAGACGCCGCAGCCCAAGGTTTCGCATGACCCGGTTCGCGGCCTCATCGCCATACTTGGGATCCCCCAGGATCGGGGTTCCTTTCGATGCCGCATGGACGCGAATCTGATGTGTCCTGCCGGTCTCCAGTTCCGCCTCGACCAGAAAAGCCTCGGCGAATTTCTGCTGAACTTTAAAATGTGTGATGGCCGGCTTGCCTTCCGGGTCCACACGCACGATACGTTCCCCGCTCTTGAGCGTGTTTTTTTTCAGGGGCGAATCCACCCGCCAGCTGCCTTTGCGGGTCCGTCCCGCGAGCAGCGCCAGGTAGCGCTTTTCGATCTTCCCGTCGCGTTGAAGTTCCTGCAGACGTCTGAGAGCGCTGCGTTTTTTCGCCAGCATCAGGCAACCGGAGGTCTCTCGGTCTAACCGGTGGGCCAGTTCCAGAAATGCGGCATTCGGGCGCGCTGCCCGCAGAATCTCTATCACGCCGTGCGACAATCCGCTGCCTCCGTGCACCGCCACACCGGCCGGCTTGTTTACGATAAGAAGCAGATCGTCCTCGTAACATATTGATTTCTCAATCTCGGCGATGCGCTTTGCCGAGGGAATATCGGCCTGTTTATTCGTTTGCCGCACGGGAGGAATACGCACCACGTCCCCGATCTGCAGGCGCCTGGCCGGTTTGCATCGCCCTTTGTTCACCCGGACCTCTCCGCGCCGCAGAACACGGTAAACCCAGCTGCGAGGCACGCCCTTGAGCTGCCCAATCAGGAAATTGTCCAGGCGCTGACCGTCGTTGTTTTCACCGATCGTGACCATCTGAATCCGGCCAGTCTGCCCGTCAGGCTCAGCCATATTCGGCCCGTCTCTGCGAAATTTGATGCATCTGCCTGATAATCTGATATATTTTACGCACGCTGAGGCGTGCGTTTTGCCCGAAAACTTCGGAAAAACACAACGCTCCGGCCCATGAATTGTCTGTTCCGGGAATGTTCCCGGTGCATAGTTGGCGCACAAGCATGTGGCGCGCACCTCTCCAAGTTGCTTTGCAACCCGTGATGAGCGGATCGCATCGTTCGCAGGAATGATGCTACCTGACCCCATGCGATGAGCGCCAGAAAACAACGACGTGTCTTAATCTCGACGTCTGCGTCTGGCGACCAGGGAGTCCCCGCAGGCCACAGATTCACATGTCATAACTGAATTCGCCTTTGCCCGGTATTCCGGGTCCAGACCCGCGCCCAGGCGTGCTCACTAATGGTGCGCACGCCGTTAAGAATCAGGTGCGTTCGAACCCTGGATCCGTGAGCAACCGGTCGGGCAGAAAGGATATAAAAATGAAGCGTATGCTGATTAACGCAACTCAGCCTGAAGAGTTGCGTGTGGCCATTGTTGATGGCCAGAAGCTTTTCAACCTCGACATCGAAGCTCCCGGCCGGGAGTTGAAAAAAGCCAATATTTACAAGGGTCGCATCACCCGCGTAGAACCCAGTCTGGAAGCCGCCTTCGTCGACTATGGCTCGGAGCGACACGGTTTTCTGCCGATGAAGGAGATTTCGAGGTCTTATTTCAACTCCGAGGCCTTCGATTCCGGCAAACGCAACATCAACGAACTCCTGAAGGAAGGTCAGGAGGTCATCGTACAGGTCGAAAAGGAGGAAAGAGGCAACAAGGGTGCAGCCCTGACCACATTCCTCTCCCTGGCCGGCCGCTACCTGGTTCTGATGCCGAACAACCCGCGCGCCGGCGGCGTTTCGCGCCGCATCGAGGGCGATGACCGCTCGGAGCTGCGCGAGGCAATGAGCAGCCTGGAAATACCGGAAGGCATGGGTCTGATCGTGCGCACCGCCGGTGTGGGAAAAAATGCCGAAGAGCTGCAGTGGGACCTCGATTATCTCCTACAGCTGTGGCGCGCAATTGAACAGTCGGCGACTGAGCGCAAAGGCATGTTCCTCATCTACCAGGAAAGCAACGTCATCATCCGCTCAATCCGTGATCACCTGCGAGCCGATATTGGCGAGATCATTGTCGACGAGCCGGAGACCTACGCACAGGCGAACCAGTTCATCGAGCAGGTAATGCCGAAATATCTGCGCAAACTGCGTCTGTACGAAGACGAGGTGCCGCTGTTCTCGCGTTATCAGATCGAATCGCAGATCGAGGCGGCATTCCGGCGCGAGCTTCGCCTGCCTTCAGGTGGCTCGATCGTGATCGATCACACCGAGGCACTGACCTCCATTGACATAAACTCCGCCCGTGCCACCAAGGGGTCCGACATCGAGGAAACCGCCCTCAACACCAATCTGGAGGCCGCTGATGAGATTGCACGCCAGCTGCGCCTGCGCGATCTGGGCGGCTTGTTTGTGATCGACTTTATCGACATGACCCCCTCGCGCAACCAGCGCGAGGTGGAAAACCGGCTCAAGGAGGCGATGAAGGAAGACCGGGCACGCGTCCAGATCGGACGGATTTCGCGCTTCGGGCTGTTGGAGATGTCACGTCAGCGTTTGCGCCCGTCGCTCGGTGAGTCAGCCCACCAGGTCTGTCCCAGGTGCGATGGACATGGCTACATACGCAGCGTCGATTCGCTGGCACTTTCGATCCTGCGCATCGTCGAAGAGGAGGCGCTCAAGGAGAACACCGGGCGTGTCACTGCCCAGTTGCCAGTCGATGTCGCCACCTACCTGCTGAATGAAAAGAGACAGATCATCTCTGACGTGGAAAGTCGTCATAGCGTGAGTATCTTGCTGATTCCCAACCGTCAGCTCGATACTCCGAAGTACGAAATCGAGCGTGTTCGCCGTCAGGATATGCAGGACGGCGAGGTGTCGAGTCATTCTTTGGAAAAGGAGTTTGCGCCGCAGGACATGCCCCCCGCGGAACGCCCGCAGCCAAAGGCCGAACAGGCGGCGGTCAAACAGATCTCCCCCGCTACTCCCGCACCCCAGCGACCGGATCCAGAGTCTGTGCCCGTGCCGGTGCCCACCAGCGAGAATGGGTTTATCAAACGGCTTTTCAGCAGCATCTTCTCAACCAAAGAAGCGGCCGAATCCTCATCCGGCGACGCGCCGGCGGAAGCTGAATCAAAAACTTCCGACAGCGAGCGCAAAGCAGGCGGTCAGCGTCGAACTGGACAACGTGCCGGCAGTCGCCAGGGAGAGGGACGTCAGGGCCGGGGCCGTCGCGGCGGCCGTTCCGGCGGTCAGCAGCGTGCAAGCGCTGGCTCAAGAACGAATCAGAAGCCGGCCGCCGATAAGACAGAAAAGAAAGAGGCTTCGGCGCCAGCACTGGCCAAGGAGCCGGGCAAAAAGGATCAGATCAAGGAAGACGGCGCAGATGCCGGCAGCAAGCGCAGTTCACGCCGCGGCAGGCGGGGCGGGCGCAGGCGTCGGGGTGGCGGGGACAAAGCTACTGCCAATGGCGATGCAGGAACGAATGCGAAATTCACAGATTCCGGTAAAGCTGGGCAGGTTCAGGCTGATGACAGGAAAATAGACAGCGCGCAAAAGTCCGATCCCGCTAATAAGCCTGCGCCGAAACCGGCGGCTGTGCGTGCAGGCAGCTCCGGCGACAGTCCGGCCCCCGGTGACAAGGCAGTAAAGCAAACAAACCCAAGCGCCCCACCCCCGGCTACGGACGAAAAAGCACCCACAACCAGTGTCAAACCGGCCGATCCAACATCAGTGACGACGCCTCCGGTCAAGGCCGAAAAGCCCGCTGCGACGCCAATGGAAACCGCACCTGCCAAACCCGCGGTGCAATCGAGACCACCGGCAGAGCCGTCATCGTCCCCGACACCGCGCCCGCCATCCACGGAACGCGCTGTCGCCCCCGCAGCTGCCAAGGAATCGGGGCAGGCCACACCGGCCGCGACCGCACCGAAGGAAGACTGAACGGTAGATCGGTTACGCCATCTTCAGGTGGCTCGCCCGACGGGCGACGTCACTGGATGTGGCGTTGCCTGATGTCCTGCAACAGGCCCTCAGAGGCCGCCTCGACCAGATCGAAAACACGATCGAACCCGGACGGGCCGCCGTAGTACGGGTCCGGCACCTCCCGAGTACGCATGTGATCTGCGAAGTCCATGAACATACAGATCTTGTCGACATGCTGGTCTGGACAGATCTCGCTCAATGACATGTAGTTGTCCTGATCCATTGCCAGCACGAGATCGAATATATCGAAGTCCTCTGGCTCAACCCGTCGCGCCACGAGGTCCGAGAGATCTATCCCCCGCTCCTGCGCCGTCGCCTGAGCACGTTTGTCCGGCGCACTGCCGACGTGATAGGCATGAGTACCCGCCGAGTCGATCTCGATTACCTGCGACAAGCCCTCTTTCTGAACCAGGGCGCGAAACACGCCATGCGCAGTGGGTGATCTGCAGATATTGCCCATGCAGACGAAAAGAATCTTTACCATTTCTTCCATAATCCATGAACTGAAGGCGCATTGCCGCCTTCTCGGTGTGATTGCGCGTAACGGCCTTTGCCGCAAAGTGTCGGCATGGCCAGGGAGAGTCTTTCGAACCGATCGCTCAGTGTCAATCGATCGTCGACCGCGACATGCGAATCTTTGCAAGAGCTTCTGGGGCGGCCGTACGTTGCCGTGAATTCTTTGCTGAATGCTCCACCGCCAGCCAAAAAGTGCTGTCGGCGCCCGATATAAAGCGGCACGAGCGGTCACGATCAAGCCGGTTTCAAACTCTGTGACACAATAATTGCTGCACTACATAATTTTCGTTTTTTATGCGCGATTTCAGCCCGGATCATAACTTTTTCGATGATTGCTCGTCTGCAATTGCCAAGCCGAACGCAATGACTATACTGGCCCTTCTGGGTGGTTTTTCTAGAGAATCTCGACAAAGAATGAAGAGTCTACCCCAGCCCCTTGTTTAACATAACGTTTTGGATACCAGGCAAAAATTTCTGTCCGAATAGCCCGGTACGTTGAATGATTCGACACGGAGGGAAGTTAGTGCAAAGGACTCAGCAAAGGACGACAGAGCCCCGTCGAGGTGACCCCGGAGCATTTGGAGCGCAGCATCACTCGTACGGGCACCACGAGTCTCATAACACGCTCAATCGGGGATCAGAACCACAGCGCGCCTACTTTCGATGCGGTCGCTATTTCACCGTGGGTCATGAATGGTACGCCACTGTGCGGGAAGGGACTGAAATCGGGCCTTTCACAACCCGCAATGAGGCTCAAATGGCTCTGGCGAATCACGTCACGGCATGCTTTTTCGCGTCTCGCGGACATATCGGCCAAATTGATGCACATGGTGAGCGGGACGCCACCATGCTCGAAGTATTGGTTCAGGAAATGGCGAGTGGTCACGAACATGCCCGACTCCGCAGTGAGAACTGTGCCTACATCTGGGCCACACAGCGTCTTGAACAGATCGACAAGCATCCGGAAGACTTCGATCATGCCAACGCCCGCGCGAGGGCATTGATGCACTTTTTGGCGCAGCTGGATCGTCAGGCCGGCATCGCCTCGTCTTTGGAGTATCCCTCTTGAGATCTGTGTTCGGCGCGATCGTGCCGTGATCCGCCGCCGGTGCAGTTTTTACGGCGCGAGATTCTTCCAACACTGCGAAAATCGATCGGGACTGAAGTTTTATGATCGCCGATGTCCTGCACCGCAAACTTCAGGTTTTGATCGGAGATGCATTCGATTACCTCGGTGAGGTCTGGATCCTGATTGAGGTGCTGAGTGATGTCGACAGCGTTGTTTTGCGTCGCTGCAAAGACTGCCAGCCGAGCGCCCTGCAGCGAAACGCCTACGGCATGCCGAACCGGCGGGTGGAAGACACCCTGACCCTGCGTATCTCGGATCGCAGCGGAGAGGCCTATTCCGAAGATATCCTGGTGTTGCTCGAGGGACGTCAGGCCAAAGGATCAGCTTAAGGCAGCAACCACCCGGGCCAGATCCTCTGCCGTATCGACGCCTGCAGGTGGTGCATCGGCGGCGAGATCCACGGCAATCCGACCACCATTCCACAACACCCGCAATTGTTCGAGCGACTCCATGCGCTCGATCGGCGATACCGGCAGGCTGGCATAGCCGCCAAGAAATCCCGCGCGGTACGCATAGATGCCCAGATGTCGATAGAGGCCTTCCAGCCAATGCGTTTGCACCGCTGCACCCGTATCAAACTGGTCACGCTTCCATGGGATGGTCGCTCGACTGAAATAGAGTGCGTAGCCATTGCGGTCGGCAACGACCTTCACCGCATTGGTATCGAACAGCTGATCCGGGTCGGTCAAAGGGACCGCCAGCGTCGCCATATCAGACTCGGCATGCGATTCCAGTGTCTCTGCCACCTGTGTCAGCAATGCCGGTGGCATCAGGGGTTCATCGCCCTGAAGATTGACCACCACGGTATCGTCCGGCCACTGCAGGGTCCGGACGACCTCGGCGATGCGATCCGTGCCGCTCGTATGCTGGCTGGACGTCATGCAGATTTGAGCCGTGAACTCTCCGGCTGCTGCCTGGATGCGCGGATCGTCGGTGGCGATCACCACCTGCTCTGCCCCACTCTCGCAGGCACGATCATAGACGTGCTGGATCATCGGCTTGCCGGCGATATCCAGCAATGGCTTCCCGGGTAGACGCTGTGAGGCGTAACGCGCCGGGATAACTACCCTGAACGCTGCCATTCGGCTAGTCGGTGACTTCTTCGTCGGCGGGCAGCTCGCGCGCTTCCTGCTCCAGCATCACCGGGATGCCGTCGCGGATCGGGAACGCAAGACGGTCGACCTTGCAGATCAGCTCGCCGACCTTCGGCTTGTAGACCAGCTTGCCTTTACAGATCGGGCAGACCAGGATGTCCAGCAGTTTTTTGTCCATCGACAATGTCCTTCAAAGCAATGTTCAGGCGGTGGACGAAACCGGCATCCGGTTGGGCATCGACGTGCACAACCCAGCAGTCTCGGCACGGAAGACGCCGGCATTTTACCGCATCTTTCTCGGTCATCAGAATCGGAAGACCATCATCGTACTTCAGGTCTTCGGCATCAAACGGGTGGTGATCGGGAAACTGATGCGGTTCGACCTCGATACCATGTCGGTTCAACAATTGAAAAAAACGTTGTGGATTGCCGATACCCGCAACCGCGTGCACGGTACGGCCAGCCAATTCAGAAATATCCATCGTGCTGTTGCCGGCCAGCGGGCGCAGCAATGGCTGGAACAGCTTCATCGAGAACTCCCCTTCCCGGCCCTGCCCGTTCACGACCACCAGATCGACACGATCCAGTCGTGATTTCGGCTCGCGCAGAGGTCCGGCAGGCAGCAGAAAGCCATTACCCAGCCTTCGGTCACCATCGATGACCGCGATCTCCAGATCCCGGGCCAGGGCGTAGTGCTGCATACCGTCATCCGAGATCACGATATTCACGTCGGTGTGTGCCAAAAGGGCCTGCACGGCGGCCGGCCGGTCCGGGCCGACGCAAATCGGGCAGCCGGTCAGTGCCGCCAGCATCACGGCCTCATCACCCACGCTGGCGGGATCGCTGTCTGCCCGCACCTGCTGCGGCCAGTGCGTCGCCTTGCCCCCGTAACCGCGCGAAACGATGCCCGGGCGCCAGCCGTGGCGTCGCAGGTGCCGGGCCAGCCAGATAACCAATGGCGTCTTTCCGGTGCCCCCGACCGTGATGTTCCCCGCCACGATGACCGGGACCGGAAAACGCTGCGTTCGATAAACACCCAGCCGGTATCCGAGGCGACGGATCCCGGCGACCGCGCCGAAGATCAGCGACAAAGGCAAAAGCAGCAGAGATACGAAGTTGATTGAATTCCAGTAATGATCGAGGCGGGGCACCGACGAAGTCCGGTCACTCGGCGTCGGCGTCGGGATCGGTCTCGCGCGCGACGAAGCTCAGATGCACCATTTCCAGCTGGGCGGCCACGTCCAGCACGGTCATCATCGACTGCAGCGGCGCACTGCGGTCGCCGGATACGATAACCGGCAGATCAGATCGTCCATCGGCGATCTTGAGCATGGTGCGACGCAGGGTATCGGCATCATGCTTTACCAGTTCGCGTTCGTTGACATAAAAATTCCCTTTCGCGTCGATCTTGATCTCGATCTTGTCCTGCGGTTTTTCCTCTGTCTGGGTCGCGGAGGCCGAGGGCAGTTCCACTTTCAGCTGGGTCTGTTTGTCGAAAGTCGTCGATACCATGAAGAAGATGAGCATCAGGAAGACGATGTCGATCAACGGCGTGATATCCACGCGCGGCGGCTCGGAAGGGCGTGGCCGAAGATTCATACCGTCACTTCTCCCTCTGCCCGTGCATTACCTCGACCATCTTCAGGGACTGTTCCTCCATACTCAGGACAATCCTGTTGACCTTGCCACTGAGGTAGCGGTGAAAGATGAGTGCCGGAATGGCGACTGACAGGCCGGCTGCCGTCGTGATCAGCGCCTCGGAGATGCCGCCCGCCAGCACCGACGGGTTGCCCACCCCGGAGGTGGTGATCGCCGCAAACACCTTGATCATCCCGATCACCGTGCCGAGCAGCCCCAACAGCGGAGAAATATTCGCGATGGTTCCCAGGGTGTTCAGATAGTGTTCGAGTTCGTGCACCACCTGTCGACCCTCTTCCTCGATCGCCTCCTTCATGACTTCGCGGGCGTGCATCCGGTTTGCCAGCCCTGCCGCCAGGATGCGCCCGAGCGGGGAACTCTTTCGTACGGTCTGGATATGCGCCGCGGTGAGCTGGTTCTTCTGATGCAATTGCCAGATCTGCGCGACCAGATTGCTCGGCAGCACCCTGCGTCTGCGATAGATCCACAGACGTTCGACAACGATCGCCATGGCGATCACGGAACAGGCGATGATCGGCCACATCAGCCATCCACCGGCTTTCACAAGTTCGAGCACGTCGGAAATCCCTCCAATCTGAACACCAGCGGCGCAAGGGGAATGCGCCCGTCAATCGTCGGATGATACTGCATGCATGGGTTCGGCTAAACCGCTGTCATGCCACCAAAAGCGTTTGTTGCCGAGTCGGTGTGCCGTTGGGCCTGAAATGGTTCCGTCGGCTGAAAACCGCAGGCCGATCGTTCCCATGGGCGCGGTGTCCAGCGCAATCGCCCCCACGGCCCGCCAGCGTGCTGCGACCTGCGGGGCGGGAAATCCGTAGCGATTGGCCCATCCGGTCGAATAAAGGACGTAGGCAGGCTCGGTTGCTGCGACAAATTCCGCGCCGGACGAACTCCGGCTGCCGTGATGCGGCACCACCAGGGCCCGGCTTTCCAGTTTATCGGGCATTTTTTTTACCAGCAGGCGTTCGACCCCTATGCCGATGTCGCCGGTGAAAAGTACCGAACCGGCGCTATTGGAGATGCGCAGGACGCACGAGGCATCGTTGCCGGACAGTCGCGGCTCGGACGGGGGATGCAGGAACTCGAAGTCCACACCGTCCCAGCGCCAACGTTCACCCGCCACACACCGCTTGGCAGCATGGCCGACCCTTTCCGGCTCACCTGACTGCACCTTTTTCACCGCCAGACTCGAAAGCAGATAAGCGATCCCTCCGGCATGATCCTTGTCCCCGTGACTGAGGATCAATCGATCGATTTGCATCCTACCGCGCGTGGCGAGAAAAGGCTGTATTACGGCAGCGGCCGCGGAGAACCCCGAGGGATACTCCGGCCCGGTGTCGAACACAAGGGTGTGACGACGCGTCTCGACCACCGTGCCAAGCCCCTGGCCGATATCCAGCAGATGGACTTCAAACTCGCCTGGCGACAGCTGTGTCGCGCGCGGCAGCCACAATAGACCCAGCATGGGCAGCGCGAGCCAGCGCAAGGGGAAGCCCGGGGGTGACAATATCAGACAGACTGCAAGCACCAGCAGCACGAGTTCCGGCATTCCCAAGCCGGACAGCGTCAGATCCGGCATGGGCAGGCGGGTGACCATTTCCAGTCCCCATCGAACCAGGTCGAGGAGTTCGCCCAGCTGACGCAACATCCAGTCCCCCGCCGCCGGGACCGACAGCAGCAGGAGGACGCCCAGCAGCGTCATGGGTACGAGGACAAGACCGAACACCGGCACCAGGATCAGATTGACTAGCGGAGCCACCCCACTGGCAGGCATGCCGTACGCCATCAGGATTGGCCAAAGGGCCAGCGTGATCGCCAGCTGAACCTGGGCGGCCCGGTACCAGACCGCCCTTCCCCGGGTCCACGGAATGGCAGCCAGGATCGCCGCCACGGCACCGAAGGACAGCCAGAATCCGGCCGAGACCACCGAAGGCGGATGCCACAGCAGGACGCAGACAGCGGCCGTTGCGAGGGCGTGCATCGTGTCGTGCTCGCGTCGCAGCACCACAGCCAGCGCAAACACCGCAAGCATGATGAGTGCGCGTTGAGTCGGCAGCCCCATTCCCGCCAGCGCGGCATACAGGGTGGCCACCAACAGGCCCGCGATCGCACCCGCCAGCCGCGCCGGCACGCGCGCGCAAAGCGCGGGTATCCGACGCCAGGTCCAGCTGACGGACAACAGCCCGAGGCCGGCAAGCAGGCCGATGTGCAATCCGGATATGGCCATCAGGTGGCTCGACCCGGTGGCCCGGAACAAGGCCTTTGCGTCCGACGACAGGCCAGACTGATCACCGACGGTAATGGCGCGCATGACACCGCGTGCATACTCCGATGCATCGATCGAATCGATAGCGGCGCTGACTGTCGCGCGCAGCTGCATCAACCGGCAGCAGGGTTTGCCGGGAAGAAGGCGCCGAGGCCCGCCTTCGGCAAGGACATACCCCCTGTAACGCACACCCTGCCAATACAGCCAGCCCTCGTAATCCCAGGCCCCGGGGCTGGCAT
>Ga0265306_10001606_pt1 | contig 11049 bp, 7 predicted proteins | sample Helome_3_FD_192493 | JGI IMG/M metagenome (GOLD analysis project Ga0265306, IMG submission 192493) | Marine sediment microbial communities from subtidal zone of North Sea - Hel_20160420 (Illumina Assembly) | ecosystem: Environmental > Aquatic > Marine > Subtidal zone > Sediment ...
CGCGTACCAGGCTGCGCCGATCAGTGTTACAAAATGCAGAGGTACAGTTGCGTAGGTCAATCGGCGGTAGTAGCGGTCCTGATCGAGCTGCATGACGACCGCGTCGGGCGGATTGTTGCGGTCTTCACCCAGGGCCCAGTCAATTATTGGGCCCAATCCGAAATTGAGGAGTAGCGGCAACAACAGCCAGAATTCGTTACCACTCAAGGAATGCAGCCATATTCCGACGAGCGGCTCAAGCGGGTACAACATCGACAATACCCATAGCCAGCGCTTGCGATCGGTGTAGTAAATGGCCTCGCCATTGGGCAGGGTTGCCGTGTAACCCTTCATCGGTAAAGCCTCGCTGGCAGGAATGTCGGAAAGTTATACAGCGCGATAATAGGCAATTGCAGCATACTTTGCTAAAAGAACAACAAGCCTTTGACAAAGGCGCACAGGGACAGGACAAGGGCACCTATGGAAATGAGTGACGCCATCGTCGACCAGAGAGATCTCGCGGACCGAAGGAACTTCAGTTGGCGTACGATTTTTTATGGTTTCACGCGTTCCCGAAGGCACGATCTGCGGCGCGACGTCGATTCGGAGGTCCTGTTTCTCGATTGGCACCACCCGTGGTTGTTCTTCCTCGCCGTCGGCACGATGATCTTCAGCTGTCTGGACGCTTTCATGACATTGCAGCTGATCGATCGTGGCATGTACGAGGTCAATCCGGTCATGAGGGCGATCCTCGGTCATGGGACGACAGCATTTGCCGTCAGCAAGATGGCCTTAACCGGTACGAGTATCCTGATGCTCGTTTTCCTGGCCAAGGCCAAATTTCTGAATCGCGTTCGGACGGGCCTGTTTCTGACCCTCTTCTTCAGCATGTACGCTTGTCTCGTGTGCTACGAGTTCGTCTTCCTGATTCGCGATATGTAGGGCAGATTCCGTTCCCAAAATCAGTAGCTTGGGCTAAACTAGCGCCCCTTTTTCGCTAGCCGGGCGCCGGACATGAGATTTCCGGCAATCGCATCCCTAAATGAGTGACTCTCTGAAGGAACAGTACGCCTCGACGCCGCTATTTGCTGCCAACGCAACTGCGGTCGAGGCGCTGTACGAGAAATACCTGCAGGACCCGGCATCAGTGCCAGCTGCCTGGCGGGATTACTTCGCAGCGCTCGGATCACCTGAGACAGAGATAGCCCATTCGACGATCCGCGATGACCTGCTCGACGAAGCCCGGACAGGTAATCGTCGCAAAACACAGGTTCGGCGACCGGGCGCAAGCGGGCCCACGCCGTCAGGGCAAAAGCAAGCGGCCGTTTCCAGGCTGATCCAGGTGTACAGTCTTCGTGGCCACCAAATTGCCAATATCGATCCACTTGGCCTGATGAACCGACCGGTTCCGGGGGTGCTCAAACTCGATTACCTGGGACTCACAGAGGCCGACATGGATACGGAGTTCCATACCGGCGGGCTGGCCAGGACCGGCGACGAACGCATGAAACTGCGCGACATCATCACGTTGCTGAAGACAATCTATTGCGGTGAGGTCGGGGCCGAGTTTGCCCATATTTCACGCGCACGGGAGCGTCTGTGGCTGCGTAAGCGCTTCGAACTGGGCGCGACGAGCGAAACACTGTCCGACGAGGAGCGCCTCTGGCTGCTGGAGCAGTTAACGAGCGCCGAAGGTATAGAGCGCTACCTGCATACGCGCTATGTGGGTCAAAAGCGTTTCTCGCTTGAGGGCGCGGAGAGCCTGATCCCGATGCTCGACGATCTCATTCAACGTGGCGGCGCAACAGGTATTCGCGAGATCGTCATCGGCATGGCACACCGCGGCCGCATCAATGTTCTCGTCAACGTGCTGGGCAAGTCTCCCGAAGAATTGTTTGAAGAATTCGAAGGCAATTACGACGTCGACGAACTCAAAGGCTCGGGCGATGTGAAGTATCACAAGGGTTTCTCGGCCGACATGAAAACGCCTGGAGGCAACGTGCACCTTGCGTTGGCTTTTAATCCGTCACACCTCGAAATCGTCAACCCCGTGGTCGAGGGTTCGGTACGTGCACGCCAGCAACGTCGTGGCGACAAGGAACGCAACGAAGTGTTGCCGATCCTGATACATGGCGATGCAGCATTCTCCGGGCAGGGCGTCGTTACAGAGACATTCCAGATGTCGCAGACGAACGGCTTCCGCACAGGCGGTACGGTCCACGTTGTCGTCAACAACCAGATCGGATTTACGACAAGTCGCCCTTCCGATGCGCGTTCGACCGACTACTGCAGCGATGTCGCCAAAATGATTGAAGCGCCGGTATTTCATGTCAACGGCGACGATCCGGAGGCGGCGCTCTTTGTGTCGCGGCTCGCGCTGGAGTACCGGCAGAAATTCAAGAAAGACGTTGTTATCGATCTTGTTTGCTATCGGCGTCATGGCCACAACGAGGCCGATGAACCAGCAGCAACGCAACCGATCATGTACGGCAAGATCCGCACACAGGAGACGACGCGCCAACTGTATGCGCAGAAGCTCGTTGGACGAGACGTCATCGATGCGGCTGGCGTCGAAAAGATGCAGGAGGCCTACCGTGATCGCCTCGATCGTGGAGAACCGGTGCCGAAATCGTCGCTCGGCTTGATTGGTGATGAATTCACAATCGACTGGAGCCGCTTCGTAAACGCGAAATGGGATGCGTCGGTCGATACATCGATCAGCCCGAAAACGACGGACAAGCTTGGCAGGGCGCTGACGGAATTGCCACCCGGCACGAAACTGCACGGGCGCGTGCAACGTATTATCGATGAGCGTGCGCGAATGGCCGCCGGTGACATCGACATGGATTGGGGATTCGCAGAGAACATGGCTTACGCGTCCCTGATTGACCAGGGATTCGATTGCCGTCTCGTTGGACAGGACAGCGGACGTGGCACGTTCTTCCATCGCCATGCGGTTCTCCACAACCAGCTCAATAATCAGGAGCACACCCCCTTACGGCACCTTGTTGATCGACCAAATGCATTTCGCGTCATCGACTCGCTGTTGTCCGAGGAGGCTGTGCTTGGCTTTGAGTACGGTTACGCAACGACCGAGCCAGACACTTTGACGATCTGGGAAGGCCAGTTCGGCGACTTCGCGAACGGTGCACAGGTCGTTATCGACCAGTTCATCAGCTCAGGCGAGGCGAAGTGGGGACGCCTGTGTGGGCTGACCCTATTACTGCCGCATGGTTACGAAGGGCAGGGGCCGGAGCATTCTTCGGCACGACTTGAGCGTTTTCTGCAGCTGTGTGCGGAACACAATCTGCAGGTCTGTGTACCGTCGACGCCCGCACAAATGTTCCACATGTTGCGGCGCCAGATGGTGCGAGACTTTCGCAAGCCGTTAATCGTAATGACGCCAAAAAGTCTGTTGCGCCACAAGATGGCGGTGTCGCCGCTGACGAGTCTCTCGGCGGGTGAATTCCAGCTGATCATTCCCGAGTCGGAGAATATTGCGGTGAAAAAGACACGCCGCATCGTATTTTGCAGCGGCAAGGTCTATTACGATTTGCTCGAGGCCCGCCAGGTACAGGGCTTGGTCGATATCGCGATCGTTCGTGTAGAACAGTTGTACCCATTCCCGATTGAAGAATATGCGGCGGTGCTGCAACAGTATAACCATGTGAACGAGATTGTCTGGTGCCAGGAAGAGCCGCAGAATCAGGGTGCCTGGTATCAAATTCGGCACCGATTGCAGGAGCCGCTGAAAGATCGGCAGCAACTCTATTACGCAGGACGACCCGGTGCAGCGGCGCCGGCATCCGGCATTTTCAAGTTACACCTCCAACAACAGCAGGCCCTGGTTGAGGCGGCGCTCGGCATTGAAAGCAGAGCGAGTAAATCGACCAGGCCGCGGGATGTAAAGCGGAAACCTAAATGAGTATTGAGATCAAAGTGCCACCACTGCCCGAGTCCGTCAGCGACGCAACGCTCATTGCCTGGCACAAGAAGGCCGGTGAAGCTGTGGCACGGGACGAGAACCTGGTTGACCTTGAGACAGACAAAGTCGTGCTTGAAGTCCCCGCACCAGCCTCGGGCGTATTGCAGGAGATCAGGATCGAGGATGGCGCGACGGTAGTGGCCGGCGACGTACTGGCAATTCTCGAGGAAGGCGCAGTCTCCGCCGAAGAAGCCCCGAAGGCACCCTCACCGCAAAAGGCAGCGGCACCGAAGGTCGAGAAAGAAGTCAAAGCGCCGAAAACAAGCCCGGCCGTTCGCCGCTTGCTCGACGAGCACGATCTCGACGATACGATGGTTATCGGAACCGGCAAAGACGGCCGTATTACCAAAGCCGATGTTTTGTCGTTCCTGAAATCGGACGACAGCAGCAATGTGACGCCAGGTGATCCGACACCCGTCGTAGTCGACCAGGATGTTGTTGGCTTTGAACGCAGCGAGCAGCGTGTGCCGATGACGCGACTACGTGCGCGAATCGCGGAGCGACTGATCGAGGCACAACAAACGGCCGCGATGTTGACAACGTTTAATGAAGTCGATCTGACGAAGGTTATGTCGTTGCGCAGTCGCTACAAGGAACCATTCGAAAAACAGCATGGTGTGCGCCTTGGATTCATGTCGTTCTTCGCAAAAGCCGCGACCGAAGCGTTGAAGAAGTTCCCGGTCGTAAACGCGTCGGTCGAAGGCACTGATGTCATCTATCACAATTACTACGATATCGGCATCGCAGTTTCCACCGAACGTGGCTTGATGGTGCCGGTAATTCGCGATGTGGACCAGATGAGCTTCGCAGATTTTGAGCGCGAGCTCGGCGACGTGGCCAAGAAGGCACAGGCCGGGACGATTGGCATGGAGGAGCTGACAGGTGGCACGTTTACAATTACCAACGGCGGCATCTTCGGTTCCATGATGTCGACACCGATTCTGAATCAGCCGCAAAGCGCGATTCTTGGCATGCACGCAATCCAGAAGCGCCCTATGGTCGTCGATGATGAGATTGTCGTGCGGCCGATGATGTATCTCGCATTGACCTACGACCACCGTATCGTCGATGGTAAGGATTCCGTGCAGTTCCTGGTTACCATCAAGCAACTGCTCGAGGATCCGGGCAGACTATTGCTGAACATCTAGAGGTTTACATGAGCAAGAGTTATGACGTTATTGTCATCGGCGCCGGCCCGGCCGGCTATATCGCTGCTATTCGTGCCGCACAGCAAGGTTTGAATGTTGCTTGTATCGACGAATGGAAAAACAGGGATGGCAAGAACGCGTTTGGCGGTACTTGCCTGAATGCCGGTTGCATTCCCTCGAAAGCGCTACTTGAATCGTCGGAGCTGTACCACCGCGCGCAGCACGAGTTCAAGAAGCACGGCATCTCGACTGGTGACCTTGGTATTGATATTGCTGCGATGCAGAAGCGGCGTGCAGGTATCGTACGACAACTGACGGGCGGCATTGCCGGCCTGTTCAAAGCGAACAAGGTGGAGGGCCTTGTTGGTCACGGCAAGTTGCTTGCCGGCCGCAAAGTCGAATTCACACCTGTCGAAGGCGATGTCGAGATTCTCGAAGCGAAGAACGTCGTCCTGGGTTCGGGGTCGACACCAATCGAACTTGCCGTCGCCCCGTACGATAGCGACAAGATTATCGACTCCTGGGATGCCCTAGAGCTGGATGCGGTGCCGGCAACGCTGGGAGTGATTGGCGCGGGCGTCATTGGTCTCGAGCTTGGCAGCGTCTGGGCGCGCCTTGGCGCCAAGGTAACGATCATAGAAGCCATGGATGACTTTCTCTTTATGGCAGATCGTGACGTCGCGGCTGTCGCTGCGAAAGAGTTTAAGAAGCAGGGCCTCGACATCAAGCTCGGTGCAAAAATGACGGCAGCGGCCACAACCGGTAGTGGCGTCAAGGTTGATTACGAAGACGGCAACGGTGCGCAGTCGATCGAGGTGGATAAACTCATTGTCGCGGTTGGTCGGCGGCCGTTCACTGATGGGCTTTTGGCTGACGATTCGGGTATCCAGCTCGACGAGCGCGGTTTCATCGTTGTCGATGATGAGTGCCGTACAGCCGTCAAGGGTGTCTACGCGGTCGGCGATTGTGTCCGTGGACCGATGCTTGCCCACAAGGGATCGGAAGAAGGCGTTATGGCTGCTGACCTGATTATGGGCGAGATCTCAGAAGTTAACTACGACGTTATTCCGTCGGTACTATACACAGCGCCTGAAATTGCCTGGGTAGGCAAGACCGAAGAAGAGATCAAGGCAAGTGGTCGTGCATACAAAACGGGCTCTTTCCCGTTTGCTGCGAATGGACGCGCCAAAGCGCTCGAGCAAACGAGCGGTATGGTCAAAGTCATTGCAGCTGAGGACGATGACGAAATACTCGGCGTGCATATCGTTGGACCGATGGCCGGAGAGCTGATCTCCGAGGCCGTGCTTGCGATGGAGTTTTCAGCAAGTACCGAGGATTTGCAGCGCACGATTCATGCACACCCGTCACTGGCCGAGGCTGTCCATGAAGCGGCGCTTGCCGCCGATAATCGCGCACTGAACTACATAAATCGTTAGTCTCGATTCTCCCAAAAATCGGCATTCTTGATTCCGAGAGCTTTCGGATCGAACGTGTAATTCTCAACACCGGCTTTGCGCTGTGCCTCATAGTCCTTGAGTGCCTTGATCGCCGGCTTGCCCATGAAGAACAGGATCAGGATGCCGATGATGTTGAGCCAGGCCATGACGCCAACGCCGATGTCACCAAGTCCCCAGGCAAGGTCGGCCTCTCGTACCGTGCCGTAGAAGACGGAGCCCAGAAGAACAAATTTCAGGATTGTCAGTTCCCCGGGGAATTTGAACGTCCGGCGGATGTACGCAACATTGGTTTCGGCAATGTAGTAATAAGCAAGTAACGTCGTGAAAGCAAAAAAGAACAGGGCGACTGCCACGAATACCTTGCCGAATTCACCCATCACGCTTTCGAGCGCATACTGCGTGAACGCCGGGCTGTTGGCGATGACATCCGTGGACAAGAGACCACCACTAATCGCCGCGTCCACACCGGTGACGTAGTACTGGTTCGTAATCAGGATCATGAAGGCTGTTGCCGAACATACAAACAAGGTGTCGATGTACACAGAGAACGCCTGCACGAGTCCCTGTTGTGCGGGGTGCTGAACTTCGGCCGCTGCGGCAGCGTGTGGACCGGAGCCCTGGCCTGCTTCATTGGAGTAAACGCCGCGCTTGACGCCCCAACCGATAGCAGCGCCAATACCAGCCATCGGGTTGAACGCGTCCGTGAAGATCAAGGCGATGATTCCCGGCAATTCGGTGATGTGTATGCCGATAATAATCAGGGCCATTAAGACGTAGCCGAGCGCCATGAAAGGCACAACGACCTGGGTGAAGTGCGCGATGCGTTTTACGCCGCCAAAGACAATGATGCCGAGAAATGCGACGGCAATCACTGCCGCGGCAAACTTCGTATAACTGATATCGCCAAACCCGGTTTGCAGCATGCCGCCGCCGCCAAAAGCGAGTTCAGCAGCCGCACCGATGCTATTTGACTGAACCGTTGGCAATAGCACACCGACTGCAACGATGGTAGAGAGCGCGAATAACCACGCGTACCATTTCAGCCCCAGCGCCTTTTCGAAATAGTAGGCAGGGCCACCGCGAAACTGGCCTTCATCCTCTTCCTTGTAGATCTGGCCAAGTGCAGATTCGATGTACGCCGTCGCGGAGCCAAAAAACGCAACGATCCACATCCAGAAGACGGCGCCAGGGCCGCCAATACCTATGGCTGCTGCAACCCCGGCAATATTACCGACCCCGACACGGCCGGATAGCGAGACGGCTAACGCCTGAAAGGAGGAAATGCCACGATCAGATTCCTTGCCGGAGAAAAGGAGGTGGATCATTTCCCTGAACATGCGCACTTGCACAAAACGGGTGGTAATGGAAAAAAACAGTCCCGTTCCGAGTGCCAGGTAAATAAGGACAGGTTCCCAGATCAGTCCGCTGACGGTACTTACGATTTCCTGCATGCCATTCCTTATTGAAATTATTCTCAATGGCCCCACATATTAGCGGAATTCTCGCGCTATAGTGTTACCACACCAACCCAAGGAGTTGTGCTATGACATGGTGGGCCTGGATGATCCTTGGTGCCGTTTTACTCGGCGCCGAACTCTTCGCAGTTGATGCGCAGTTCTATCTCGTTTTTCTCGGCGTCTCTGCGGCGATTGTCGGATTGGCAACGCTGTTCGGCGTGACACTGCCGGAGTGGGGCCAGTGGCTGGCATTTGCGATTGTGTCACTAATATTCTTTGCCACATTCCGTGCGGCGCTATACAAAAAGCTGCGCAGCGGTGGCGAGGGGTACGAACAGAAATACGTAGGTGAAGTGGTCAAGGTTGCTGAAGAGATTGCGCCAGGCGCGCGTGGTCGGGCCGAGTATCGCGGCAGTGACTGGAACATCGAGAACGTCGGAGAATCGGCAATCACTGCCGGTGGCGACGCAAGGGTCGTCGAGGTTGACGGACTGACACTCAAAGTCGAAGCTGAATAAGCCACAGCAAAGGAAATCATTATGGATACCTCACTGATTGTTTCATTAGCCGTCGTCGTTGTCGTCGTCATCATCTTGCTGAAGACGGCCGTCATCGTGCCGCAGCAGAACGCGTACGTTGTCGAACGCCTCGGCAAATTCAGCCGCAAACTCGACGCCGGATTCCACATCCTGATTCCTTTCATGGAGCGCATTGCGTACAAGCACACGCTCAAGGAGCAGGCCATCGATATTGCTGAACAGATCTGTATTACGAACGACAACGTGCAGGTCGGCGTCGACGGTGTGTTGTACATGCAGGTGCTGGACCCGGCGCGTGCCTCATACGGAATCGGCAACTACATGTTTGCCATTTCGCAACTCGCGCAGACAACCCTGCGTTCGGAAATTGGCAAGATCGCTCTTGATCGCACGTTCGAGGAACGGGGGACGATTAATGCGAATGTCGTGGCGGAACTTGACAAGGCATCGGATCCCTGGGGCGTCAAGGTACTGCGTTACGAAATCAAGAACATCAATCCGCCGCATGACGTGCTCAGCGCGATGGAAAAGCAAATGCGCGCCGAGCGTGAAAAGCGTGCCGTAATCCTGACTTCGGAAGGTGTTCGTGACGCCAAGATCAACGAGGCCGAAGGCGAAAAGCAACGTGTTATCAAGGAATCTGAAGCTGCGAAATTGCAGCAGATCAACGAGGCGCAGGGTGAGGCGGAAGCTATCCTTGCCGTCGCGTCGGCGACAGCTGAAGGTCTCTCCAAGGTCGCGCTTGCGGTTATCGCACAGGGTGGTGCTGAGGCCATGCAGTTGCGCATTGCCGAGCAGTACGTAGCTCAGTTCGGCAATCTTGCGAAGAAGGGTAATACTTACGTCGTACCGGCAAATCTCGGTGACCTGACATCTATGATGGCCCTGGCGACTGATATCGCGAAGGGCAAGGGCGGACCGAAACCCAGCGCAGGCTAGACCTTACGCCTGACCGAAACGACGTTGGGTACTTGCTCAAGTCGCGAGATCGCGGTGCTCAGCGTCGGTAGATCCCGAATTTCGACGCTGATATTCATGACGGTCTGCATCGTCTTCCTGTCCGTGTGACTCGACAGGTCAGTAACACTCGCGCCTTCGTCAGCCAGTACCGTACTGATGTCACGAATTAGCCCATTGCGGTCGTGTGCCCGCAAGACCAGGTCGACAGGATAGGTCGCTGACTCGGACAGGCCCCAGCCGACTTCGATGATGCGCTCCGGGCTGCGCTGATTGAGGCCAAGGAAATTCCCGCAGTCCTGGCGGTGAATACTGACCCCACGACCCTGTGTGATATAGCCCACGATTGGTTCGGGCGGTACCGGCCGGCAGCAACGCGCGAAATTACAGAGCAGGTCGCCCACGCCACTAACGGCTACCGCATCGTTCCTTTCCTGCTTGCGTTTCGCTGTACGGGGGCGGCGCACTCTTTCCGGCAGATCGTCACCGCGCAGATGCTGCAGTGCGGTGGCAATCGCTGCGGAGGTCAGGTCGCCGGCGCCAAGGGCAACACATAATGTGTCGGTATTCTTGTGTTTCAGTTGGCGAGCAATTTCGTCAGTCGCCACATCCCGAACATTCAGCCGCGATAACTCGCGGTCGAGGATGTCACGGCCCTGGCGCTGGTGCTGATCGCGATCCTGGTGCCGAAACCAGTTACGGACTTTCGCTCGATTGCGCGCGCTTGCCAGGTAGCCGAGCTTGGGGCTGAGCCAGTCGCGACTTGGGCTGGATTGACTGCCTGTGATGATCTCTATTTTGTCGCCGTTTTGGACCTTGTAGGTCAGTGGCACGATGCGGCCGTTGACCTTGGCACCACGGCAACGATGTCCGACGTGTGTGTGTACATGGTAGGCAAAATCGAGCGGCGTAGCACTGGCCGGCAATTCGACAACGTCGCCTTTGGGGCTCACTCCGTAAACGCGGTCCTCGAAGACGTCGTCGCGAATCTGTGCGAGCAGGTCCTCTCCGTCATCTGTTGGCTCGAGCAACTGGCGAAGAAAACGGATCTTCTGATCAAACGCCGCTGGCGATGCGCGACCTTCTTTGTAGCGCCAGTGCGCGGCGACGCCGAGTTCGGCCTGGCGATGCATATCGTAAGAGCGAATCTGCACCTCGACCGTCTTGCCGTCCGGGCCGACGACAGCCGTGTGCAGTGACTGGTAGTCGTTGTCCTTCGGATTCGCGATATAGTCGTCAAATTCCCCGGGCAGATAGGACCAGAGATTGTGCACGGCGCCCAGTGCCGCATAACAGTCCTTGATGTCCTCGACCAGGACCCGGACGGCGCGAATGTCAAACAGCGCTTCGAGGCCACTATCCTTACGCTGCATCTTGCGCCAGATACTGTATATGTGTTTCGCCCGGCCAGAGATATCGGCTTTTACACCTTGCTTGTCGAGCTCGCTCTGGAGCGTCGATTTCACCTGCTCGATAAAGCCGAGCCTCTCGGTGCGTTTTTCTTTCAGGGTGCTCGCAATCTCGGTG
>Ga0265306_10001607_pt1 | contig 11044 bp, 12 predicted proteins | sample Helome_3_FD_192493 | JGI IMG/M metagenome (GOLD analysis project Ga0265306, IMG submission 192493) | Marine sediment microbial communities from subtidal zone of North Sea - Hel_20160420 (Illumina Assembly) | ecosystem: Environmental > Aquatic > Marine > Subtidal zone > Sediment ...
GGGGCCAGGGATGGCCCCGTGTCCCGGACCCCGACGTGAGTGAGCAGCGCAGGGCACCCGCAGGGCAAGCCGGCGTGACGGGCACAGACCCCGGCACGCCCGCGCTGGAGAGACGGCTCACTTCAACATGGTGGGGCCCGTCGCGGCTGAAGCCGCTCCCACAAAATTGTGTCGCCACTCCCACCTGGATTGTGCCGGTGAGCAGCGCAGGGCACCCGCAGGGCAAGCCGGCGTGACGGGCACAGACCCCGGCACGCCAGCGCTGGAGAGAGGAAAGATTGGATCGCGGCTAAAGCCGCTCCTACACAGGTCAGTGAGGCAAGCGGCGGCCTCATCGCGGCTGAAGCCGCTCCCACAAGATTGTGTCGCCGCTCCCACAAAATTGTGTCGCCACTCCCACCTGGATTGTGCCGGTGAGCAGCGCAGGGCACCCGCAGGGCAAGTCGGCGTGACGGGCAGACATAACTGCCCGCCCGCGATGGAGAGTCGACGACTCTGAACTCTTCGGGGCATGGGGTTCGCGGCGCGAGCCGTTGCAATCGGACGGGTCGACGCGGTGCGTGCTGCGAGGCTTATTCGGGTGCGATGAGCAGTTTTTTCAGTGCGTCGTGCACTTTGGCGTTGCCGGCGCAGACGTTGCCGGTTTCCAGGAAATCGCCGTCGTCGTGGAGCTCGCTGATGATGCCGCCGGCCTCGCGGATCAGCAGGGTACCGGCGGCCAGGTCCCAGGGCTGCAGTCCGAATTCCCAGAATCCGTCCAGCCGGCCGGCGGCCAGGTAGGCGAGGTCCAGTGCGGCTGCTCCGGGGCGGCGTATGCCGGCGGTCTCTTCCAGCACGCGGCGCAACATCTCAAGGTAAGTGTCCATCCACTTTGCATTGGCGCGGTAAGGGAAGCCGGTGCCTATGAGTGCACCTTCCAGTGAAGTGCGGCTCGCGACCCGGATGCGTCGGCCTTCAAGTTGCGCGCCGGCGCCGCGTATCGCGGTGAAGAGCTCCTGGCGCATAGGGTCGTAAACGACGCCGACCTCGAGCTGATCGCGCACCTTCAGGGCGATGGAGACGGCAAATACGGGAAAGCCGTGCACGAAATTCGTCGTGCCGTCGAGGGGGTCAATGACCCAGACGAAGTCGCCGCGGCCTTGCGCGCCGCGTTCTTCCCCGAGGAAGGCGTGGTCCGGATAGCGTTTGCGGATGGTGTCAATGATCAGGTCTTCAGCAGCCTCGTCGACCTGGGTCACAAATTCGTTCCGCGCCTTCGCGCGAATGTCGAGCCGCTCCGAGCGGTTGAAGTACCCGGCCGCGGCATCGCCGGCGCGTCGTGCAGCTTGCACGGCTGTGTTGAGCAGGGCCTGCATGGAGACAGTCGATTGCCAGTGAGGTCGAGACGGGACGCCATTGTACGGCCTCAGTCATGGTGGGGCACGCTTGGTTACAATGCGCGTTTAGCGCTTGAACCAGCCGCCGTGATCTCAAGATCAGTGCGTTTCGTCCTTTGTGAGCCCAGTCACCCCGGCAATGTCGGGGCAGTCGCGCGGGCCATGAAGACCATGGGGTTCAAGGAACTCGTACTGGTAAATCCTGCCTGTGAGATAGACGGTCAGGCCAGGGCGCGTTCCGCCGGCGCACTGGACGTGCTGGCCGGAGCGGAGGTTTGCGGGACGCTTGGCGAGGCCGTGGCCGACTGCGGCTATGTTCTGGGTGCCAGTGCCCGGCGCCGGCGTTTGAACTGGCCGGAGCTCGATCCGCGGGAATCTGCGACCAGCGTGGCGAGCCGCCCGGAAACTGAGACGGCGGCGGTGGTGTTCGGTCCGGAACGGACCGGCCTGAAGAACGAAGACCTCGATCTGTGCAACGCGCTCGTTTATATCCCGAGCAATCCTGACTACAGCTCACTAAACCTTGCGGCTGCCGTGCAGTTGATTGCCTACGAGTTGCGACTGGCGCTGGTGCGTGAAGACCCGGCGCCGCCGCCCGACTATCCGCCGGCCACCGCCCGCGACATGGCGCTGTTTTACGAGCACCTGGAGCGCGCCCTGCTGGCGACGGAATTCCTGGACGCTGGCAATCCTCGCCACCTGATGCGCCGGCTGCGGCGTCTGTTCAACCGTTCGCAACTGGATCAGAACGAGCTGAACATCCTGCGCGGCATGCTCAGCGCGCTGGCACCCGGCTCGGGCGATCGTCGTCCGGATGATGCTGATTGCGAATGACGGCACCCATCTACATGGACTTTGCCGCGAGCACCCCGGTGGATCCGGCCGTGGCGGATGCAATAGCTGCAGCGCTGACAGGCGAGGCCGGCATGGCGAACCCGGCCGCCACGCACGCGGCCGGACGGGCGGCAGCGTTGCTGGTTGCAGAGGCCCGGGCGCGGGTTGCGAAGCTCATCGGCGCGACGGCTGATGAAATTGTGTTTACGTCCGGCGCCACCGAGTCGGACAATCTTGCAGTCATCGGCGCCGGTCGTTTCCGGCGCCAGCTGGGCCGGCATGTCGTGACCACACTGATCGAGCACCCGGCCGTGCTGGACAGTTGCCGGGCGCTGGTTGCCGAAGGTTTTGAGCTCACCTACCTCAAACCGGATCAGCATGGCATCGTCGCCCCCGAGTCCGTGGCCGCCGCGCTGCGACCCGACACGATCCTGGTGTCGGTGGCGCATGTGAACAATGAACTGGGCGTGGTGCAGCCGGTGGCGGCCATCGGTGAAGTTTGCCGGCGCCACGGCACCTTGCTGCATGTAGATGCAGCGCAGAGCGCCGGGCGTTTGCCGATTGACGTCCGGGAGAGCTGTATCGACCTGCTGTCGCTGTCGGCACACAAGATGTACGGCCCGAAAGGTGTCGGTGCCCTGTTTCTTGACGCGGATCGCAGCCGCCGCGTAGAGCCGCTCTTCCATGGTGGCGGCCAGGAGCGCGGACTGCGGCCGGGCACATTGCCGACGCACCAGCTGGCCGGCTTCGGCATTGCGGCGGAGCTCGCCCTGCAGCGACTGAGTTCTGACCCGCCGGCTATCCGGGCGCTGTGTAAACGGCTTGAAGACGGGCTCCTGGCCGTGCCCGGTGTACAACTGAATGGCCATGCCACGCAGCGCAGCTGCCACATAGTCAATGTCAGCGTCGCCGGCGTCGAAGGGGAGAGTCTGCGTTGCGGTCTGCGCGGCCTCGCCGTGTCCAGTGGTTCGGCCTGCGCGGCGGAAAGCGGCGAGCCTTCACCGGTGCTCAGGACGCTCGGCCGGCCGGATGACGTGGCGCAGGCCTCCCTGCGGTTCAGCCTCGGACGAACCAGCACCGTGGCGGAAGTTGACGCGGCCATCGCCGCCTTCACGGCCACCGTCACGCGCCTGCGGGAACTGGCCCCGGCCTGACATGGAATACCCCGAAAGTGTGCTCGCGCGGTTCGATGCGCCGCCTCATGCGGGGCCGCTGGCGCCCGGGTCCGGCACCGTGGTGGCGGGCCGGGCCGGCGGTGTGGCGGAGGGGATCGAGGCGGTCTTTCAGGTCCGGGTGGCGGACGGGCGCATTGTTGCGGCGGCCTTTTACGCCTATGGCTGCCCCTACAGCATTGCGGCCTGCAGTTTGACCGCCGAGCGGCTGGCCGGCCTGGAAGTCAATGCACTCCGGGACTTCGGCCTGCTGAGCCTGGCGCCGGAGCTGGAATTACCGGTGGAAAAGCGGGGCCGCCTGCTGCTGATCGAGGACGCCTTGCGGAGTTGCTGGCGGGCTTGGGACAATAAGAGGTTAGCCGCGTCTAAAGAGTCAAGGAGCGACCCATGATCACACTGACAGAGCGCGCCGTTCGTCATGTCCAGAATTACCTCGGGGCCACGGATAATGCCGTGGGGCTGCGGCTGGGCGTGAAGCGCACCGGCTGCTCCGGGCTGGCCTACGTGGTGAATGTGGCTGACCAGATTACGGCGGACGACACGGTGTTCGATTCAGCCGGCATCAAGGTGGTGGTAGACCCCGAGAGTTTGCAGTACATCGACGGCACTGAAGTGGACTATGTGCAGCAAGGTCTCAACGAGGCGTTTCAGTTCCGCAATCCGAAGGCAGCCGGCGAATGCGGCTGCGGCGAGAGTTTCAATATCTAAGCTATTACTGCCCAGGAGTATTCATGGCAACTGAACGCACGCTTTCCATCATCAAGCCGGACGGAGTGGAGAAGAACCTGATCGGCGAGGTGTATCGCCGCTTCGAGCAGGCGGGGCTGCAGATCATTGCGGCGCGCATGTTGCATCTGTCTCGAGAACAGGCCGAGGGTTTCTATGCGGTTCACAAGGAACGGCCGTTTTACAACGACCTGGTGGCCTACATGATGTCAGGACCGGTGGTCGTGCAGGTGCTCGAAGGTGAAGACGCTATCAACAAGAACCGCGAGATCATGGGGGCAACTAATCCGTCGGAGGCAGATCCCGGCACGGTGCGCGCCGACTTTGCTGCCAGCATCGAAGAGAACGTGGTGCATGGTTCAGACGGGCCAGACACGGCGCGGGCTGAAATTGCGTTTTTCTTTGGCGATGACCAGATCTGCCCCCGCACGCGCTGACACCGCATGACCGAAGTTGCCGTCAACCTGGTTGGTAAGTCCCGGACGGAACTCGAGCGCCTGTTCGTGGCGATGGGCGAGAAGCCCTTCCGTGCCCGACAGGTCATGCGCTGGTTATACACGCGCCGTGTTCTGGATCCGCAGGCCATGACGGATCTGAGCCTTGCCTTGCGCGAGCGGCTCACGGCAGCGGCGGATTTCCGGCTGCCGGAGATCCTCGCGTGCGAGCGTGCCGCAGACGGGGTGATCAAGTGGCAGCTTGCCGCAGGGCATGGCCAGGCGATAGAGACCGTGTTTATCCCGGAAGAGAGCCGCGGCACGCTGTGCGTGTCGTCCCAGGTTGGTTGCGCGATGAACTGCAGTTTCTGCGCAACGGGCCACCAGGGCTTCAACCGGAACCTGGATGCCGGCGAGATCGTTGGGCAGGTGGTTCTCGCAGGCCGTGAACTGGCGGCAGAAGGCCACGAGAGGACGGTAACCAACGTCGTCTTTATGGGGATGGGTGAACCGCTGGCAAACCTGCGGCCGCTGCTGGAAGCGGTAGACGTATTGACCGACGATCTCGCCTTCGGGCTGTCCCGGCGGCGGGTGACGGTCAGTACTTCAGGCCTCGTGCCGCAGATCCGGCGGCTCGCAGAATCGGCCCGGGTCGCGCTGGCGGTGTCGCTGCACGCCCCGGACGACGAGTTGCGCAACGAGCTCGTGCCCATTAATCGCCGCTATCCGATCGCCCAACTACTGCCGGCCTGCTGGGACTACGTGGAAAAAACCAATACCAGGGATGTGACCTTCGAGTATGTCATGCTCAAGGGCGTGAATGATGACCTGTCGCATGCGCGAGAACTCGCCCGGCTGTTGCGCAATCGGCCGGCCAAGGTGAACCTGATTCCCTTCAATCCGTTCCCCGGCAGCGACTACCAGCGATCATCGACGGTGCAGGTAGACGCCTTTCGCGACATACTGATGCGTGCCGGTGTCATGACCATCACCCGCCGGACCAGGGGTGACGACATTGCCGCCGCCTGCGGCCAGTTGGCCGGGCGGGTGAACAACCGGGTTGGCACGCCACTGGGCAGCAAGATGCTAGGGGAAAAACTGTCATGAACTTGCGGGCACTGATGGTCCTGGCCGCGGCCCTCGGGGTGGCCAGCTGTGTAACGACGGTGTCGGGCCGACAACCAATGGAGGCCGATCCGGAAGCTGCCGCCGAAAGCAACCTGGAGCTGGGGAAGGGCTATCTGCGGCAGGGTAACTACCAGGCGGCGCAGGACAGGCTGGAACGGGCGGCCAAGCTGAACCCGAAACTCTGGGAGCCTCACGCTGAGCTGGGAAATCTCTACCTGCGCCTGAACGATCTCGGCGAAGCGGAGAAAAGCTACCAGCGGGCGGTGCAGATTGCTCCGGACGATCCGGATGCACTTAACGTGTACGCAGCGTTTCTGTGCCGAGATGGTGGCGATCGTCAAGAGGCTCTGAAATATTTCGAGCGTGCCGCCGAGATCCCGCTGTCCAAGAAGTTTGTCAACAGGGCGAAGATTTACACGAACGCCGGCATGTGTATCAAGCCGGTTGACCTGGAGAAGTCGGAAGAGTATCTGCGTCGCGCATTGAGTGTTGATTCGCGCTACAGCGAGGCGTTACTGCAGATGGCCGACGTTGCGCACCAGCGTAACAACAATTTGCAGGCGCGCGCGTTTCTCGAGCGCTATCTGGCGGTTCGCCGGCCGAGCCCGGCCGTGCTGTGGCTTGGCGTGCAGATCGAGGAAGCCAACGGCGACCTCGGCGCTGCAGCAGACTTTTCAGAGCGACTGAAGAAGGATTTCCCGGCATCCGTGGAGACCCGGTTAGTGCTTGAGAAAGAACGCAATGCCGGCTGAAGTTGGCAGCGAGGCGTCTGCGGCAACGGAATTGCCGCAGACCGGTCCCGGCGAGCTGCTGCGCAATGTTCGCAACGAGCGCGGATTGTCTGTAGAGCAGGTGGCCGACGATCTGCACCTCGACCGGCGCATGATCGAGGCCCTGGAGGCAGAGCAGTTTGCCGAAATTGGCGCCCCTGTCTTTGTGCGCGGTCATCTGAAAGCCTATGCGCGGGCCCTGCGCATGGACGAGGGTGCGGTGCTCGACGCCTACCGGGCAGTGCAGCCCGATGCGTCGCTGGAACCGGCGCTTGCGCCCAGGGCGCCAGGAGGCCAGCGGAACATAAGCCCCGTACCCTGGGTCATGGGCGCGGTTGCCGCGGTCCTCGCTGTCGCGCTAGCCGTCTACGTGCTGCGCGATGAATCCCCGCAGCAGGCCAGCGCTGACCAGAAGCCCGCGGCCCCGCCTGCAGCCGTGCCAGAATTGTTGCCGCCGCCGGAGCCCGTCGAACCGGCTGCCGCGGTTCCCCCGGAATCGACAACAACATTAGCCGCCACCCCACCGGATCGCGACCCGGTGGCGGCACCGACCGCGTCGGTGGCAGAGCCAGAGCCGGCCCAGCCGGTCGCTGTGGTGGAGCCGCCGCCAGCTGAACCTGAGCCGGTCGCCGAAGCGCCTGCGGCAGCTGAAGGCATTGAGCTGGAGTTCTATTTTCGGGAAGAGTCGTGGGTAGAGATCTCCAACCTCGACCGCCGCATCCTGTTCGGTCTGCAGCGGGAGGGGATGCGCCGGCAACTCACCGGGGAGCCACCCATTCAAATTCTGCTGGGTAATGCACCCGGTGTAGACGTCTACCTTAACAAGGAGCCGTATGCGATACCCGCACGCAACGTCAACGGCAAGGTGGCTCGGTTCGTCATTGATCCATCGGCACAAGGCAATCCGTGAGCGAGCCGTTTCAGCCGATACGCGGTATGGCCGACGTGTTGCCTGTCGACAGCGGCACCTGGCAGTTGCTGGAAGCCGCTCTGCGGGAGATTGCGGAGGCCTACGGCTACCGTGAACTGCGAATCCCGGTGGTGGAGCGGACGGAGCTGTTCAAGCGCTCCATCGGTGAAGTCACCGACATCGTCGAAAAAGAGATGTACACCTTCGAGGACCGCAACGGGGCGAGCCTCACCCTGCGTCCGGAAGCCACTGCCGGGATCGTCCGTGCCGGCATCAGTAACGGCCTGCTGCACAACCAGCGCCAGAAGGTCTGGTTTACCGGGCCGATGTTTCGCTATGAACGTCCGCAACGGGGCCGTTACCGGCAATTTCATCAGTTCGATGTAGAGGCTCTTGGCTTCGACGGTCCCGATGTCGATGCCGAAATGATCCTGATGACAGCCCGCCTTTGGCGGCAGCTGGGCATCGATGCGGTGACCCTGGAATTGAATTCCCTCGGAACCGCAGAGTCCCGGCAACGCTATCGCGACGTGCTGGTGGAATACTTCACGGCGCACGAGTCGACACTGGATGACGACAGCCGCAAGCGCCTGCACCGCAACCCGATGCGTATTCTCGACAGCAAGAATCCGGATATGCGAACCGTGGTTGCGGGTGCCCCGGTGCTGACGGAGTTCCTCGATGCAGAATCTGCCGAGCATTTCGCCCAGTTGCGGGAGATCCTGGATGATGCTGGCGTTGGCTATCGGCTGAATCCGCGGCTGGTGCGTGGCCTGGACTATTACTGCCGCACCGTCTTCGAGTGGGTCACTGATCGCCTCGGCGCCCAGGGCACCGTCTGCGCCGGGGGACGTTACGACGGGCTGGTGGAGCAGCTGGGCGGGCGGCCAACACCTGCCATCGGCTGGGCTCTCGGCCTGGAGCGGCTGCTGGAGCTGTACCGTGTGTGCGGGGGCACCGAGGCCCCGCAGGCGCCGGACCTCTATCTCGTGGCCGCCGGACAGGGTACCCTCGCTCCCGCCTTCCGGCTGGCAGAGCAGCTGAGGCAAGAGCGGCCGCAATTCAAGGTCGAGATCAACCTGGGCGGCGGCAGTTTCAAGGTTCAGCTGAAACGCGCTGACAAGAGTGGCGCGCGGTTCGCGCTGGTCCTCGGCGAGGCCGAGCTTGCAGATGGCACCATTGGCGTGAAGCCGTTGCGCGAATCCGGCGAGCAGCGCGCTGTGCCGTGGACGGAATTGACCGCAGCCCTTGATGGGCTGCTCACTGGGCACAAATAAGCAAGAAGGATGGACGGAAGGAATCGTGGATGAACTGCTGACAGATCAACAACAGGCCGACGTGGTCCGCAACTGGCTGCGCGAGAATGGCTGGGTCATTCTGGCCGGTCTCGTGCTCGGCCTGGGCGGCTTGTTTGGGGTGAACGAGTGGCGCGACTACCAGGCGAGCCGCGCTGGCCTGGCGTCCCAGGTCTACGACGAACTGGTGGCCGCCGTGCTTGACTCGCGGACCGTGCGCGCAGCGGAACTGGAATCGCAGCTGGTTGCAGAGTTCTCGGGATCGCCCTACGTAGACCAGGGGCGCCTGGCAATGGCCAGGCTGCACATGGATCGTAGTGAAGCGGAAGAAGCGGCGGGCTACCTGCAGCGCCTGGTTGCCGACACCGATGACGAAGGCATGCGGCGTATCGCGAGCTTGCGGCTGGCGCGCGTGCGGGTTCAGCAGCAGAAATACGACGAGGCCATCGCGGTCCTGGAACGCATCGACGAGAATTCTGCCTTCGCCGGGCGTTACCACGAAGTCCGCGGCGACGCCTACTACGCGAAAGGTGAGACTGAAAACGCGCGACGTGAGTATGAGGCAGCGCTCGGCCGGGTGCAGTCGGAAACTCTGAACCGCGCGCTGGTGCAGGTCAAGCTCGACAGCCTCGGCGCACCATCGGCGCCGGTCGAGGCCGGCGACGCGACCGCCGCCGAATAGAACCGGACCCGGTTAGTCATGCGCGCCCCATTTCGTTTGTGCAGCCTGTTGCTGGCTACGGTCGCCCTGTCAGGTTGCGGCCTGTTTGGCGGCGATGAAGAAGCCAATCCACCCGCCGAGTTGGTGAAATTCAAAGCGACGCTGAAAGTCAGGAAGGCCTGGAGCGCGGGCGTTGGCAAGAAGACCGAGTACCTCCGCCTGGCCCTGGTGCCGGCCAGTGACGGGGGGCGGGTATTCGCCGCGGGTCACGATGGCCGGGTGTCTGCCTTTGAAGCAGAGCGGGGCAAACGCCTGTGGACCAGGAAGACAAAGCTGGCCCTGTCCGCCGGTCCGGCCGTGAACGGTGACCTCGTTGTCGCCGGCACCAGCAATGGCGAGGTGATTGCGCTGGATGCCGACGACGGCGGCGAACGCTGGCAGGTCTCGGTGTCCAGCGAGGTGTTGGCCGCGCCGGCAATCGCCCGGGCGCGCGACCTGGTGATGGTCAGAACCGTCGACGGAAAACTCATCGCCCTGGACGCGCTCACGGGCAACGAGATCTGGTTTGTGCAACAGTCAGTGCCGCGCCTGTCCGTGCGCGGGACCGGCTCGCCGGTCATAGCCGGTGACACCGTGATCTGCGGCTTCGACAACGGCAAGATTGCTGCCTACGCGCTTGCCGACGGGTCAGTGCTCTGGGAAGCGCTGATCAATCCGCCCACCGGACGCACCGAGGTAGAACGGCTGGACGACCTCAACGCAACCGTGCGCATCGCCGGCCAGACCGCCTATGTCACGGGCTACCAGGGTACGGTGGCGGCCATCGACCTGGAGTCCGGGCAAGTGATCTGGGCCCGCGAAGTTTCCAGCTACGATTCACCGGCCGTCGATCTAACGCGGCTGTATGTGGCGGACACCGTTGGCGAGCTTCACGGGCTCGCGCGGTCGACCGGACAGGAACAGTGGCGGGATGGCTCGCTGCTCAATCGTGGCCTGACCGGACCGGCTGCCTTCGGCAGCTCGGTGGTCGTGGGTGATTTCGAGGGCTACCTGCACTGGTTCGATGCCGCCACGGGCGACTTGCGGGCCCGAACCCGCGCCGGGTCCCAGGGTATCGTCTCCGCACCGGTGGTCGTGAACGATCTGCTCCTGGTGTTGAACGACGGCGGCAAGCTGTACGCTTTCCGGGAGTCCGCAAGCAAGTAGGAGTCCTGGCCATGCTGCCCGTGGTCGCGCTGGTGGGTCGCCCGAACGTCGGGAAGTCCACCCTGTTCAATCAGCTTACCGGGACGCGCGATGCCCTCGTCGCCGACTACCCGGGGCTTACGCGTGACCGGCTGTACGGCTATGCGACACTGGACAACGCCGGGGCGCTGGTCATCGACACGGGCGGGCTGACGGGTGAACGCGACGAGCTCGATGTCAGCATGGCGCGCCAGGTTGACCTCGCCGTGGCCGAAGCCCATGTCGTGGTGCTGATCGTCGAAGGGCCGGCCGGGCTGACCGCTGGCGACGACGCTATTGCCAGGCAGCTGCGACGCGCCGGCAAGCCGGTAGTCGTGGCGGTGAACAAAACCGAGGGGCAGGTGGCCGACGTGGCCTCAGCGGATTTCCATGCGCTGGGTCTTGGCGATCCGGTCGCTATCGCAGCCGTATCGGGCCAGCGAATCGCCGCCCTTGTGCAGCGCGTGACAGGGTTGTTTCCCGCTGGGGAGGCAGACACTGCGCCGGCGTACGA
>Ga0265306_10001608_pt1 | contig 11036 bp, 10 predicted proteins | sample Helome_3_FD_192493 | JGI IMG/M metagenome (GOLD analysis project Ga0265306, IMG submission 192493) | Marine sediment microbial communities from subtidal zone of North Sea - Hel_20160420 (Illumina Assembly) | ecosystem: Environmental > Aquatic > Marine > Subtidal zone > Sediment ...
TATTGCCATGGGTGCCTTGTGCCGCCAAACTTTGTGCCAGGGACGAACTCTAGCAGGCTGGATGGGGCGCGTCAGCGCAGCCCTTGTGCCTTGACGGCAAGTGCTGCGTATTGATAGCGTTGCAGGGTTATCGACTCCCAGAATTCAACGTGCAAACTCCCGGACTGAAATCGCTCATGCAGGCACTCCTGATCGCCGCTGTCGCGTTAACGGCAGGCTGCGAAACGGCGCCGGTACAGGAAATGAGCGACGCGCGCCAGGCAATCGCCGTTGCCAAGGAAGCCGGTGCCGCTGAAAAGGCGGCGTTTCACCTCAAAGCGGCTGAAGTCTACCTGGAAAGCGCCGAGCAAAAACTTAGTGATCATCAGTATTCGCAGGCGCGATACGACGCCAAGCAGGCGAAAATGAAGGCCCTTGACGCGTTGAAAGCCAGCGAGACCGGCTCGAAATCAGCCGAGGATGATTCCCGATAAGCGTGCGTCCTTCGTCCCGCGTTGCCTCCCAGGAAGCCAGACGGTTCCGCATTAGTGGGCGTGTTCAGGGCGTGTGGTTTCGCGACAGCACTCGTCGCGAGGCCGAGCGGCTTGGGATCACGGGCCACGCGATCAATCTCGACAACGGTGACGTAGAAGTCCTGGCCTGCGGCCCCAGAGAGGCGCTGGATGCCCTGTCTGCCTGGTTGCATCGGGGGCCACCACTGGCCCAGGTATCAGCGCTAGAGCAGAGTCCGGCCGAAATCAGGGACCTGCCCGGATTCACGATCGGCTAGTCGCGTCAGGCCTGAAACCACTTCTTGCTCAGCTTGTCGATAACCTTGTTGGGATACTTGCGCTTGCCGAGGCTGCCGTTGTAACGACCCAAAGCCCGACGTAAATCGCCATTCTCCTTATCGAGATAGAAACGCAGAATGGTGCAGCCATAACGAAGATTGGTGTCGGTGTGCAGCAAGTTGTCGTTGGGTCGGCCAATTTCATCGAGCCAGAAAGGCATGATCTGCATGAGCCCCAGGGCCCCGGCGACAGAGACGGCGTAGCGGTCGAAATTACTCTCAACCTCAATCACGGCGAGTATCAGTTCCGGCGGCAGCTCTACCCGGGCTGCTTCCAGGTGCACCAGCGTCAGAATCTCTATGCGTTCCTGCGGATCCCTGACCTGGTTTGCCAGGCGCCGCGACATGTCGGTCAGCCAGACCTCGGCGTGAAAGCGATCCGTGAAGCTCGCCGACTCACTGGCAGCCGAGCGGAGGACTTCGCGGAGTTCCGGGTCGGGTGTTTGCTCGGCAATGGCGACGCCGCCTGAAATCAGGGCAACGAGCATTACGAGTGTCCTGGCGCGACGAGTGAAATTCATGGGCGCAGTATAATGTATTGCGTATAGTAAATTAGAATCAGTACCTTACAATGGATTCCTCGAGCAATTTGAGAGCTTCTTCACGTTTCAAATTGCGCGACTCGGCGTCGCGCCGATGGCGGTATTCGAGTTCCCCGGCGGCCAGGTTACGTTCGCTGATTACCAGCCGATGCGGTATGCCGATCAACTCGGCGTCCGCGAACTTGACGCCCGGTCTCGCGTCGCGATCATCGAACAACACATCGAATCCCTGTTCCGTGAGGTCGGCGTATAGCACTTCGGCGGCCTCTCGCAGCGCATCGGAGCGTTGCATGTTGATCGGTATCAGCACCACATCGAAAGGCGCCAGCGGACCGGGCCAGATAATGCCATTTTCGTCGTGATTCTGTTCGATGGCCGCCCCGACAATACGCGTGATGCCTATGCCGTAGCAGCCCATGGCCATGGTCCGGTTCTTGCCGTCCGGATCCTGCACGGTCGCACCCATGGCGAGGCTGTACTTGTCGCCGAGCTGGAAAATATGCCCGACCTCGATTCCTCGCGCGATACTCAGCGTGCCATTCCCGCCGGGGGTTGGGTCGCCTGCGACGACGTTTCGAATATCAACAGTATCCGTGCTTTCGACGTCTCGATCGAAGTTGGCGCCTCGGTAGTGGCAATCGACTTCGTTGGCCCCGCAGACGAGATCATTCATGCCAGCCGCCGCATGATCATAGAACACCGGAATGCCGAGCCCGATCGGGCCGGCAAACCCCGGCGCACAGCCGGTGACATCCTGCACGACATCGGGAGCCGCCATTGTCAGCGGCGACGCGACACCTGGGATCTTCTGTGCCTTGACAGAGTTCAGCTCGTGATCGCCCCGCAAAGCGAGGGCGATCGGACCGTCCGTACCTTCGACGATCAGAGTCTTCAGCGTTTGCGAGGGCGTAACGTCCAGAAACTCACACAGTGCCTCGATCGTCTTGATTCCCGGTGTCGCGATTTTTTCGAGGGATTCTTTCGGCGCGGCGCGACCGCCTTCTGGCGCTGCGGTCGCCGCCGTCTCGATATTTGATGCGTAGTCGTCAGTATCGCTGTACGCAATGGCGTCCTCGCCGGAATCGGCCAGCACGTGGAACTCCTGCGATCGGCTGCCGCCAATCTCACCGCTATCGGCGTCGACCACTCTGAATCTCAGGCCGAGGCGATCAAAAATCGCGGTATAAGCCGCATGCATTTTCTCGTAGGATACTTCGAGTCCCGCGTGGTCGATATCGAACGAGTAGGCGTCCTTCATGATGAACTCGCGCGATCGCATCACACCGAATCGCGGTCGAATCTCATCTCGAAACTTGGTCTGGATTTGATAGAAGTTAACGGGCAGCTGCTTGTAACTGCGGAGTTCCCGCCGCGCGATATCCGTGATCACTTCCTCGTGCGTTGGACCAAAACAGAAGTCCCGTTCGTGGCGATCCCTCATGCGCAGCAGCAGCGGGCCGTACTGGTCCCACCGGCCGGATTCTTCCCAAAGTTCGGCAGGCTGCACGGCGGGCATCAGTAACTCGAGCGCTCCGGCTCGATCCATCTCCTCTCGCACGACCGCTTCGACCTTGCGCAAGATACGCAGGCCGATGGGCATCCAGGTGAAAAGGCCGGATGCAAGGCGTCGTATAAGACCGGCGCGCAGCATGAGCTTGTGGCTGACGATTTCTGCCTCAGCAGGGACTTCCTTGAGTGTGGTCAGCCCGAATTGGGAAAAACGCATTGATCGCAAACCTTGAGTCTGTGAGCCGCGCATTCTAACCGTTTCTGACCGTTTATGTGCTGGCTGTAATGTGACCCGGTTGACTCAGCCGCGAAAGCAGGGGATGGTCCGGGATCGATTCGTACTGGGGTATTTCGCAGTGCAAGGTAGACGCAATCCATTCGTCGCCGGGGAGGGCATCGTGCCCATGTTGCTCATGGCCGTGGCTGGCATCTTGCTCATTCGTTACTACGACCCATGGTACGCGCTGGTGCCGGTAGTCCTGCTTGTCTTCATGTTCCTGTTGTTCCGCGACCCGTTGCGGGAGGTGCCATCCGTGGCCCTTGGCGTGGTGAGCCCGGCCGATGGCGAGGTTGTGTCAGTCGAGAAGACGGACCGATGCGTCGTGCAGGGGGAAGCCCACATGATTCGGATCCGCATCAGCTGCCTTGGGACCTACACGGCGCGAAGCCCCGTCGAGGGCAAAGTCATGGATTTGCGTTCGAGTACTGAAGGCGTAGGGCCGGAATGTCCGGCCAATGCCCTCTGGGTGCAGACGGATGAAGGCGACAGCGTCGTGCTGCAATTTCAAGGTTACCGATTCGGCCTGGCTCCCCGATCGTTCATACGCTTTGGCGAGCGCATCGGCCAGGGGCATCGTTGTGCCTACCTGCGCCTCGCTCAGTATGCCGACGTCTACATGCCGATCGATGGCAAGGTACTCGTCGAGCCCGGTCAACAGGTCGCTGCGGGCAGCGACCTGATCGGTACGGTTCCGCATCCGTAAATCCGGTCGTGCCGTGTAAACAGGCTGTCGCCGTGGCAAACTACAGCCTGCATTCAGCCAAATTGCCCGACGCCGGTCTTGCCCATGATCCATCCCGAACATCAACGACGCGCCTACTTGCGGGCGATGGGTATTGATGTCTGGTTGCCTCGGAATTCGGCGGAACCTGGCATCGGGTCGGAGGCCGAATTCGTGTTGGAGCCGGAAGTCCTGTCAGACGATAAGTTTGCCGGTGGCATGGACTGGGCCGAGTTGCGCGATTGCGTCAGCAACTGCACTCACTGCGAGCTGGCGCAAAGCCGCACAAATACAGTCTTTGGTGTTGGCAACCCCGATGCCGACTGGCTGATCGTTGGCGAGGCGCCGGGCGCGGAGGAAGATCGACGCGGCGAGCCATTCGTCGGGCGAGCCGGCAAGCTGCTCGATGAAATGCTGCGAGCCATTGGGCAAAGCCGCGACAGCGTTTTCATCGCGAATATCCTGAAGTGCCGGCCGCCGAACAATCGCGATCCGAAGGCCGAAGAGGCGGCTGCGTGTCGCCAATACCTCGAACGTCAAGTCGAGCTTCTGCAACCCAAGATCATTCTTGCAGTTGGCAGAATTGCCGCACAAAACCTGCTCGGGAGCGACGAGCCCGTCGGCCGAATGCGCGGCCGCCGGCACGATTTGGACGGGATACCGCTGATCGTCACCTACCATCCGGCCTACCTGTTGCGGAGTCCATCGCAGAAAAGCAAATCATGGAGTGACCTGTGCCTGGCCACGCGGCTCGTGGCGGAGATCAGCGCTTGATTACGCCGATGGTGGATCCGCCAACCACGGTCCGGGATATGGACCACGACGATCTCGCGATGGTGTCGGATATCGAACGGCGCAGCTACGAGTTTCCCTGGAGCCACGGTGTGTTTCGCGACTGCCTGTTGGCGGGCTACCGGAGCATCGTGCTGATCCGGGAGAATCGGGTCGCCGGTTACGGCATTCTCTCCGTGGCCGCGGGCGAGGCGCATATTTTGAATCTCTGCATAGACCCCGAGTTTCGCTCGCTGGGGTATGGCGAACGCCTGCTAGAGGAATTGCTGTTTCGGGCGCGCGCAGCCTCTGTCCGCGAAGTCTTCCTCGAGGTGCGGCCATCCAACGAGACCGCGCTGGCCCTGTATCGCAAGAAGGGCTTCTACCAGGTAGCCAATCGCCCAGCCTATTATCAGTCTCATCAAGGCCGCGAAGATGCGGCCGTTCTCGCCAAGAAACTGGTCATCGACAACTGAGCCCGCGGTTTCGCGCGGGCCGCGATTGGGCTAGACTGCGCCGCCTTCGCATCCACACCATCATGTATTGACGACGGCAATGTCCGACATCGAACTCCAGGTCAGCAAACGGCGCACGTTCGCGATTATTTCGCACCCGGACGCCGGCAAGACGACGCTTACCGAAAAGCTCTTGCTTTACGGTGGCGCTATTCAGCTCGCCGGCACGGTCAAGGGCCGTAAAGCGAATCGTCATGCCACGTCCGACTGGATGGCGTTGGAGCAACAGCGCGGGATCTCGGTGACATCGTCGGTCATGCAGTTTCCCTACAAGGACTATGTCGTCAACTTGTTGGATACGCCGGGTCACGAGGATTTCTCGGAGGACACCTACCGTACGCTGACCGCGGTCGATTCGGCGCTAATGGTAATTGACTGCGGCAAGGGTGTAGAGCAGCGCACGATCAAGCTCATGGAGGTCTGCCGCCTGCGTGACACGCCGATTATGACCTTCATCAACAAACTGGATCGTGATGGTCGAGAACCGATCGACCTGCTCGACGAGATCGAGTCGGTCCTGAAGATCCATTGCGCACCGATCACGTGGCCGATCGGTATGGGTCGTACCTTGCAGGGTGTTTATCACCTGCTGCAAGACAAGATCTACCTGTACGACCGCGTCGCGCGCGACAAGGCGGCCGAAATTCGAATGATTGACGGTCTGCAATCCGACGAAGCAGCGGGAGTGCTGGGTGACAGGCTCGCAGAATTCCGCGACGAAATCGAACTCGTCAAAGGTGCGTGTCCGGAATTTTCGCTGGACGAGTACATGGCTGCGAAGCAGACGCCGGTCTTTTTCGGTTCTGCGATCAGCAATTTCGGTGTCAAGGAACTGCTGGACGAGTTCGTTGCACACGCGCCAGCGCCTCTCGTCCGCGAAAGTGAGCAGCGCGACGTCAGTCCTACCGAAGAGGCGCTGACCGGCTTCGTCTTCAAGATCCAGGCGAATATGGATCCGGGCCACCGCGATCGCATCGCGTTCATGCGAATCTGCTCGGGCGAATACCGTAGGGGAATTCGCGCTCTGCACGTGCGTTCGGGTAAGGAAGTGAAGATACCCGATGCCATTACGTTCATGGCGGCCGACCGACAGCATGCGGAGACGGCCTATGCCGGCGACATCATCGGCATTCACAATCATGGCACCATCAATATTGGCGACAGTTTTTCTCAGGGCGAGCAGATTCGCTTTACCGGCATTCCAAATTTCGCCCCGGAGATTTTTCGACGCGCAGTTCTAAAGGACCCGCTGCGACTGAAAGCTCTGAAAAAGGGTCTCGCACAACTTTGCGAAGAAGGCGCGACGCAGTTGTTCAAGCCTTTGCGTAACAACGACCTGATCCTGGGCGCCGTTGGCCCGTTGCAGTTTGAGGTTGTGGCGCATCGCCTGCGCGATGAATACAAGGTCGAATGTCAGTTTGAAACAATCAATGTTGCCACCGCGCGTTGGGTCGATTGCGATGACGCCAGGATGCTGTCGGACTTCGAGAAGAAAGCACACGACAACCTGGCGCTGGATCACGGCGATAGTCTGGTCTACATTGCTCCTACCAGGGTCAACCTGAACCTGACCGAGGAGCGCTGGCCGGATATTGCGTTCCGTAAGACGCGCGAGCACTAGACGCTCGGCCCCCCCCCATCCCTGAGGCACGCAATTGTCGAAGACCGGCATTCTCAACAGAAAAGTGATCGGCTGGGCGCTCTACGACTGGGCTAATTCGGCTTTCGCGCTCAGTGTGCTGGCGGTCTTGTTTCCCCTGGTTCTCGGCAACTACTGGAGCCTTGGTGACGACGGCGCGACGGTAACCGCACGGCTGGGGTGGATTACTTTTGCCGCCAGCGCCATCGTCTGTGTTACCGCGCCGCTGTTTGGGACCATTGCTGATGCCGGCGGTTATCGAAAACGGTTTCTGCTGGTGCTGGCAGTCACGGGCGCGATTATGACGGCGGCCCTCGGGCTGGTCGGCAGCGGCGACTGGCCGCTCGCTTTGGGCATCTACCTGGTTGCGTCGTTTGGTTACTACAGTTCGACCGTGTTCTACGACTCGTTACTTATCGATGTCTGCGAGCCGCGTTACTACAGCTTCGTCTCGACGCTGGGATTTTCGCTCGGCTACCTCGGTGGTGCGGCGCTGCTGGCACTGCATGTCTGGATGCTGTCGACGCCGGAGACATTCGGTTTCGCGAATACGACGGAGGTCTTCAGCTTCGCGTTTATCTCGGTGGGCGCATGGTGGGTCATATTTCTGATTCCGTTGCTGTTCTTTGTTCCCGAACACCACAGCCCGAACGAAGTCAGCAGTGGCGCTGTTCGCGCGGCATACGCTGAACTCAAGGCAACGATACAGAAGGTCGGCCAATATCGAAATGTGGTCATATTCCTTACCGGTTACTGGCTCTACATCGGTGGCGTCTTTACCGTCATTTTCATGGCCGTGAACTATGGACAGCGACTCGGATTCGACGACAAAGATCTTGTCATGGCCTTGCTCATCACGAACTTCATCGGTTTCCCGGCGACGCTGCTGTATGGCCTGGTCGCGCATCGTGTTGGCCCGAAGTCTGGAATCTATTTCGCGTTGCTCGTGTACATCGGCATGTCGGCGTGGGCGATGTTCATGAAGGACGTCTGGCAGTTTTACGTGATGGCCATGGTTATCGGAACGGTGCAGGGTGGGGTGCAGGGCCTGAGCCGCTCCTTGTATGCATCGTTGATTCCACCGGAACAACCCGGCGAGTTCTTCGGCTTCTACAATATGGTGACGAAGCTTGCCCACGTGCTGGGCCCGGCCATGGTCGCCGTCGCGGCCATGCTGTCCGACGATCCGAAGTGGGTTCTCCTGACGTTAATGCCATTTTTCCTGGCTGGCGGGTTTCTGCTGACTATCGTAAGAACGCAGCCGAGCGATCCAGTCAGGAGATAGCGCCTACCGCCTGCCGGAGACGGACCAGGGCCGACTCGTCGGCGCCACCGTACCGTACATCGTGATAAGCCGCCGTCACCGACATGATCAGGCCAGGGGGCAGCGAGTTGGTTTGTATCGCGCGGCGCGCGAATCGCTCTGCCGTTTCACCGATACCGGGCTCAAGACCGGTTTTCCTGATGAAGCGCCGATAGAGGATGGCAGCGGGGTCTTTCGCCGGGGCCCTGTAACGCAACGCAAGCATCAGGCTGATGAGCATGACCAGACCGGCGACCAGTCCGATCATCGTTAGCATCATCTTCTGCCAGTCGGGGTCCTGCATGCCCAGCCATTCCATGAAGCGGCTCTGGGTGTCCGGGCCGTAGCCCAGTATCCAGTCGTTCCACTTGGCGTTGATCGCATCGACGGTCAGCGACAGTTTATGGAGCAATTGCGATGGTGCGGACAAGCCCCAGGCCTCTCCCAGCCCTTCGAAGGCCGCATCACTCGCGCCGTAGTCAATGCGCTCGGGGGCGACGGCTGCGGTTGGGTCGATACGATACCATCCGAGGCCATCCAGCCACACTTCGGTCCAGGCATGCGCGTCGGATTGCCGGACGATCAAGTGTCCTCCCATCGGATTGATTTCGCCGCCGTGGTAGCCGAGGACGATGCGGCTTGGGATACCCACACTTCGCATCATTACCGAAAACGCGGACGCGTAGTGTTCGCAGAAACCCCGCCGCGTCTCGAAAAGAAATCGGTCAACGGGATCATTGCCGAGAGGTGGTGGCTCCAGCGTGTAGAAGAACTCTTCATTGTGAAATTTCCGCAGGACTGCGTCGATAAAGTCCCGATCGTTTCCGGCCTCGGCGCGCATTTGCCGCGCCAGTTCGGCCGTGCGCTCATTGCTGTTATCCGGGAGGCTGGAAAACCAGTCGCGATAAAGACCGGAAATCTCTGTTTCGACCCGATACTCGGGATAGGAGACTGCCTTATAGGCGATTCTCTGGTCGATGGGAACCGGCCTCGCGAGCTGCTGCTGTGGCCCCATGAACGTCTTCGGCAGCGACCACGTCATGGGCATGTCGAGCGCAAATACCCATTGCTGACGCGTTGGCTCGAGGGTTATTTCATAAGCGATCGGATCACCGGAGACGACTATTTGTTGTTGAGCGGACGCGCTTACGCTCGGCTCGAGGCCCGTCCAGGTTCGACCATTGAACCGCGTCAGGACGAGTCCGCGCCAATACCGTTCACGGGGCTGTGGAATAGCGCCGTCAAAGGAAACCCGGAATGCCACCTCATTCGACAGGGACAGGGAGCTGATGTCGCCGGGACTCATCGTGTCACTAAGGCCCGAGGTCGCACGGCCTGTGTCGATCGGGACAGACCAGAATGGTGTTGCGAGGCGCGGGAAGAAGATCCACATCGCCACTGCGAGCGGCGCCGCATAGAGCAGCAGCCGGCCACCCGTCGAAAAGCTCTGAGTCGCCGTCTCACTTTTTGCCGCCGACATGCGCAGCCATGCGGTCACGATGACGATCACCGAGATGATCATGTAGGGCAAAGACCAGAGGTTCTGCTCGCGCAGGAGCGAAGACATTACAAGAAATATGCAAATGAACAACAACACGAATTGATCACGCCGCTTACGCGTTTCAAGGAGCTTCAGCGATGCCATGACGGCGAGTAGCGCAGAACCCGGACCGACGCCGCTGATCGACGAGTACGTCGCGAGCACCCCTAGAAAACAAATCAGTGCCAGCAACGCTCGGAACCAGGTCGAGGGCAGCATCCGACGTCGTTTCTCAATCGTGTAGCGCCAGATCGTGCAACCGAAGAACGCTGTTGTTATCCAGATCGGCAGGTACGGGATATGCGGTGCGATCGAAAGGGCTAATGCGCCGAGCGTCCATGGCAGGCTGCGCAGCAATGATCCGTCTGTGCCGCGCGGACGAACCATCAACGTGTGCCTGTTTCAAACAACGCGAGCGTCTCGAGGCAGGCTCTCCGATGTGTCTCGCCATGCGCGGGCTCGAATTCTGTGCCGGGCAGCCGCAAACCATAGTCTTCGAGTGTGCGGTCGGCATCGACGATCCACCGAGTGAGAACGGACAGCCGCTGCTCTATGTCATTCACCGGAATGTCGTCGAAATCGAACCACTGACTGCTCGTGTCCGCGCCGGCAAACTGTTTGGAAAGTAGTTGACCGCTACGCGCATACGCTTTCCACGCGACGTGCCGTGGCGAATCACCCTCCTGGTATTTCCGCAAGCCGGCAAAATCCTCCTCACCGCGTGCATCGTGTTGTCGATGACCGTGGGCGACCATCGTCGGTGGCGGCTCGGGTGGGTTCTCCGCCGGCCTCGGAAAAACCAGCCCGCGTATATCCATGTGCAGCCAGGCCCAGGAGCGGAACAGTTCGAACGGGAAAAGCGTACGGATTCCGAATCGGTCCAATGTGATCCAACCGCGATGTTCCGTCGGTACCGCAAGGATGAATACCTTGCTCTCCCCGGGTTGCAGGTCGTGGATGTCGCTCTGGAGACCCTCGCGGTAAAGGCGGAGTCCGCATCGCGCGCTCTTCGAATGGTTGGTAACGGCGATGCCAAACCGCATTGCCTGGCCGGCGAACACCGGTTCCGTGCCGGCGAACGTCAATTCCAGACCGACGAGATTGCGCTGGCATTGATGCATCGATATGAAGCCGATGCCGAAAAGGACGAACGTAAGAACAAAGGAGAGGTTGTTGTTGTAGTTCATTGAGCCCAACAACATCACGAATACCATGATGGCGAAGACGATTCCGACGCCCGTCGGCAAAATATAAACGCGGCCCGGCCGCAGTTTTGTCGTGGCCGGGTCGGTACCCTGGCGCTTGCGAGCCCAGCGCCCGACACGCGCGAGGGCGCCTGCCCTGAGGGAGCCCAGGAACGCGCCGGGGCTAGGGAATGGCCAGGAAT